>Ga0247760_1000533_pt1 | contig 40738 bp, 54 predicted proteins | sample UWRJL171409R4_FD_179936 | JGI IMG/M metagenome (GOLD analysis project Ga0247760, IMG submission 179936) | Plant litter microbial communities from Arlington Agricultural Research Station in Wisconsin, United States - UWRJ-L171-409R-4 | ecosystem: Environmental > Terrestrial > Plant litter >... | reverse complement strand
CCCACCAAAACCACTAGATTCCACAACATCACCATTCAACCACCACTACACCAAAACTAATGCAACTTCACGTATGGTATAACACTGTTATAAACATACTGTGAGCTTTTCAACTTTACAGTATTTTTATTACAGCTGTAATAAAAATAATACGTTTTTACATATTAATTTAACCCTTTTATATCTCTACCATTTTATCATATAAAGTTTTAATATTAATTTAATAAATAATATAGATATAATATAACTTGAAACTAAATTCATAAAAAATATTTTTTATAAAGTGGTTAAATAATAACTGTTTTAATTTCCGATCTTTTTTTACAGCTATAACCCTTAGGGTTATAGTAGGAGTTTCTTCTACCTTTTACAATCCTAATTATTATAACCACTTAATAAGATGTGTATTTTTAGTATTTAATTCTGGCATCTTATATAGGTAAATTACTTACTTAATTTATATTAAATTTTTATTACGTAAGATGATAGAGATATAAAAGGGTTAAATTAGTATGTAAAAACGTATTGTTTTTATAACAGCTGTAATAAAAATACTGTAAAGTTGAAAAGCTCACAGTATGTTTATAACAGTGTTATACCATACGTGAAGTTGCATTAGTTCTGGTGTAGTGGTGGTTGAATGGTGATGTTGTGGAATCTAGTGGTTTTGGTGGGTTTTGTGGTCGAAAGGGGGGCGGTTAAAAAGCTGGTCACCCAACTTAAAACTTCACCTTGCTGATCTTCTTTCAGAAAACTCACCCCACCCGGCAACCAAGTTCCACAAATAACTCTCCCCCCTTCATCCTGCGGAACCACCCTCGGGATAATCCACGGAAACTGTGGGCGCAGCCTCATTCCCTCCTTCAACACCGCATTCAAGTACGGCAAGTCCTGCAGATCGTCCAACACAATCCCCTCGCTCGTCTCAAACTTGACCCTCAACTCTCTCGCCAACTCCCTCAACGAAGGCGGAATGCACATCTGCGACAAGCCCTCCAGCACAGGGAAGTAACTCACCCCGCAAAGGAGAGCGATTGCCTTGATATTACCGAAGATAATGCTCACCCAGGGATGGTAGAGCGAGTGCTCGAGACAGCCGAAGGATTTGCTGAAGCTGAGGTCGCTGAAGATGTCGAAGTTGGTGAAGTTTAGGTAAGAGACTATGTCGATTTCTGGGGTGGTGGTGGGCTCAGGGGAGGGGGACGTGGAAGGGGTGGCTGAGGAAGTATGGGTGGTGAGGTCCCGCAGGCGAGAGACCAAGAGGTTGATGTAAGGCTGGGCAATCGGCTCCTGCGCCCTCAAAGCACGGGCAGTGAAAGCGGGAAGAATCGATTTCTTGATATTGGCATGTGTGGCGGGATCGAGGCCTTGGGAGAGACTCAAGGCCGTGCCGGGGAGGGGATAGAACCATTGGCCGTCCTTGAGGATGGTTTCGGGGCGGCCGGGAGGGGGTTGAAGGATTTCGGTCTAGGCTTCGGCTTGCGCGATGGAGATGGCGTCGGGGGCGACGCGGAGGATAGGGCCGTATTTTTGGTGGAGGGTCTCCATTTGGCGGACGGAGGTCCCTTTGAAGATGGATCAGGCAAAAGGGACGTGGGAGGCGGACCAGGAGGGGAGGCCGGGGACTTTGGCGAGAGGGTGGAAATAGAGGTTGTAATGGCGTGGGCGAGGAGGTATAAAACTGTGGGTATTGCAATCGAGATGGGAGTATTCTGCCATCTTGACGTAATGAACTCCATTTTGTACTTGAAATCTTAGCTGTCAGATGAAGAGAATGTTGCCTGGATGGGTATCAGGAGCTTGTCAGGAAGACGGGATAAGCCCATGGTAGGTGCCTCATGCACCTATAAGTAGGTACATACACACACCAACTTCAGGAACCCTACCACTGAAGTTCCAAAAGCCGCCAAGTCAGCTATATCCGGATGTGTCCGCGGTGAAGCGGGAGGCCCCAAGCAGTGATGGCGGGGTATTAGAACTGATTTGTGGACAACACTCAGGGATTGGCCACGGCATCTGCGGCCACTGCAGTGCATGATTGTAGCGTTCGACTAACTGAGAAAAAACCGTGGAGGTTGTGTACCTAGCTGGTATTCAACATGATGGTAGTAGAGAGTCTCATTTGAAGTTCAGTCCAGGGAGAGGAAGCCGGGGTGACCAAATGGAGGAAATGGTCACTGTTATGCGCCACAGGTATATCTCAGCAAAACGCTGTTTCGTTGATCTTGTAGGTGATGGAATCCCATGAACAGCTCGTTTCTTGACCATCTAGAGCGAGCGAATGTTCTGGGACATCACTGTGATGAGCAGCATCCTGCAACTTCGCTCTAGTGCGTCTTGGTGTCAGTAACAGAATATACCTACAGATTCAGTGGGTGAAATGATGCCGTTTCCAAAGGGAGTCATGAGCTGTAAGAAGAGGGTAGTGGGAAGGTGGGAAGAATCGTGCGGGCAGATTCAAACCTGGCGGCATCGCATCGGTTTTTGATACTGCCCGATCAAACTTTGGTGAAGTTAAGGTAGGGTTAGGGGAAGTGGTGATCCGACGGGAAGCAACGATTGGATGTGGCCCGAGGCCTTTTCATGTGCTCCTTGAACCTTTCAACTTCCAGGTTGTCTCTGATCGTTCCGAGCCCCTTTGGGACTTTCATTGGCTGCCACATCTGCACCTCTTGGGTGATTCCTGCAGCGGACCTCTGCCAGCGGTTCGGATCAAGGTTGAACCGCAGGGAGCTGAGCATCCAAATCGGGATGTCGTAGGTTGCGGGAGACTCCGACGTCCTCCAATCACTCAATCCAACTTCAAACCCTTCAATCCCCAGCTCCGACCATCCATCCCACTCAAACCTAGCAATCATGGATCCACATATTCAACCGTATCAATACAAGCCGCTACCGACAGGCCGATGCATTCGCATTATTTTATTATACCCGAGCCGAGACTTCGATTCACCTGTCCTCTGCAGCCTGAAGCACATCTCTCTCGGGCCCTCAAGTAATACGTGGGACCCCAGCAAATATGATGCCATCTCATACGTTTGGGGGTCAAGCGACCGCGACCATGAACTTGTCTGTGACGGCGGGACGATCCCAGTGACTCAAAACTGCCACAAAATGCTACAATATCTACGGCAGCCTTCTCGGACCCGAAAAATCTGGGTTGACGCGATATGCATTGATCAATCGTCCACGACTGAACGCAACCACCAGGTGGCACTCATGGGTGAGGTTTACAAGCTCGCAAAAAGAGTTCTCATTTGGCTTGGTGAGGGAGACGCAGAAGCCCATCGAGTGATTCGTCGGGCGCGCTGGATCGGGACGTGGTACCCACGAATTACAGAGGATGCCGGTCGGTTTGACCTTGGTTACTTCAGTTAACTTCTTAAGAAACTTGGAAGAATCCACGGCTAACTATTGACTGTGATAGGGGCAGACTTATACAGACGGTTGCCACATCACAGCCTCCCTCAAGTCTGGTTCACCAGAGTTTGGACTCTCCAGGAGCTTCTCCTGGCCCGAGACCCTATTATCGTGTGTGGGCCTCAGTACATTTCCTGGTACCAGTACGAGCGCTGGATCAACTGTAACTGGTATCAATATGACTATCTCGATGAAAAGACCGCCGGACCACATTATTCTCTTCAACGAACAATCAATACCCGAAATAACTACATGTCCCTCAAGGACCGAGATAACAACAGACGAAAAGAAGACGCCTCACAACCCCCAGTTCGGCTGATAAGATTGTGCCATTATCTCATCGAAAATGCCGCCCGGCGTGACTCATCAGATGATCGGGACCTCGTTTACAGCCTGCACGCCCTGATGTTGGAACTTGGCCTTGAACCTGAAGCGCCAGACTACAATAAAAACGTGCGGACGGTGCACGAAGAATTCGCCATTACCATCATTCGGCGCACGAACAACTTGATGCTGCTCACAACTGCGACGCCGAGTTTTCGAGACGGAGGCCTTGGCTGGCCCTCATGGGTCCCTAACCTTGCTCGTAGTGGTTGGAACATTGCCCACACATATTCTAGGCTGATCAACTATCCTTCTTTTCGCCCCGGCTTCAAGCTTTCACATCAGCCTGGACGAATCACTCTTGAGGGCACGCTATTCAATCCAGTGAAAGAAGTAGGGGTTCACTCTGGGCTCCGGATCCAAAAGTCTTTACAAGACCTCGAACTGCAACGATTCATCTCCTTCAGAGCCGCTTACTGGCTCAATAAAGTATTTGAGCTTGCACAAAGAGCAGGCACATGCCCAAACGGTGAGCCGGCAACCACCGCGCTGCTAGAGGCGTTTTGGTATGATGTTGGTGAGGAGGAGCGACGCAATATATTTCCATCCAGGATAAAAGCGACATTTGGTGGGGACAAAGTGGCCTCTCCTTGGCTAGATGAGGGGATGGTTACTCGGATGAGAGTGTATGTTTCGGGTATTTCCGATGAAATAAGGCGCCTGCTTGATATCCAGCGTGGGCAAGATGGTTGTTGCGCTACCATTGAGGAAGCCGTGGAATTCTTGGCGATGAGCAAAGATTACTATCGGACGGATGACGATTCCCATGACCTGGAGTACATTAGAAGGATGTGTGACTATCATGGCGGATTTGTGCCAGTCGCACTGTCAAACGGCTGTGTGGGATGGGGGTATGGAAAATACAAGGAAGGGAGCAAAGTGGTGTTTTTGTATGGCTGTGATCTGCCGTATGTGGTCGAACGCTGTGGCCAGGAGTATCGCTTTGTGGGGCCGGTGAAAATGGGGGGGATTCCTAAGGGTGTTTGGCCTCCAGCTGAGGGAACTATGAATTCTCAAGTAGAGCTGATGACGTTCGTCTAGTCATTTCAAGATCAAGTCGTCATCAACATTTTGGTTTTCAAGAATTTCCAAGTTTGTCTTGTAGCCCGAGCAATGATGAGAAGGTGTTACTATCGCTCGCTCATCAGATCTCAGTTACGGGTTCAGTCTGAGAGAACCGTCCCTATCCTTGTAAGTTCCTCCACATCATCTGGCCAACCTTGCCGAAACCAGGACCGCCTACATCTTGGCTTTGCCATCGGGTTTCAAGGCATATATCCTCGAGGCGGAAGTAAATACGATTCGGACTACCCACAGCCGCCTTGCAATATCCCCAACCGAGGCAGGAACATTGAGTCGTAATAGTCTATGCCAGAAACGCAATCTTCTGCCCATGGACCCCAAAACACCCGGGGTCACGGGTGGCATCTTCAAGTTGTTTTCGAATGTTCAAATACCTCGCAACTATCAAAGCATTTGGACCAAGAATAGACTACCACAAACATATCACGGCCTTGCTACTCGACTAAAACGACGACATTTTATACTACGTCGTGGATAAAAATATAATCCCGCTTAACAGGTAAGAAAAGCAGGAAGATTCGGATAATAACCCTGGTCTTATAAGACCCTGGTTCAATACCCGAGTCCGCAGCAAATCTGTCCACTCGGGACAAGGCTTCTGTCCCACATCCGCATCACCAACTGCCGCTCGGGACAGGGATCCGATGGACCCCTCTTGCCAAAAGAGTCGTTCAATCCACATAAAAAAACCCAAAAGGTACTGCAGGTGCTTTATGTGAGTTGCGAACACTTCAGCACCGGTATTTCAACTCATCGCCACTTTCATATCCACCAACTATTCTGTCCGGCCGGACGAGGATCACTCGGTACCTTACAGAGGTCGTCGTGGGAAACACCCCGGAGTCCCTCATCAGGACAGCCTGAGCTCAACCCATGGGGACTCCGACATCTCACAAATAAACCAACTCATTCCCGAGCCCCTGGAACCAAAACCGTCGCCGACACAACATGACGATCCACGTGCACGAAAACTGCCTTCACATGGCAACCCGCGAAGACGGAACCCCCTGGTGGACGGCCTTCCCGGAGCCGAAATCCGACCCCAACAGGATCACAACAGACGCAGTCCTCGCCTTGCTAGAAGAGCAGCAGAGGAAAGAGGACACACAGCTCAAGAACTTCCTACTCGTGGATGTGCGACGGACGGACTGCACTGGTGGCACGGTGACCTCATCGCTCAACTTGCCAGCGCACAGCTTCTTTCCGACGAGGAAGAGCTTGTATGATCTGTGCAAGCAGGCGGGGGTCAAGAAGGTTATTTTCTATTGTGGTGAGTGCCTAGCTGAGACTGGGATGCATCCGTTGGGGGTAAAGGCGATGGGCTAACATGGACGAAGGCCAGTCAAACGGCCGAGGCCCGAGATGCGCAGCGTGGATGCAAGACTACGTCGACGAGGTTGGCGGCGACATCCAGGCGCAGGTCATGACGGGCGGCATCAAAGCCTGGGTGCAGTCGTATGGAGGGCGCATGATGGATGGGTATGACGAGAAGCCCTGGTAGGGTAAGAAGTAGCGCCTAGTCATTCGGGTATCATTGTCGCCAACTGCCCTTGTTCTGCGCTGCGCCCTGTTGCTTTTCTCAACAACCAAATTGCTTGCTTCGGATCGAACGCCGTACCAGCCTAACCTCCCTTTTCCCGTAATATTCAGCCAATAGAAAATTCCATAGACATTTCTGGGCCTCCGATGCCTTCTGCGCTGCTGTTCATCTTTGCGGTTCGTGACGCTGGGCCTATCCGCGCCGATCGTCGCCGCCGATGCGTTCGAGAGCTTCCAACATGACCACCGAGTTTCCGCGGATTACCTAGGACTGTTAGCGTTCGCTCAATCGCCAGATGTGGGGCGGAGCGTCCAACGTACCACCATGCCCAGCTTGACCTTCTCGCCGCCATCCTTCTCCTCGACCGCGTCATCCAGGACGATGTTCAGGAAGACCTGTTGCCGCTACGTTAGCGACGGAACCGGAGATAGAGCGGGGTGACGTACATCGTAGCCGCGGAGAACGCCAATGACCTTTCGGCTGCCATTGAGCTGGACGAACAGTCTCTTGTCGAGGTACTGCAAATGCAAGGTTAGCGAGCTCCGACTTGCGGGGAAGGCGAGCTTCGGGGTTCCATATCTGGAAGCCAAAGACACGTGCAGGAGGCAGGCAAATATCAGCAAGGGAGCGGCTCACTTTCTTGAGCTCTGGTTGTGCGGGCGCCATCGTGACGGTTCAGAAAGCGCGCTGGGGATATCTGGTTCAGGTTGCAGCGCGGAGCATCATTGTCGCGGTTCGCGACCAGCAGGTGAAATTTCGGGTGGGGGGCTCAGTGGCTTGACCGACCAGTGGCGTCACGTGTGAAGAAGCGATAAGATAAGCGCGGCGACGTTCCTGCAGCAAGCTCTGGGGAAATTTGGCGATTCGACCTCCGCATGTCAACACGTGCCGAATACCGATTCGCGATACTTTTGCAATCCCGCCATTGCCCGACAGCCCCCGCGCCGGCCGAGATGAGCGCATTCGCCGCAAAGCGCAAGGCGCGCATCATCCAGACCCTCGACGATGATGATGACACCGACATGGGCTCGTCGACAGTCGAGGAAGACAAGAAAGAAGGTGAGTTCCCCACGATGGCATCCCTCGGCGCCTGTGCTGATACGGACACAAAGAGCAAGCAAGCTGATGCGCTGCCGATAGTCCCAGTCCCCCAAGCACCCATCAAGTTCGGGCGAAGCAAACCAGCAAAGTCCTCGTCGCTACGAAAGAGCATCAACTTCAACGACGATGACGCCATCCAAATCGGCGACGGCGGCGCATTGCTAGCCAGAGACACAGGGATAGCCTCCGCCGGCGATGGAGACGACGACGCATTCGGACTAGTTGTGGTCCGCCCGGCTTTGAGTCGCTCCGGCTCAACAAAACAAAAGAAGCGCCACTCCACAGCCTCCAGACTCTCCTTCGGCCCCGACGATTCCGCCGCGCGCGAAGGCGAGGGCGCCCCAGTCGAAGTCATCACCCCCAAGAAACCCCTCGCCCAGCGCGCCCTCCAAAACAACGCGCTCCGAAAATCCGCATCGTTCCAGAACCTCGCCAGCCTCCCCACCCGCTTCGGCAGCGACGAAGACCGCCCGCGCTACAGCAAGGAATACCTCGAAGAACTGCAAAGCTCCACGCCCAACACCCCCCAGAAAGTCTCCTCGCTCGGCATCGAAGATGGCGACGTCATGGATCTCGACCCATCCGAGCTCGACGGTGCCCTGATCGTCCAATCGCAAGATCTCTCCCGCCGCTCACCCTCCGCCCAAGCCCTCACCACACGAGACGCCCCCTCCGTCGCGCACGTCCTCTCCGAGACCGAGATCCGCGAGCGTAAAGAGCGCCGCGCCCGCCTCGCCCACGAAACCGACTTCATCTCCCTCGACGCTTCCGACGACGACTCCGCCGAACCCAACCGTATAACCCTCAACTTCGCGAAGAAGAAGACCGAATCCCGGCTCATCGCCGAAGACGAAGACCTCGGCGAAGGCTACGAAGAATTCGTCTCCGACGGCGGTCTCGCCCTCGGCCGCAAAGCTGAGCGCGAAGCCGAGCGGCGCCACCGTCAGGAAATGGCCGAGCTCATCCAAGCCGCCGAAGACAACTCCGACGCCGAAAGCGACGACAGCGAAGCAGAACGCCGAGCCGCATACGAATCCGCCCAGCGCCGAGCGGGCATGGACGGACTCCAGCGCCCCGACGACGACGACGCAGACATGGAAGAGGGCGGTGCGTCCGTCATCCCGCGGATGAAACCGCTGCCGGACGTAAACGAGGTGATTCAACGGATGCGAAATCTGGTACGGGGCCTCGAAGACGAAGTAGCACACAAGCGAGCGAGGATAGCGGACCTAGAAAAAGAGAAGGAGGAGATTTCAGCACGGGAAAACGAAGTTCAGGAAGTCTTGAACCAAGCCGGAGCGAAATACCAGGCTCTGGTTGGAAGTGCCGCTGTTGCAGGAGACGTGTCAAAGTTAGTGACGCAGTCGCCGTTGAGGCTCCCGCCAGGAATGAGTGATTTACCTGTGCCTGTGGAGCGAGGGCTCGAGAGCTTCGGGACGCCGACGAAGAGGCCGGACGCGGAAGAGATGGGGATTGTTTGATCTTTGCTGCGCTGCAAGGTCGTCGAAGAAGAATGTAATGATACCCATAGTCTCCAATACAGATCCAGCTGTCCTGGAATACCAACGCTCGTCCTAGGCGTCACATTCATTTTTGTCATAGTGATAACATGATTCCATTCCATTCCCGGGAACTATAGCCCAGCAGCTGCTCAACTTCCTTCCTTCTTCTAGCGATGGAGTTAATCTCATTTACCTCGTCCGCGTCGGGGAAAGCATTCCGTCCATGCCGACGCCGTGAGCAATACAACCCGATATGATACATACACACAGCCGGCGTTTCGGCCTCGTCCCAGACCAGACATCCACAGCACCGGTGTTCGTTCGTCTTTCTTAAATACATGTTCCAAACTCGTCTATAACTACCGCTCATTACCACTTCGCAACTCTTCCCTTCCCCTGATCAGTTGTCCCTTGTCCCCTCCTAGTTGGTATCCATCTCACTTCGAGCGACTCACACCCGCCCCGATAACACCCGGGAGCTTCTCCTCGCCGACGCTGAACAGCAGTCCGATCGCAAAGGTCACCGCCCCGATGATCGTGATGGTGAATCCCGCAATCAGCCAGAACTGCGTGCTGATGTCCTCCTTCTGGCACATATTTCCACCCCAGTGCTGCGTCTGTCGGCCCTTCTGCTCAGGGCCCTCGCCGGGCTTGATGACTGTTGCCTTGCAGCTGCACACGAAGCAGCTCAACTTGTCGTCCGCGCCGTACTTGTTGGCACACTCGCCGTGCGAGGAGCAGTTGCCTGTGGTGGTCATGCAGGTGTTGAAGGAACCGAAGCACTGCGGGATTTTGACGGCCTTGGGCTTAGTGGTCTTAGGGGAGGCAGTCTTGGAGAGGACGCTGGAGGAGGTGATGACGGTTTCGGCGGCGCCGGCGGAGCGCTGCGAGTGCAGGGCGGCCGCGGCGTTGCTCCAGTGGGAGATGGCGGAGTAGCGGGAGGCCTCGGGGAGGATGACGAGGAGGGCCTCTAGGTCGCCGGCGGTGGTGAACTTGGCGAGGCGAGGGATGTTGGAGAGGATGAGCTCGAGGGTTCCGGGGGACTGGGGAGGTTAGTGATGGGAAGGGGGTCAGGGAGGGGGGAGACGGACCTTGGAGATGTCGTACTTGACGACCGACGAGGCTCCGGTCCAGCAGTTGCTGTCGAAGGGGTTGATTGCCGAGGCGAAGTCACACTGTTGCTGCGAGGAGATGCCCATGTTCTGGAAGAGTGTCATCAATCGCTTGTTGGCCGTCGCGGATGGTGGGTCGGAGATGGTGAAGGCGACATCCTGCCCTGATTGTGCGAACGCCTCCTTGATTTTTCCGGCCGCCTGGTTGCTCACGCCCTCAAGGATCACTACGAGCTGTGATGGATCAATCGCGTCGGATTGAGCGAAGAGCGGCGCTGGGCTCTTGCCATATCGCGCGATGTGCTCGACGGCGGACTCGGTGTCGACGGATTTGGGGATGTCGCGCAGGTCGCTTCCGTAACGCGATCTGGATGTCTGCGACGAGAGTTAGCATTGAATGAAGGGGATCCGATGACGCGAGGACGTACCCTTTGCAGGAGGATGTGGCGGGCGACCTCTCTGGGCAATCGTGGTTGCTCGGTTGAGCTCTGCTGCGATCCGAAAATGAAGACGTCCGCGCTGTGCTTCGCCGCCCCGGCGAGCCCGTAGAGGGCCGCGAGCGTGATGGGGGTGAGGAGCTTCATCGTAAAGATCGCCAACAGTTACCGGTCAGAGTAGGTCGCGGTGTTGTTGGGTTGGTTAGATGAGCATTAAGCCGCGACTTCGGTCCTGATTGTCGAGGTTGCTGAAGTTGCCGACTTCGTCTTCATGCAGGTGGTCTAAGCGTCGCGTCCGCACAGTGCGCGCCGAGCACATATTGGGACTGTACCAAGCCATATTGCTTTTCTCACCTCACCTCGGTCAACTGCCAAATCTTCCAGAGTAAATTTGATGTTAAAGATGACAGTTGAGGTAGGCGCCTGAATAGCAGTAGAAAACTTAGGAGCAGAGAATTCTCCTGGCTTATGTCTGACTTTCGGCCAGCCACACGCTGAAACTTATAGATCGCTGAGGCTTAGAATCAAACATTCGCCAGCATGACCACATCGACAAAATGACACCCAGAATGCAACCATGGGAATTTCGGAATGACTACGTAGCCCTGCCTAGGATGCATTCTACCACTTTTCTTTAGTCTGCTTGGATATTTGGCGAGGGGCATCTTGTAGACAGCACGTCGTTGCCTTCCTTGGTGATGCCTGTTTTGTGCGAATGAGACCTTCTCAAATCCAAGTGGAGCAGCTTGGCGCCTTTGGAATGAACAAATCCCACGAAGTGCAGCAAACTCTGGAAGTGCTACGGAGTAGAGAATTGAAGCTGAAACCTATTTCTTTGGTGGAACTGGACACATTTGAGGCTTTGGATGACGCTTCTTTCCAGAGCCTTCCCATCCATCGTTGTTCAGTAGAAGACCCAAGCCGGGGGGTGCACGTGACTCCCCTGGCGGACAGATGTCAGACAGCTGCCCCAAACCAGGGTCCAGGGCCGATCGACGCGTCGCACTGTGCCCCTCCAAATTCCCGGCACTGCTGGCACCCTGGTCTTTGCCGCTGTTGGAGAAATCGGGTTGTCATCGACGCCGATTTGATCATTTGCCCTCGACTTGCGACCATAAAGTCACCATCCGCCAACCTTCCACCTTCTTCTGACCGGCCGACCCTCGACAACGAGCCTCGATCTGTACAGCCCGCGCACCACTTTTCTGTTCGGCCGCCGGCCGGCGCGCCCTCCTGCCGCAATCGCGGCCCCTCCAAAATGTCGCGCCTCATACGGCCGCTGAGATGGATTCTGAACTCCCCGAAGCTATCGCAGCAAATACCCAAGGGCCAAGCGAGCTCGCAAATACCGGGTGGACAGGCAGTTATCATCCAGAGTGTCAGGCTCAAACAGCGAAACCAGTCGGCTGGGGCAAAGATCAAGTACGTTGTGGAAAACGCCCCAGGCTGTTTGTCCGGTGCATTTCGCTAACCTTACTTTTGCGACAGTCGCTGGCTCTTTGCGGGCGTATCGATCTACGTAGTCGGCTCCTTCATACTCGAGCAGGAATTCCTCGACGACCTCTTCATTCCGCTCCCGTTGACGACGAAGAGGCTCCAGCCGCAACCGTACAGGGGATCCGATCCCGAGTGGCAAGAGTTTGTCCGCATCGCAAAGGACAAGGAACTGCAAACGAGGCTTAAGCGTGAGGCAACTCCCAGGAATACTCATTAGACGGAATACTGATGGTGACGACCAGAGAACCTTGCGGATAGCGTCCTGCAAGCGGCGAGCAAAAACACGGTGTTGACAATGCGCACCGGGACGGGGATGAAGATCAGGAGATACTGGATGGACGTGGACTACCCCTACGTTGCGCCGCCAGAATACGAGGCATCTGGGTAGGTTTGACGCCGTTGCGCCTGGCAGGTCTCCATGCTAACAACCACCAGACTCAAGTTCACAGACGAGTACGTCGAGTGGACAACACAACCAATCGAGTCGTTCACCGCAAAGCTCCAGGAGCGCGTATTGTGGCCGATCCCGATGGCCTCTTCCTTCTGGGCACTTGGCACGGCCGTGATCGGACACAAGACGGCCGAGATCGCGAGATTTTTCGGCGTTGCCGCCAGCCAACCCGATGCGCATCCAACCACCCCCAGCACAAACAACCCCGGGCCCCTTCCGAACTCCCACAACCCACAAATACAAAAGGCCCTCGATAAGATGCGGCGAACATCCACAAGGAACCCCGGCGAAGTCCGCGATCCAAGCTCCATGGCGCTGGACGCACCATTGCCATCTGGGGGAAAACGTTCCGCCACTGCCCCAGGCAAGGTCCCCGCGAGCACAGAGAATCCGCAGCCGGCAGAGGAAAAGTTCTTTGGCGAGGACAAGGTCAAGTCCGCCGTTACTGGCGGCATCAGCCCCTGGAAGGTCTTCATGAAGCAGTTCGGTAAGACGTGGACGCCCATCCGGCCGGAACCCGCTCGCGGAAGCGTTGCCTTCTCGGGCCTGGTCGAGCTAGAGAGCACCAAGTGCTGGATCGTCATCGATGTGTTTGGATGGTACGACCCGAAGGCGAAGGAGTTCAACAATGTCATGATGCGGCTCAGGAGGTTACAGGACAAGCAGCAGTCGCCTCTGAGGTAGGACCCGAGTCGCCGATGAGACGGGCGTTGAGGACTTGGCTCATGTCATCATGTCCGGCGGTGAGTCTGGTGGTGGGACCAGTCGTTTTTCTTCATGTATCTTGGGGGAGTCAGCATTTGAGGCGCACACTGGCACACACAAAGTTTAGAATAGGATGGGCTTTGGAAGCGATTTTGGCTTGGCTTTGGGTGAGAGATACCATAGACGCAGCACGCACGTATTTGGGGAGGGGAGGTGGCGTGTTGTTTGCCCACCTGTGGGAGACAGCGGAAATATAATGGGGTGTTGAAGCGCACTTGTGAGATTTAAGTTGTGTGGGATAGTGTGGTGACTATGAGGCGGGCATTGTGCGGCTGGTTTGGCTTTCACGGACTGGGAGTGCTGGGGAGCTGGGTCAACACGCCAAGATAGCTGATAGCCTTGGCGAGAGCCCACGGTGTAGCTCATGTGCTGCCCCGGGCGGATCGCTGCGGCCGAAGGGTCCTCGGTTTAGAGTTCCGAGGCGTCTGTGCTGCCCGTTAGAAGATAGAGTTCAGCAAAGTATTGGCTCTACCATTGTCAAGGTTGCCATACAATCAACAATCTTGACATTGCAACTGGTCCTGTCTATTAGGACACAATCCCATTGTTTACTTCCCCCTTTCGCCCGTAACCTAGAAGTTGTTCGTGTCCTAGCGGTACAACGCCAACTTCAATCAGCTCATGGGAGACAACCGCGCGTTGTAAGGCGGGTTCAGCTGACTCAGGGCCGTTGTCCAGGAGCATGTCTGCAGGGACGTGGGCGATTAACTTTGTTTTGCGAGGGACGCAGGGGCTAGCATGCGTTTGGCGTGCTTGGTGACGTATCGATGGAGGACGACCGCGGACAAGGCAGGTAATTAGTGGTTCATCGGTTGAGAATTGATGGGAAAGAAACTGTTCTAACTGTTATCCATGAGCAGCCATGAAATACGAGTGTCTACTGCCTCGTCGTCTTGGTGTGGCACCACTTCCTTCTGAAGCTTGGGACCTTTGGTTGGTCTCGTGCGAATCTCCAACAACAGGAAGGAGCGACCCCTATTCCCCCAGGACAAGGTTTCTCCCTGCGTGACACCCACATCATGCCCTGCTAATCGCGCCGCCGTTTGATCGCATCGAGCTGTCAGATCTTCCCGCTGTCAGCATCCGTCATGCGACCTGTGTATTCGCCAACCACGTTCTTTTTGCATGCCACCGCCTGGGCTCTCCAGGATCGAGAGAGCAAAATGGCGGCCTCGTCGTCACAGACTCGTCGGTTGCGTTCGGCCACTGCGCTATTGCGACATTGCGCCATTGACGCAACCTGGTCACGGTTTCTTGCGCTGTGCTGTGCGCTCTGCCCGGGCAAGCATGGCGTTTGAGTCTGTCTGTCTGTCGCCCCTCGACGGTGTCGCAATACATACAAACTTGTGTCTGTCGTTCGTCGCCTTCGCCACCGGCCTACGAATGCGGGACCTGGTAACCCGAACCCGGACCCGAAGGATAGTTCTGGAGCGTTCTCGGCCGTGGCTCGTCCCGTCGATGGAAAGCTGCTGTTTTAGGCGCTTGTCAATTCCCGTCCGCGTCGAGCTGGAATACTCCCTTGTGTGTAAGTACGTATCTCGTCCATCAAGTTTTGCTGCTCCACTGCGAGGATAGTTGTCGATGGAGGAAGGCAGGGGGGTATATCTTCCGTGGGGGACTGAATGGAATCGCACTGATATCTGGTTAGAAGCATCATCTCACGTCAATTTCCCGTCCCTTGGTGCTCGTCCATGGTGGAAGTGACTTTGTATTTGGGCAACGACCGAAGTTCCAATGGCAACACCTGCAGTTGACCGACGACTAGGGAGTCTGGACATCGCCGACGCGGAGGACAACGCTCAGCTTCGGGCGGTAATTTCGGAGCTCGAGGGGCGGTTGTCGTCCAATCCTCTTTCGATACCCACCGAGAGCGAGGCAACGACAATACAGCAAGACACTTATTGCCACAAGCGGCATCACTTGACGGAAGCAGATTCGACAGACTCGGATACAACGGCTGCGGAATACGACGGGAAGACAGACGTCGAGGCTGGCGAGGCCGAGGAAAAGATTACGAATGAGGAACCATATCATGTGTTCACGAGGAGGAAAAAATGGCAGCTGGTGCTTATTGTGTCGTTGGCTGGGCTGTTCTCGCCCCTGTCCAGCAACATCTATTTTCCAGCGCTGGGGGCAATCGCCCAGGTTCGTGGTGTTGTTCAATCTTTATGATGTTGTGACTTGCTGATGATTTTAGGGGACCGGTGCGAGTCTCTCCCTCGTGTCATTGACTGTCACGGTGTACATGGTAGTGCAGGGGATAGCGCCGTCTTTCTGGGGGCCGCTGAGTGATGCGCGCGGGCGGAGAATCACATTCATTGGCACATTTGCCGTGTATTTGATCGCAAACGTTGCGCTAGCATTGAGCAGAGACTTTGCGAGTTTGATGGTGTTCAGGGCGTTGCAAGCTGCTGGTAGTGCGGCCACCATCTCTGTTGGTCAGTTTCCCTACGCGACCATCCTTGCCTCTGCTAACATTTCCGGTAGGCGCCGGCGTCATCGGGGATATCACGACTTCACGCGAACGTGGAGGGTTCATGGGGAGTTTTGGCGGGAGTAGGTCACCTAGTGTCAAATAGCCCCTTAATTCTGCACCGCTGACAGACGGCAGTCCGCATGCTTGGCCAATCCATAGGTCCCGTCATCGGTGGCATCATCACCGAATACTTTGGCTTCCACGCCATTTTCTGGTTTCTTTTCATCTTGGGATTTTCTGCTCTACTTTTAGTCCTCTTTTTCCTCCCCGAAACCCTACGCCGGGTTGCCAGCAATGGCTCGGTTCCTCTTCGTGGACTCGACCGCCCATTCATCTCACGCTCCCTTTCCCATCAATACTGGCACACCAAACACCACCACCCTCCGGCCCCACCACCAAAGTTCACCCTCACATCGATCCTCGCCCCTCTCCGCTTTCTCTTCGAAAAGGACGTCTTCTGCACACTATCGTTTGGCGCGATAATTTACACCATTTGGTCCATGGTCACATCTTCAACCACCGCAATCTTCCAACCCCGATTTGGGCTGTCCAACCTCCAAACAGGCCTCATCTTTCTCCCCAACGGCGTCGCTTGCGTCACCAGCTCCTACATCACCGGCCGGCTCCTCGACCGAGATTACCGCATCGTCGAGACCGAATACCGCGCCATGAAAGGCATCCCTGAAAGCGTTGAGTTGAACCACAAGAAACTAGCCGACTTTCCCGTCTCGCGCGCACGGCTGCGCTCAACATGGTATATCGTCGTCCTGTTCCTCCTCTCAGTCAGCGGGTACGGATTCAGCGTTGAGAGCCCCCTCCTCGACAGCATGTCCGGCATGGCCCTGCCCCTTTTCCTGCAGGCGGTGATTGCCTTTACGGCAACGGCGATCTTCACGCAGAATAGTGCACTGGTGGTGGACTTGTTCCCTGGGGCGAGCGCCAGCGCAACGGCGGTCAATAACTTGATTCGGTGCAGTGTTGGGGCGGTTGGTGTGGCGGTGGTGCAATTTGCGATTGATGCGATAGGGGCGGGCATCAGTTTCTTTGTGTTTGCGTTGATTACATCAGCGTTGACGCCGTTGCTAGCGTTGGAGTGGATGTATGGCGAGCGGTGGAGGAGGCAGAGGATGGAGAGGATGGAGAAGCTGGAGGGAAAATGAGCAAAGGAGGGGATCTAAAGCTGGGTCTGGGAGGGGGTGACAAGCGGCATTGTTGTTTCGATTTTGGATGTTTGTGTTCAGTATGCCTACGGTGGCTGTCTTTTCTTACCTTTTTTGACGGTTGATATCGCTGGCTAGGTAGCAAATGGAATTGGCATCGCGGAGTTGGATAAATGCTACCTGCTTTCCCGAAAACACTGGGCTTCCCTTCTCGAAATCTCTGGCCCCTATTAGGCCCTGCAAGAGGATGCATCCCTCTCACGATGCTAGATGCTGCAAGCAAAACAAAATGCGGCCCCGATCCAACAACTACTTCGCCCCCAGAACGGGCGACGAGGCCCGATTATCGGGGACGTCCCCCCCTTCCCTCTCCTCACTCGGCGACCCTAACGCTTGGCCATAGTAACTCGGAACTGAACTCGTCTCCTCTGATACCATCCCGCTCGTCGCGCGGCTGGTCTCAGACCACACCGACAGGAACTTCCCGTTCCCGTTCTCCTGCTGCTGCGAAGCACCTCCCCCACCCCTACCCGCAGACACACCACCTCCCAACGGACTGGGACTCTTCGGCACTGGAAACCCAGGACTCTTCGGCATCGCCCCGGCCCCAAAACTCGCTGAACTCGCTGCACTCGCCAGACTCCTTGGACTCCCGGGGGTGCTCGGACTCCTGAGACTGCCCTCGCGCGAATTAGCGCGCCCCGCCATGGGATTGAGTTGCAGCGGGTGATGCCTGCGGAGCCAGCTTGCGATGCTGGAGCGGATTTCGGCGTTGGGCGGGAGACTGGCTGGGATGCCTCCTCCCGGGTGTTGGTCTGATGTGGGTTGATGGGAAGGGGAAGGGGCTTGGGTAGGACTTTGCGCGTGGGGATGGGGAGGGACTTGGGGGTACGGATATGCATGGGTGAGTGACCGGCTGTCTGCAGGACTTGACACCCGGTCCAGGATGGTGACTACCTGGTTGCGCTTCTCGTCGGACAGACCCGAGCTGCTGTTCCCTGAAGATGGCGGAGGGGGACGGCCGTTCTGGTGCGCGTAGGCCGTGGCGAGGAGGTCGTTGAGGATTTGGGCGTCGGTGCGGTCACTTGGTGTTGTTGACGCTACCCCTGTTCCTGTTCCTGCGGCTGTTGGGCCCGAAGGAGGGGGTGCACGCTGCGAATGCGACATGTGCGTTGCGCGGGGTGTGGAGAAGATCAGGGAATCACGGGCTTTGCGGAGGTGGTGGCGCCGCCAGAGGAAGAAGAGGAGGGAGGCGAGCATGGCCACCGCGGCTGGGTGTGTTAGTGTGTGTCGTCTGGGAGGGGTTTGGGTTTGGGTTTGGGATTGTGTGGGAGCTTACCGAGTGTTCCCATGGCGATGCCGGCTTTGGCGCCGGGTTTGAGAGTTGCCTTGGGGGGGTCGAGTTGGGCGGCCGCGGTTGGGTCGTCGGCGGGGCCGGGGGTGGGGGATTCGCTGGCCGCGGGGATGGTGGAGGTGGTTGGGCTGGGAAGGGGGACGATGGAGATGGAGTAGGAGGAGGCGGGAGTGCTTGAGGTGCGGAATGTGGTTGGGAATGAGATTGGTAGGTTGGGAGCGCCGGTGATGGTTTTGGGGGCGGTGGTTGTGGTAGAGGTGGCGGTTGATGTTGTTGATGATGACCCGGATGTTGTCGATGGAGGGATGGGCGTGCCGGGGTTCTCAATCGGGATGATTCCAGGAGGCGGAGGTGTAGGTGGAGGTGAGCTTGAGGTCGAGATGGTCTCTGATGTCGAGGTCGCCGATGACACCTCGCTTGGTGATGTCTCGGGTGCTTCTGGGACGGGCTCGCCGGTGGGGAGAATTGCATCCACCGGACCCGGCCTCAGTCCCGGAGGCAGCGGAAGTCTCGTCGGCCTTCCCGGCGGTACCTTCGGGGCCTCAGGCTTGTCTTCAACATCGGATTCGCTGCCGCTTTCCACTCCGTTGTCATCGTCCCGCGCGAGCAGTGCAAGCGCCTCTTCACTGTAGATTTCCCTCCGCCTGAGATGCCTTCCTCTGTGACGAAACATCGCACCAAAAAATGGGGGGGAAACCCCTAGCTGCTGAACTCAGTCCAGTGTGACGAAATCTGAAGAAAACGCAAGTGGCGGACCTGCCGAATGACTTGAACAAAAAGAAGTTCAATTGATCATCACAGCACCTGGCTGTCGACGTCAGACCAAGAAGAAAAAAATGAGGTAGGGAAACAATGACGAGCTCGCAGCTCTCAGAACAAAATAATTCCATGGCACGACCCCGACGGAAGCTCATCTGATTCCAGGGGGCCGGGTCGGCCGTGCGACTGTTTCAAAGCGTGGCAGCTCTCGAGCCTTGACCCCTGTGGCACATCCTGATGCGACTGTGGCGACACCCTGGCACCGAAACGGTGTTTCGGCTATTTTCCCCGGACAGATGGCGGGACAGGCGGGAGTGCGCTGATCGTTTCATCTGCCAGGTTACGAGTCTTGGCGCACCACCTCAGCTGCCGCTGCGCCGTTTGAGTTTGCTGCAATTGTGACCACTCGCCCTCAGCCACATGTCGGAGCGATGCCGAGGAATCGAGTGTGCAAACAGTTTGGAATGACGAAACGCAAAATAGGTATATGGAAAGAAATGGGGAGCTGGGTAGAAATGTTGTTTGTTTCCTTTGGTCTAACCAACTAACGCTCTAGTGAAAGATGATCTTTTGGTACATACTGCAATAAAACAGGGGGTGTGGATAGGGGTGTGGGGGTCAAGAAATAAGTGTTTAACCGTCTAATTGAGTTGTTAAAGGGGAGGTGTAATACCGACAGCCGAGTAGGGAGTGAGTTAGCTAGTACAACCCCTACACGTTCCATCGGTTCGAACGAGAATCGTATGTTGAAAAAGCGAGAATTGGGAAGTTCGTATCCCCTTGAATGTATCGCAATAAAAATGCGGCGGAGATGGTGGAGGCGGGAGATTCTCGCATTGAGAATCGCCTGAGCATTTGCCGGTAGGAGGAGCTGAACCAACTCAGGGGCAAAGCAAACACCGCATCTAGGGGGCGTATCATGACTTCTAGTTGAAGCGCCAGGCCGAGCGACCTGCCCTTTCCCGCACTGCCTGGCGTCGGCGTGCCAATGCATCTCGGCCGGGCAGCAGCGTAGCGAACTGGTTGCCGAGGACCCCATGTCAGCCGGGACCGCCAAGGGGCTAGCATTACATTCAGTCGCGAGCATCGCTTTTGCAGCTACCTATGTAACCGAGCATCTGATAATTTAGCACTATATCACCTATTCCCTGTTTCCATAGGGTCATCATCCCCTTCAGATCCACTCGAGTCTGAACTGTAGGCCTCGCTCTCACTGGCGAGTTGATGTTGGTTGTGTCTGTCATGCCACCTGATGATTGCAAGAATGTGGCAGAGGGCGCCCCGTCTCCCCTCACGCGACTGGAGGTTGAAAAGTTTTGTACTTTGCATCTGTACGAAAGCATCCTTTCCGTGGTTGGCGAAAGCCTTCTGGGAATCGATATCTGTAGTGTCGAGATAGTCTAGGTAGTCGCGGCCGAATGCGAAGCGAATGAAGCGGACAAAAGTACTGGTCGCTGCAACGACGAATATCCTGACCATGTGGGCGTGTACGTTAACGGGTCATCCATGATGCGGTGCAAGCAGCGGGACGTACTGGTCTTGATACAAATCCTGTTCTGCCTTCCATGTGATCACCACCTCGCCGAGGTACTGGGCCAGGTTTTCGTTTGAAGTCAGGGGATGTAATTACCTGCTTTGTCGCAGCTTCCATGCGCAAATGCCCGTTTTGCCTCAATCAAGGCTATGCAGGGGTGGTGCATCTCCCAACCAAGATGTTGTCGACGCATTTGGCAAATCCCGCCATCATCCTCGGCAGTCACAAGAACTGACCCGGCAATGATAGCCTTCGAAGTCCTGTGCCCAACTCGCGCCCGCACCTCCAGTCCTCCCTGGCCTTCGGCAGAAGGCTGCAGAAGGCAAACACTCAGTGTGTACTGCAGAAACTGAGTAACAAGATGAACGGTTACTTCCTCGGGCTTCGTGCGCCGCCCTTCATGCTCGTCCTCGCCAACATCGTTCATATCCGCCTCAAACTCCGAGGAAGAAAGCATAACTGGCGAGGAGCCATCAATCTCCATCGCAGAGTTCCTGTAGCCTTCGTGTAGGACCGGCCTCCTGTCTCGTTGGGGGTGCTGTCTTATCTGGCCTGTCGGCTCTAACGCGGCTGCCTGTGCAAGTGCAGCCCAAAAAGAACCAAACGGCAACCTCATAAGCTCACATTCGGAAATTTGGTAGATATTCTTACCGGGTTCTTCAATAAGGTCCGAGGTGGAAGAATCGAGCTTCTGGGAGCACTGGCTTTCTTCAATGCACAGTGGACATTCTTCGTTGTGGGTTTGCTTAAGAATTGGCAGGAAGGCAGTGTCGGTGTCTGTGGTGAGTAGTCGATATGCGATCAGATGACGGACTGTCCATTCGCTAGCTGGCCGAATTTGTTCCTTCTCGTTGAGCTGCAGCACAACTTCTATGCCGCCGTGCTCCTTAGATCTCGCCCGAAGGTCTTGAGCAGTTTGGGCAGTAAACTCCATCCTCAAAAGAAGTGACGATCTTCAGAATGTAGGTTGACTCTGCAGCAACTGCCCTACTCCAGCGATGCACGGCCGAGTCCAAGAGCTCAACGATCGAAACCCTCTTCAAACGCCACGGCATCCACCGCGTCAGGTTAGCCCATCCTGATGTCTCTGCCCATCCCTGCTAATTAAGCCATCTCTTCAACTCCGAGCTGCCCTTCCACTTCGGTCAACGGTGTGTGACCACCTTACGCGCCGACGGCGTCTTCTCAACCTCCTCCTCCGGCTTGGATCCACCTACATTTGTCTACCTGGATCTCAGGGCACTGGAATCGCGCCGCAATTGTCGGTTGTTTCTCTGCTTTCGGGGAAAACGAGTCTCCCTGTCAATCGTCTACGACAGAAGCAACAACGCCGTCTTCGACCAACGAATGCGGTAGAGGACCCGTATATCGCAGCTGTTTTGATCGCCATGGCTCAATCACGCTGACAGCGAACTACACTCGCGGGGGTCGTCGAGCATGCGACTCCGGTGAAAGTTGAATCTTCCGGTCAGGAGGAGACCAAGAACCCTGGGGAGGTCTCACGGAGCCCGATGGTATGCCCCTTGGAGGTTTCCCATGTCGTCTGATAATGATGATTGGCAGGGAACAAAGGTTCATCTATTAGCTCTCCATACAACAACAAACAAATTAAGCCTCTATTTATATACGGCCCGTGTCTCCGACGCCTTTCTTGACCGGCTTGACAATCCATCTCGGTCGTTTGGCGGCGGCTCAGTGCGCATATCCCACCAGCGAATTCCATTCAAGCCAGAAGCAAGTTGGATAGAGGCAATGAGCGCTGTGATCATTGCGGCGCGTGGCGACACCGCAGCTGAGGGTGTAACGCATCCGACGCCGCCCATGCACGCTGGAGTATGATGTTTTCCGCTCAGATCAATATCATTGCTCCAGAGCGTCTTCCCTAGCATTGTCCTTGACCCGATTCTTGTACAGTTATTAGCTAGAGCTAAGTATTATAATTACAATACGAGAAAGAGATAAATATTTAAAGACATAATTGAAATAAACTAAAAAGTTACCAAGGTATTGATTAATGAGACGGTGTATTGGCCAATGAGGAAGGGCAAGAGGCGGAGATCAATTTTTCGACTGCCCGACTTCAATCGAACTATCCTGGGGTTGTAGCGGGAGGACGGAAGGTGGCGCGGTAAGCAAACAGTTGGCCCAATTGAAACCGGACTCACCAAGGCAAGCGCCAACGGCAGAATGCTGAAAAGAGGCGAGGTCATCGATGGCTCTGGACGGCCGCAGCTTCCCCACCAACCAAACTTGGAGCACCACCTTCCGTTCTACATAATCCCCGCATTGCCAGCTTCAACTCGAAGGGCCCTTTTTGAATTGTAGCTCACCATCACCCATCATGCCGCTCATCATCTCAAAAGATGAAGCGCGCACGATGAACGCGCAGGAAGGCAGCCGCTTCTTTTCGATTCCAATTGAGCTACGCCATGCCATCTACTTGAACGCCTTTCAATTCGCAGAGCGACACCTTCGGTGCGTGACAGAGAAGGACGGATCCCGTTGCTTCCGACTCACGCCGTGTACCGAGCCGGTGATGCCATCGGCGGACGCGGCAACAAATGGATGGGAACGCAACCCTAGCAATGAGTGGCAAGACCCCATCTTCCAGCGAAGGCTTGCCTCGAGCTGGGGTCCGCACTGGGCATGCGAAGAACTGGCGCTCAACCTTTGGTACATTGACCAACAGAGAGAAGAGAATGCGCGCAACCTCTGTTCTGCATTGAGGGTTTGCAAAAAGATGTTAGTTATTTCGATCCCGCCCACCTATAAGTCCTGCGTGCTCAAAGCTTCTCGTTCAGCTATCTCGATATTGTCACGGTTGCGGCACCAGCGACGAGGTTCCACGTCACGGACCTTCGAACACTTGCAGCCATGCTGAACGGGGGGTTCGTTACTGCCCCATTTAGCTTCGAGGTTTCCATCTGCCCGCGAATCGACAAACTGTCGCTCACGCTAAACGCACCGTTGGCACTCTTTCATGCTGTCGAAGACTTCTCCATTTCCCGGGACGACCAAGTCGAAAACCCCCGGAACGACGAAGCCGAGATTTGGGCTTGCTTACTACCCTCACGCCTGTTCAGCCAGCTACCGCAGATTCGCAGACTCGGCATTTGGCTGGACCTCACAACAACCAACATGAAGGCTCGTTGGGGGGTGGTCAACGAGCGAGCGTTCCTCGCTCCTGTACAGGCCCTGAAAACAAGCAACCCCGAACTCGAGCTGACTTGCGCCCTTCCAAAACTGCACCCTCGATTGGAAAACGAGGAAAGACACTACTTGCCAGACTTTGGAGATGGGGACCAGGAGTGGCCTGCGTCTCGCCTTGGGATACATCGCTTCGTACGTGAGCGGTTCCGCGCTGAGGTGAAATCGAACGAGCTGGAAACCACATATGTCAACGATTTTCCCGAGCTTGTGGACAGTATGTACTTCGAACACAAGTCCATGGCGGACAAGGAGGAAATGGAGAGGCGCATGTTCGGCTCGGGCTTATGGATACATCAAGGGGACGGATTCCCGCGCTTTCTGCCCTGGCCGCAAAACAATCGACCTCGTTCCGGGCGTGTGGGGTTATCTGATTATTATTAGTAGACGTGAGTGAGGCACAACGATTCATTCGCGTTCGTCAATCTATATCCTCACTCCCCACAGTTCCAGCACCTTACTGCCCGTCTGTTATCACCGCCTACACCCTGGTTTCTGATGCCGGTGTTACTTGTAAGTCTGCACTGAACTTCTAATGCGAGAAACACAAGAGCTGTGAACATCACCTCAGCACCTATCTTGGTACCTAAGTTACCTTATACTGTCTGGAGCATTCCATCCGTGTCAACCCAAAACCCCTTCGTGAACAAATACATGCAGACAGAGAGGACACTGACAGAATCTGCGTTGTGGATATTGTGCAGCTTGCCAACACAATCCCAGCCGTAGCAACCACCGGATCCGGCCCTTCCATCGTCAATGGACAAACCGCCAAGATTAGTGTGCGTTAGCTCGTGGATAAGGAGCCCCCCCATGGATTCCTTTAGGACGTCGAAGGGCTTGGTGTTGGATGGTAGACTTGCAATGTATCCTGGCTCTCGGACCCTTGCGATCGACGAATCATCAATGCCATAGAAGACGTCCTTGTTCTTTGCGTCCTTGATTGCCTCGAGATACCAGAGGCAGATGTTCATCGTGTTTTCTTTGCCCGGCTGTGCAGCACTAAACGGCTGGACACTCGGCTGTGCGCTTACCCTGCCCCCGTTGTCCCAGTTGTTGTATTCAGGGAGGTATTTGGCCCAATCGATTATATTGGAGGATGTGGTGATGGCGACGGCGATAGAGGTGCCCGGGTCAGGTGTCTTTTTGTTAAAGCACGGTTCCATCGCGAGCCTCACTTCGTTTTCTGCCTTGACGGTCTCGGTGTGTATATTTCTCAGCGTTCCAACACGAGGGCCTGGCCCCCAGTTAGATCTGTCACAATAGATGCGCTACAAGCGACTGAAGTCAGCTTCGAGTTGGGAGTAAGGTAGGTGTCCACCGTGACACCAGTCATCCGCGGAAGCACGGTCGCCCCAGGGGAATCACTCACCACGTCCTCGTTCGTCAGACCGCCAATAGTGTCAAGTTCACCAGTTTCCTCCTTGTCATATTTGGCCACGTTCCTGAAGTAGACTTATATCCAGCTTGGTCAGCGGCGAAGTGAACGAAACGGGACACAGACTCACACTTAGCCGTCTCGATGTTCTCCTGGAAGTTTGGGCCGTCGCTCGGGCCAAGGACGTGATTGACCATGCTCTGGACCCTTGGGTTTTGAAGATCTCTTTCGAGGACATCGGCGGCGATCCCAGATATCTTGACTGCCTCTTGGAACGATGCTATCAGCGCCTTTTCCAACACAGCATCGTCGTCTGTAAAGCGCGCCACCCAGGGCCTGTCAGCAAACTGTGGGTGCTCGAGGGAGGGAAGGAGGCCAACGCACTGCACACTGAATCGAGAATCCATTTAGAGGCCATGGAAGCCCCTAGGAGGGAAAGAAGGATGTATGGGTGGAACATGGTGGGATGGGACAACGTGGCAGGTAAGGTGAAGTAGGAAGTAGGTAAAACAGATGGGGTAGCGATGGTAGAGTCGGTGCTTGATTTAAGCAGGAGACGACTTCAACCCCAGCGATGAGTATTCCCCATGACTTGTCCCCTTTTATGTGTTCTGGACCGTTCACGATGATTTCTATGGTAATAGATACCCCCAGCACCTGGTAAACGTTAGCCCCGAAAAATACGAGCCATTAGTCAACTTGACCCCTATCCCGCAACTAACCCAGGCGAAGTCACCAAAGTTGTGCCTCGTGGCCTCGTCGAGGGTCGACGTTGAAAATGTTTGCTCGCAACGCAGGGCGCAGCTGAGAGTCAAGATAACCCCCATTGAAACCCTACCCACATGGAGGCCCTTCAAGAGACCTCTTTGACCTCGGTGTGGACATTGTTGGCCTCGATGTGGCCCGTTTTAGTGTTTCAAACAAACTGTGCGATGAATGTGTGCCCCGTCGGCATCATTCGGTAAATACAAACAGTCCGGCTGGCCCCTAGTGCGGCGCATGACAGCAGCTCGGCCAACACTTGAATCGTTCTTAGTTGTTGGTGAGGACGAAATCGGAATATAATCTAAACCACCATCTCTGGCGGAGACAAGGCAAAAGCCGTTGTCGTTCCCGACGGCCTGGGCCAAGAGACAAACAATGGCTACTGCGAAGGCCCAGTTTATATTACAGGGTGCGGCACAGGCGGCTATGGCGGGTAGGGCGCTTGTTGGTTGCATTTGACTCACTCAGCTGTCAGCGGTCTCGATCCATACTAGACTTTAGCCTAAGTCCCCCGAGCAGTGATCATACAAGTCCAGCCAATAGGAGCGTTCTGGTACCACACCTAGGAGACTGTAAACGCTATAACCTGTGTTCCAACAGCTGTCATGCGCCTCTAGTTCTTCCCTGGATTGCGGGTGATGTTTGCCTTCACAGATGTTGCATCCGGCGGCTGTCGACCTTGGCAGCCCCCTGTTGGCCCATTTCCATCCCCGTTTCGTTGATGCGTCCATCTAAGGCTGACTCAAGTGAACACAACCTTACTCTACGTGCAACCCCTCGACAAGTCCCTACACGACGGGGGGCTTTCATCAGTTGGGGCTGTTGGGCCTCGTTGGGGGCCGACAACACAAACATCGGTCAGCTCGATGCGGGCTGTGAGCATTTTACGGTCCCCGGGCAGTTGAATTGTGAATGATTCAAGGTGTAGGTTTGCCCAACAACTGATGTCAAAGGCTTACAAGGGCTGGCCGTCGAGATCAACTGCTGTATTAAAGAGTGGCAGTTGCCCATCTGTCTCCGTGTAATAAGCTGGATCTGTATCTATTGGCAACAACAATCTTAATTGAACTTATCCTTCTATTCTCACCTTTCAAATGAAGTTGTGGTATCCTTTGTCTCTCGTGGCAACCCTCGCCGCTGTTGTCTATGCCGCGGACTTAGACCTCGGGGACATCACTCAATATGCACCGAAACTAGTGAGGATATTTTTCTTTCCCAACCCTGACCCACTCCAACAAGCCTGATTGTCTCTAACTACGAACTCTAGACTGCATTACCAGATGGCATCCAAGCCGATTCAATCTGGGTTGGTCCAGCCGACGGAGGCGGGTTTCACATCGTCCTCGGGCAAGACATCAGAGCAAAAGTCGACGGCGTGCTCCAAGCCTGCGGCGAGCCCAACGACAAATGCTACCACGGCGTCCTCAACGCCCTTGAAGATGGTGTCGTGCGGACCGATCATAACCTCGAGAGACGCCAATTAGTGGCCGCTCTTGCCGTCGTCGCCGAGTTCTTCACGTTGGACACTCTCGTGGCAGCTGTCGGGATCATTCATACGGTTCAGTTTGCTGTGCTGAAGCAGATGGGCTTTCCGTTTGGGATGTTCTTCCCGGAGGCTCAGGCAAAACCTGCTGGGAACCTTCCGCAGGGCGCTGTTACTGTTTCGGCGGGGGGCACGGCTGTGGTTACCATCACGCAAGCGCCTAGTGCGGAGCCAACTTTGGAAGGGTGGGTTGCTTTTTTTTCTCTTTCTCTTTCTCTTTTTTTTTCTTTCTTTCTTTTCCGGTCGTGCTGTTAGAGTGTGGCAATCGCTAACGGATTGAAGGTCTGTCACGCCAATCGTAACAGCTGTGACTACCGCCGTTGATGGCTTCCAGACTGGCGACCTTGCGGGGGTTCTCGACAAGGACCTGGCTGGCCGCCTGGGCGAGTACATGCAGCGCTCCAAGGCATGCAAAGCCGGCGATGACTTTGACAAGCAACATCCCTCGCCCGCGAGGAAACGAGCCGGTGGCACATACGGCCAGGCACTCTGTGCATCGGAGGCTGTCATTGGCGGTATTCAGGCCGGCGGCATCTGGAACGATTTTCTTCTTCTCGACCCGAAAGGGGTTCAGTTCAAGTTTTCGGAAGCGTCTGGCACTGCATCGGCAGCTGCAAGTCAGTTTTCCGAGTTTGCTGGCGCCTATAGGCCCCTGATGGGCGTGACGCCCGAGCGTGCCGATCAGCTGAGCTCGTACATCTTTGCGTTGGCTGTCGATGCAGTTGTCCAGGAACTTCCCCTGGGCGAGAAAAACCGCATCCAGGCCACCATGGTCACGACCAGTGCTAGCAGTCCTACTGGCACAGGCTGTCCAGACAAGAAGTCGGTACGTTGGTTCCAAACCCCAGAGAAAACAATATCCAAGTGAAGAAGCTGACAGGCACCCTGCTAGATTGTCTGCGGCATACCCACCAACCAAGACTGCAACATCAAAATTGCGGGAGAGGGGGATAAGAAAACGGTCGTATGCGAAGATGTGAGTTGGCCCATCCAATACCCCCGACTTACACGCACTAACCGCCCCTTTCACCACAGGGAAAGTGGAAAGACTGCCCATGCACAGGATCAGCACTCCTTTCCATTGAAATGACGCCCCCAGAACGGCAAAAGACACTCATGCTCTTCACCCAGCTTTTCAAGAACGTCGCTCCACCAGCCCCACCAGCAACGCCAGAAACCTTGCCAACCTGTCCCAACGTCGTCACCGCCATCCCCGCAGAAGTCTTCAGCTCTCGGAAAACCGCCAACATGAATATCCACAACCACTTTTGTCAAGGCTGGCGCAAGGAGGCCAAACAATCCATGACAGTGGATTCGAAAGGCGCAAACCTGCTTCCAGAACCCCAACTCAAGGCCGTCTCATCATCCCGGATAAAACGCACCCCGCCGCCCAACGCCGGCAGCTACTCGGAGTTCCGCTTCGATCTCAGTTTCACCCCTTCCGACCGGGGCGGCGCGTGCAGCATGGATTGCAACGCGGCATATGCCCAGTTCGCAAGCACTTGTGCGGCCAGTTCTCGTGAGTCTGTCCCTTCATCCCGGTCACCCAAAAGAAAAAGACCCCCCCAACAATGAAAATAGAATAGCTGACCTCTTCGCCAGCCGGCATCTACATGTACGAAAAAGGCTCCTACGACGTCGGCTGCGGCACATTCACCTACCAAATCGTCCAACCCGTCTCGCTCGAAGCCTACCCGCCCATCTGCTACAAGCGCGCTCAACTGCCCCCCGTCAACGGAACCCTACAAGAAGGCATCGTCAAATCCTGGGCACAGTCCCTTCCCTGCCTAGATGCCAGGAAAACCCTGATCAAGAAGGGGGATCAAAGCACATTCGTGCAGAAGATGATTGGGGACTATACGACTAAGACGCTGGTGTGGATTCAGTACAATGTCTGGTGGAGGGAGGGGTGTGTTTTGGAGAAGAATGGGCCGAGCGAGTCAACGTATTTGCTTCCGATTGGGGAGGGGGAGGGGAAGCCGTGGTGTTCGTCAATTTTTGGGGGGTTGGCTAATCAGTGTGCTGCGGAGGATGAGAAGGTGGGGGGGTCGGTGCAGATAGGGTGTTTGGTTTATGAGGTGGTGGATTCGGACGTGAAGAGGACTACTTGGGGGAGTGGGCGGGAGAGATGAAGGTGGGGGTGGTTGGTGGTTTCTGCTACGAAGGAGAATATACGACTAGAAAGTTGCTTTGAACTGTTGTCCCCGTCTCACTGACACGATTCTCCCACATATAACCCCCTCGCTCCCCTAGTTCCAGTGGCGGTGATTGTCTGGGGGGGTCAATGCTACTGAGCTCCAATAGTTGGATGGTACCAAGATGGATTTGTTAATACGAAGGCTGCGAGAGGTTCTCTCACCCGGTGATCTTTCCCCATGCATCCATCATTGGTTTTGGCCCGGCTGCAGTGCATGTACCAAGTACCGATTGGCAAATCACGGCACATGGCACTCGGCAATCGTCTGCTTCCGGCATGCATCAACCTGCACAGCTGCCCGATTGGCCTCGGTCTTAGATGTCAGGCCGATTACCCCACAACCAACTGATCCCGTTCTATTGTTTGTACATTCCATGTCCACCGTAGAACTTGACGCTGCTGGCTGATGACCGTAACGGAATCAGCCCAACCCAACAACAACCATCCAACTCACATTCCGCGAGTACCATGGACTCGTACAACTCAATCGGCTTCATCGGTGTAGGCGCAATGGGGAAGGAGATGGTAGACAACCTCGCGCGCAAGCTGCCCTCAACCCAAATCTTCATCCACGACGTCAACCAAGACGCCATCAACACCCTCATCGCCGCCCGACCCTCCCTCGTCGCATGCGCCACCGCCCGCGAGGTGGCCGAGCAGTCCTCCCTCACCTTCACCATGCTCCCCGAAGGCCACCACGTGCGCCTCGTTTACCTCGACGGCCCAAACTGCATCGCCTCGTCCTCCCCCTCCAAACTCGCCCACAAACTCCTCCTTGACTGCTCCACCATCGACACCGCCACCAGCCTCGACATCTCCGCCGCCCTCCGCCACCTCCACCCTTCCACATCCTTCTACGACACCCCCGTCTCCGGCGGCGTCCTCGGCGCGCGCGACGCCACTCTCGGAATCTTCATCGGCTGCACAGAGTCAGACACCAACTTCCCCCCGCTCAATGCCCTCCTCCTATCCACCGTAGCCTCCTCCGTCATCCCCTGTGGCGGGCCCTCGCTCGGCCTCGTCGCCAAGCTGGCAAACAACTACCTCTCCGGCACCATCGCCATCGCCACCGCCGAGGCCATGAACATGGGCATGCGCGCGGGGGTTGATGCGCGTGTCTTGGCGAGGGTGATTTCCGCTGGCTCGGGGAAGAACCATATCGCGGACAAGTTCAATCCGGTTCCGGGGATTTGTCCGGCCGCGCCGAGCTCGAGAGGGTATCAAGGGGGTTTTCGGGTGGAGTTGATGCGCAAGGATGTGGGGCTGGCGACGGAGATGGCGGAGAGGGTGGGGGCGAGGTTGGTGTTGGGAGAGGCGGTGATGGGGGCTTATGAGGGGGCGAGTGGCGATCCGAGGTGTGCGGGCAGGGATTCGAGGGTGGTTTATCGGTATTTGGGGGGGGAGGAGGAGTGGGAGGGGAAGGAGGGGAAGGAGGGATGAGTTGAGTATTTGTGTGAGGGGATTGTGGTGTACTAAGGTTACTAGGTACCTCAGCACGTGACGGCCGAAGGTTCGGGCATACAGTCCCGTGCCGAATTCTAGAATAGTAAGTCGATGACGAGAAGCCACTGTCTCCAGTTTCCTCAATGTCAGAGTCCGGTAGAGGTTCTTGAAGGAGTACCAGAATCTTATGAGTTACGAGTCCAGGCGCACCACCTCGGGTGTTATTGTATAAGTCGAGTTAGATGCGATTGCGACCGGTCGCCTTCAGTCAGATGTCACGGGGATGTCGAGGGATAGAACTTGAAGGCGTAACAGTTTGGAACGACGGAGTGCAACAAATACTTGAACGAAAATTGAAGAAAGAGTCTAGGAGACAGTGAGCTAAAAATCTTTCCATCCCTCTTCCTAGGCCTCGCCTTGACCACTTCCGGTCCTTTGAGGTGGACACAGCCACTCCCAATTTGGTCTTCGCATGGTCGGGGGACACAATTGAGCAAGAAGCAATCACTAACTGCACGCAAGGCTTAGAAGTTAATGGCATAAGCCTTATCGCATTCTTACAAGACCTTCCTGCATTCCAGAAAGGCCTATTCTAGTACAGCTATAGGCCTTCCATGATACAGTCAAAGTCTCTCATGCAGGTAGGGCTGGTTGAATAACTGCTTAGGCCTTGCTGGCCTGATCAAAGGGCTGCGTCGTGTGGTCATAGTGCAAGTGAGACAGAGGCCACAGTGCAAAGAGACATTCTCTTTTAGTTTTCTATTCTTTCTAACTGCTACAGTTGGGCGACCAGCGACGAAGTGGACGGGATGGGGTATTCCAGGTTGTTTGTTGCCTTGGGGATCCGAGTCCCCGAATAAAACCCGGAAAGTGGGGAAATTCCAGGTCGCACTGTCACTGCCGCACCTTCCCTCCGACACACAAGCCCTCGCCATGCCTGGACTCGGAATCGGCCCTAGACCAGTGCAACGCAATGGACACGAACCGTGGCAACAAATGCAGGATGCTCGATGACCTCAATCGAGAGATTCGCAGATTGATCTCCCGCCTAGGGCGCAAGGCGCCCAGTTACCAACCGCTCAGCGAACGCGACAGCATCCGCCTTGCCCATTTTTCCCGCATCGGAAGTCAGCTGCACTGTCGACTCGAGCACGTCGCGATATCGCAGAAGCCGAGTTATCACGCACTGTCGTACGTCTGGCGCTGGAGACCGAAAACCAGTAGCTCACAGGAGAGCGACGAAAATGCCAGCAGGCCCATCTTCGTCGACGGGCGGAAGGTCCATGTTGGCGCTAACCTGGCGGACTTCATTGATACCATCACCCAATTGTGGACGACGGTTCCGGCATTTTGGGTCGATGCGATCTGCATCAATCAAAACGACGCTGCCGAAAAAAGCATACAACTCCAGAGGATGCGCGAGATCTATGAGAATGCATCGCGCATCGTTATCTGGCTCGGGAAGCACGACGACACAAGCAGGAGATGTATCGAAAATATGGAGAGATGGCACACGTTGTCACTGGACTTCATCGCTCGGTACCCAACCTGGGACGAAATGAGCAAAACCAGTCGAGACTGGCTGCACGAGGTCGGTGTTTTCGACTCGGATGGCAAGTTGGCAGACCGGGATGCCTGGGTGGAATTTTTCCAGTTCTTCGAAACTCGCCAATGGTGGCATCGCATCTGGACTGTCCAGGAGTATTGTACGGAAGTGGACACAATATTCTTGTGTGGGGATTCGACGTTCACTCGCCGCTGCCTGTATGAAGCTGTGTTCCTCGTCAAGCTGATTCTAGGCAGCGGAACTCGAGACGGTCTTTTCTCAACCAATCCGATCGACGCCGTGATGGTCACTGAAACGTTTCGGCGCGAATACCACGAGAAAAGGCAGCACGGTTTAACTTTGTACGAGCGGTGGAACGGTTACGAGTTCGTCCGAGATCCTATGCCACTGCAAAGGATACTGTCAGCATGGAGGTTCCGATCAGCCTCAGATTCCCGAGACAAAGTGTTTGCGTTGCTGGGATTCATGGAAGAACCTCTTCGCAACGACCTACTTCTTTCCATTGACTGCTCGTTGCCGACTAGCTCGGTCTTTACCAACGTCGCCGAATACATGTTGAAGACGAGCAAACGCCTGAATTGGCTCGGTGCTGTGGCGCCGCCGAACCCTACAGGGCCGCAGTGCGCGTCTTGGGTTCCAGATTGGAGTAACTCCGGGGCGGCGTTCTTGGATAATATGCCCAGAACAGTACAGCACATCCCGGGTGTTACTCCCAATGGGGTAAGTTGATCTCTTACGTTCCCATCCCTAACGCAAGGTTCTGTCCGCCGATTCAGAGCCGCTGTCTTTGCCGAGAGCCTTGCAAAGGCACCCAAGCTTCCATCCACACAACTCCTAACAAACACCCCAGAGTTGGTTTTTGAATCTGTCAGATACAACCTGCCCAGCATATTCGCCCTGGCCATCTGAGTACCCCATCCCCTTCGGCAAAGAAATCCCCAAAATCGTCCAGGCCCCCTCCGGCGCCCAGCTGCACATCGAAGGAATATACCTCGACATGATCGTCTCCCTATGCGACCCATCTCCCGACGACGGCGTCCCCGATATCAGCCTCATCACGCGCTGGACAGAGCAGCTGTGTAGCGACCAATCCACATACCCAGCCACAAAAGAGACAATGCTCCTCGCCGTGTTACGCACCCTCGCCCTTGACGTCGAGACCCTGACACCGGGGGAGTACATACGCCCCCCTAAAGGTCTAGAGGAGCTTGCTTCTCTCCCCTTCGAGGAAGCAGTCCGTAGATTTATCAAAGGACCTCCAACAGAATCAGATGAGACCTACGAGGATAGGGCACGGCATTCTAATCGCCAGATCCTAATGCGAGGACGCAGGCCGGCTGTGACGCAGTATGGGTTCATTTGTATGGTGCCCAACCATGCGGAAGAAGAGGACTGCATACTTGCGTTGGCGGGAGGGATGGTGCTTTATGTGGTGAGGCAGGCGGGGTGGTTTCCGGAGAGGTATAGCTTTGTCGGGGAGGCGTATATGCATGGGGCGATGGATGACGTGGTAAGAGAGAGTATGAGGAGGCCGACATTCATACTTGTCTGACGGAGACATGTCTTTATACTCTTACTGAGCTGCGTTCTCTTCTGTCTGATGATGGATGGTGCCCTGATGGATCGCTAGTAGCTGGTGGCGGCCCACTTGCGGCTCAAAGTGATGGTAAGTCACCCTGAGCTCCCAGCACACACCTTGTCTTATTAACATCTGACATAACCGGAACTTGAACAGTTACTTTCTACCTCTGCAAGATCCTTCTTGCATACCTATCTTGTATTAGACGCGTACTTTCACACGATTGCTTCACATCTCACTCAAATTGCAATGTTTACGGACCGAAATTATCTTAGTTGTTCTCCAAGAACCTCTATTTTGTCTATCTACCAGAACGCCAAACGCTCCATGATATTTTTTGTGAGTTGGCCACCATATTTGAGGCAAATGCCGAGACCATTCCCACCAACGCCTTTCCTTCACTTTGTTCAGGTGTCTTGTCAACCCTCACAATGGCCGAAGGGCGAAACTTTCCAAGTCTCGTCGCAGTATCGTACCCATTCAACATGAGCTCCGACCGACTCCGACAAAGACCTACGTTCGTGACTCAACTTTTAGAGGCTACTCATTAGCCACCATCTCATTATCAGACGACTCACCCGTGGTATCAACCGCGATGGCGTCTAGGTTCCTCCCACTCCACTTGACATCCCAGAAGGTCAGGAGGGCCCAGAACTTAATGAAGCTATGGGCATACGCAAAAGCCAAATACCCAGGGAACATCCAGATGTCCTGCGGGTGCTTCCGGAAGTACGAAAACACCTTGAAGATCTTGGTGAAGAAAATCCACGCGATCAGAACCGCCGTGGCATTGCCAGAGTTACCAAAGGACTCGCTGCTCCGCAGGAAGTATACCAGCGCCGGATCCACCACCGCCGCAAAGTTAGTAAAGCTCGTCAAAAAGACAGCATACACACAGTACGGCTGGGTAGCCCAAACCCTACCATCGCGAACTAAGCTCGTGACGTTCGACTTCCACGTGCTGCGCGCCCACCGGCGGCACTGCCCAAGGAACTTCTTCTCAATCGGCTCTGCAACCCCAATCGTCGTCTCAATCTCCGCGTCAGCCGTATACTGGATCTTAATCCCCCACCCACGCTGGACAACCCAGCGCGTGACAAAGTTATCATCCGAAGCATTCAACGGGCCCAAAAGACCAAAGAAGAACATCTCACGTGTATAGCCGGCCAAGAAGGCTGGGTCCTGGATGATTTCCGTGCGGAGGGCGCAGGTGCGGGCGGACACGACGAACACTCCGCCGTCAACGGTGTTGGACGCGCGGATCTCGAAGTTGTGACGGAGCAGGTAGATCGCCCCGATCATGTTCCAGAAGCGGGCGCGCAGGGAGAGGTTGTCGAGACGGCGGACCGCCTTGTTAGTGCCCACGAGGCCGATGTTGGCGTCCTCGAAGGGGAGGAGCAGCGAGGTCAGGAAGTTGGGCTTCCAGAAGACATGGTCATCGAGGAGGACAGTGAAAGCGGTCGTGACCAAGGGGATTGCGTGGGCGACCTGAGCGCGCTTCGAGGCCACTTGCGTGCGGGACACGCGCAAGCGGATGGTTGCGAAGCGGTGGCGCAGCGGGGCGATCACGGACTTGGTGGTGCGGTAGAGGGCGTCGCCGGCCGTGACGATGTGGATCTCGGCGGGCAAGTTGGCTGCGCAGGTGAGCAGGCACTCCATGAAGTCGGGGCCGGTGGGGGCGACGGTGGGCAGGATGACGGTGACGTCGCGGCTGGGCTGGTAAGTGGGCTGCTGGTTAGCACCGAGGGTAGCCGGGGTGTAGAGCCAGAAAGCGACGAGGTTGATGAGAAAGCGCGCATACCGCCACACGAAAAGGAGGAGGAAGTAGTACAGCGCTATGTCAGGACCGGAGATGTAGGCGCTGATCAGGTGGACTAGGAAGGTTGTAAGGGCCAATGCACAGGCATTGAAAAGCCCCTTCATCCGGATGGATGTCTCCATGGTTGGGAGTATGGGAGAGGCTGAAGTGAAGAGCGTTAGTCTTCCTAGGTACAAGTGTGATCTCACAGGTGTTTCTGGTCTTTCTCGAGGCTGGGTTTCTCAGATAGCTCAAGGCACTGATGGTTTTGAAAATATTAAGCAGAAGTCAGGGGGATTCATTCTTTTTATATAGATGAAGTTGAGAATGAAAGACTGTTCATTCAATCGTGAGAAATGCAGTTGGTGGATGAACTCCATCTTGTTCAGGTGGTGTTTTGGTGCTGTTCACCTAGACAGTACCAGTATCGGATGGCAGTGGCCCTGGTGTTGACTTGAGCTCATTGAATCGAGTCAAAATCCATTGAGAGAAAACAAAGCAAACGACACTGCATTGTTATCTCGACTGTCCGAGGACAAGGACAGGTGAATGTTTACAACAATAGGTACGCGACTCAAAGGTTGATTGTTCTTTGTGTAAGTGAATTGGGTTTGAACACCGCTGACCCCCCAAAGTTGGGGTGGAGGAGTCCGTACCGCCCACAAACTGCTTTCAATGCACTGAATTCACTCTTCAATGGCAACCACGAGTGATAGGGTGAATCTCGCATGAAGGATGGGCCTTCATGTCTCCCCAAGAGCAGGACAGCCAGAATGTACAGGTCTGGCGTCAACGAAACCTGTGCCCCGAGGTCGCAAACAGGACCACAAAATAGCTTTACCTTCGCCTTGAATAGACCCCAAAGCCAAACAAAAGCTTACTGAGGTTATCCAGCCAATGCCAACCATGCCATCTTGAATGCATGGCACATGTGGGTCCAAGTGGCTTGTTCTTGGATGGAAGACGCTGACCGAGCCACACGCCAGACGTAAAGCTACTGGTCTAGTCACTCGACAATGTTCACAACGGTCACATCCCCGGTCTCATCACCTGCTTATCTTATCACAAGTGGTTGATGCCATTGTTCGGTATCACGTGTCCTCTCTCAGTTCCCAACAGCACCAGATCTTTCCAGCCACTGGGGCACTAACACCGATCTTGAAAATTTTGTGGTCAAACTATTAGCATGGATAAACGCCACTGACGAGATCTCATACAAATTTTCTGGATGCATGTTAGTGTTTTTGCCTGGAAGGGTCTGGTGCTGTTGGGAGATTCCCCAGCGTTGGCAGGACATGCCTCCCGAGACTTCCGCTCGGACCGCAACTTGGGACGGCTTGGTACCTTACTCTCTTTGCCGGATTGACAATCTCTCCGCGGTCCAAAAAAAAAGGCTGCTTTGAATCACAGGTCGGCAACAAAGGACGCGAATGAGCGAACTAATTCCCAGACGGGCGAGACGGGTGCCGAGAAGCCCACAATTTTACATTTTGGTCAAGGCTGGGAGATCAAATGCCATTTCGGGCCGACGATGTCGGTGCGGCGGAGATCTCCACCGGCCAATTGCGCTTGGAGCCGGGATCTATCACCGCCGGTGCCGATCGGGACCCACAGTTGGTGTGAGTGCTCCAGCGAGGTCAATTTGGACCTCACAAGGCGCTTCAACTCCAAACTGCGATAACGCCAGGCTTGAAATGCGGGATCCTCAAGAGACTCAACTTTTAGTATTAAGACTAAGATGAGAATGAATCTCAATACCAACCCTAAACGCATTCCCTCATCGCACTACGTGAACGCCACACCGAATGTCTCTGCTTGACATGAGTGAATCTCACTGCAACCTCACGTCCCACGCTGCAGTGAATCGCACTGCAAATCCCATTCCATCCGATCTCTGCAGCGTCACGTTGAACCAAGTTCTGCCAGCCTGCCAGCCCGCGCCGGAATGACCCGCTGTACCCATGCACACCCATGTCCAGGGTTGAACCCCGAAAAGCAATATGGCGATCTGCAACTCCCCTGCTCGGGACGTCTTGGCGCCCGAGACTGGCGCCTCTCCCTCCCAAACTTCACTGGCCAGCCAAAACAGCCCACAAGGCGCGCGCTCCACCACCCACGCTGCCCAGCCCGATGATTCCCGGGGCATCGCATGCCGCCCTGGATCTCACTCGCACTCACAGCGTGTGTGGCGGCGGGGACTGTCGTGCCGTGTCTTGCCCTGCCTTGCTGCGAGCGCACACCACAGGGTATTTCGGCCTTTCTTTCCCCTGGACGTGGTGGGGGGTTCGGCCGGTCACAGCGACGTTGACGGTGGGAATGTGAGAATTGCCCATGCTTTCTAAACCACCGCTTTGGTGAGGCGGCTTGGCAAGGCCCCGCGTGATTGTCGGTCGGTGTCTGAGTTTTTCTGGCTGGGTGGAGGTGTGGATTAGGTGCTGATGATGACGTTGTGGCGGTGGAGAGGTTTTAGTTAGCTACCAGAAGTGAATGGTTGGTGTTTACGATCCGGCCTGGGTGGATCGATCGGGATTCACGTGGACATGTTCAGTGTCATCGATTCTGTTTCCATAGCTGGTAGTAGAATGCATGAAAGAAGCCCTGCGGGATCTGTGGCACAGCATCCGGCATTTGAGCGTCTAGGGTGGGTACCACCTCCCCAACATAGGACCTCAAACACGGCAGGCACTGAACGCTCACCGCGACACACAAAAGGTGGTAAAGCTGCCGTGGCGTGATGATAACCCCAACCAGTCACATCGCAAAGATGCATAGACCGCATGTGCGAGGCCCTGGACAGAGATCGGCGCATGGTGGTGGGGTGTAGCCACCGACTCTGGACATGGGGGCGCAGATCATGGCCTGCATCCCACGAGTTCCCCGGCTCCCGACCAAAGTCGGAGCTCCACTTCTTCGTACCAATCCGGTATTATAACCACATGCATCACCCATTGGACTTATCTCCCAATTCTCATACTCGGCTACTCACCACTATCACCCAGTTTGGGGTCTGTCTTTGCGCTTACATATTGCATTTTTACCCGAGGGTGTCGAGCACTTATATCGCAGCCTGACGGTCCTCAGTAAGCACCATTCACTGAGGCTACCCACTCCTTACCAACACTCATTTCATCGTGACGCGGACATCATTCGAGCCACATTCTTTGTCTAGAACTACCTACGCGTGCATCACACAAGCGAAACCGCCAAACTGCCAAACTCGAAAATAGCAACCCACCAAAACCACAACATCCAACACCACAACCTCAGCCATGTTCCTCCCACAACATCTCCTCCCCCGCGAGGATCCCCCTCACATCGGCTCCGAATTCGGCCTCACCCCCTCCACCCCGCCAACCGCGCGCCTCACTGTCCTCGGGATAACCTACATCTCCCTCGCTGCCCTCTGGACCGTCCTCCTCCTCTCAGGAATGACCTACCTCTTCCTGAACCGACACACCCCCACCCTTCGCATGCGCGGCCTCCCTTTGACCTTCGCGGGAATCATCCTCCTTCACTTATACTGGGCCACGGTGCAGAGCGGGTATACGATTGGGCCGTTAGCGCCCGAGGTTGCGGAGTATTGGATAATGGGGATTTGGTACCCGTTTGGGATTGCACTGTTTCAGGCGGGCAATTCGAGGTTTTTGTGGGTCGCGGGACGGCAGGGGAGGTTTGCTGCTGGTGGTGGTGAGAAGGGGGGAGAGGGGGGTGGGAAGGTTGGAGAGAAAGGGAGGAAGGGGAAGGGGGTGCTGGGATGGTTGAGGGGGATGGAGTATGGCCAGAGGATGTTTTTGGTGGTCACGTTGGGGATGGCTGTCCAGGTGAGTTCGATTTGAAGGGGGTGGAAGAAAGGGAGTTGGCTGACGTCTGATGGCAGCTGTTTGTGGTCGTGTTGGTGTTTCTCATCTCGAGAAAGTTCCACCCGAGCTTTGGCATCCCTGGGACGGAGGTGTATGGGAAAACACCTATGGAAATTGCCATCCAACAGGGCAGAGGCTGGGAATGGTAAGCCTTTCTGTCGTCCCTTGATGGTTGAGCTGTGCTAACATTTGCAGGTGGCCGTCACTCTTTTGGCAGTTCCTGTGGGCTTGGGTCTTTGCCCCTATTATCCTTTGGCGGTCACGCGGCATCAAGGACACGCACGGCTGGCAGCTTCAGACCATCGCCTGCTGCATCGCTGGGTATGTCTCTCCGTTGCCGTCTTCCCGCAGTTTCTAACACGAACAGACTCCCTGCTGCTCCCATGTGGCTCGTCGCTCTCTACGTCCCGGCCATGGCGCCCGTGAACGCCGTTTTCATCCCGCCGCAATGGTACCTCCCCTCTCCTCCCCTCTCATCCCCCATCTCCTCCCATCACTAACACCCCTGTCCCAGGATCGCACTCTCCATCTTCGTCATGGAAATCTTCACCATCTTCGTCCCCTGCTGGCAAGTCCGCAAGCACCAAACCCTCCGCCAAGAAACCCTCGACTGCATCGCCTCCTGGGAGTCTAAAAACAAATTCGACAGCGGCGGCGCCTCTTCCAACTCAGCTTCCACCGGCAACACCAACACCAACACCGCCTTTGACACCCCCCTCTCCCCCACCTCCACTAAATTCGACACTAAATCCACCACCGACCCCTGGAAGACCGGGAAACTCCCCTCCATCGACCTCTCCCCCTCCCAAGTAGAAAAGGGCGAGGG
>Ga0247760_1000531_pt1 | contig 40828 bp, 18 predicted proteins | sample UWRJL171409R4_FD_179936 | JGI IMG/M metagenome (GOLD analysis project Ga0247760, IMG submission 179936) | Plant litter microbial communities from Arlington Agricultural Research Station in Wisconsin, United States - UWRJ-L171-409R-4 | ecosystem: Environmental > Terrestrial > Plant litter >... | reverse complement strand
CATGGTTTTTTGGAAGGGGGGGGGGGGGGGGGGGGGGGGGTTCCGGAACAACCCCCTGGAATTTGGTCTGTGTAGGTAGATAAGCTAACTGTGTAGGCAGTGTTTTTCAGCATCAACCACTTTTGCGACCAGAAGACCAATCACTTATTCAACATTGCGGTCTTCAATGGTCAAACCCAGAACACCAATCACATCGCTGATTCAACAGTGCAATTTTAGTGTCAATGCACAGACCTCAACCAAAGCAACAGGACGATTCAGCTCGGCTCGACATCAACCCGGCTTATTATTTATTACCCACCAAAATAGGCAGGTGAGACTGGACAGGACAGCTGAACGCTGAAGCTCATGTAGATCAAGGTTCCGCTTTTCTTTCAGTTTAATCCATGTTGTTTTCACTTTTCATCATCACTACTTCAAGTCAACGTACCAGAAATCGACATGACTTCCTCTCATTTATTCGGATTTAGTCTGGCGTTGCTCTTCTCATCACTTACCGCGGGGTGGGACTTATTTGACGAACAGTACATTCGCTTCAATGGTGGAGTGAGTGCCACGACTTCCTGGATCCCCCCGCCGGGGGCGTCAGATTTCAAAGACTGCAATGGCATCAAAACTGCCGAATACAGCGGCTCTCGGCTGATGGTGGGCATTGATCCGCCTTGGGATCCCAATCCGCTGTACTTTTACGTCCGTCACATCGCGTCCAACTGCAACGATAAACGAAAGCGCGACTCGCACTCGGCCCGACAGTTGGGGTGTCTGACGTCGGACAACGTGCGCAACTGGCACTTTAGCAGCGCTAGCTCGCTGTGCTACACTCGAGACAAAAACGAGCGGTGGGGCACGTATGAGTCGCTCAGCAACACCTACGACAGGACCTTCCAGCATATCGACCTGAAGAACAAGGCTCGCATTCAGCGCGTCGATGTCGGGTCTGCGAAGGGCTACCGCGTCGAGGGCAGCCATGAAAGCTGGATTAAAGACGACTCCCGAGTCAACTGGGTAGACGTCACTGACCACTGCCGTTGGAATGCGACCGCGCCAACGCCACCCAACACAGGCGACTTCTGGTATCGGCATAATTGGAACGGCACCGATCCAATGGAATTCTCGCTCACGTTCAGCAACAACACCGCTGAGCTGGTCGTGACGACCAACAAGACTTACAACGGCAACACGTACGCCACCATGACGCTGCGCTTCAAGGGAGAGCGCGAGGATCCCCGGCAGGACCCCCCTCCTGTAGGTGAGCAGCCCCCTGCACGGGTGCGGTACCCCATACAGCTCAACACCAATGACGCCAACCTGCCGAGATTTGAGTTTCTCAATGGCAGTTCGGTATATTTTGCGAATATTAGCGGTACTTGGGTTGTGGCTGGAGCACCGATATCGGATCCGACTACTACCACGTCGACAACCTCGTCGAAGAATGCCGCTCCGACAAGGGCGATCGGGAACCTCTTCTCAATGGATGTAACGGTCGTTGTGACGGTTGTTGTGGCGTTGATGATGAATTAGGTGAAATCAACTTGGAGGACGCATGATTTGGATTCAAGTTCATATCAGAGAAAGGCTGTCTGTCCCAAACACCCAGCGCCCCAACATTGTTCAACCACGCTTCAAGCGTAATTCACACCCACGCTTTTATTAACTGGTATTAACCCCTGGAAAGTCCTTAACCGTCATTTTCATGCCTAATGCTACAAGATCTAAACAGGAAGAAAACATGCCACAGGTAAATCTGCCTCTGGAGATGTCGAGAGCTTTGGCTACGGCTAAGGCTAACCTTAACGGCTCTAGCCCTTGCGAGGCAAAGTGGCAACAAAGTAATACTACAGGCGCAAGGCTTGAGGACAAGTCACAGAGGGGGGACTGGCGCTGGACATGGCGCCGTCTAGCAAGGGGACATGAGAGTGAGGCTGTGATAAGGATTATCCCAGCTGCTAAAAAATCATCCCAAGAGTTGAGCTGGTCCACGTCATTTCCCGGTTTCGGCTTTTCTGAGGCTGTGTTGATCTCCACATCTTCTATTCGTGCTCTTTTGTTAGGTTCCACAGCTCTGCCTTAGGGTAGCAGCAGCTCCATCAGCACCGCCTGTTCGAAGTCGATTATCATCACCCGCTCTGTCTCCAAGTCCCACAGCACGTTAGCATCCCGCGAGTCCGTGTGCACAACTCCGTGTACATGTAGTGCCCGCACCGACTGGAATATCCCCTGTTTGATCCTCGCTTCCTTCCACGGCTTCTTCTCGTCTAGGCTGGTTGGTCTACCCTATGACAGAAGCATTAGGTGGGTAAAGTGGACTTGTATTTCGTAGTAGTACGCCCGCTCTAGCTCCTAGACGATTAACGGAGCCGAGAAATACCGGCACGCGGACCCCTTAAATTAGCCGAAGGTACTCGTAGATCTTGGCCTCGTGCTCCAGCTCCCGTACGAACCTGGCAGTAGTCGCCTTATTGACGAAGGTGTAACCGTAAGCAACTAGGCTAACCTAGAACAGGGCCCCTCGTGCGCCCTGCCTTCCGAGAGGTATCATCACGTCATGTAACATCCGGCCGAGCTGTTCGCGAAGAGGGCCAAGCCAAGCTGTATGGTCGCGTTTTGCTTCTTGCTTTTTTGCTTATTTCGGGGACGAAATGAGAGTGTCAAGTGATGAAAATATGGTCCTTGTAACCTTTCAACATGAAAGTCATGCCGATGGCAACGTTGTCATTTTTAACTCTTTGTCGGGTGTGCATTCAGTCTCAATGCTCTATTTGCCCCTGTCACCCAAGTTTTGAAGCTCCACCAAGACAGCAACTGAGCATCCGATCGCAAAAACTTTGGAAGCCAACAACTACACAAAACCAGTCAAACTCCAACATCAAAACATCCAACAACAATGATATCACGCCTTTCTAAAAATAGCTAGAATCTCGCTACCACTCCATACTACGTACGAGCCGTAACGATACCCGGGCCCTCCGCTAACCGAGCAGGTCGAACCGGGTCTAAGGGAAATGCTAAGCACGCCCCGAGCCGACTTCATTGACGGAAGCTCGGATGAAGGGGAGTTCTTGTCAAACGGTTCCCAACGGCTCTGCCAAGCGAGGACCTCGTCTCGCCCCGAAAAATGTCTGGTCCGGCTAGATCAGAGTGGTCGCCAAGCCATTCTCGCTTTCATCGCCAAGAGGCTTGGGGGGACTGGCGGCGTCCAACGGAGCACTTTCCGTCCTCTGAGGTGCTCGTAATAGTGCCGTCGGAATTCACCACCACCCTACCGCCCCTGCGGCACGAAAGAGGATTTTCCTTCATGACGCGGACGCACTGCGTCGTGCTGACGGCGTCGGAGCCATAGCGGCTGAGGAAGCTGGAAATTTCGGCGCCCATCTCGGTGACAGGGTCTTTGCCGTAAACGGATATGGGCGCGTCGATGGCGGTCGACTTGACGGCTACGCCGAGGTCTGCGTAGGCGTACTAGCTCGCGTTAATGAAGTTGATGCCTCCCATGAGCGTCACTGCTCATCGAGACGGGCAGCCGGCCCAGTTGCCCCCCGCTGATAGGTAAGATCCGTTGGGCAGTCGCCATTCGTACACTGAGTAACGCTTGTCTGACGTGTCCCGCACCATGGCGCATCGCCATGGTAACCCGGGCGCCACGTCCAGGCCAAAGCTATTTTCCCGCGTGGCTGATGTGGGGGTGAGGCTGGCGACGATGGATGTCGTGATGAGCGCGGCGACCAGGTAAGTCATCTGAATGTCGAAGTGCCGGAAGAGATCGGTGAGGGAGCCGACAGCCAGTGCCGTGCCCCATCTACCCTGTAGACGGCGGCGGTCGGTTAACGGGACAAAGAGTCGATCGACCCTTGCAAGTCAGAGCTTGCGGAGACAAGGCACAACGAAGGCGGTGATGGCCGAGGCGACTATGGTAGAGACCGTAGCGTAGGCAGCGCGCTGAAAGCCGTCGTAGGCGCCAACATCAGTGAGGTCGAACCTCGTGAGAGCAACAATTATCGTTTCGGCTGTGACGACGAGAGCGAGAATAATCGCTGCAAAGCATAAGAACGAGTCTAAGACGCTCAGTACCATGGAAGGGAACTTTGCAAAATATATTGTATAAAGTTGTTGATAACAGAGTTAGACATCTTGCGAAAAAATTATTGTCGATAAATACAAGGAATACTCTAAGCTCTTTATGGCCGGGGATCCAATATCCAGAAACCCGGATGTAATGATGCTCAAGGGTGGTGTGACGTATAGGATGAGGAAGCTCTATCAGCTGAGAGTCAAGTGCCAAGACAAGCCACAGCTGAAAGTAGCGCACTTTCCGCCGCTAAAAGCTCAGTCTGCTGCAGCGCAGAGCCTGATTTTCAACAATTAGGTCTAGCTTCTTGTGTTTGGCCACTCAAGATTTTCTATCATGCACCTCATGTCCAGGAGGTACAACCACGCCGTCGCTAAAACGCTCGGATAAGACCGCTAGGTGTGGCCTGTGCGCTTTGTATATACCAATGCCCAATTCTCGGCCCCCAAGTTGAGCCCCCCAAGGCCAAGAATTGGGCTCACATTTCAATAATCAATTCTTGGAATTGTGGTGTAGCAGTCCGAGCACTCTAGGTGCATGAGAAGAGAGACCCAAATATTGCAGGACAACCGATGCGGTGTTCCTGTAGTAGTGTTAAAGACCAATTTCAAGAGCATGGTGCAAGATCTGGCACAATAAGATACGCATACCACGACGGCTTGACAATCCCCATGTTGAGCAACAAAATTGGCACGTCTGTTTAACGATGAAAGGCTTTAAATATCAATCGTCTCATATATTGGTATACTTACCAACATGGTCTGCCGTGCACTGGTATATCATTGTTACGACCCCACAGTCATGACGATGGGCCACTGCGGCCCAAGGCAGCAACGCAAGGACCTACAAGGCTTCTACGTAACCAATCAGATGCGTCCCGAGGTCCTGAGCCCCCGGGACGCCGGGACCAGGACAGCGGTACCCCGAGGTTTCGGGACACCGGGACAAGCAGAGCTTTACAGCATTAACGGTTCTATATATTTGAGATGTTGGCACTATGGCAGAATGTGTGGCCTCCTAGACACAGTCCATACGCGAGCGTCATCTCTATTACCGCATGCGATGCCAATGGCACGCTCACTGCATACAGCAGCTCCATAGCTGCCAATCATCACCTTGAGCTAAACATTCAAGGTTGATTCAACATTAAATATTGGATCAAAACATTCGATAAGCCCCTTTTTCGGCACATACTCTTCATTTTCCCACTATAGTACTTACGAATCTACCATTTTGGCTACGATTGCTCGAGCCCTTTGCGCCGTGATTTGCGCCAATACCATCACAATTGTCTATAATCTTCTACGAAGCCCTTTGCAGAACAGCCTGTAGTGGTAGTGACCTGTGTCCGGATCTTGCGCACAACCTTTGTTCTACACTGTCAATTGCAGCTAACACCTACGTGGGTACGGGTTGCAACATGGTGCCCCCCTGGGATACGATGGTAATAAATCGAGCACCATATTCTGTCGTGTTACTCGTTTCCGTGGCTAAACTATTGCACAGCCCAGGGCCTAATGTGATCTTGCGGGAGAAGCTCACACAATTAATCGCTAATGTCGAGATCAGACATCAATATCTAGGCGGTGTGAAATGTTCGTAGTTGCGCCGACGCCTGTCACGAAATTGTCTCGCCACCATTCTGCAGACAAATAGGGGGATGGGGTTTGGGGTTGCAGATGGCTGGGCCCCCTTTAGCCACCCAATAACTCAAGCGTAGGTTCTTCTCACCAACTCCTTGATTCGGATGCACGCCATTAATTACATTGTCAGACACCCAAATGAGGGCGCCCGCCGCGAGCAGCTTCTGAACCAACCGACCACAGCAAATGGCAGGGTCCCCGGCCGGGCTAGGCAATGCGACGAGCAACCGAGTCACAGCTGAGCGACGCGCACGGGCACGCTAAGACATTTTAGGGAAGAAACCCCTCCACTGGTGAAAGGTTTGTCAAACTGGCGTGATGCAGGGCAATGACTCTGTGCCCATTTGTTTTCTTTCCCCAGCAAGCCAAGCAGATGCTGTCTCGGATCCTTCTGCGATTGCCACTTCGTTCATTCGTCTCGCGACGCTGTTGTCAGTTGCTTTTGCGAGAAACAGGAACTTGATATGTCAAGGAGATGATTCCCTCCAAAAAAAAATTCGACCTGGCTCCTCGTACTCGGACAAATCCCCTGTCGGCCGGCTGAACCGTGATGAGAGGAATAAGGTGGTGATAGATTCTTAGTCTTCAACCAATATGCTCCAGCGGCTGGGTGAGGACTCCTTGTCCCTACCGACCGGACTGGGCCAAGACCTGATGGCAAGGGGCTTGCCGGATGGTCCAATCCGCCCGCCGGGTTTCGATCCTCAGGTCTACGCGTCAGTGCCGCTGTTTAACAGACGAGTAGATCTCATAGCACTGCTCGTCTCCTTCTTGGTAATTGCTATTTCGGGTCTCAATCACGTTGTTTCGCCATCCATCCCCCACTGACTTGGATTGATACTCAGGTATTCTCATGGATCTGCTGTGTCTTACGGTTTTATATCCGCCTTGTCGACCGCACGCCGGGATGGGATGACTTCTTCTTGTTACTCGCTTTGGTATGCACTTCCGCTCTAATAACTAGGAATGTAGCTGACTGGCGTCTAGATATGCACGAGCTTGGTCTCCATCTTTCTCTGTATAGGTAGGTATGCCCGCCATGCCTACTTTGCGACAGTCATCTGCCCACAGGCTAACATGCCTATCAAAGCGCCCGATTTTGGATACGGGCAGTCTATATACACATTGACTTTCCCAGAGATTCAGAAGGTCATCAAGGTACGTTTTCGTCCCACACGCTGCCTTGTCCCAGAGCAGCCCTAGACTTAGGTGCGTGCCGCCATCATACCTGGATCCAAGACTCACCTGTCTCTGAAAAGTTCTTGTACATCGCCACGGTGCCATATCCATTATCCATCACCTTCATCAAGATAGCAATCCTATTCCAGTACCTTCGCATCTTCCAAACCAGCTCAACACATAGGGTCATTTGCAAAACGTTGATCGCCATCGTCACTCTGTGGGGTTGCGTGTTCTCCGTTATGTTCTGGGTCCCTTGCATCCCTGTCGCTGCCTACTGGGATCTCTCTATCACGGATGCCAAGTGCTTCGGCTTTGGCGGTCGCCGGCTAGACGAATTCATGAACTACTTTGTCAGCCAAGCTGTCTCAAACGCTACCCTTGACTTTGTTATCTTCCTCCTTCCGATCCGCCTCTACTTCAGGCCCGGCACAAAAGGTCACATCCGCATCTCCTTGTTATGTTTTTTTGGAATGGGTCTCAGGTAAATCTACAAATCACGTCGCTGCGCCAGATCCAAGTATGCTGATCGTGGGTCCAGTGTCAATCTATGCTCCCTTTGGCGCATGGCCTTCGTCATCAAGATGTTTACGGCAGGTGAGGGGACCTTTGATCCCACTTGGTACAGTCCTACTGTGGCTGGCTTAGGTGCCATCGAATCCCAACTTGCCGCTAGCTGCGCAGCGATACCTGTATTTTGGCCAAGCCTGGAGAGGAGATGGAACAAGATATTTGTAACCCATACAGTCTCCGTCACGTCCGAGTACGGCCAGTTCCCTTCTAGGCCCAACAACAACAACAACAACAACAACATCGAGATGCAGTCCATCGCGTCTGGTAAGGATCAAGCCCTAGACCCCCCGGAGCTAGTTGAAGGGTGGGAGCCGTTTGTAGGGGATGAAACGACTGGATTAGGAATCCACGAGACGGTGATAGAGTCGATGTCCGGTGCTTCGTGGTCAAAAAACGTCAAGGGTTTTTTTCGGGTAAAGCCCACAAGTGAGCCGTAGGGAAGTTAAAATAGACTTGCATTTGTTATTCCCTTTTGTTTTCGAGACATCGCCAACTTGAGTGTAGCGGGACAGGTAGGGAGACTGGGAAAACTCAAGACTTCAGCCATTCTCATGTGCCTAATCTGCCACTTCGTTTCGAGCCGTCAAGGATGGGCATCGTGATAATTCGTCCCCTTTTTCCCGGCTGGCTTCTCAGATTAACACGTACCCACGCAGTACTCGACCCATGCCCAGTGGGTATTGCTTCTTAATATGTGTGATCAATAGTATATGGGAGCGATTTTTGGCTTGTAGCTCGTCACAGCTACTACAAACCGCATAGGGATGCACTTCCCGACTTCTAAGACACAAGCAGGCGATGTATGGCCATAAATACGGAGATATTTCTGAGCTCATTGAATGAAAGGGTGGGAGCCTGTGTGAAAAGAGAACGATTATCTAGAACCACGAGTGGAGCTAACATTATTACAGCATAATTTTTCCAAAATCTTTTGGGTCTTAGGCACGAGAATAATGCCCGGGATTGGGACAGCGGAGTGACGATTGAACCTAAGTCATAAGTTAGCAAATAACTGCGTTTGAATCCTGTTACCCTTCTTGGTTTCGTTCGTTTCCATGGACCGTAGCGATCACCGCCCTAGCTGTAGGCACTAGGGCTTGCGTAGCGCCATAGCGATAGCCTCTATGGCTGCGACGGTTTGGGCAAGCCTGTAGTGGGAGAGTGTGTGCAAATGGAACCGAGGATGTCGGCCGAAGAGTGGCCTGGACATTGGTCGAGTCCTCCCCAAAACGCTGAGAGAAAGTCTGTCGGACACGGTCATACTCGCCATCGTGCCGGAGGGGAGGGACTGTTTCGAGGAAAGAGAAGCGCTCAAGTCGCAGTTCTGGGCAAACGGACACACACTTGTCTGCCATCGTCGAAGATGGGGAGTCCTGGTCCCAGACAGCATTCCTCCCCCGACAGGTGACCCCGTTCTTCGATGCAGACATGTCTCGGTGCTGGCTGGACTATCGCCAGAGCAAACACAGCCAAGGCAACTGTCAATCCACTCCTGCTAACCTCATCCGCGGTCTCAAGCTGATTGACTGTTCCAAACGCACCGTGGTCGCCGCCCCAGCCGGTGCGCCGTACGTGACCCTCTCCTATGTCTGGGGCTCGGTTACTGCGAGGCAAAGCGTCGTCGATTCCCCTGAGTTCACACATAGCCAACAGCAACAGAACCCGCGATCTTCCAACGCCCTCATTGGACTATCGTCCGTCGTCTCTGATGCAATTCAAGTCACGAGAATGCTCGGATACAACTACCTGTGGGTGGATCGCCACTGCATCGACCAGGGAAATCCGCGGGAAGTGCTCAGCCAAGTCAGCAAGATGGACCTGATATACAGCGGCAGCGAACTGACAATCGTGGCCGCCGCAGGCCATGACGAGACCTTCGGCATCCCGGGTGTGCCAAGCACTACAAGCAATAATAGTAGACAGCGACAGTCATACCTGCGCCAGCACCAGATGATTGTCTCAATCAGGGACTCAGACTCGAAGCTAGCCATGTTGTCGAGTCTCCCGCATCCGCACCACACCATCAAGCAATCTAAATGAGTCATCCGGGGCTGGACGCTCCAGGAATCGGTGCTCGCCCGGCGCGTCCTGATTTTCAGTCAGGACCAGCTCTACTTTGAACGCAAGTCGGTGAACTGCTTCGAGGCCCTCCAAAGCCCACTCGACGCCCTCCACAACCCTAGCGCACAACGATTCCAGAGCTATGTAAGAGCCGGTCTCTTTTCAGGACAATATGAGGGGATGACCGATCTGAATATCTTCGGCTCGCCATTTGGCCGGTGGGAAAACGTCGATGGGCACTGGGACTACCACTTCCGCAAATATCTCGTCTTTGTCACCTGCTACACCGCGCGGGATCTTGCGTTCGATTCAGACTCGATCCGTGCCTTTATGGGAATCCTGAGGTATATCAAAGCCTGCCATAGTTACATGGGGCATTTGGTAGGCAATCCGTACGTGTGGCCCGTGCCGGAGTTTTCAGGGTCAGAGAAATCCGTCGACTGCGTCATTGCGGGCCTCTGCTGGAGGCATCTGGCGAGTTGTTGGCAGGCACAAGGAATAGACGGAGAAAATTCTTCTTCTTGCAGGGTGGTGTACACGAAACCGAGGAGGAGGGAAGCATTTCCCTCGTGGAGCTGGCCGGGGTGGGCTGGCGCCGTGAGCTGGGCCGACCTCTTTACCCACAGCGAGATGGACCTTACGTCGCTTGTCGACGGCTTCCGCTGCGAGCTCTGCGAGGGCGTTACGAATCTCTCCTTGTCTGAGTATGCGAAGCTGCGACTGTTACCCAGTAGCAGTCTTCCCGGCGACGACGACAGCAAAAAGGAGCCGCCGGACGTCTCTGCTCTGCTGTTTAGCGCCTGGGTGTGCCCCCCGGAGATGCTTACGCTGACAGAGACGCCTAAAGGTCCCGGTTGGGGCATGGCGGGCTACGTGCTTGAGATGCACCTGTCCCTGTTTAGCGGAAGCCCTTCGCGGTTTCTCCAGGCTGCGAGATTTGGAAGAATTCAGTTCGTCTTCGTCGCGAGAGGCATTGGGGTCTGCCCCAAGGTTGAGTAGTGCGATGACCGAGTCGTAGTTCTGCACTGATATGGCGAGCTCGAGAGGGGAGCCTGGTGTTTCACCGTCCTGACTCTCAGTGCCGGCGTACCGCCCGTCGAGAAGTGCCTGTACTGCCTCTTGGGGAGGGTCAAGTCGCGTATGCATTCTGACAGAGTCAGCAAGGAGGCGCAGGAGGAGGTAGGTCCCTCGCGACCGGCCAGTAACGCCCAAGTTCTTGTCACAGGACGTCATGGCGAGGCATGTAAATAGTTCCTGGTCTGCGAGAGGCTTGTTGTCTGCCCCCAGAGACAAGAGCAGCTCCACGCACTCCAGGCTACCTGCGCCCACCGCGCCGTCGAAGCTGAGATGGTGCACCATCCGGCGCTCCATGACGGCCTTGATAAATGCGTGCCAAAGGCAGAATTATGTCAGACAAACCAGCTGCCAGAATCACCCATCATAGAAGAACGTACTCAATCGGGTTGCGGTGGCCCTCTTCCAGAAGTATGTCCTCGGGTATGGAGTCCGCATTGAGCATCGCCAGAACATCCATCAGAGATCTCGCCTCAGGCCCCAGCACGGAAAGGGCGAGATCGCAGACTATAGCTAGCGCTCGCTCGTACTGTTGCGTGGTGCAGCTGCTCGAGTCCATGGACCATATCGCCGATGCCTTGCGCCGCTCTTGGAACTGCTCGAGAAAGTATGAAAGGGAGCGCCCCGACTGCCCTACATATCCTGCCTCGTGGGCTATGGCGATGGGCAACCCCTCGACAGCACGGGAGACGGTCTTGGCACTCTCCACGTTATCATCGAAGGCGCCGCGTTCTTCGTCGTGACTAAGAAAGCGAGCAGCAACGCACCTCCTTCGTCCTCGTCCATTGGCGTCAGGTGGATTGAGATGGTCGAACAGTGTTTGAGATCTCGATTCTGCGTTGTGACGATAACGGCGCCGTGGGCGTATGTTGGCTAGTACGACTTGATACTCTGGAAATCCACGGCATTGTCGAAGATTAGCAGCCAATTGGGTTCTGTGCAAAAGACGAAAAGTATACATCAGTACCTATGTAGCCACACGTTATACCAATAGCCAACAGCCAAAGCGCGGAGGCTACTTTATGCTAGGTAGGCCAAGTAAGGTAGGTAGGTACGGAACTCACCACTGGCGAGCCATTGCTGGGCCGGTAAGATGCACTGAGTCTGGTCCTGAATATCCGAATCCTTGACCAGGTTCAATACGGCTCAAGACGCTGTCGCGACAGACAAAGGACGAATTACGGCCATAAGGGGAGCATGGTGACGTGTGGCACTCGGGTGCGGGAGCAGAGTGTCTCGGCGAGGGCCTTGTGAAATTGACTGGTCGTCTCGATGTGTGCAAAGTTGACCTCTCGCTCGAAGCCCACCTTACACTCCTCGACGCGAGTCCTCGCATCCTCAAAGTTTCGCTTAGCCTGGCCACCATTCCAGTACACACGGAGAATGTTAACTTGGGACACACACACACAGTCAGCAAGGGCGTCTCGCGGTTAGTTAACTTCACCATGGGAACGTACCGAGAGGTCGCCTGTCGAGATATACGGCCGTGTCGATACAAACGCAGATGTAAATCTTGTAGATTTCGTGCAGGGTAGCGCGCAGTCGCGGATGGTGGGGGGACAGCGCGACGTATTCATTGCAGCGGGGAAGGGTCTTGGTACTTCCGATGGAAATGGGAGAAGAAATGCAGAACATGGCTCCAGGGATGATTGATTTGGAGGCGCTGCTGACCGAAGAAGAGGAGTGGCCGGGCAGGAGCGTCTGAAAACCTTGGGTTTGCTAGGCAAAATGTTCAATTTTCCTGCTAACATCCTGCCTGACCCCTCAACTCCCCTGACGACCCCCCTGTCATCAGAAAATTGGGGTTTTCAAGGCCTCTGAGATTAGTAAACGCTTTCTAGCTGGTCCTTGAAATTTGAAAATTTCCACTTACTATGCTCAACCCCAGCGATGAGAGCAGAAATTGCGTAAATCCAGGAAGCCTCCTGTTCTCCGGGTTGCAGAATGTCTGACGAGGGCACCTGCCGAGAAAGCCGTGTTGTCACTTGACTGCGTCTCTTCACACTGCTCGCTGAAAAGCCGGCCGGAGTTTGTCCGGGGTTGTAAGGGTTAGGGTTCCGGTCAGACATGCTGGTTTGAGGAGCTGCTGGCCACTGAGAGTGATTGTCTATATGTATGTGCGCATAACATCGATTGTCGATTGTTTGCTCCGTTGCAAACCCCGCTGGCATTTAGTAGATTGTGGTTTGTGCGCTTTGTGGTCAAGGAAGGCAAAAGATTGCGTGCGATGCAGGAAAATGTGTCAATAAATAAGTGGGCAGCGAGGTCGCTCGTGGATCTTGGAAGCGGGGCACATTGGCGTGACAACCCCCGTGGCGTCCTGCTTCCCACTCGGGTCCCCAACACCGCGTTGGCAGAATCACCGTTGGGTCACGTAAGCTCACGTGAGGGGGACTCGTGGGGATTGGTGGGATTGACCTTGTTTCCCCACTCCCATTGCCTGACATTTTCATCTGATCTAAAAAGAAGTTGTCCAGCCACTCATGGACCCCATTGATCACCTCCGGCGCTGAAAGGTGAAGAGTTAAGCTATGACCCACGTCTCTGGGCGTCATGGTTGAGAAATTGTCCAACGGAAACAAATCCCTAGTTCTTTCCAATGTCTCAGGGCATGCCGCCGCACCTTCCGGGCAGAACAGAACGTCCAGATCCCCCGTTACCACCAAAAACCGGCCCCGTAAAAGCCGTCACGCGCGTCTCAAAGCCTGGAGAAAGTGTCCCTCACCAACTGCGAACGTGTCGTGATTATCAAAATCAATCTGCGGAAGCGCCGGATCGAAGTTCCCAGCGTAGCAGTAAGATGTCCGCACTGGCACATCCTGGCCCGCCCAATAGCCCAGCGGAAGCCCTGGAAAACGGGCTGTTACCCTCCTTGTAAATTTTTGTAATTGTAAGCTAGATACAAGCCTTTAAATCTTAGAAAGTTAAAAGAAAGGGTGGTTTGGGGTGGTTTAGTGGTGGTTTGTGACCCACATCACCATTTAGCGCAATATGGCCCCAAACCCTTTGGTGGTATTTAATATAAGGGGGCCCTAATTGGTGGAATAGGGTAGTGGTGGTAGGGGTTACAGGCTGAGCCTACCAGATAACGTTTTGCAGCTCTTCACATCTGTTGGGTTCCATTTCGTGTGTCGCGGCAAAAACTCATCCCAGGCCTTTCTGCAGAAAAACCTGTGGCAGGGTAACGCGTTTGAATTTTCTTTCCACAACTGACAATGGCCCACGGTGCAGACATGTGACCTCGTTTTTCCAAGACAGCAGAGCCTCCTCCTAACTGGTCGGAATGGGGTCAAGTTCTTGCCGCTCCGAGCCTAGTACAACACGCTGTCCCTTCTGCGGGGTTACCTGCAGCCGAGAACCAACAGGGTTGTCACAGCTCTACCCGAGGGCCCGCATAAGAAGACTTTAGCAACGACTGACACCAGCTCCACCAGTCTTGGCAAGGTCTTGGCATCACACATTCGCTAAGGGCGGCTGCCAACGCAGCCAACCATTCCATGAAGCTGTCGCCATGGGTGCATGTTTAAGGGTTCTGGTTGGCGGACTACGGTTTGGATGGTGCGTTGTTGGGGAGGCGGGAACCCTGAGCACAATATTTAAGGCAGCTAAACCCGACCCCCGTCCTTCCTTGGAACAATCAAAAATCTCAACACAACACACTGCACTGCACTTAAGAAGGTTAAGCCTAGGATGACGGCCTCACTGGACCTAATTACCATGCAGTCTTCAGGTACGTTGTCTGTCTGGCAAAACGCTCCACGTCGGACTCACAGTGTGCAGCAGAGGACGAATTGTCTCAGCAGGGAGACGCAGAACAATTGTCCACTTTCGACGCTCTGGTCTTCACCAAGGCTTGGATGCTGCGCTGCCAAAGACACGAAGTATGCTCAAGCACACGTTCAGTAGGGTTCAAAGGCGGAAAGCTTCGGGCCGCTGCGTCAACTATGGCACGAGCACTCTTGAGGAGGGCAAGACACGAAGTATACTCAAGCACACGTCTTGACTTGGGGCTCCCGAAAAGAATTCTCGATATCTCAGCCAGCAATGAAATCGTTGTACTGCGCAAGACAAAGGCCGAAAAAGTCCAGTACGCCACTCTCAGCTACTGCTGGGGTGACGGAGTCCCCCTACGGACCACACAGTCCACTATCAAACAGCATTACGCCGGAATACCACTCGCATCATTTCCCGCGACATTGAAGGACGCAATCGTCTTTGCCAAAGGACTCGGGTTTCAATACATCTGGATCGACGCCCTCTGCATCATCCAGGACGATTCCCGAGACTGGGAAGAACAATCTGCGGCAATGACTGCCATCTATCATGGATGCTCTCTCAACATCGCCATCGCCGACGCGCCCAACTGCAATTCTGGGATAGTCCAAGGCCTGAAAGACGGCGACGCACACAAAACGCTAGATTCTAACAGCCAGTCAAACGCATGGCTCAACCATAGATCCAGAAAACTCGAGACCAGGGGCTGGGTCTTCCAGGAGACTCTTGTCTCGGTTGCTAGTGTGTACATTACAGACGATGGATTAGTCTGGGACTGTTGCTCTGAGGTGTGTGCCCAAGGCGATTCCCCTCGCCCCGCTAGGCAGTGGAGTCATCCAAACGATCAAATGACACCAAAGGCAACGTGGGCGGACCAAACGCCGATTTCGAGGCTCGACTCAGCTTCGTCAAAGAACCTGGATGTACTAAGGATCTGGTACGAGTGGTTGATCTTGTTCTCCTACCGAGACCTCTCCAATGTCAACGACAAGCTACCGGCTATGGCAGGTCTAGCATCCCGAGTCCAGTCCGCGTCTTCGGCTACTTATGCGGCCGGGCTCTGGGAGGAAGATATTCATTTGGGACTCATCTGGTCAGCTCAAGAGTCTGAGGGACTGACGAGACCTGGTAACGGGGCGCCGTCTTGGAGCTGGGCGTCGGTCGAAGGCCGTTTGGATTACCTATGGTGTCTGAGCGTTTACTGTGTGTACCCTGGCGTGGTCCACGTCGAAGAATGGCTTGATTTAAAGGTTCTCGCCGTATCGGTCAACGAAGTTCACCCCGGCACATTTGGCAGAGTTACCGGTGGACGAATCGAGGCCATTGGGACACTGCAGAGGGGAACTATTGAGTCCGATGAAGACGGGGGGGGATTTGGGGAAGGCAGGGTGGGATTCAATTTCCACTTGGAGGGGTCAGGGTTGGAGTATTCCCTCGACGAGCCACAGAGTCGAGGGGAAATACCTCGGCCTTGCTGGCTCCTGCGTATCGCCTCGGTTCTCCCAACGAGGTGTAGGTCAATGAAGCGAGATGGACCTTTCATTTCTTTTCTCATTGTGGAGGAGACGGGAACTCAAAAAGACGAGTTCCGGCGCATTGGAAAGGCCTTTTGTGACGCAAGTTCGATTTTCAGAAAGGACATCACGGTCGCAACAGACTTGTTTCAAGACGGCCAGCGGAAGAGGATCACCCTTGTTTAGGGTAATGACATAGGAACACAGCAACGGAATAGGGGAGGGCATGTCTAATCAGGGCTCACAACATTGGCATTATGCCACCGATGCACAACATTACTTTGACGCAGAAGCAAGCCAAGCTTCTGCTGCTGAAGCCTTGATGCTGTGTAGAGGCGAATAATTGTAAACATGCCCATCTTATTGCACAACTCTGCAATATATCATCGTCCTGTCCTGAGCACTTTCTTGTCACAACCCACAGTTTCGCACGTCTTTTTGAACTGAACTCCTGCCAGTATTTGTCAATCGGGAGTGGGGGAGCGGGCCGTCATTAGACGCTAGTTTGGGCGTCACTCGTGCTACCAAGAGAACGCGCTCGAAAGAAGTCTTCTAGTGATACGGTGGGATGCAATCTAGGGGACTCAAGAAGTTGACTGCGAGGTCATCAAAAGGCACGCCGGGAACCGTCGCCACTTTTCATTGCATTGGCGAATCAGCGATCAGTCCATGCAACAAATCGGATATTTTCGGGGGGGCTCGGCTTGAAGAACGGGCAGAGGCACGGCATGGCGTAGGCCCTAAGAGGCTGATGCTGCTTGCCCCTGTTGCTGTTTGAAGCTGAAAGGGAGGCTAGCTAGTCGCCCAGGGCCCAGGAGAATCCAAGGCGATGATGCAACCGAAGATGCTGAGACTCTTCGCTCTCCTTGGCGTGTCATCGGGACTCGCGGGGTTGACCTGCGAAGAAATCGCGGGGTAACACATGCGTGACGGCGAGCATCAATGTCATTAGCTCCCCTTGCGGCCATTTAACCTCCAACTTGATCCACCAATGTCCAACGTTCCTTCCGCAATGTTTGCATCTCGCAGCATCGAGATTATCACTGCTCCTTCGTGAGCTTTCAAGTTGATTCAGATTCCCTTATTTTTAGCCCTCCCCCGAGATTGCAGCCTGCCTCAAACTCAGCAACAACGTGCATCCCGCCGAGATAAGACTCTTACCAAGGTGTAACAGGCGTATGTCTTCCTTAGAATAAAGAGATTAGTTAAAGAAGTAGTTAATAACTGTAACATCTGTAATTAGAAGCAGAACTGCTACTATAAGCCTTATAAACTTCTTAAATTACTTTTAGTCCCTTAGGTTTTATAGTTTAATCTTTTTTAACTTTATTACTGGAGTATTTAAGTTAAAGGACTCTATAATAAGAGTCACTTATAATTAGATCTTAATAATAGTTAATAGATTAATAAAATAGACCGCTTGCCCTCACGGGCGGAGCTTTCAGCTCCTACGGTGTAAGACAAAAAAAGATTAATAAAATAGGCTTACTTTTTACTAACCTTAAAGTTAATAATGGCAGAACAACTTACTTTCATATAAAAAGAAGTCGTTTCTTGCTACCTGTAGCCGGATAGCATTATTACAGACTATAATAAACTAATCGTTTTAAATTCTAACAAGGGTTAGTGTAACTGTCAATTTCTAGCCACTGAGTACCCTGTACTGGGTACCCTGTATCGTGTATCCTGTAAGTGTGGTTACGTACCCTGAAACCACCAGCCAAATCTTCTAGAACCCCAGAGGGTTCTAGAGGATTCTAACTTACTCCAGGGCTCCTTAGGGCCTCTAGAGCACTCTGAACCTTCTGGAATTCAGGGGGGTGGAACCCCCTGAATCTAGTAAAGCTACTACCCCACAGAATCAACTAGAACATTAGTGACTACGTCAGCCACTACGTCAACAGAACTATGTAGAATGGTTCAGAACAGTACTATTCCTTTATTATATTAGTTAGTTCTACTTTACAGAAGGCTTTAGAGTTCTTCTAAAGCCTCCTATAGCCTATAATAGGCCCTCTCCTCTCCTGCATCTAATTCTAGTTAAGCAAGCAACTTCATTCTATTCTAGTCATTATATAAGGCACTGCCTTTCAGATCCTCTTATTTCCGGCGTTAATATTCGCTGTGATACCTTTATTTACAGTGGCACTGCCCTGTAATTCGGGCCTTTATTTGCTTCCTACAGTGCCTACGGCACTATAATATAGCTTAGACCAGTACGCACTTCTTCTCTAAGCTACAGCTACTGTACTACAGCCTTGTGGGTTCTTAAAGTTTAACAGTAGCATATAGATATAAAAAGCAAGCTTTTAATAACATTTTACCCCTAGACTAATAGTTAGACTAAATAACTGTACTAAGTACTTAAAACATATCTTTAAACGTATATTAACTTTAAATAAGATAACTAGCTTAACCTGTTAATATTACAACCTGCACCCGACACAGGCCTTAAGAGGACTGGCGTAGGTTAAGACAGAACGTATGGCAGGACGCTAACAGGTAAGGGCGTTCCGAAGACGGCTTATTAAGCTAGCACTCCTAGACGGGGGTTTAATGTCACTGTAAGTCGTTATTACTATAATGCACAGAGATAAGTCTGAACAGTAGGATATAAATGAACAATTAAATACTAGCGTGAGGAACTGGAGTTCCTTACGGCGGTTGTGGGCATAACCATGACTATCTATACTAACTAGCCAGAGGTACCTCGTACCTTGCTTAGTGGTCTGTTACTTAGTGAGGAACTAAGTAACCTGCCACTAAATACCCCTTACTTAGAGGTCTTACAGATACTTAATAGGTAAGCACTTTTATTAAGACTGAGTAACTGTTAGTTAGTTATAGGGGCTTCGGGTCTTTACACCCCTGGCCCAGTGCGCAGTACCGTGCGTACTGTCTTCCTGCACTGTTCCTTATACGGGGGATTCGTTAAGCCGCTCCGGCTTAAGTGACAGCCTATAGGGTTATTACATAATTCCCCCTCTTTAATATTCTTTTTCTATAAAGAATCCTGGTAAGAGTGTTCCTTTTTTCCTAACGTAACTATACCTATTAACCGTATGTAAAAGCGTATTTTGAAAAACAGTACCTCTTATTACCGTAACCTTACAGACTTCACTTCGACTTTTAGATGTGACAACCTTGCAGGCCGTCACTTGGGCCGGAGCGGCCTGACGGATCCCCCGCATAAGGAACAGTGCAGGAAGACAGTACGCACGGTACTGCGCACTGGGCCAGGGGTGTAAAAGACCCGAAGCCCTTATAACTAACCAGCAGTTACTCAGTCTTAACAGAGGTGCTTACTTACTAAGTATCTGTAAGACCTTTAAGTAAGAGTTGCTTAGTAGTAAGCTGCTTAGTTCCTTATTAAATAACAGGCCATTAAGTAAGGTATAATGTACCTCTAATTAATTAGTATAGATAGTTATAATTATACTTATAACCACTGTAAAGGACTTTAGTTCCTTACATTAATATTTAATTATTTATTTATATCTTACTGTTTAGACTTACCTTTATATATTATAGTAACAGTAACTTATAATAATATTAAACCCCCTATTTAAAAGTGTTAACTTAATAAACTGTCTTTAAAATGCCCCTTACCTGTTAACGTCCTGCTATATATTCTATCTTAACTTACACTAGTCCTCTTAAGGCCTATATTAAGTATAAGTTATAATACGATATTAACGTCTTAATTTTAAACGCTGTTTATTAAACTCCTAAATATTATTTTTTTCTTTTATTAATATGTTAACTTTTAGAAAAGGTAAGGAGATTAAAAAGGTGTAAGCCCAGCCTTAACTCCCTATTATTAATAAGTTAGTTATATACTTTAAAGACTTAAACCTTAATTAATAAAGACTGGTTAAGGAATTTAATAAAGCTTTCTCCAGAGATATTAAAAGCTATATTAGTTTTATTAAGAAACTCTAAACTTAACTTAACACTGTTAAGCTAAAGAATAATAACCTTAAAGGTTTATAAAAGAAGTAAGTAAAACTCCCCTTACTATTACGTTTTAAGGGAGACTTTATACAGCTAGAGTTATAAATAACCTAACTTTAGAGTTATATTACTTATTACAATAAGCAGTTCTTTAAAGAAGAAGGAAAAGTCAGGTTCGCTAGAGCTTTATTAAACAAAGTAACCGCTTAATAGTATAAACCTTATGTGAAGATAATTAACAACCTTTTTATAAATAGAGTATAAAAGGAGGCCCTTAAGATTTAAGCCCTTTTCGATAACTTTAACGTTTTTATTAACTAACTTTAGACTAAGTTTAAAGAACTAAACGCCTTAAGGCAGGCTAAGTAACACCTTATAACTCTAAGGTAAACCTCTTTAATCCTTAAGTTCTTTACGCGCTTTAAGTTAAAAGCGGTAAAAATTAAACTTAATTAAAAAGCCTTAATAATGTTATTTTAGAGTAGATTAAAAGAACACATTATTAGAGACCTTTATTAAAAAGACCGACTAGATCGCCTTTAAGAGTTAATTAAGATAGTTATTAAGGCCGATATTTAGTATTATAATCACTATTATTAAAAGAACTATTAGAAAGAACAGACCCTTTACTAGCTAAGTAAATTAAAGAAGGGGAACTAGTTGACTGTAATAAGTCACTACCCTAAGCTAATAGATATTAGTATAATAAACTGTTAAAACTAACCTAACCGTGATAAGCCTTAAAGGTAGTAATAGTAAAAACAGTTTAAAGACCTATTCCAGGTCTAGTGCTTTAACTGTAATAAGAAAGGCTATATAGTGTAGTAATGCCCGTTACTAAAATAAGTTAATTAAAAACCAGTTTTAAAAGGAGGAAAGTATGTTAAGTTTAACTTAAAAGACGTTTATATTAAGATAGTAAGTAATAAAGAAGACTGCACCTAGATAGATAAGTGTAATTTAGAAGACGAGGAAGAAGAAAAAGAACCCTAGGATATAGTATACCTAGTCTTTAGGGGTGTCTTAGAAGAGTTAGCTACGGAGGTGTAGGTTGTAGAAGACCGACTTTAAGGTAGAAACTTGGAATTACTGGAGGTGTAGGTTATAAAAGACCGACTCCAGGAAGAAATATTCCGGTTAGTGGTTATAGGCCTTGAAAATCTCACCCTGTAGGCCTAGGAACTAAGGAAGTCCAAGAAGGACCTTGACTTAAAAATCACTAGGATGGTAAAGGGAGTTGAAGAACTAGCCCTCCAGGCCACCTAAACGGTGAAGCAAGCCTTAGAAGGTGAAAGAGAAGAAATAAGGCGCCACCCCCCCTGTTCTATACTCTATAACCGCAGCACCCACAGTCAACGTTAACCACCCTAGCTACAGGGACATACTGTAGATTAATTACGTGTACAACAACTGCACTCTTAACCAGCATTATAGACCTAAGGCTCTTTATAACCACTTCCCCAGCGTGTAAAGACAGGACTATGCCGTTATAAGGGTAGAGTTAGAACTAACCCATTACTAAGTCTCTTACTTCTTAATAAGAGAATCTAATAATAAGCAGAAGGTTACTGTAATTAACCAGGCCCCTATTACGTGTTAGCAAGGAGGGGTATTTAATAACTGCCTAATTATAACGTGTTTACTACACCTTAACGGAAAAGCTAGAGAATAGTAAAAGTAAAAGGACTATTAATAGATTTAAGAGTAAAAAGATATTATTACAATCTAGTCCCGTAAAGCGTATTATCAACTTATTAAGGATTTTAAGAACATTATACCGTTTAAAGTCGACTGGACGTTAAAGTGTGAAAACCTAAAAAAGGTTAATTACTAAGTTTATTAAAACTGCCTGTTTTTTTAAAAAGAGTTAGGAAAAGGTTACAGGCCCTTTAAAAGGGCCGGAAACTAATAATTCACTAGTTAGTAAAAACCTTAAGAAGAAGGAGAGGTACTTAAAGGTTAGGCTAGATAAGACTTTAAATAATTACCATAACTTAAATGTTAAAAGAGTATAAGTATTATTTTATTAATATTAATATAATAGATAGAAAAGGGAAGCTGTTTAAGGTAAAAGTAGTAGTTAATAGTGGGAGTACTTCTAACTTAGTATACCTTTTATTAGTTAACTAAAGGAAACTCCCTAATAAAGAGTATAAAGAGGCCATTCCCATTTAAAATGGAGAAGGGGGCTTATATTAGTATAATAACAGTAAAGTTACTTATTACTCGCCACTCCTAATTAAAGTGGATAAGGATAAATAATAAGTGGACTTTAACGTTATATTAGTTACAAGGTATAATATAATCTTAAGTTTACCCTAGTTAGAAAAGTATAACTTTATAATTAAGTAAAGGAGTAGCTACTTTGCCTTTAGTAAGTCCCTTAACTGCGATTACTGTTTAGAGAAAGTTAAAAAGGCACTAAACCGCTTTAAAGATGTATAAAGCACTTAAAAGCACGTTAAACCTTTAAAATTAAATATAGTTTAGGTTAGGTTTATTAAGACAGTTAAAAGGCTAGAGAGTTTACTATATTACTTAAATAATAATTTAAAAGGTGGGAAAAAGTAAGAAGCTGACTTACAGATAAGTGAAGAAGTTAACTTATTTAAGGTATTTATAAAGTATAGGAAGTTTACCCTGTTTTGAAAAAAGATATTACAATTACTAGATTACAGATTATAAGATTACGAAATTAAGCTAAAGCTAGGAGTGAAGCTTTACAGCTTTTAGCCTTATTACTTAAACCCTTAACAGGCCGAGGCTTTAAGGGAGTATATTAATAAGAACTTAAAGAACAGGTTTATTATAAAATCCTAGTTCTTAATAAGATACTTAATGCTGTTTATCCTAAGGAAGGGAGACGGTAAGTTACATATGGTTATTAACTACTAAACGTTAAATAAGGATATAATTAAGAATCGCTACTTATTATTACTTATTATAGAAATGTAAAATTGGATTATTAAGGTAAATTAGTTCTTTAACCTTAATTTCCTTATAGGATTTAACTACGTTAAAGTGAAGGAAGAGGATAAATATAAAACGGCCTTTCAGACTCGTAATAGGTATTACTAATACTATGTTATATTAATAGGATTAATAAACACCCCTGTAACCTTCTAAGGCCTTATTAATAGTGTTTTTTACCCTTTCTTTAATAAGTTTATCTTTATATATTTAAATAACGTTTTAGTTTATTTTAAAACTTTAAAAGAATATTAAAAGTATATATAATAAGTTCTGATAGCTTTTAAAAAAGCGAAGTTAATAGTAAACTTAGAAAAGAGCTATTTCTACATTTAGGAATTAAACTATTTAGGGTTTAAAATAACCTATAAAAAGCTTAAAATGTAACTAGAGAAGATAAAGGTAATTAGGGACTAGTTTACTTTAAAGAATTAAAAAGAGTTATAAGCCTTTATTAACTTTATAAACTTTTATTAATATTTTATTAAGTACTTTATAAAGATTATAAAACTATTATATAAACTTATAGGAGAGGGTAAACCGTTTAAGTAAATTAATAGATAATAAAAGGTGTTCAAGGACCTTAAATATACCTTTATCACAATATTAATTCTAACCTTTCTTAATTTCTTAAAACCTTTTTAAGTTAAGACAGACTCCTTAGAGTTTATAATTAATAGGGAACTTAATTAAGTTTAGGATAATAGAAAACGTTACCTAATTACCTTTCTGTTAAAAGGGATTTATAAACCAGCCTTACAATACTTAATTTATAATAAGGAACTAATAGTAATTATTTAATGTTTTACTAAGTGGGTATTATATTTAAGTAATATAAAGGAACCAGTTTAGGTCTTTTTAAACTATAATAACTTTTAATACTTCTTAATAAAGGAACTTAATTTACAGTAAGTATAATAAGTAGAGTTAATAGCCCTATTTTATTTCTAGATTTACTATATTAAAGGAAAAGATAATAAGTAAACCGATACTCTTAGTTAAAGATAGGATTATAAGGATATTAATCTAGTCTTAATCCCTATTACTATATTTAATAAAGTTAAGAACAGTATACTGGAATATATATTATAAGTGTTAAATAACTAAACGTTAGAATAAATTATTAATATTTATATAAACTTATAAATAAAGTATAATATCTATTAGTAATAATAAGACTTTTAAATAAGAAGGTTAACAGAAGGTACTTATAAGTATAGGTACCCCTTAGGAGACTTTTTAAAGTACGTGTAAGACTGTAAGAAAGAATACCCGAAGTATTTAAATTATAACGAAACTAGTTATTAACTGGAATAGCTGTTAAAAGGTGTAAACAGTACATTTAAACTAGGAGTAAAGCTTTAATATTAAGAGAAACTATATATTTATAACCTTAATAAATAAAAGGAGTACGTCTAGTAAGTTTATAAGTCTTAACTTAAAGGATATATAAGCTAAGTTAAGACCTTTACGTAAGCTTAATAAGCGTACGCTTTCCTAGGAATAAAGAAGTTAGTTAAGGAAGTGGTTAATAATTATAATATCTGTTATTATAAGCAGAACTAACGTTATAAGCCTTATAAACTTCTTAAACTACTCTTTATACTATAGGCGCTATAAAGTTTAATCTTACTTAACTTTATTACTAAGATCTTAAAGTCTAAGGACCTTATTTTAAGAGTTATTTATAACCAGATCCTTATAATAGTTAACAGATTAATAAAGTAAGCTTACTTTTTACTAACCTTAATGGATATAACTGTAAAATAACTTACTTATATTTTTAAGAAAGAGGTAATTTTATAATACCTTTAACTAAATAATATCGTTACAGATTAAGATAAATTAATTATGTCGAAGTTTTAATAAGGATTAATATAAAGGATAAGTGTGAAAAGTAAACTTTTAACAACTTTCCACCCACAGACAGATAACTAAATAAAGTAAGTTAACTAAATACTTATAATATATCTTTAAACTTACGTTAACTTTAAATAAGATCATTAGCTTAAACTATTACTTACAGCGCAAATAACTTATAATATAACGCTAATTAAGTTAACAGGTATATTACTATTCTTTACTAATTATAATAAAGAGCTTAAGCTTTATTAAAACCTACCTACTAATACCCCTTAAACTGTAATTCGTACAGACTAGATATAAGAACTATATAACTACTTATAAGCTAAACTTAAGTTTACACGTAAATAAATAAAGAAGTTTACTAATAAATATTAAACAAAGTAATTAATACTTAAAAAAGGACTTTATTATAATGGTGAATAAGTTAAGGGACTGACTTTTTAAAAGGGGGATTACGTTTATCTTTTTTTATAAAACTTATATTTAAAACAGCTTAGTAAGAAACTTAACTTTAAAAGGTATAGACCGTTTTAAGTTAAGAAAAAGATTACCACCTTTAATTATAAACTAGACTTACCTGTTAGTATAAGGGTGCGGATTAAGGTTTTCTATATCTTACTTCTAAAACCTACCTTAAAGGGAGTTTCACTAAAAAAGAAGATTAAGATCGACACTAATAAGGATAAATATAACGTTAAAGAAGTTATAGATTTACGGAAGGGAAGGAACACGTTTAAGTATCTTATTAAGTAGTTAGACTACAGCTTTAAGAGTAACTTATAAAAGCTAGTTAAAAATCTTAAGTACCTAAACCTAATTGTAGAGTTCTATTAAAAGAATCCAGATTAATTAAAACTACCTGTAAAGAATATAAAGTGAAGGTTAAACCAGTTAGTGTAGCCTTAAGGAGCTAAACTGAAGAGTAAGACTACTATAGGACTTAAAGCTTAAGAAGTAGCAGGAAACTCCTTAGTAGGTATAGAAGGACATTTGTTAAAACCCTTAGCCAGGGTTATAAGGACCTTAGACCTAATAAGAAAGCAGGACTTCTAAAGCTCCCGGTAAGCCCTACACGAGAATGAGTGCTGTTAAAAAAGGAAGTTAGCAAAAAAGAAAAATAAGTAAAGAATTGATAAAAAGACCCCTATAAAGCTTAAACTTACGGACCTTTACTAGAAGAACTATAAACTAAGTTAAGAAGAGGTTATCAGTTAAAGTAACCCCTTAAAGAAAGAACTAGTAGGTGTTCTTATTAAAAAACCTCCTTAATTAAAGGACTTACTAGCTTTAAAAGGAGTAGCTAAATAAGTCTCCTCCTACTCCTAGAAATAAAGGATCTTTACTTCCCAGCTAAATGTAAAAAAAGCTTACTCTTCTATCTTATAGCGTTAGACTTTAATCCATTTAAGTTAAGTAACGGCTTTATAAAGCTCTTAAGTTTTCAGCTTTAAGTTTTACGTAACAGCATCATACTTAATGTTAAGGTAGCGCTTCTTAAAAAGAAATTATTAAAGGAAAACGTTACTGTGATTAAATACGTCACATAAAGATAAAACTTTTATTAGTAAGTATTTAGAATAACTGTCTAATTATACAGTAATAAGATAGGAAAGCGATTTTAAAGAATAGTAACTATAAAGTGACATTTACGAGTTAAAAGTTAAAGTAAAGTTTATAAGGTTATAGTGATAAAAGGTGTTATTTTTCAAAGTGCGCTTTTACATACGGTTAGTAAGTATAATTACGTTAAAAAAAAAGGAACGTTTTTACTAGGATTTTTTATAAAAAAAGAATATTAAAAAGGGGGAATTATGTAATAACCTTATAAGCCGTCACTTAAGCTGGAGCAGCCTGACGGATCCCCTATATAAGGAACAGTGTAGGAAGACAGTACGTATAGTACTGTACACTGGGCTAGGGGTGTAAAAGACCCGAAGCCCTTATAATTAACCAGTAGTTACTTAGTCTTAATAAAGGTGCTTACTTACTAAGTATCTGTAAGACCTTTAAGTAGGAGTTACTTAATAATAAGCTGCTCAGTTCCTTACTAAATAACAGGCCATTAAGTAAGGTATAAGGTACCTCTGACTAATTAGTATAAATAGTTATGGTTATGCTTATAACTACCGTAAGGGACTCTAATTCCTCACGCTAGTATTCAATTATTCATTTATATCCTACTATTCAGACTTACCTCTGTACATTATAGTAACAGCGACCTACAGTGACATTAAACCCCCCGTCTAGGAGTGCTAGCTTAACAAGCCGTCTTTAGAACGCCCCCTACCTGTTAGCGTCCTGCTATACGTTCTGTCTTAACCCACACCAGTCCTCTTAAGGCCTATATCAGGTGCAGGTTGTAATATTAGATTGTAAATGTCGCCTTATAGTCGTTATTCTTCTAAATCGCTTTTTTATCTCATTACCGCACAATCGGACAGTTATTCCAAATGCTTACTAATAAGGGCTTCGTCTTCGTGTAACGCATTCGGTTATAGCGACGCTTTCCTTTAGCGGCTCCTTTCCAAGAAGTGCTGTCTCGATACTAAGTATAACGCTACTACGTGGAACTTAAAGCTGAAAACTTAAAAGCTTTATAAAGCTGTTATTTAATTTAAATAGATTAAAGTCCAGTACCGTAAGACAGAAGAGCGAGCTTTTTCTACGTTTAACTAAGAGGTAAAGATCCTTCGTTTTTAAGAACAGGAAGAGGCTTATCTAACTGCTCCTTCTGAAACTAATAAGTCCTTTAATTAAGGAGGCTTTTTAGCAGGAACACCTATTAGTTCTTTTTTTAAAGGGTTATTATAGCTGATAACTTTTTCTTAACTAGGTTTATAGCTCCTTTTTCTAATACGTAAGAAGTAGCTTTTTTTTTTTTTTTTTTCCTGCTGACTTTTCCTTTCTTTATTAGTACTTATTCTTATATAAAGCTTATTAAGAGCCCTAAAGGCCTAGCCTCCTTATTAGGTCTAAAGTCTTTATAACCTTAGCTAAAGGTTTTAATAAATATCCTTCTGTACTTACTAAGGAGTTTCTTATTACTTCTCGGGCTTTAAGTCTTATAGTAGTCTTACTTTTCAGTATAGTAGTTTAGATATTAGACTTTATCTTACTTCTAATTCTTATCGTTAGTTTTAATTAATCTAGATTCTTTCAGTAGAATTCTACAATTAGGTTTAGGTATTTAAGATTTTTAACTAGCTTTTACAAATTATTTTCAGGGTTGTAATTTAACTACTTAACAAAATATTTAAACGTATTCTTTCCCTTCCGTAAATTTATAACTTCCTTAACATTATACTCGTCTTTATTAATATCGATCTTAATCTTCTTTTCTAAAGGAACTCCTTTTAAGGCAGGTTTTAGAAGTAAGATATAAAAAACCTTAATCCGCACCTTTATACTAGTAAGTAAGTCTAACTTGTAATTAAAGGTAGTGATCTTTTTCTTAACTTAAAACGGTCTATACCTTTTAAAGTTAAGCTTCTTACTAAGCTATTTTAAATACAGGTTTCGTGAAAAAAGATAAACGTAATCCCTTTCCTAAAAAGTTAATCCCTTAACTTATTCGTTATTATAATAAAGTCCTTTCTTAAGTATTAGTTACTTAGTTTAATATTTATTAGTAAATTTCTTTATTTATTTATATATAAACTTAAGTTTAGCTTATAAGTAGTTATATAGTTCTTATATCTAGTTTATATAAACTACAGCTTAAGGGGCATTAGTAAGTGGGTTTTAATAAAGCTTAAGCTCCTTACCGTAATTAGTAAAGAACAGTAATATACTTATCGACTTAACTAATATTATATTATAGGTTATTTAAGCTATTAGTAACAGCTTAAGCTAATTATCTTATTCGAAGTTAATGTAAGTTTAGAGATACGTTATAAGTATTTAGTTAACTTGTTCCGTTTAGTTATCTATCTGTAAGTAGAAAGTTATCGAAAGCTTACTTTTTATACCTATCCTTTACATTAATCTTTATTAAAACTTTAACATAATTAATTTATCTCGATCTGTAATAATATTATCTAGTTAAAGGTATTATAAAACTACCTTTTTCTCGAAGATATAAGCGAGTTACTCTATTATTATATCCTTCGAGATTAGCAGGAAGTAAGCTTACTTCGTTAATCTATTAATTACTATAAGGATCTAGTTATAAGTAACTCCTATAACAGGGTCTTTAGACTTTAAGATCTTAATAACGAAGTTAAGTAAGATTAAACTCTATAACGCCTATAGTATAAGGAGTGATTTAAGAAGTCTATAAGGCTTATAGCGTTAGTTCTGCTTACGGTAACAGATATTGCAATTATTAACCACTTCCTTAACTAGCTTCTTTATTCCTAGGAAAACGTACACTTATTAAGCCTACGTAAAGGTCTTAACCTGGCCTATATATCTTCCAAGTCGAGACTTATAAACTTATTAAATATACTCTTTTCGTTTATTAGAATTGTAAATGTACAGTTTCTCTTAATACTAAAGCTTTACTTTTAGTTTAAGCGTGCTGTTTATACTATTTAATAGCTGTTTTAGCTAATAACTAGTTTCGTTATAGTTTAAGTGTTTTAAGTACTCTTTCTTACAGTTTTACACGTACTTTAAAAAGTCTCTTAAAAGGTATTTATACTTATAAGTACCTTCTATTAACTTTCTTACTTAAAAGTCTTATTATTATTAATAGATATTATACTTTATTTATAAGTTTATATAAATGTTAATGGTTTATTTTAACGTTTAGTTATCTAACATTTATAGCGTATATTCTAACGTGTTATTCTTAATTTCGTTAAATATAGTAATAAGGATTAGGACTAGATTAGTATCCTTATAGTCCTGTCTCCGGCTAAGAGTATTAGCTTACTTATTATCTTTTTCTTTAACGTAATAAATTTAAAAGTAGAATAAAGCTATTAACTCTACCTATCGTACTTACTGTAGATTAAGTTCCTTTGTTAGGAAGTACTAAAGGTTATTATAATCTAAAAGGACCTGGACTAGTTCCTTTATATTATTTAAATACAGTACTTACTTAGTAAAATACTAAATAATTACTATTAGTTCCTTATTATAGATTAGGTATTGTAAAGTTAACTTATAAATCCCTTTTAATAGGAAGGTAATTAGGTAACGTTTTCTATCATCCTGGACTTAATTAAGTTCCTTACTGATTACAAACTTTAAGGAGTCTGTCTTAACTTAGAAAGGTTTTAAGAAATTAAAAAGGGTTAGGACTAATACTGTAATAAAGGCGTGTTTAAGGTCCTTAAACGCCTTCTACTGTCTATTAATCCACTTAAACGGTTTACCCTTTTCTGTAAGCTTGTGTAATGGTTTTACGATCTTTATAAAGTACTTAATAAAGTATTAATAAAAGTTTATAAAGCTGATAAAGGTTTATAACTCTTTTTAATTCTTTAAAGTAAGCTAATCCTTAACTGCCTTTATCTTCTCCAGTTACATTTTAAGCTTTCTAAGGGTTACTTTAAACCTTAAATAGTTTAATTCCTGAACGTGGAAATAGCTCTTTTCTAAGTTTACTGTTCGCTTCGCTTTTTTAAGAGCTGTTAAAACCTATTATATATGTTTTCGATATTCTTCTAAAGTTTCAGAATAGATTAAAACGTTGTTTAAATATATAAAGATAAACTTATTAAGGAAAGGGCAGAGAATACTGTTAATAAGGCTTTAAAAAGTTATAGGGGTGTTTATTAATCTTATCAGTATAATATAGTATTAATAATACCTGTTATAAGTTTGAAAAGCTATCTTATACTTATCCTCTTCCTTTACTTTAACGTAGTTAAACCTTATAAGGAAATTAAGGCTAGAGAACTAATTTACCTTAGTAATCTATTCTTATATTTCCATAATAAGTAATAGTAGGTAACAATTCTTAATTATATCCTTATTTAACGTTCGGTAGTTAATAATTATATGTAACTTACTGTCTCCCTTCTTTAGGATAAATAGCATAAAGTACCTTATTAAGGATTAAAACTCTATAATAAACCTATTCTTTAAGTTTTCATTAATATACTTCTGTAAGGCTTTAACTTGCTAGGGGTTTAAGTAGTAAGGCTGGAAGCTGTAGAGCTTTACTTTTAGCTTTAGCTTGATTTCGTAGTCTTATAGTCTGTAGTTTAGTAATTACGGTATTCTTTTTTAAAATAGGGTAAACTTCTTATACTCCGTTAGTACTTTAAATAAGTTAATTTCTTCACTTATTTATAGATTAGTTTTTAACTTTTTTCTACCTTTTAAATTGTCATTTAAGCAATGTGGTAGACCTTCTAGTTCTTTAACCGTCTTAATAAACTTAATTTAAACTGTGTTTAGTTCTGAGGGTTTAACGTGTTTTTAAGTGCTTCGTGTATCTTTAGAATAGTTCGGTACCTTCTTAGCTTTCTTTAAACAGTAATTATAGTTAAGGGACTTACCGAAGGTAAGGTAGCTACTCCTTTAGTTAATTATAAAGTTATACTTTTCTAGTTAAGGTAAACTTAAGATTATATTGTAACTTATAATTAGTGTAACGTTAAAGTCTACTTATTATTTATCCTTATCTACTTTAATTAAGAGTAGTAAGTAGTAAGTAACTTTACTGTTATTATATTAATATAAGCCTTCTTCTTTATTTCGAATAGGAATAACCTCTTTATACTCTTAATTAAGGAGTTTCCTTTAGTTAATTAGTAAAGGGTGTATTAAGTTAGAAGCACTTCCATTATTAATTACTGCTTTTACCTTAAATAACCTCTCTCTTCTATTTATTATATTAATATTAACAGAATAGTACTTATACTCTTTTAATATTTAAGTTATAATAATTATTTAAGGTTTTATCTAGCTTAATCTTTAAATGCCTTTTCTTCTTTTTAAGGTTTTTGTTAATTAGTGAACTATTAGTTTCTAGCCTTTCTAAAGGGCCTGTAACCTTTTCCCAATTCCTTCTGGAAAAATAAGCAGCTTTAATAGATTTAGTAATTAACTTTTCTAGGGTTTTCACACTTTAGCGTTTAGTTAACTTTAAGCAGTATGATATTCCTGAAGTCCCTAATAAGTTAATAGTACGCTTTACAGGATTAGATTGTAATAATATCTTTTTACTCTTAGATCTGTTAGTAATCCTCTTACTTCTATTATTCTCTAGCTTTTCCATTAAGGTATAGTAAGCACGTTATAACTAGGCAGTTATTAAGTACCCTTCCTTACCAGCACGTAATAGGGGCTTAATTAACTACAGTAACTTTCCGTTTATTACTAAACTCCTTTATTAAGGAATAAAAGACTTAATAATAAGCCAGTTTTAACTTTACTTTTATAATAGCGTAATCTTATCTTTATATGCTTAAGAAGTGGTTATAAAGAGCTTTAAGTCTGTTATGCTAATTAAAAGTGCAGTTATTATACATATAGTTAATTTACAGTATATCCTTATAGTTAAGGTAGTTGATATTAACTGCAGGAGCAGCAGTTATAAAATATAAGACGGGGGAAGTAATACCTTATTTCTTTTCTTCTTTTACTTACCTTTATATATATTATTTCTTCTAAACCTCTTTTTAAAACTTAGGTAATAGTAACTTAACTTATTCTTTTATAAAGTGGTCTTCTTTAATAAGTTGATATTTAAGTTAATTAATAAAGTAAACTTTATTATAAAGTTATAACCTGATTTCTATTACTCTGTCTTTAAACATTACAGTAAAGCTTTTAACTTATAAGTCCTTTATTTCGTTTACTAGCTCTTAATGTTTTTCCTTCAGCTTTTAAATCCTTTGCTAATATACTTACTTTATACCTCCTTAAGGGACCTTTAAAGTACCAGTTTAAGGTATATTAACTTTAATGCAGAGTAGTTATCTAAACTGTCTTTCTTCTAAAGAGGTAAGGGTGTTAATCCACTTAACATACTTGAAGTGTTTAAAAGTCTTAAAAAGTACAGTTAAGAAGAACTTTTACTTCTTTAGTTTAATTCTCTCAGCTTATTCTCTTTTACCTTCTAAGGCTTACTTTACTATTTAAGTAACTTAAAGGGCTAGTTCTTTAACTCCCTCTACTATCTTAGTAACTTCTAAGTTAAGGTCTTTCCTAGACTTCTTTAATTCTTAAGCTTATAAAGTAAGGTTTTTAAAACTTATAATAACTAACTGGAATATCTCTTCTTAAAGTCGGTCTTCTGTAACTTATACCTTTAGTAATTTTAAGTTTCTACCTTAGTTAACTCTTCTGGGATACCTTTAAGGACTAGGTACACTACGTCTTAAAGTTCTTTCTCTTCTTCCTCGTCTCTTAAGTTACACTTATCTATCTAGGTGCAGTTTTCTTTATTACTTACTATCTTAATGTAGATATCTCCTAAGTTAAACTTAACGTGCTTTCCTCCTTCTGGAACTGGCTTCTAACCGACTTATTTTAGTAACGGGTACTGCTGTGTTATATAACCTTTTTTATTGTAATTAAAGCACTAGACTTAGGATAAGTCTTTAAATTGCTTCTGCTACTATTATTAAGGCTTATCGCAGTTAAGTCAGTTTTAACGGTTTATTATACTAATGTTTATTAACTTAAAGTAATAACCTATTGCAGTTAACTAGTTCCCCTTCTTAGGTTTACTTAGTTAATAAGGGGTCTGTTTCTTTTAAAAGTTCTTTCGATAGTGATAATTATAATACTAATTGTTAGCTTTAATAACTATCTTAATTAACTTCTAAAAGCGATCTAGGCGGTCTTCTTAATAAAGATCTCTAGTAACGTGCTTTTTTAAACTACTCTAGAACAGCATTATTAGGGCTTCTTAGCTAAGTTTAGTTTTTATAACTTCTAGCTTAAAACGTATAAAGAACTTAAGGATAGAGGACGTCTGCTTTAAGGCTATTAGATACTGCTTAGCTTACTTTAAGGCATCTAGTTCTTTAAACTCGGTTTAGAGTTAGTTAATAAACATATTAAAGTTATTAAAAAGAGCTTAAGTCTTAAAAGCCTCTTTACGTGCTTTATTTACAGAGAGGTTATTAATTATCTTCGTATAGGGTTTATATTAGTAAGCGGTTACTTTATTTAGTAAGGCTTTAGTAAACCTAACTTTTCCTTCTTCCTTAAAGAACTGCTTATCGTAATAGGTGATATAACTTTAAAGCTAAGCTATCTAGGACTTTAACTGTGTAAAGTCTCCTTTAAAGCGTAACAGCAGGGGGAGCTTTACTCGTTTCTTCTATAAGCCCTTAAGGTTATTATTCTCTAGCTTAACAGCGTTAAGTTTAACTTAAAATTTTTCAATAAGACCGATACGGCTTTTAGTATCTCTAGGGAAGGCTTTATTAAGCTCTTTAACTAGTCCCTACTAGTTAAGGTTTAAGTCTTTAAGGCGTGTAATTAACTTATTAATAGTAAGGAGCTAAGGTTAAGCTTACGCTTTCTTAATCTCTTTACCTTTTCTAAAGGTCGATATGTTAATAGTAAGAGGAAGGTAGTGTTTAGGAATTTAATAAATAGTGTTCAGAACTAGACGTTAGTATTATATTATAACCTGTACTTAATATAGGCCTTAAGAGGACTAACGCAGGTTAAGATAAAACGTATAGTAGGACGCTAACAGGTAAAGGGCGTTCTGAAAACGGCTTATTAAACTAACACTTTTAGACAGGGGTTTAATGTTACTGTAGGTTATTATCACTATAATACACAGAGATAAGTTTAAATAGTAAGATATAAATGAATAATTAAATATTAGTGTGAGGAACTAAAGTCCCTTACAGTAGTTGTGGGCATAACTATAACTATCTATACTAACCAGCCAGAGGTACCTTATACCTTACTTAGTGGTCTGTTGCTCAGTGAGAAACTAAGCAACCTGCTATTAAGCACCCCTTACTTAAAGGTCCCACAGATACTCAGTAGGTAAGCACCTTTACCAAGACTAAGCAACTGTTAGTTAGTCGTAGGGGCTTCGGGTCTTTACACCCCTGGCCCAGTGCGCAGTACCGTGCGTACTGTCTTCCTGCACTGTTCCTTGTGCGGGGGATTCGTCGGGCCGCTCCGGCCCAAGTGACGGCCTGCAGGGTCGTCACAGTTAATAGTAGGATAAATAGCTTATAATATAATATTAGTTAAATTAATAAAAGTGTTATTATTTTTAATAAACTATAGTAAAGAATTAAAACTCCGCTAAGGTCTGCTAATAGGCGCCCCTTAAGCTATAATCTAAGCTAACTGGCTTTAAAAGCTATATAAATACCTAAAGGATAAACTTAAGTTTATATATAAATAAATAAATATTAAACTTCAGGAAAGTATAACGGCTGTGGCTCAGAGGAAGAAGTGCGTACTGGTCTAAGCCGTACTATAATGCTGTAGGCACTATAGGAAGCAAACGAAGGCCTGAATTACAGGTCAGTGCCACTGTAAATAAGGGTGTCACAGCGAATATTAACGCTGGAAACAAGAGGATCCGGAAGGCAGTGCCTTGTGTAATGACTGGAATTGAGTAGAGTTGCTTACTTAACTAGAATTAGATACAAGAGAGGAGAGGGCCTATTATAAGCTGTGGGAGGCTCTGGAGAAATTCCAGAGCCTTCTGTAAAGTGGAACTAACTAATACAATAATAGAATAGTACTGTTCTGAACCATTCTACGTGGTTCTGTTGACGTAGTGGCTGACGTAGCCACTGTGACGTTCTAGTTGATTCTGTGGGGCAGTAGCCCCACTGGATTCAGGGGGTTCCACCCCCTTGAATTCCAGAAGGTTCCAGAAGATTCGGCTGGTGGTTTCAGGGTACGCAACCACACTACAGGGTACCCGGTACAGGGTACTTACTGGCTGGAAAATTAAAAAGCTTTAATTAAATTAAGAAATAGTACGTTTAATAAGTGTACTTATATGTTAAAGAGACTAATATGTCTTATAATACGGAAGTATATCTTTAAATAAATAGATTTAAAGAAAGGTAAAGAAGTTATTGGATTCTTAAATAATAAAAGTAATAAGGTTATCTTTAATAACATTTTTGAACGTTTTACCTTACTATTAGTTAACGACTTATAGTGTAAAACTCTTTCTCTTTGATTATTAAATAATTCTACTTTTGATTAGAAGATAATAATTGAAGGAAGAAATTTGCTAGTTATAAGAGGTCTTAAGGATACGTAAGTATTATAAGAAGAAGGAACATTACTAGTTAGATATAAAGAAATTACCTGTTTTAACTAAATGCTTTATTATATATAAGTGAGCTGATAAGAAGGTCAAATTAGTTAATATTACTTTATCTGATAACTCTATTCTTAAAGGAGATTCAAATTAAAAATGTAAATAAATAACTGAAATAAAAAAGTATATACAGTATAGTAACGAGTTTAATAGATATTACCTATTAAAGTTCTCTTTAGTTAAATAAGAGTTAAAGTTAATAAAGGAGAGGTTATAAATATCTTTAACAAAGTTATTAAAAACCCAACTCTGAAAGAAGTTAAACTGTTCATTCGCATCCTTTATAACAGAGAAGGAGCTCTTTTATAAGACTTTATAAAAAGCAGTTAGATTAGATTAGAGATTATACCTTTATAAAAGATTAAAACTGTCCCTCATAAAGCTTAACAGTCTAATTATATTCTTATTCTAAAGCCTCTTATTTCTAATATTATAAGGTAAGCGTTACTAAATAAAACCTTAATTATTATAATATACCCAGGTTCTTCAAAATCTTTAAAGTGTACCTAATTTAATTAAATTTTATTATAAAACAGGACGTTAAGAAGTAAATTATAATCTATAACCTTATGTTTAAAAATAAAGAAGTGAATTAAATATAGCTTTTTATAAAGGAACAGCATTATCTTTATCTCTTTAATAAAAGGAACAGGATCTGTATTATTAAGTCCTTATAACTATATAGTTATATTAAAAACAAGAATATTAAATGCCTTTATAAGTATATATATAATCACATTACACTTTAACTTAAAATTTAAAAAGTTTAGCACCTTTTTAACTTAAGAGACTTGATATTAAAGTAAAGATTAGAGAGTAAATGCATCTTTATAAACTTCCCCTTAACGTTTATTACTTTAATTAAAACAGTCCGCTACGTAAAGTCCTTATAATATCTTTATTAAGGTCTTAAAAAGTGTTAACAGTAACCTTCCCTTTCTTAAGATCTCTTTATAACCTATAATCTCAGTGTCGCGGCCTTCCCCGCTGGGTTAGGCAGCATCCAAAGCGGTAATCGACCGTTGTAGGCCCTGCATTACTCTTTACGTTATAACATCCGGATATTTTCACACCCTTTCCTTATTCCCACACTTGTCTCCATTTTATTGTACCCACTGGTGACGCAACTACTACACACACCTGATGCGAGTACCAAAGCCCGTCATACCCAAATCCATGTTGCCATTCATGCCGTGCCTCCAGCACCGCAAACGCTAGCTCCGGGCTCGCCGACGGTTACAAACGGCAACCGTATCGACAACCCCGCGTTGGGAAATGCTGTACAGGACGACCGGCGCGTCGTCGTCCCATAGGGTAGCTATGTACCCCGCCGCGTTTGCAGAACACCGCGGGGCACGGGGCAAGAATACTCGCTCAGCTGCTGTCGACGTGAGCGCGGTCCTACCCCCAGCAGAGTATCGAATGATCATCGACCATCTTGAGGATTTCCTCCTAGGGTACCATTGTCGCGGTCAATGACTTGGGCCCATTGCTCCTTGGGGATATCGGGCTGAGACATGGCGATAAGGTTCAGATTATGAACTTCGAATTCAAAAAGGGGCGCGGGAGCAAAAGGGGCATGTCGGGTGCGGTAGGTTCTCTGTCCTCTTATTGCTGGTAGCATCATGGTAACGTCATATTCCATAACGTGCAAAGGATGATGATGGCTCTAAGTCACCCCACTATTTGATCCAGCTTTCTTCGCACGACTCTGCCGGCGGACCATTACCACCCATCAGCCCCGTCCTCTGGGCCGTGAGCTCTGTAGAGCTCAGCTCAGCTGGCCACACCAAAGCTCAGCTCAGTCGATCACATCTTTATGGTGTTCTGGCCTCCCACCAGACCCCATTCTGTCTGACAACTAGCTCAGCGGGTTGGAGGAGAAGTGGGTAAGGCTTAGAAGGATGGATCTAGAGGAAAGGCGATGCTTTTCGCCTATTGTCGTCGGATGGGAGAGGTGGCTTGGTAGATAGTCAAAGTCCAAGACATAGCCCAGGCCATCTGCTACACGAAGAAATGGACTCCAGCGACGAGGGGTGAGGGTCTGATTGAGAAGCGTGCTAACAATGGGTAGTTAGATCGTATAAGTAGCCATAATCAGTCAATGAACCCTCTTATGATTAGAAAAGCAGAGCCCAATGTGCCCTGTGGCGCTTTGACTTAGCCGTAAAATACAACCGGAGGTTAGGTAGGCTGTGGATGCCGAGCTGGATAACCATGTTCATCGAGCTACATCTTGACTCACCGCCTAAACTCAACGGCAAAATATATAACTAGCAAATAAAATAATTTCCCGTTTTGGGGTTAACTAGATCACGCACATATCATATATAGTAATGTAAGTGAAAGTGGCCCCACCAGCAGATCCCAGACCGGAGCTCGTCAGCACTTAACGGCAGTTTCGATCTGCCCTGATCGGTTTCAGTGTGCGGGTTTCAAGAATTGACGTTTGCCACGAGGGAACGAGGGCTGCCAGCAGCAAGTTTTGGTGGGGGGATCTGCAGCAGGCACGTGAATTCCATCAGGAGTGTCTGTGTCGCTGTTTGGGGTGCCGTTTTTGGGCAGGTTGGACCCGCCAATTTCGGCACCAAAAACACCCTCAATAAGTACATTTTTGGCGGGGCATACATACCCTTCGAATTCTACTGCACACACTGTACCACTGACCCCGCACACCGCTGTGGCACAGCTGAAGCGCTCGTTCTCAGCAAAGTGCGCCAGGATCCAGGGCTCCGGGAAGCCAGAGCAGAGAAACAATAGTATTTGTCAGAAGGTGTGTTTGCTTCAGAGGCAAAGTAAATATCAGAACCTTGCAGAGATGTGCCAAGACAGCACTTAAGTAACACCCCGGACTAAAGACACTAACAGGCGCTTAGGTTTGGTGACCTGCCACAAGTATGAGAAGATCGAAGAGGCCAAGCAGTTCATGGAGGACTTTGGCTTCGTAGAGGCCGAGACCATTGGCAAGACCACACTCTACCATGGGTACGGTACCGAGCCCTTCGTCATCGCCGTCGAATCATCCGACAAGGCCGAATTTAGCGGTGCCGCCTTCGCTGTCGAGTCCGAGAGGAAGCTATCACGCGCAAGCCAAAATCTGCCGAAGGAATGCAAGGCGACTGAGGTGTATAAATTGAACACACCAGGTGGCGGCAAGGCCGTGACCTTCTACGATCTTGTTGATGGCTTCCCTTTCCATCTTGTGTACGGCCAAACCCCGGTTGAGTTGAGGGGCCCCAAGTTCCCACCTCTCAAGATCAACTACTGTGATACAATATGGTCACCTGGTTGGCCACGTGACTCGCCACCTTCCACCACTATATTACTGGCTCTCTGCCACCCTCTCCTTTTTATCTAGAATAAGCAATTCCATCACTCTTTTGCCGAACGGCCAGAAAACCGCTCTGTTTTGTGTTCCACAACTACCTAAGCTGTCAGCCATTTACTGGAGAGAGGCGAGGTGCTGACAACAAGCTAGCCCACGGAGAAGAACCACGGTGTAACCCAGTTCCAGCGCTTTCAAAAACGGCCACCTCCGGTGGACAAACTGGGCCATTTTGGCATGTGCGTGACCAACTTTTCCAAGTGCTACGACTTTTACACCACATACTTCGACTTAATTTTGATGACTGGGACACCATTGTAGTCTAATATTCAGCTCGCCTAGGGTCGGCAGGGACTTGACGGGGGTTCCCAAGCAGGGTTTGATCACCGCTTATAGACCTGAGCCTATTTCTCAATGAGCTTCATCGCTATCTGATCTGCTGCTAGGAATGCTGCCATTCACCGTGGTGTTTTGTACGTTTGTCGTATGCAGCGTGAAAGGTTCGTTCTTTGCTACTAAGACGAAGGCGGGGGGGCTCATTGGAGCGCAAAACGGGAGGATGGTAGGAATTGTAGGACATGGGCTGGAGCTTGAGCCAAACCCCCATGGCTTGCAGAATATTGGATTGGTTTACAGTGTGGCGCTGGCATTACTGATCCGGGGACCAAAAGAACAAGCGGAGTCTCTAAGAGATGTGGCGACTGCATTTGTGATATATTCCATGGCCTTAGCTACCGATGCAGTACAAACACCTCCTCGCCCCTAAACGCGATATCGGGCTTCTCCCTAAGCACCCGATCTGGCCACAGAAAGGCCGAGGTGGGAAATCTATTTCGCCTGACCTGCAGTTCAGTGACCACCCCGTCTTCCTTGCGCACTACGACCCAGATCTGGCTTCCCTGCTTGCCAACCCAATATGGCTTGTTAGGCTGAAGCGTCCACTCTGATCTCAATCCTGAACGATAGAAAACAGCACCCGTCGAGGCGGCTATAGGGCGTGGGATTGCGCCAGTGAGGTTATGACAGACGACCGTCGCGAGCATTGAGCCGCCTTGCCATTGCGTTGTCAACCCTTTTCGACATGGATGGTTCCGCGTCTCGAGGCACTGGCTGCTAACTACGGCGAAGGATGCGCAGCACTCCGAATCCTGAAGCATGGCGCACCAGAGCTGGTTCTTATCCTTCTCGGGGCGAATCTGGACACAGAATCGAGCGTCGGTGGCGTGTGGCCAAAGGATGGAAAAGCATTTCCTGCTTTGGCCGAAGCCAGTATCTCTCAAAACCTGAAGGAGCTTGGTGAACACCATCCGCATGCACTGTCGCTCAGCAGCGTTGAGATTCCTCGCCCATCTGTGGAATTCGTGTTCTGCCTGTATGGCTGGAATGGCAGACGACTTTAAAGCCTCCCATCCCGGAATGCTAAGAGTATTGATGTATTGAATGAGTGGTTCCTCGATAAGAAACCGTAGGGGAACTCGGCGTGCCACTCCAGTGCAGAGGCTGACTTGAACGCCCCAGGGTTCGTCAAAGAGTGAGAAGGTGTCATCTCCAATCCACCGATCCAGAAGAACCCGTTTTAGTGGAATCCCGGACTGCTTCGTCACC
>Ga0247760_1000530_pt1 | contig 40913 bp, 15 predicted proteins | sample UWRJL171409R4_FD_179936 | JGI IMG/M metagenome (GOLD analysis project Ga0247760, IMG submission 179936) | Plant litter microbial communities from Arlington Agricultural Research Station in Wisconsin, United States - UWRJ-L171-409R-4 | ecosystem: Environmental > Terrestrial > Plant litter >... | reverse complement strand
TTGCGCAGATTCAATTGTGTGAGCGTTGTTTGCGGTGTGGTCAATTGAGGGGGTTGAGTGCGGTCGCAGTTTGGCAGCTGTCAGAGATTGGGAGGGTTGGGGCGGTGTCCGGGGGTCAGGGTTATGTATGGCAGTTTTGGTGGGGCTACAGTACACGGAGACGCTGCCTACAGTGCACAGATGTGTTCTCTTATATTATCGTAGTCATATCTGTCTACTGCGTAACTCATCTTTTCCCAGTCGCAAAGAGGCAGTTCAACCTGTCCTCTACTACCTAGCATACGACTACTCATTCCCAGGTTGCGGCTAGATAAAGAGGCAGTTCGTTCCTCCCTACCACTTATCGTACAAGTCATCTCTCTCTCGCGTATCCCTTACGTCCGTACTTCTCCTCGTACCCTATTGCGCCTTACCGGCCCTCACTCTTCTACCTTGCGTTGAGTTTAATTTAAGTTGGGTAACCAACTTTTAGACCCCTACACTTTTAAACCCCCACACTTTTAGACCACAAGTTTCTAGAATGATGACTAACCTCGCCACCCAGCTCTCCTATTTCAATCGCCCACAACTCCACGAATTTAATTCCAATCCGTTTCCTTAATTTCTCAATGACTTTAGAATTAATAAATGAAGCGATATACCAAGTATTTCGATTACCTGTTATATAAGACAAATTTGGGACAAAATTTCCTTTTTTATACCCGTCCACGTGACACTGCTCACCCCGTGCTCCGGCCCGGCTCAGTTTGCTTAGGATTTCCTCAGGCTTGGTCATCTTTGCTTAGGCTAAGCACCATTTTCGGCACGCTGCGCCGCAGCATGCTGAACTGCTTCAACTCTAGTCGAATGGGCCCAGAAATGGACCAACATATAAAGGTGGCCAAAATAGCTCCCTATTTATGAACAGTTCTCCCTTTACCTCCTGTACTTTTTCATGTCACTTACCTGACCGCTAAAGACTTAATCTGCTGAGACGCGAGAAGAGGCTCCATGATGGCGAGAGTCATATGGTTGGGAACCTGGAGATAAAAAAAATTGGCGGATGCTGAAAGTGCATGGTAGACGGCTGCTGGTAAGATCTCGTTGTAAGCACCGCCATTTTGAGCCGGGTGAGCCGCTGGGCAAGCTGGGAGAGCCAAAGGTGTTTGGCTGCATCGCGTCATGAGATATGGGCGGACAGTCACAGATTACGAGACGGGTAGAATGGGACCACAAAATCAGATATTGTTGGACTCGCATACCTGCACTGGCTCTACCTTACACCATGGGGCCGGTTTCTTCCGTAATATTGCCCTGCTTCGATAATTTGCCCTTCTGGAACCACTCTAGGCTGCGGAGAGATTTGCGCTTCCGCTTGAGCAATCAATAGCAAAGGTGGGCATAGTGCCTAAGGTGGGCACAGTGCTTATCACGGATATAGCGAGCATCGTTGTCCTCAAGGCTTATCGGAAGCCTTACCATTTCCGAGCTTAAGTGTATCGAAGAGTCCTCTCAGCCGTCCCGTCTTCTAGCCATGACGAGCTTTTGAGCCACTCTCATCACCACCGCGGGAAGCATCGTCAGCAGCCCCCTTCTCCTCCTCTTCCTTGCTAGCCCCTTTGGCTGTGATCCTCTCCTTCGTCTCCTCCTTTATCAACACAGATCCTTGTCCAACGGTAGTGACGGCCTGTACAGAGGCGACAGCCTGTGCGGCAGTGATGGCGGCCGCTCTCGCGACGATAGCGGCGTTAATGGCATGTGGAGCCACTCTTCATCGTCGCCATCGGTGATAAGATAATAGGGGAAGTAGGTCACCGCTGCCGCAACTGTCATAGTATCGTATTATTTTATTGTTCTGGGTTGCGGTGCAGAAGCAAGAAGAGGGTTCTGCACCTGCGCAGCCCCAAAATATTGGTGTTACAAGCACGAACCACTTCCAGGTGGTTCGTATGTATGCTAAGTTACACTAGTCTAAATACGGGTGCAACACCATTCAACTGGCATTTACATACTCAACACCATGTTCCTGTATCACGGCCAGGCCACTTCCGATCCACCACACTCTCAGGGCCTCCCTTTTCCAACCGCTGGCGTTATGATAATAAAATCGCTCCGGAACTCGGCAATATTAACGACCACGATGCTGCCTCCCGCCACGCATTCGCGCCGGAGATTCTCGATTACGCAACCACTCTCAAGTTCAAAGAGAAGATCGGATATCTCGTTACGGATAACTACCACGCCAATGATAGCTGTGTTGTCAAACCTTTCAGCCAGCTATTTACAGACCTCTCGCACCACAGTATTAAGAAGCTCAAGCTCCAACGCCGCCTCCATCTTAAGGGCGATAATAACGCTCGGTAGAATTCGGCTTACTTTATGATCCCAAGGGCTATTACTCTTCGGGCGCCTCTGAAGTTTCTTTGTAAAGTCTGGGTTGGTGATATCACCCTTGCGGCGGATAGTACTTTTTTCTGCTAAGGATTGGAAGATTCTTAACGCTTTTATTAAGCTTATGGAGCCTTTGAAGAGGGCGGCAAAACTTCACAAAGGCAACGGAGTTACTCTACCAGGCTGTATCTCCGCGTGTTATACTCTTTAAACGGCATCTCAAAAAACAGACTAGTATTTACAAGCCGCCACCATCACCATCATCGCTACCGCCGCTATTAGCATCAGCATCATGACCGCGAAGAAACCCCGCCTTACCTCGCAACTTGGTGGACTACGAGGTCGACCTTCTACAAGCCATCACCGAGATCCTGCCCTGGCAACAACTCCAACGCCAATATCCACGTACGACCACCATCAAGCTCGCCGGAGCCCGGACAGAAGCCCATAAGGTGGCGGACCGGAACAGCTATTTTCAGCGTATTATTAAGCAGATTGACCAAATATTTGCCGAAAATCAAACCGACTGAGCCGTTTATTTGATCAAACCAAACGCAAAGTTTTCCTTTCAAACCCAGGCAAATCTGGGTCTCCGTTTACCTCTGTTGCTTGGCGTGACCTAACAGGCCTATAAAGATAGTACCTGTATAAGGGTGCTGCAGCGGAAGACTTACGTACAACGGCAACTGCTAAGGGAAGCGAGAGCACTACTATAAGATAGTAGATACAGGGCACGGAAGCCACTGTAACAAGACTTAGGGTGATGGGATATCAGCTGGTTAATTTCTGCTTGCTTGCTTAAAGAAAGAAAAGGCTAATTACAGGAGAAGGAGAAGGCCTAGAGATAGGCGCTAGCTGGCTTCTAGACCCTTCTGTAAAGTAGAGAGTAACTAACTAAAATAGGAAAGTGGAGAGTCTTCCAGTTAGTTCTGTAGGGCACTGCCCCTAACTAGGATCCGCAGATCCAGAGCATTCTATGGGTCTATACCCTGCAGTACAAGTGGGTACCCTGCACATAAAACATTCTAGCAGGTTCGATAGAGCCAACCCCAACCCTAGGTATAGGGTTAAGGTTAGGATAACCCAACCACCATAATACCCTAAAACTACTATAGTTATAGGGCACTAGTGGCTATAATTAACAACCTCGTTTTGGTTTGATGGCAGCGCTGGAAGAAGGATCCCGTTCCTAACCTCGGAAGAAAAGCCATCTACAGTGGGGTCGATGGCGCATGTGCCATAACCAGATCAGGAAGGTGGGGTCAGGCCCAGGGCCTGACAATGGGCAACGCCGTGACATCTTTCTATCGCAAATGCATTCATGTGAGCGGGCAGAAGACGACACATTTAACAGATCGCTCCTAATAGTAGCGAGGGGTACCTAGAAGTAAGCCCCACTGTGTAGCAAGAACCTCGCCAGCTGCTTCAGTTGCGGAGGTTTGAGTGGTAGTAGTTTGCGACACACACAATTCCAAACAACCACTAATCCAAGGCACCGTGCGTCTGGGAGATTCTGTTGGCTCAAATAACGCGAGCTTAGCGCGCTGGAGGTGCAGTGGCCGTGTCGTGCAATACGTTTCCAGCCGGTGATTGGCCTCCCTGCGACAACCCTTGGGCGGCCTCCATCAGCCCGAGAAGCGGCGGAGTCACAAGTTCCGGCGCAGCAGCTTGCGGCATTTCCAGCGACGAGTTTAACATCACAGAATCCCAACCCTATTTAAATCAAGCCCCTGTATTTCCACCTTCACCACCAGCCTCTAGCATGACGACCGAAAATGCAATATATCAATATGAGCCCCTAACGAACCGACACGAGATCAGAGTCCTGTACCTGACCTCAGGGGGCTCTGACGAACCCCTCTCCGGCCACCTCCGCCTGGAGCAATTAGGTGCTGTCTCGTATGAGGCGTTATCCTACGAATGGGGCAATGCTGAAAAGAACCACATTTTTCATATCCATGACGGCCGGACGCTGCGCATCACAGAATCGCTTCACAATGCCCTGCGAGATCTTCGACGGGGACCCCCGCGTTCCCAGGCACCGAGAGCCACGTGGGCCGACGGAATCTGTATCAACCAAGACGACATCTCCGAGCGGGGCCAATAGGTTGCCCTGATGGGAGAAATATACAGTACGGCGAGCAGAGTTATCACATATATTGGCCCCGAGCGCGATAGGAGCGGCCTTGCAATTGAGTTTGCTCGCCAGTTGCGCGATCGTGCAGAGCCGGGAATGGACTCTTCTAGCCTGCCGCCACTTTCTGACCATAGATGGCCGGCGCTTAGATCGTTACTCCTCAGAAGCTGGGTAAGTACCTAAAGCCTATATGCTCGTGTCTTTACGCATGTTAATTCTGTGTCGGATAGCCCAGTCGCTGCTGGTGCGCCTTGGAGTTCCTCCTCAACTCTCGGTTAATCGTCATGTGTGGTCGTGTTGAGCTTCTCGACTGGGACCTCTTGCCTAGCATAATCGACCTCGCCTTTGCCAGGTGGCTCCCAGTACAATTACTTCCAGGGCCTGCTGAAGACCCGCGTGCTCTGGCCGAGTGTCTCTCGCACCTAGACTTCCTCCGCCATTCAGTCGTTAATCAAGGCCTGAGGATATCACTTTCTGAATTACTTCAGAACTTCCATCCGTTTCTAGCCTCTGACCCGCGAGACAAGATTTATTCCGTTTTAGGGTTGGCCCACGACGCGGAAAGCCTGACCATTCCACTGGATTACAACCTTCCTGTTGAACAGCTATATATCACAACGGCATGTCAGATATTTGGCTCTTCCCAAGATATCGGTCTTTTATATCATAACCTCGACAAGAAAGCGTTTCATCTTCCGTCATGGGTCCCGGACTGGTCAACCTGGGTCTATGGGAGTCTTGGGATAGCCTTCGATGCTTCGTATAAAGCGTCAGGGGAGACCGTAACGAACATCCAGGTATACCCGTCGGAGGAAAAGATCGAGCTAGCAGGGTGTCTAGTGGATCGGATATCTAAACTGAGCAGCCCAATTGGGCCGCACTATCATAAATTCAACGGCGATAGTGCGGCGGGGCGGATCCGGTGGCTTCGAGAGCAAGAAGCATTCGTCCAGGCACTCAAACCATATCCTAACGGTTCAGCATTAACCGACGTCCTTTGGCGAACACTTATCGGTGATCTGACCCTTCAAAAGCAACGGGCTACGGATAGCTATAAGCAATTATTCGAAGCTCACCTTCAGCGCAGCGAAAATGGTCCGGAATATAACGAGAGCATGGCTAGGGAATTCGTGGATTCCGTGCGGCGAAAGTCGCGCTCGCGGGTGCTCGCTACCACGAATAGGGGATATCTAGGCGCGATCCCAGAGACGACCAAGCCGGGTGATTGGATATGCATGTTCCATGGTGCACATCAGCTCTTTGTTATCAGGGAGGAACCGAGGGGTTTTGCTTATGTCGGATCGGCGTATGTTCACGGTTTGATGTACGGCGAGATCCTAGAGGCAGATTGGTATGCTGAGTGTGTAATCTCGCTAATATAAACAGGCTCAGGGGCAATTGTAAACCCTGAAAGAATATGGCTGGAAAAATCGCTTAATGTTATAGAGACGGCCCTGTTAGACGGAGAAGAAGCGGATGTTTCCTGGGCGTCAGCTTTGAATAAACTACTATTATCTTCTATAATGCATGCGAGAGCTCCGCGGTATTTTTAGCCTTGCGATATGATGAGGAGTGGGTAGAGGAGTTGTGGTTACAGCTTCGACGACCACTTAAAAGGATCTCTCTCAGTTTAAGGGTCGGATACCCATCCCCATCTGAAAATGTAACGCTCTAAACCCACGGCTGGAGAATCTCCGCGTAGCTTGCATTCAGTGAATGCTCAGCTTATGCTGGTAACTTCTATGTCCGCAGCAGCCTCCTAAACCCACAGTGTGCATGCGCTCACTGTGATATGGCTTTAGTGTATCCTGCTAGTATGACATTAGTATATTCTAAGCTAGTATATTATATACCAGTATATTTTAGGCTAGTACAGTATGCACTGGTATACTCTAAGTGCTAGTACATTCTGTACTATATGTATATAATATACTAGGATACTAAGTACTATCCCAGTTTTAATACTATGATATTACATACTATCTTAGGAATTAGGCTAAGATGCTATTAACTATCTTATGACGTATACCAGTATATACTAGAAATTTAAGCACTGTAGGGGAAATCGAGAGGAAACTCTGGCTAGGGGGACTGAAAACGGGCCTGTAAGGCTTTACAGCGGCTATACATAGGATCATCCTAGTTTAAAAAAGAATTAAGGAAAGCTTAAAACAATAAAACAAATCAGCCTCAGCTTACCCTAGCTTACCCCAGCTTAAGATTACGAACAAAAAAGGAAATTTTATATACTTAGATTCATCTTAGATTATCAGGCTATTACGCGCAGGTAGCTAGCCTACAAGACTAAATCGGAAGATGTTTATGCTCCCCACTTACTTGTAGCTGTAAAGTGGAAAAGGCTAAGTCGTTTAACCTAAACTAACATACTAAGCAAATCTTATTAGTTAGTTTCAGCAGGGGGCTCTATACATGGGTAAATTTAATTATACCGCTAGTAGCCTTATTAGTAACTTAAAACTAGACATTATAATAGTAAGTTCTTAGATGGAAAAGAGAAAACAGTAGTTACGTAGTGAAAGCCACCGTTACGTATAGGGGGGTAGGTGTCTTAGAATTAGGCTAAGGATCGTTCTTATAACCACATAGGCCTATTTATAGTTACGGTAAGTATAGCTAGGGCTTATCTCGGCTTAGGCGTCCTTTAATGCAGCTTACTTCTTACTTAAGATCTGGGACTAATACAGACTTAGCTAGAAAGAAAGTTAAGTATAATTAAATGGTTAGTTTTTCGCATATTTACTAACGTAAGATTAGCTAAGGCTTCTGTTTTAGTAGCTTAAGGAATAAGAGATTGTCAGCACGTGTAGCTATAGCAGCATAGCGGCTTTCGTCCACTAATTCCCTATTTTAATCTAACTGGTTTTAATATTTAATATACTCTTAAGCGTTACTAACTACTTACTTAGTTTCTAAGCGGCTAAGTATAAGGGCATTTGTTGAAATGCAAAAGGGGTCAAGGCATTGGAAAGCAGTGTGTTGAAGGTGATTCATTTTTTCTATCTTCGAGAGTGGAAGCCGTGTTATTATAGCCGTGAGGGTGGCCAGTGCACGGAGTGCATTGGCCACACTCGCTTCTGCGAAGCGAGGTTGGCTGACTGAATACGAGGTTGGCAGTGGAGTCTGGCGTTCTTGGCTGTGCAGATCCACGGATGCAGCCGCGGAGCGGCTGCGTGGATCCAGCCACACTGTTCCAACCACACTGGCCGGGTTAGGGTTGTAAAAACCCAACATGTTAACAGTCCTTATAGACCACTAAGCTCTTTCTAACTAGTTATAAGGGCTTTAGGTCTTTACACCCTTAGCCTAGTGCACAGGACCGTGCACACCGTCATCTTACACTATCTCTTCTGCGGGGGATTTATCGGGCCGCTCCGGCCCAGGTGACAGCCTACAGGGTCGTCACAGGGTCGTGACAAGGTAGTAACCTAAGAGATATTTATTAAAAGTATTATAACGTTAAAGGTATTTTATAAAGTACATTTTTAATAATCTTAAGCATTTATTAAAGATTATAATAATAACCATACACTATTAATTACTTAATAAATATACGGCGAAAGTATTATACCTAGGTTTATAAGCCTAATAGTTACTATACGTTAGCTAGTATAGCCCCAGTTTAAGATTGGAAAGGATAAAATTACTACCTACAGATTAATATAGTCAATAACGATTTAAGAATATCTAAATCGGATAAGACTTAACTTACTACCTTAGGTAACTCCATTATTACTATTCCCACCACTATTACCTCCTCCTCCTTATTAAGGTATTATATTAACTAACGATAAGAATAAGAGAATAAAGAATAATATAGCTAATTTTTAAATTGAAGAACTAAAGGCTTATATACAGTTAACTATAAATGGTACTTAAGACTTCGTCGGCTTAGTTCCAGCAGCTAACTTAGCTTTATAATGGAAAACTTAGTTTAAAGCCAGGTTAAAGCCAGCATTATTAGGTATTTTACCCGCTTATAAGGCAGGTAATATCGCTGGATATCTGCTCTTATAAGCGTTAAGAATCGGCTTACTTTCTAAAGCTATTCTCCCTGTTAATTTTCAACGTATTAATCGCAGCAGAATACTACATCGTTATAAGAATCGTAATATTAAAGGCGTTGGCCCTGTAGTACGGTAGTTAATAACCCTTACTATCCTGAAAGTTTCTAAAGTGTTCTAAAAGACATATAAGCGTTGCTTTAGATTAGTTCTTATAATACGTTAATCTCACTTAGTTATGTAATCTATCAGGAGTACCTAGTATATATAGGCGGTAGACCTGATTGCAGATTGGGTAAATCTGTAAGAGGGGTTAGAGGAATATATGACGATGTTGTAAAACCGTTGTAGAGTAAAAGAATGCAGGGTGATGCCGGAACGTTCCCTGTCATTAATTAGATAGATAGATTAGATAGTGGTTAGTCCCTGCGCGTGGCTGGTTTATGTGGCGCCTCGCGCCCACAGCTTTTACCATGGAAGATTCCACTCTGGAATCGCTTCCTCTCTTAGCATGACCTCACCACTCTTTAGTTGAATACTACTACACATCTATCGCAAGATACCCCCATCACAGGGACGGTATGTTTTGGAGACTTCTTATCTATAATAACTTAGTAAGCTGCGCCAGTATGATGGACTTCTGGGACTGGCGGTACTGTATTTTGTCAGATATTTATAAGATTTATTATACTCCCTAACCGAATGCCAAACCGGGGGCACCAAAACCGCTATCCCTTACAAAACAATAAAGAAAACAATCAATTCAAGGTACCTTAATACAATCCTTTATATTACTAGAATCCTCCTCTCCTTTCGAAACTAAATCTTTCACTAGATTACGTCTTATAGCTCTCTATGAAGCGCGCATCGTTTTGATATCTGCGATCTGCGTATTTGAGTCGACTTTAACCCTGCTCCTCTTTATACGCCGTACTCTTTAAGTTTGGCCTCTGTAGCTTTGATTTTTCAATTATATGCAGCTAATTTGAAGTTTTTTTCCGTCTATAGCCTTTCTAACCTTTCGGAGAAATAGCTGATCTATTAGCACAGCCTTAACCAGCTGCCCAAATTTCCTAGCCTATAGTCTATACTCTATTGTTACAACCTGTACCTTAGAGGGGCTAGACTGCAGGGCAGTACGCCGCGGGGTTGATGACAGTAGGAAATAAAGGTTGCGCAAGCTCCAGAAAGGGTCGTTCACTGCTTCAAACAGGGTATGCTACAAAGAGCTTAAAGAAGGTGCTTATAAGATTATAGACGTGAACATAATATTACTTGCGTGAGGAATAAGAACGGTTCCTTATAATAGACGTGGGACTTCTGTTCCTATATAGTATAACTACTAACCTATTTATACTGTTAAAGCTAGGTATGCCTAGACCTAAGGACCCGGGCCTCGCAATCCCGGGTCCGGACCTATAGACCCGCTAGTCGGGTCTCTAGCTTCCCGTAGGTGATTGGTCCGCTGTGGCAGCCTTAGGCCGCCATAGCCTAATGTCATAGCCAGGGGCATAACAGCTTTTTCGGCATCGTAAAAGCGGGTTTAATATGAAGCTACTAGAAGGAAGATAGATAAGGGAACAAGATATAAAAAGGTAAGGAAGAAAGGAGATATTATTAGTATAATACAGGAAGTAATAACATAGGGAAAAGAGAGAGTAAAGTCGTACTGTAAGCAGTAGGAAGGGCTAGCTTACACCTTTATGGCAAGGAGAAGAGCTGTCGTGCAGTAGGCAGGTATGGTTATTATAACGCAGAATCTCAAAACGGTAAATGAAAACGTTAGCCAGCAAGCCCATTTCTTAGCCTCCATTTTAAATAGAGGGTTTGCTTAATTGGAGAACGGGGACGGGGTCCGATTTCTAGAACCCCCCTCCCTCGACACTTTTTGTCAGAGGCAAGGCTTAAAATCGGTCCCATATCGCGTAAAACTACTAACTTTCACTGCAGTTAAGCCGAAGCTGAGCCGGGAGTAGGGCGAGCCTAATTTTAAACTACCATCTTTAGGCGAGACCCACTTACTTTTAGAGACTAACTACCTTTAATTGCTATAAGTCAAAGGGGGGGGAACTGGCCACCTCCTGCACTGGCTACTTCTGTAAGCGAATAAGCAAGACCCTTACCCCCTTCTTGATTTCATAATCTACAGCTAGTTCTAACTATAATACACTCCTCTTCTGAAGAACTAAATTCTTTAGAAGAATCGCTATCTGATAATAACTTTTATAGTGGATGCCCAGCTTGTTTTTTAACTTCTATAATGTTTTAAATATTAGAAAAGTTAGTGTTTAGATCCGGTACTACTTTCTTTCTTTTAAGGGGTTTAACGGCATCTAATTAAGCTTACAGGGCCTTAATTATACGTTTCTAAGTAGCGATAAGGGTATCTTTACTTTTAAAAGCTTGTTCTACCTTACTGAAAAGAAGCTTAATAATTCTGTTAACTTTAATATCAGATTATAATTACTAGCTAAGATCTTTAGCCTCTTTAAGGGTAAAAATCTTAATATCCACTACCTTATAATTACTGTAAGTTACTTTTATTAGTGTTAAAGGGAGTTAAAGCTTTATAAATAGCTTTTAAGGGGTAATAAGGGTCTTTTCTCTAATAATATTTTAACTTATTAACGGTTTCCTTATATTAACTAACTATAACTTACTTACCTTCTACCCTACCTTATAATTAAACTTTATAAAAGCTTTAAATATAACCTTATAATAACATTTAAGTTTAAGGTGTTTTCTAATAACTGTAGATTTGTAAAAGCCAGCTTAAATATATTAAAAGAGGTATTATTAATAAATGCGCTTCAAAAAGCTAAATACAGTTAAATCTAAGGGTTAGAGGATATAAGAACTATATATTAATAGATATAACAGATAAACTTTATTTTAATAATATTTTTATATAAAATTAACTGTAATGTGGTTATCGTAACTATTAAGAATAAGAAGATAGCGTTTAGAAAAGTTACTTAGCTTAATTAAGGGTAAGAAGACTTTTTTTAACTATTTTAAACTAATAACGTTATTAATCTAGCCTTTCTTTATTATAGTAAATTTCCAGTCCTTATACTTCTTTAAATCTTCTTTAAACTACTAAACGTTAACGTTTTTCTCCCAAAAAATAATAAAGGGAGGGAAAGCTACCCTTATAACTAAGATACACTTTATAATATTAGTTTAAGTATAAGATTTAAAGTCCCTTTTTTAAGTTAAACGTTTATTAATAACTTTAATTATTAAACTATTATTAATAATACTTTCTATAATATCTATCTTATCAATATTATACTAGTTTTGTAAAAGAATAGTTAGAATCTAAAATAACTAAAGATAGTTAAACTAAGGGTAAATAACTTCCTCTGTAACGTAATTAATTCTTATTAAATTAATTCACTATGCTTTTTAAGTCTTTAAAACTGGGTTTCTTTAAAGAAAAGCCGTATATTAACTTTTACTAATACACCTATTATCACCAGATTTAACGTAGATACGTTATGCTAACTCCTTAATCATTCTGTACATAAGGGGGGCTTTAATAACTACCTACAGCCGAATAAACTTAGCTAACTTAGTCTTAAGAGTTAGTGATAGCCTTATTTTATGTACGTGAGCTGCTAGCCTGGGGAGGAGGCCTTAAAGTCACTATCGTAAGGTAGAGTGTAGAATTCCGTTAAGTCTGGCGATGCGGCTGACGTTGCTGTACCTCCTGGCCGCAAAGCAGGCGTTACGTACGTTATCTTCGGTGTAGGCTATTGGAAGCGATTGATGAAGTAAATTCCAAAGTTTGGAAGAATTTGATGCCATTTTGAAGGAGAAATGGCGGTGTGTTTGGTGTTCGAGAAGATTCGGATCTGTGCTTACAGAAGTGGCCAGTGCGGGGGGTGGCCAGTTCCCCCCCCTTTGACTTATAGGTGCATTATTATCCAGCCGTCACACTATATAATAGCGACAGCGCCGGCGCCAGGACGTGACTTGTACTTGTCCAGGTCGCCCAGGCGAGCTGGGATGGTTGAAAAGGTTCCAGCCCTTCGAATTTGGCCTTTGTCTATCAGAATTTCCAAGAGAAGCCCGCATAAGTTGCATTCTGTCGAAGGATCCAAGTCAGTGCTCGCATCCATGTTTGGTGGTATTTTAGGCACCGCGAATAACGGCAACAGGGCCGAGTACTCGGGAGGGGACCATGTCTCTCTGTCTCCCAGCTGGCCTTGCTCCTTCATGTGCAGGCGTCTCATCTCTTTCTCTCTCCATTCTTTACTGTCCTGTACAGTCGGCAATCTCATTTCTCTTCTGACAAGGTCGGCAATCTGATGCGGCTGAACGACCAAGACGACACCCACAATTTCCAGCGTTGCCGAGCTGATCTCGCCAAACAAGTCGTCCTGGTTTTTCGGAACGACTTCGCAGCGTTGAACAGAAGCGAGTTGTATGGCGTTTGCGGGGGGCAAGCCTCGCCAACTTACTTCGTTGTCAACGGATGCCCATGACCAGGACGGCGCCCTCCACTCGTCTGCCCTCTTCGGGGTGGGGATCGGGTGGGTAGTCCAAAGGAGACCCCGTGGTAAGTCTTGTTTCCAAAGGCCAGCCAGGTATTCGCCCGACGTTCTGTCCCCGAAGGTGCGAGCCAGGGCGGAAATGGCGGGAAACTTATCGCTGGGGACGGACATGTCTCTAGCGGTAAAATCCTCGACAGCGTCGTACCACAACGACCAGGTCTCATTAGTAGTAGGAGAAGGAGAGTCCTTGACCAGAAATTTGCGCAGGTTATGGAGCGAGGACTCTCGGTGGTCATCCTGCCAGACATGAGTTCCGCCGGCACTAGTCCACTGCGTTGGACTTTCCCAAACTGCATGGAAGGGCGAGAAGAATATTGTTCGGGTTGACAAGACTCGCTCCTGCAGGGTCCATGCCCTCGTGGAAATGGGCTCGTGAGAAGGTGCATACTCTGGCTGAGCCCGCACGAAAACAGTCGACTTCAACAGTGTCCCTAAAGGTGCGGCCACATTGGTGAAGACCGCTTCTTCGTCGGCGAATCCCGGCCGCGAGTTTGTGCCCGACCGTGATAGAGACCTTGCGGCTTTTAACAGACTCCGCAGCCCCGAGCCCTCTGTTTGGTAATGTACGTGGCCCATCGGGACAAGATCGACCGAGAATGGATTTGTATCGCCATGCACTTTGCAGATATTCCTGTCATCCAGAAATCCCGAGTCGCAAGTGCTGCCAGAGGCACAGATCGTCAAGTAGGCTTGGTTGTAGTATGCCGCCATTTGCGGAATCTCGGTTGCCTTGTCATCGGCTGAGTCTTGGACAATGCACATTGAGTCGATCCATAGATGGTGAATGCCAATGGATTGGGAAACCTCAACGGCATCTTGGAGGGTTCTCGGCAAATCGGACAGGGTGAAGCCGGATTTTCGTGCCTCCAGACTGGCTGAATTCGTGGCAAAGGTTTGGGGTCCTCCCCAGCAGTAGCTGAGGATGGTGTATGGCTCCTTGGTCCCGGGGTCTGGACATCGGATTCGTAGCTTTCCATCGCCTAGAATCTCCACAACCCGCGTGGGCAGGGGCCCGTGGGCAAGCGACTTGCAATTGTCACCGCTTTTGTCTGACTTGGCGACTTGATCAGCCAGATACGCAAGCCTCTCCTGCTTTCGCACCAACGGTGCTTGGAATCGCAGATGAGGTAGAGCTAGAGTACCAGCAGCTGTATTTTTTCCATCATATGATTAGAAAACTGCGCTTGCTGCAATGGAGGGCGAGGGGGATTTCGCGGTTGGCAAACACTTACATGGGTCTTCGAATACGTCTAACACGAGCTCACGCCGCATGCCGAGGATATCACGCAGAACTTCTGGGCCAATCTGGAGATCGAATGTGCGAGCCTGGAGACGGATGCTTCCATACGAAGCCCCTGTTACGTGTGTGTCGATCGGTCGTACGAGGATCGCGATGGTGGTATCAGTGCCGTACTTCCCAGCCAGATTCCGAAGTTTTATGACGGCGTCCTTGACCTCCTTGCTCACCGTATCATCCTGGCTGCAGCACCCGAGCGGCTGTGAGTCTTCGACTGGGTTTGCGGAAAACCAAAAGGAATACATAGGGTCGTTGAACATCTTACAGGCGATGTAGGCACAAAACAAGCAGCCGTATCGCTTGCCATCCTCACCCCCCGGCAGGGCCGCCTCAGCAAGGTCTCCGAGATTGACATCCCAGCGCGCATACACAAGGTCTTTGACATGCTCAGCTCCTGGGGCCCAATAGGTGCTGTCTTGGAAGAACGTGAGATCACTCAGGAGGGGGAGACATGAGCGGCAGGAGTCTTTGCAGAAAGATCGGATAGCGTTGGCGAGTCTTGGTGCGAGTTGAACCGACTTGAAGTCGGTCGGGATGGGTCGGGCTTGGAATGTCATGGCGTGTTTGTCTCTCGCGTCCTTGATCGCATCCAATAATGCCTGCATTGACAACGGGTCATTTTGGTCGATAGAGAATTGGCCAAGATCCGCAAGCCAGGGCGTGCCGCGGTCTTCGACCGACTCTTCACTTGCTTGAGGGGTCTCGAGGACTTGCTTGCTGGCAGATTGGCCGGCTGTCGGACCCATCGTGCCCCGTTCAAATGACTTTCTGAGTCCGTTTGAAAGTTGCCAATAATCAGTCGTTACTCGAAATGGGCACCCAGGTAAATTTGTAGAGTGGGGCTTGCGAAGAGATAGAGAAATACCTGTTATCACAGCAATACGAAGTTGGAGTTGAAAAGGGGGGGGGGGGGGAGGAATATAGGTTCTCAATCGAATGGCATCGAAGCAGCCTGCTACACCCCTCAAGTCACCGGTGTGCCCAAGTTCCGACACCCTGCATGTGATCTTGTGATGCGATTGGCAAAACTGTCAAGGGGGCGGTTCGCTGATGCATGTGGGAATGTGATATGATGCGAATCTCGATCACTGCCTCTACTATGCACCCAGTCGGACTTGGCGTCGCCAACGTCGTTCACCCTGACCCTCCATTAGAGATGTCAGCATGCGAGCCAAATGGGTCGAAATACCAGCCCACTGATAAGGCATCCAACCAGAGCCGGGTGACAGCAGGTTCATCACACAATCATGCTTTTAAGGCACTGTTCTCAGAGCATTTGAGTGGGTGTTATTCTGCTGCTTGGCTTTGAGGAATATACTTTTGGATGTACACCTGAGATTGAATCAGGTGCAGGCCAAACCAGAGGAATGACAAGCTTGGACCGGACAGCTAGACATCGAATTGGATCTTTCTCGGGCCTCGACCCATACTTCGGGATTTGGAAAGGGATAGGCCGCACCACCCTGACACTTTGAAGAACGTAAGTTACTCTTATCCTATCTCCTGCATTTCATCGTTCTAGTGGCTGTTCGCAACGGCATACATAGCACGGTAGACATTTCAGGAATCCGGAAAGTTGGATAATAAACAAGAAGGGTCGCTAACATCCCTGCTCGCTACACAGTGGTACGCTGGTGAACAGGATCCGTCAGATAACTACTGGGCAGCTGTACAACAGCAACTAGCAGTTGCGCGAATTCCGCGTCGGAATTCACCTCACCTCCGCCTCCGTTTCCGGCCCCGGCTCAGCCGCCGACTGTGCCGGATGAAATCCCCGGCCCAAGCTTCCGGACCTAGTAGAAAGACCGATCGGGGTTCCTTTCGGTTTTGTTTGGATGTGTTTTGCTGGATGGGAACTCGGGGTGTGTTGGACTTGCGTTTGTATTGCTTTCCTTAGTTTGTTATTTAGGCCGGGGGTTGGAGGGGGAGGGGGGTCGGGAACCGGAATAAACGACCTTCCTTTATTGCGACGATGAATAGACTATAAATTTCTATTTTCGGCCTAGGACCCTTTTCTATTCTAGATATATCGGAATATATTATTTTTTACTAATCGTTTTATGGCTATCGGCTGGCTGTCTTTATACTTGATACCTAACGTGCCGTTATCGCCTAAGAGTCCTTTTATCCTAAGGCGAACCTCGTTGTTAATTTAAGTTTGGGTTTTACGCTATTTAGGGGGTATGGTTGGTTTAGGATCGGGCTTTATTTATCTTTACTCTGCCGAAAGGGCTGGTAGACTACGGCGTCTTGGTTAGGTTTTAGGGTTATCAAGTAAGAGGATTGAGTAGTTATTAGGAGGTTTTATAATAGAGAAGAGAAGGGGTTTTATACTTAAGAAACCTAATATTTTCTCGTCATTAAATAAGGTGAGGTAATAAGATATGGTCGAGTTATACTTTGAGCCAGGGGTAATAATATTAGCTTAGTGATAACGGAATAGTATTTTACGCTTATCTTTGTATAGTAGGCTTTCCTCGTTACCGATTTTATTTACGCGTTAAGTTTTCTTTGTCTTGTTTCTCGTATTGGTAGTTATTACCTTTATGTAAGGTTTGGTTAAAGTAAAGATATTTATAGGTTGTGGTCGAAATTTATAATATTATAAACGGAGTTCAGCTTTAAACCTTATATCCTTAGTCCAAGGACAAGGTAGAAAAACGCAGCAGGAAGATAGAGAAATGGTGGATGAATTTAGCGTTCTTCTCTAATTAAATCTGTGTGGCATGCGCGAGACTTGTAATGTTGGCCCTAGCTTCTGATTTGGAAACGGAAAGCGCGCAACTCGCAAAACTTACCATCATTATCCCTTCCCACAGCTAACCTTGCAACAACCAAGCAACTAGGTCTAGGCCACAATTCGGAGCCAGCCTTAGCACTTCCCCCGACCTGCTATTAACGAAGCCTGTTTTATCTCTGAGAAAACAAACCCCTTAACTCTTACTTTTTACACCCCTGTCGGCCTGGAAATCCTAATTACAGTCACGTCATAAGATTTAATAGAATATAACTACAACTAAGCTGTAATATTTCTTAACTTTATTTTCATTTCATATCTACTTTACCCTTATTACTATGGCAATATCTCCTTACGAAACAAAAAGAATTTCCCTGTATCCTCCTCTGATAATTACTAAATTACCTTCTACGTCTCTGCTATACTCTCTTCCAGCTCCTTTATCCCCCTTAGACCGCTTATCTCCATCTTAATATATCTTAAATCTAAGTAAATTACTACTACCCTTTTAAGTATCTATTACATTTAAAATACCGTTAGTATATTTATATTATAACCTGCACCCGACACAGGCTTTGAGAGGACTGGTGTAGGTTAAGATAAAACGTATAGCAGGACGCTAACAGTTAAGGGGCGTTCTAAAGACGGCTTATTAAGCTAGCACTCCTAGACGGGGGGTTTAATGTCACTGTAGGTTATTATCACTATAATACATAAAGGTAAGTCTGAACAGTAGGATATAAATAAATAATTAAATACTAGTGTAAGGAACTAAGAGTCCTTTACAGTAGTTATAGTTATAATTATAACTATTTATACTAACTAACTAAGAGGTACCCTATACTATGCTTATAGTGTCATAAGTGCTTATGGTGCAAGCAATTTACTTCTTGTAAACGTTCTGCTCATAAGGTTTCTCCTACTTGTAATGTAAGCACCTTCTTATTAGTTATAGGGGCTTTAGGTCTTTATACCCCTGGCTTAGTGTATAGTACTGTGTGTATTGTCCCCCTGCATTGTTTCTTTTACGGGGGATTTGTTGGGCTGCTCTGGCCTAAGCGACGGCCTGCAGGGTCGTCATAATTTAGCGCCGCCTTACTTAAACTATAATATATTATATTTACGCTAATCGTTCCGTTACTTAATAACTTTAAGCTCCTTAGCCCGCTTATAATATTTATAACCTTTATATCTTTAGCTAGTATTAGTAATAATACTGAGAATATTAGTGTTAGTTTAAGGACGTTAGTTAATATATTATAACGACCCTGCAGGTCGTCACTTAGGCTAGTGCGGCCTGACGGATCTCTTGTGGAAAGAGCAGTGTGGAGTAAGCAGTGTGCACAGCGCAGGCAGCGCACTGGGCTAAGGGTGTAAAGACCTAAAGCCCTTATAACCAGTTAGAAGAATCTCTGTGCCAAGGCTTGTCTCTGTTAACAGAGGCTTGTAAGGTTACAGAGAAAAAGGTCTCTATAATGCCTCCTCTTAAGGAATATAAAGACACAGTCTACAGAGTTAAGTATAAGGTGCCTCTTAGTTAGCTAGTATAAATAGTTATTATTGTAATTATAATAACTGTAAGAGACTTTTAGTTCCTCACGTTAGTATTTAATTATTTATTCATATTAACTCAGGGCGTTTGTTTAGGCCGACCCTATTGTTATTTTTTTTAGGCTCTGTGTGTAATATTACTATAGCCGTTTATGTACATAGCGATGCGTTCTCTAGCGTGTGCTATTATTAAAAAGGGACCGCGCCGCGCGGTTCTTTAAACCGTGCTTTTTATTTCAATTAATAATTGAACTGACGATTTTCACTATAAAGACCTCTTATTAAAAGCCCAGTAACATTCTAGTCCTTCGATCGAAGGAAGATAACCTGATCTACAGTTGCGTTTCCTTTATTATTCTATGTTCAGCACTGTCACATACTAAGTTTTGTTCTATACTAAGTATGTATCTATTCTTCTACGTTAGTTGCATTTATGTCCTTTTGATAAGAGAACTAGTAATCTGGGAGTCGGCCTTTCAGGCTAATAATAACGTTCTGTAGGTGTAGTTCTCTTTGTGGTTTCTTCCCTATTACGCTATCGCACTGGTTTAATATCCTACTGTTCAGACTTACCTTTATATATTATAATAATAGCGACCTACAGTAACATTAAACCCTTATTTAGAAGTGTTAGCTTAATAAGCTATCTTTAAAACACTTATTTAGTTTTTAACGTCTTACTATACGTTCTATCTTAACTTACGCTAATCCTCTTAAGGCCTATATTAGGTGTAAGTTATAATATATATACGAGATAAAGGCTTTACGACTAAGGTTAAAGTTAATTTTAGACTTATATTATACGATAGTGGTGTTTTTTATAAAGACGTTAATAGTCGAAATAATAAGGAATACGGATTTAATCCGATTTAGGAGACTAGTAATAAAAGAAGGTAAGGATATATTATATTTAAGGATATATACGGTACTAATAACTAAGGACTTTACAAAGCAGAGGGCTAATAAGTCGCTAAAAGTAAAGGAGTAGATTAAGGTAATAATAATATTAAAGGTATTTTAAGAAAGTTACTTAACGTATTTAAAGCTAAAGCTAGAGCGGGTATTAGTAATAACGATAATAGGCATTTTAATAATTAATAGTAGTATTTAGAACATTGATTTGTAAATATTAGTTAGCTTAAATATAAGTATTTACTTATAAGCTTTAATACTGAAAAGTAATATAAAGGGAGATTAGCCTTCTTTATATAGATATTTGTTGGGTTTTTACAACCCTAACCTGGCCAGTGTGGTTAGAACAGTGTGGCTGGATCCACGCAGCCGCTCCGCGGCTGCATCCGTGGATCTGCACAGCCAAGAACGCCAGACTCCACTGCCAACCTCGTATTCAGTTAGCTAACCTCGCTTCGCAGAAGCGAGTGTGGCCAATGCACTCTGTGCACTGGCCACTCTCACGGCTATAATAACACGGCTTCCACTCTCGAAGATAGAAATAATTAATCACCTTTAACACACACTGCTTTCCAATGCCTTGACCCCTTTTGCATTTTAACAATATTAATATTCTTATTTCTTATAACCCTATATTAACAGAATCCCGTTATTATAACGACCTTACAAGCCGTCACTTAAGCCGGAACGGCCCGATAAATCCCTCACGTAAAGAATAGTGTAGAGAAGCAGTGTATACAGCGCTGCGCACTAGGCTAGGAGTGTAAAGACTTAAAGCCCTTACGACTAGTAAGAAGAGTCTCTATATTAAGACCTGTATTGATTAACAGAGACTTGCAGGGTTATAAAGAAAAAGGTCTTTATAATGCTTCCCCTTAAGGGGTACAGAGGCGTAACCTATAAAGATAAGTATAAAGTACTTATTAGTTAGCTAATATAGATAGTTATTATTGTAATTATAATAACTGTATATTACGACCTGCACCCGACACAGGCCTTAAGAGGACTGGCGCAGGTTAAGACAGAACGTATGGCAGGACGCTAACAGATAAAGAGCGTTCCGAAGACGGCTTATTAAGCTAACACTCCTAGACGGGGGGTTTAATGTTACTGTAAGTCGCTGTTACTATAATGCGCAGAGGTAAGTCTGAACAGTAAGATATAAATGAATAATTGAATACTAGCGTGAGGAACTAAAGTCCCTCACGGTAGTTATAGGCACAACCATGGCTATCTATATTAACTAACTAAAAGGTATTTCGTACCTTGCTTATGGTGCCGTGAGTGCTCGTTACACGAGCACTCTACATACTGCAAACGTTCTGCTCGTGAGGTTTCCTTTGCTTGTGGTGTAAGCACTTGGCATGCTGCAAGCAACACCTTATTAGTCATAAGGGCTTCGGGTCTTTACGCCCCTGGCCCAGTGTGCCCGGACGGTGTGCACCGTCCTCCGCACTGCTCCTTACGCGGGGGACTCGTCGGGCCGCCCCGGCCCAAGTGACGGCCTGCAGGGTCGTCACACTGTAAGGGACTCCTAGTTCCTTACACTAGTATTTAATTATTTATTTATATCTTACTATTCAGACTTACCTTTATCCATTATAGTAATAGCAACTTACAGTAATATTAAACCCCCTATCTAGGAGTGTTACCTTAATAAGCTGTCTTCAGAACGCCTCTTAGCCTTTAGCGTCCTGCTATACGTGTGACGACCCTGCAGGCCGTCACCTGAGCCGGCACAGCCTAACGAATTCCCCGCAGACTAAGCAGTGCGGGAGGACAGTACACACGGTACTGCGCACTGGGCCAGGGGTGCAAAGACCTAAAGCCCCTACGACTAATTAAAAGGTGCTCTGTTGCTCTGTGTGCTCTGCTACGGAGCAAGAGAGCAGACAGGGCAGTTACTCCATTTACTCTGTTACTAAATAAGAGAGCAGATAGAGTAAAGTACAGAGGTACCTTTTAGTTAGTTAGTATAGATAGCTATAGTTATGACCATAACCACCGTAAGGGACTCCAATTCCTCATATTAATATTTAATTATTCATTTATATTCTACTGTTTAGACTCACCTCTGTACATTATAGTGATAATAACCTATAATAATATTAAACCCCTACTTAGGAGTGTTAGCTTAATAAGCCGTTTTCAGAATACCCCTTAACTGTTAACGTTATACTATATATTCTGTTTAACCCGCACCAGTCCTTTTAAGGCCTGTGTTAAGTGTAGGTTATAATACGATATTAGTATACAGTTTTAAACGCTGTTTATTAAACTCCTAAACACCCTCTTCTCCTCTCTATTATAACAGCACCACCTCCTCCCTATAACCCGTTAACTAGGGACAATAATCTTTCTAATAATATCTTAGTACTAGATGTTACCCTTATTAAATCAGGGGCGGAAACTGAAGACGAAGATAAGCTCTCTTACATAAAGCTTGTTAAAGCTTTTTAAACTTACAGAGTGTTTATAACTACAATGATTAGAAACGTATTAACTCAGTAGTAAGCACTTAAAAACCTTAAGACAGGCTAGCTGTTTAAGTTTACCAGAAAAAGCATTAACCTATCTACTTAACTTACTTATATAAAGCGCGACTTTTAATTTCAAGGAATTACCACGGTAGACTGGAAGGTTCTTTATACTATAAGCTCGCTTAAAGGCAATCTTAATCTTTAATTTTTAGTAATTATTAAGGATTACTTAAACTCCACCCTTATAAAACGAAGGACTATCACTATTAAAGTCTTTAAGAAGGATAAAAGATAGGTTAACTTTAAAACTAAAGTTATTAAGATGTATAGAGTCTAGGATAAGTAAAAATAAGTTAAGGATTACTTAGAGAAGCTAGTACAGCTATCTTTAATAACTGCTTACTTATTTACCTTTAACTGTAATTGGTATTAAGTTAATTAACATAAGTTAGCTTTAAAGTTTCACTTTTATAAAGGCTTAAAAGATAACGTTAAAGATAAGCTTTATAAGAAAGATTAATATACGTTTAATTTTAATTAGTATATTATTAAAGTTATTATTATTAATAATTAGTTATTTAAACGTAAGTTAGAAAGAAGGGTTAGTATTAATAAGGTACTCTATTTATAATTAATGGAAAAACTATATTAAAGCTTTTCTATACTAACTACTAACACTAGAGCATTACGTATAACACTTACCCTAGATTAATAAATATTAATATAATAAACTGTTAGAATTAACCTAATTATAATAAACGATAATAGTAACAGTAGTAAAGACAACTTAGGGACCTGCCTTAAGTTTAGTGCTTTAATTATGATAAAAAGGTTACATAATATAGTAATACCATTTATTAAAGTAAGTTAGTTAAAAGCTAATCTTAAACAGAGGAAAGCATATTAAGTTTAACTTTAAAGATATTTATATTAAGATAACAGGTGATAAAGAAGATTACACTTAGATAGATAGATATAAAATAAGAGATAAGGAAGAAAAAAAGGAGAAACCTTAAGATATAATGTACCTAATCTTAAAAAGAATTCTAGAAGAGTTAGCTATAGAGGTGTAGGTCGTTATAGACCGACTTTAAAGTGGAAACTTAAAATAACTAAAGGTATAGGTTATTACAGATTAACTTTAGGAAGAAATATTCTAACTAGCTATTATAAGCCTTAAAAATCTTACATTATAAGTTTAGAAACTAAAGGAGTTTAGGAAAGACCCTAACTAAAACCTTATTAAAATAGTAAAAGGAGTTAAGAAATTAGCTTTTTAGGCCACCTAAGTGGTAAAGTAGGCCTTAAAAAGCGAAAGGGAATAGGTTAAGAGGATTAAATTTAAAAAAACGGAAACTCTTCTCTTTTATACCACTTAAGACTTTTAAACGCTTTAAATATACTAAGTAGATTAACTACCTTACATTAAGGTTAATGTATTAAGGACTAGCACCTTAAAGGTCCCCTAAGAAGATAAAAAACAGGTATATTAATAAAGGGTTTAAAAATTAAACGACAGACATTAAGAATTAATAGATAAAGTGGAAGATTTATAAGTTAAAAGTTTTACTGTGGAGTTTAAGAATAAGGTAATTAAGATTAGCCTGTAGCTTTATAATAAGGTTTACCTTACTAACTAGCTTAAGTATTAACTTGTTAGAGAAGACTACTTTATAAAAGAATAAGTTAAGTTATTACTCCTTAAGTTTTTGGAAGAAGTTTAAAAGAAGTAACGTATATAGAAGCAGGTGGCTAAAGAAGTGAAGCAGGGTACCACCCCCCCTGTTCTGTATTTTTTAACTTTAGCACCTACAGTTTATATTAACCACCCTAATTATAGGGACTTACTATAGATTAACTATATATACGATAACTGCACTTTTAACTAGCACAGTAAGCTTAAGGCCCTTTATAACCATTTTCCTAACGTATAAAGATAAGACTATATTATTGTTAAGATAGAAATAAGGTTAGCCTACTATTAAGTTTCCTACACTTTAATAAAAGTGTTTAATAACAGCAGTATATAAAAGGTTACTATAGTTAACTAAACCCTTAGTACTTATTAATAAGGAGGTCCGTTTAATAATTACTTAGTTATAACGTGCTCTGTTTACCTTAAGGGAAAAGCTAAGATGTGGTAGAAATAAGCAGACTGTAGACGGATCTAAGAGTAAAAAGATATTATTAAGATCTAATCTTATAAAGTGTATACTTAGCTTATTAAGGATTTACAGAATATTATCCCATTTAAAGTCAATTAGACTCTAAAATGTGAGAACTTAAAAAGGGTTAACTGTTAAGTTTATTAAAGTTATTTATTTTTCTAAAAACAGTTAAGAAAAGATTATTAACACTTTAAAAGGGCTGAAAACTAATAGTTTACTAGTTAGTAAAAACCTTAAGATGAAGGAGAGGTATTTAAAGGTTAAGCCAGATAAGACCTTAAAGATAGATAATTACTATAACTTAAATATACAAGGAGTATAAGTATTATTCTATTAATATTAACTTAATAGATAGAAAAGGGAGGTTATTTAAGGTAAAAGTAGTAATTAATAATAAAAGTGCTTTTAACTTAATATACCTTACGTTAATTAATTAAAGGAAACTCCTTAATAAAAGGTAAAAAAAGGCTATTTCCATTTAAAATGGAAAAGGAGGCCTATATTAATATAATCTCAGTGTCGCGGCCTTCCCCGCTGGGTTAGGTGGCATCTAATGCAGTAATCGACCTCTGCAAGCTCTATATTACTCTTTACGTTATGATGTCTGGCTAATTTCATACTTATCTTATATTACTACCCTTATCTCCACTTAAATGCATCCACTATTAATGTAACTACCTTACAATGCCAAGAGGTTAGTAGAGTCTACACATGTAGTGACATATATTAGTCTTTAAAACTGTATTTACTATTATCTACTGTTATGTAAAAACTCCACGCTGCGTAAGAACTTCTAACTAAGGTAAGTTTATAACTCACCTAGGTTTCTATTTAACTGTATCTACTGTTAACATAAGTACTCCACACCATATTGGAGCTAATAGAGAGTCTTGCTTAATGAATCGTTTCGGAGATACACAACATCTAGTGAAAACTAAATAATGAAATACAGTACAAGGCGAATTAGGTATCGCTGTTTTTTCCAATTAACTTTTTTAAAGAGGGTCTATTTCAGCACTTGTGGCTTTGACACCCGTGACCCGTTGTACACCCAAGGTACCGTTATGAAATGTTATAACAGCAAGCAGGAGCCATTTCCGGCCCACTTTTATATCTGCGTTCAAATTCCCTAGGGCCGGCCACGTGGACGGGTAACTTTGCAGCATCGGATCAATTCGCATTCGGCGGTCCAAAGGAACATCTGAGCCACAGCGGAAGCAGCCAGCATGTGATATTAGGTTAACAGTGCTGGCAACCGGTTGAACGGGATGACTTAGCCGAAGTGGGGCGCCCTTGTGGTTCGCCTGGCCGGCTAATGCGCAGTGTACGCTCCGGATAAGTGCCAAAGGTCCAGAGGAAGCGTTTTGCAGAGCTGAAACGCATATAAGCATCATTATCTTTAAATCCGTCCGATTTTTAATTGCTTTAGCCTTCCAAACACTCCTGTCATTTGCAAGGAGTGAATAAATCTGATGTTTGGCAACTACAGAACTCATGAATATCATACCGTGTGAAGGTGTTGCGAATGGTACTGGCGTCCCATATTTGCCGGTCACTTTTAAACCAGCGTATGTGGGCCATTAGCGGGCGATATTATTGGCTCTCTAGTGAACGATGCACGTCATCTCTCACATCTTACACTACCACGTCGCGAACTACTGCAGATCTTACGCAACGTCTCTTAAACATCGCGATTAACAAGTCACACTTACATAGTGCGCCTCCAGTACCATCTGTGCAAGCATTAACGCGCTATCCGTGATCAAGTCACAAGTGACTCATAGGCACACCATCGACACTCATTAATAGCCCTCCATGGCCGTCTCTCCGCTCATTAAGTGGCAAGATGTAATAGAGTGGATACAGTTAAACATTCGGCCCCGGATCTGGAGGCACGCATGCCTGCCTTTAACTCTCTTCTTCATCCTACCTCCTCTATCCTGGTGAGCCAAACACTCTCACAAGCCCTTAAAATTATACGCTGAACGTACGTATTCCACGGCCGACGGCAAGCCTCCATCACCTTCCTTTAACTCCTTCTTTCGCTATGCCCTAAATCCTATACTCAACAACTCCACTTCCACCTCCACCGCTGACAACAGCGAAACAGCAGATCTCCTTAATCAAACAAGCCGACCGCTAACAAGTGCTTTTCCTACTCGTACATGTATTACTAAAACCACACACGCCATCCTCTTAATCCCAAGGTATGTAATAATTTGCCCACTTACATCTTATCTCTTCCGCTTTACCCCGCTATCATTTCCATTTCTCCCCCTAGCAATCCGCTTTTCCCGCCCCACTCTCTTCGCCAACAACAGGTATCTTCAATCCTTATGCCAAACCTTCTACGTTCACCTTTCCGCGCTTGCTTTGCTTACGCTAGCAGACATGGATACTCTGCGGGATCTTTTCGATACCAAGCCGCATTTCCGCACAGCGCGCACCACACCATCAACGGCATTCACGACAACGGTTAAGTCATTCATACTACCTGTCCCGACTTTAACGCCTGGTTTTGCTCTGCCCCCTGACCGACCACCAATCTACCACGTTAGAGAACTTCCCTCTTAACGGCATCTAAATTGGTAGCGAGTTCGTTCACCACTTCAACAACCCCAACGGATTCTATCGCATGCCCCAACGTGACCTTCCTAGCGGTGTCGTCGACGCCTTAATCACTGCTACCACTACCACGTCCGAGTCCGGGCTTTATTACGGATGTTAATACCACGGAGCACGGCCACCTCGCCTGCGAGGAGTGCTCCATATGTTAGGACTACAGGATCTTCTGGTTTTATAACTGCTACTCTCACCACAACCATAAGTAGGTACACTTATATCTGACACACCCCCTTAGCTCTAAGACATCTAAGGGTTTAAGGCTGGAGATCTTTTGCCTCCGGGAGACCACCGACTCCGTTACCTGCACCTTGTCTGAGCTTATGTAAGGTTAGGTGACAGATAAATTTTTACTTTATGTGGGAATTAAACCCACGACTTTCCTAAGTAGCTAGCACTAAGAGGCACTAAGACTCTTAATTGTCGCGCATTATCACTACACTAAAAAGCGGGGAACTTAATTGCTTCTTAGCTCCAGTAGGTATAATTATATCTGATAACTACTAAGTAGGATTAGTTTTAAGGTAAAAGGAAAGGAAGGATTTCTAAGCTTTGCCTGGAAATCGGACTTTTTTAAAGTTCCTGATCCCTAATGTAGCCTAGCGCTACCTGCTGAGGCAGCTGCTAAAACCTAGCGCCATTTACTAACTAACTAACTATCGATAAAAGAGTTACGTAAGTAGCCACGTAAGTGCTAACTATATAACTCTGATTGACTGTATAATCGATACGCTTGCCAGCTAGGGCTACGATCCACTCTGTAGACTCTACCCTTCTTTTTAACAATTATAAGTGTGACGGGCTGAGCTCTGTAGTGGCCTTGGCGACCCTTAGCCGTGTCACTAGGAGTGGTGGGGCCGCGCTTTACCAGAACCCCTTAATAAAGCTATTCCTAGTTTGTAAGTACCACGTGCGCTAACTGACCCTAGTAACATACTGACATTATTAAAACGTTCTACTTCTTTTTAATTAGTTAATACAGTTATATATATGTAATAAGTAAAGCTTATCAAATCTCTTATCTTTTCTTTCTCCTTATGTTTCACGTCTTTATAAAGTTAGCTTAATTAGTTGCTGTAACAGGCTAAGGTAGTATGTTATAACTAGCTAAGCCTACTTTACGAAACGTAAAGTATAAGGAGAAGGAAAAGAAAGGAGGTCTGATAGGCGGAGCTTATCAGTTTTACATAACTGTGTCGATCTGATTAGAGAGGGGTGGAAGGTTCTGAAGATGTTGATACGCTGCCTAGGGTCAGTTATTATATACGTGCAGTGTAAACTGGGAATAACTTTATCAGGGGTTGCTAGTAGGGTGTGGTGCCACCGTTCCGGAGCCATAGCTGAGGGTTACTGAAGCCACTACAGGGCTTAGCTTGTCACAGTTGCAATACATCACCTTAGTCTATTATAATAAAGTAGGACGCTAAGTACAGTTAGGGGGAGGGAGGTTTGTAACATAACCATTATCCTTAGCCTGCTGTAGTGTATTGAATAGAAAACCTAAGCTGGATAACTATGTGTACTTAGCTCCATGTTGGCTCACCGCCTAGCGTTAGGGCAGAATCTACAACGCCGCGGGGCAGGAACCGCCGCGCTAACAGAGCAAAAGATCCGTCAGTACAAGCACTGAGTGCTTGCACGCCTGCCAATTGAACCTCATATTTACACCTCCTTCTTTCTGATAGCTATAAATAGTATAATGTCAGCGCAGAGTACGCTTGCAAGTCTGAGCTTGTCAGTAACTTTTTAGCTTTGTTAAATCAGCACGGCTAAATGAAACTAACGTCCGAAGCTATTAAGTGAAGTGATTATATAAGGCTATCGTATGAAACTACCTTATAAAGGTAGTGTAGTTGCTGTTGTTGCTTATACAAACAATCTTATGATAGCAAAATAGTTATGTTAGCAAAGTAAGGCGTGTAATTAGAATCTAAGAGTATATAATTATACTGTTAGTTATAATAATTATAGTTTAGTGTTTTTAGTAGCTTCTGTTAGAAGAAAAGGGTTCAGGGGGCCCTGGGAACCGTGGCACCGCCCGAACGCCAGTAGGCCTAAGCCACCACAAGCGTGTGGCATTGCCAGAGCGCTAGTGGGCCTGAGCCACCACCGTTGCTAGGCCGAATCCTACAGAGAGCTCTATAAAGAAAGGAGTTCTAGCTACAAGTTAGAACCCAAGAAGGACAAGCAATTTAATTAAGTAGCTACAACCCCATTAATTCCACCAGTGCAGTGTTTCTAACACCATGCCTGGGACGCTAGGTCCCTTAGGACCCGAAGTGCTCCCCACTTTCCTCCGGGTCCTTTCTAATAGGCTGTTATTGCCCCACTATGTTACCTAATGGTTCCCTTGCCGTGTCTCGTGTTGGGCGTGATAACCATGTCATTAAGGTAGACATGTTATTAAATCGGGCATATCAGCAAGTGGAGCATATCATCAAATAGAACTGTCAAAGTCCCAGCTAAAGGCCTCTAAAGTGCATGCGCTGTATTAACTCAATTAGGCATATATGTAAACACTAGTGTATTTACATGAACTGATTTTTTAGTCATTAGTGCAGCGGCTCCTACCCCCGGTTACATTTCAAAGCTAGAACGCGCAGAAAGGATATAAGTCAGACCCCCTACATTCCACACACCTCTAGCTTCGCACGACACGCGAAGCGCGTCAAATCGCAATCACCAGCCCCCCAACCCTCTATATAACTTCCACCCTTTCCACCAATTCTTTTCCAATTCACTTCTCCTTTTCAATACACTTTCTCGTAATGGTTTCCTATAAGTATACCGAGTCGGACCTCCGCAACGCCGCTGCCAAAGTCCTTGGGGGGGCGCCAGTTCGCACCGCTGCCAGGCTTTACGGTGTCCCACCCTCTACTCTCCGTGACCGCCTTAACGGCCGCCTACCTAAGGCCGTTACCCAGACCTCGCGCGCCAGGCTTTCTTTAGTACAGGAGTAACGCCTTACGGGGTGGATTCTTTTACAGGCGGCCTTAAGGTGCCCCCCTACACATCACTAAGTCCGAGTTATGGCCTAGGGAATCTGTGTAGCTTATGGAGACTTTAATTCTATTAGTAAACGTTAGACTGAACGCTTTATTCGCCACAACCTAGTCCTTAAGACTGTTAAAAATAAGGGGGTTAACTCCATTCGCGTCTTTAACGTTACAGAGGAGGTTATCCGGTCGTAGTTTAACCGTCTCCGGCTTCTAGGGGTTACAGTTATCACTCTAGTTAACAGGTAGAATATAGATAAGACTAGCATCGCTAACAGCCTTAAAACTAACAGCCTAATCCTTAAGCACTGTAAGTATAGGAGTTTATAATGTAAAACCCCTAATAGTCAGACCTGGATTTTAATTATTAAATGTATCTCCACCTTTAACCGGAGCCTCTCCCCTTTAATTATCTTTAAAAGTATAAGTGTTTAACAGTAGTAGTTTCCTACTAATTTAAAGGCTTTTAAAGATTAAAGGTTCTACGTAACGGAGAACGGCTGGACTAACGACGATACAGGGTACACCTAGTTTATTAAAGTGTTCCTACCCTTAACTACCCTTAAGCCCCTAAATGCCCCCAGACTCCTAATTCTAAACAGCCACGGCAGTCACGTTACCGACTAATTTATACTTAAGGCCTTTAAGAATAACGTTCACCTCTTTTATCTTCTAACCTACACCTCCTACATACTCTAGCCCTTAGATCTCTTAGTCTTTAGCCCTTTAAAGCGGTATTACCGCTTTAAGATCCTAAAGGTCTTAAAAGGCGGCCATCACGAGGATACAGTTACAGGTAAGCGAGCTTTTTTAATAGTGTATAACTAGGTAAGGTTTAAAGCGTTTATAGGGTTAAATATTAGGGCTAGGTGGAAGGTTTCCGGCCTGTGGCCGGTTAATATCGTTAAACCCCTAGGGTTGAGACATCTCTTTGCGAATAGTAACATTAATAACCTTACATTACTTCTAAACGACTCCCCAGAGGTCCAGAGCTTCTAGGAGCCTATTCTAGATCTCGATGACGGCGTGGTTACGGCTTAGGAGACTCCCTGGAAGAGCTCTGTGTTAAGGGATTAGGTGAGACTATTCGTAACTGGGATTAAGGCTACGCCACGTGACCGGTTATTCCTCAGGAAGGTGGAGAAGGCCTTTAATGAGCAGTCCTTTAAACTGGCCGTAGCTAAGCGAACGGTGGAGTCTCTGGAGCGGACCCTGGCGTTGACTACGGCTTCCAAGAAGCGGAGGGTGCACCCGGATCCGAATTCGTCATTCTCCACTATTTCCTCCGTACGTGCGGCTCAGGCCGAGGCCGGCCGTGATGTGGATACATCGTCAGAAACTTCAGAAACGGAGGATTCGGAAACAGAAGACTGTGTGTTTACATCTGGTCTGTAGATAAAGTTGTGGTGGTTGGAAGTTTGGGGATCTGTTTTGTGCCAAGGATCTAGATAGTGTGCGGAGATAGGGGTGTGCGAAATATAGGGGGTCTGACTTAACTGTCAGACACGCTGTGCTACTGTTGTGATCACTGCCAAAGCGATCAGAAGGAAAAGAGTTGTAATTGCTTGATTCTCTTAGCCCTTTGGCAAAAGCAGAGGGCCATCTTTTGTGTTTCTACGTGCATGAACTAGGTCGCCAGATCGTGGCTGATCGCCAGTTTAATCGCCACGACTACAGTCACAGTCACGTTCCACTGCGTAGGTAGACACAATACAATTAAAGAGAGTTGCTACTTAGGCTCTCCTGCGCAGTGGGAAACTCACCCTCGTTGAGAGACAAGTGGCGCTTGAATTTCAGCCATCACGGTCGCCAACACCTTCACCCAAAGAGATTATCGCTCAAAAAGACGCCCAGAACCTTGGTGTATAAAATATCCATCTCCCTAAAAAAGATCGTCTTCTCCTCCTCTTCTCTCTCCTCGCACTCGATTTCTACAACACCTTCTCGTCCCACCACGTCCTGATCATCTTTCCCCTGAAGCTCTTGCCCCGCCATACTTCCGCGGATCCTCTCCTCCTCCGGCCCACCGTGCCTCGTCGAGTCCAACGCGACCCCTTGCATGCCCCTGGAATTATCCTTGCTAACGTCCTTTGAGACCAGCCCCTTCTCCCAGTGTCCCGAAACAGCGAGCGATACAGCCGTATCCCCGCCCCCCCTGACATCCAAGCAGAGCAGCTGCTCGCCCTGCTCGTTCCGAACCTTGAGCACAACGAACCCGCTCGCGTGCACCGTCTCGAGCGTAGCCGGCTCGTCGATCGACAGACCGCCAGCTCCGTCCTCCCTTTTCCTCTTAAACAAGCCGTTATACGGCCCCGTCGTCCGCAGGATGTTCCGGTTCTCCTCGTGGAGCAGGTGCTCCAGTATCAGCTGGCCGCTCACGCCCGTCACGTCCCTGATCTCGCTCAGGCTGCGGCAAACGACCCTGGCGCGCAGGAACTCGTGCCACGGCCAGTCGCTCACGTACAGGCTCTTGCAGATCAGGATGAAGAAGCCGGCTACCACCCAGGTGAAGGTGGTGATTTGGAACGGGTCCACCCCCGAGATGCGCTCGCCGATCAGGAAGGGCGCGAGGAACGACGCCGAGATGAGGAGGAGCGCCGTGGTTAGAACGCTCCAGACATAGCGCTTGCAGGGCCAGCGGACGGAATCCTCGCATATTACGAGTTTTTTGAGCTTGGCGAGGTCGCGTCTGCGTTTGGACGCGGTATGCCGCCGGCGGAAGAGGTGGAGGAGCGGTCTAGACGGTACTGAGTTGGAGGCTCCGGACTCAGAGGCGGCGGCCGAAGGGGAGGATGGTGTCTCTGAGGAGGTTTGTTACGTTAGCCTTGCTGCCTACCCAGAATCAAAGGGGGAAAGAGATTCCAGCCGACTTGCCTTGGGCGTGCCCGAGGGAAGAAGCCTTGGTGAGGCTGATGACGTGCGCGTCTCCGACGTACTTCTGGTCGTCGCGCTCTTGGCCTTCGAAGGCGTTAGTTCTGATAGAATATTTGCCCTTGTAGTCGTTGCATTCGGGAAAGGCGTACTGCAGGATCGGGTCGTTTTCCTCGGTCCCGGACGATGAGAGATGAACGAGCTTGTCGACAAGAAAGGCGCTCCACGGCGAGGCAAGCGAGAAAGGAACCAGTATAGATACCAGATCGTCGAGGCTGGAGGTGTGGTGGGGACCAGAGGGCTTGTATTCGAATGGGCTGTTCCATTCAATGTCAACACGGACGGCCGTGTTCATGTCGCAGGCTTTTCTCTGCTCGAAAATCTCTCTGCTGTTGGATTGAAGAAGTTCTAGACCTGTCCACGAGTACCTGAACAGACGTGGATCCGACGAAGCTGACAGACATCCATCCCGTCCTGTGGATGCTACAGTAAGGGTTCGTCCGAGGCCGGTCTCGTACACTTTGTTGCAAAGCTCGAAGCAAGATACACCTTCACCACTACTCTCACCCGCAAAGAGCGTTCGCAGCACGTTTCTCAAGAGCCGTTCGATGTGGTGACGAAACAGAATGTGTTCTTCGTAGTAGATCGTGGTAACGTCCATGTCGACTCTCGTGGTGCTCACTTCGGTCGATTCCTTCTTCTCGCTATCGCTGACGATCAGGATCAGGTCCTGCCGCAGCTTTCCCTCGCCCACCATGCTGCGAATCTCCACCTCTCCCGCCTCGAGTGACTGGTGAGTATTCTCAGGGGGGCTGTAGTAGAGCACCTTGAGCTTCGTCGACCAGCAGGCTAAGATGCTGATGATGTACTTGTCCCAGTAGTGCCTCTTGCTCCATGCCGAGCGAACCAGAAGCCTGGCGATGCAAGCCGTCGAGAAGTCAACAAGCGCGAAGTAGGCCTTCTTGTTAGCATTTTCATCGTCCAGCGGTTTCGGCCGCGTTCCGCCGTCCTCCTCCGCGCCGCTCGACGATCGAAACCTCGCGACTAGCGTCCGCCTCGCTAATTTGAATTCCTCAACAGCGGTCTCCCAGCAAGTTGGTGCGTTCCTCAGGGCGTGCAGGGAATTGTCGTGCATGATGATGGCCATGTTGATGAGAATCTGGTCAGCGACCTTGGATAGGTCCTCGTATCCAGCATCCGTTGTTTGCTTAAAGGCGCCGTCGCTTCGGAACAGGATGGGAGATTGGCCGTCCCCTGCCACCAGGCGGAGCAGTCTGTCGACTTCGCATGCGCGCTTCAACTTCTCGTTGTCGGGGGTCAGTCCGTAGTTGGTGCAGTCGTCAAAATGCGCGAGCCATTTCAGCTCGATGGTCTTATTTTTGTACACCTCGTGGCTGTTGTTCACCTGGATGATTGCTTCTCTGTCAAAACTTAGAGACCTGTCTCTTTTCATGATGTCTCTGCGATGCCGCTTGCGGTGCATCTGAGAATCCTGCCGACTGGACCTGTAGGACGCTTCTGACTCAGTGACCCGGAATTTTCCCCGTATTTGCATAGGTATGTGCATGGGGTACGACATGATATCATGGTTCATACCAGAGAGATCTAACCCGTTTCCAAGACCACAGCGTGGGTTCGGGGTTTGCTCGCTGATCTGTCAGCTCGACCCAAACTCTCTTCTTACTGGCCACCTTCTCCACTTCGGCTTGCGGCTGTGGCTGTACTTGATTCATTTCGAATCGACTTGGAAGTTCAATAATTCCAATAAGCTGTCGATATGGTGGTGGAGGGAGATCAAATGCACAATTTGGAGGATACTGGCCAAGTACAGAGACCGGTTACGATGCTAAAATAATGGACATGATCACAACCACCCCCGAAAAGACTCCCCCACCCCCCGGGATGGTGGAATATCTCCTGACCTCGACGTCAGGTGAGGTGGGCAATGATTTTCCAAGGGTGTGGATGATGGTTCAGCTTCAAAGACGCAATAGGCGACCACTTCGCGATGAGGCTTGACTCCGAAGCCGGACGTGTCCGCCAATTTGTCGATATCAACCTGCGATCCGCCGAGGTGGTCTGATAAGGCGGCATATGTCCGATGACCCGCATCCCGTCGATGAACTGGATTCCTAATGCGCTAGGATGGGCAGGGGCCCCGGCAGTGTGGTTGCATCTCTATTGTAGCCCTGCTTTTAGCGCTGATTGGCCTACATTCAGCCACATCAACCAGACAGCTCAGCTGAAGAAGGAGGGTGTAGATCAGGAGATACCCGCACACCGTGGGAGGCTGCGTACCTGACCTAGTTGCAGTGTCATGGGAACCTAGTAGAAATGCAGGAAAGCTTTCTCAACCACATCTCCGGTCTCTCTTCACCTACCACTCCACCATTGTCATGTCCAGCCCCCTCGGATTCGCACATCGTCGGCCGAAACAGATATAGCAAGCATGACCACACCAGAGAGTTACGACAAGTTGATGCTGGCATCCGCCAGCGGTCAAACCCACGATGTGAAGGCAGACGACCCGAAGGATGCAGTCTTTATCAAAACGCACGAGATCACCGAAATCCTGTCCAAGTCCGGCGGCGCGTCGACGGTTGTCCCGACGAGCAGCGCGCACAAATACCGCGACAGAGAGTCCGGAAACCAGAGATACGCGATGATTGTGCGACGGCGGGTGGAGGAGGATCTCAAGTACGTCGACATGAGACTCGAGATCAACGCTCGACCAATCCGTCAGTATCTTCAGGGGCTCCTCGGAAACTACCAAGGCGTCAACCTCTCGGCCTTCCCGATCGCGATTCCAAAGCCGTACGAATTGCTCTTCTACCACCGCGACAGAATTCGGAACGATCACAAAAGTATAACTGATGAGCCTCGGAGAACCCACGTCGGCCTCCTAGTCGACTTTATCAAGCAGCATCTTGGGGAGACGGAACGACAGTACCAGCAGGGTATCCATGGAACGCCTCCCAAAATTTCATTTATTAATCTCTGGACGCTCTTCAAACCGCGCACCGTGGTTGTCTCGCGGCACGACGGCTATATTGAGTGCTCGCGGGTTATGACCACCGAGTACAAGAAGACAGAACATGGCGTCAAGTTCAGAATCTTCACATGGCGGTGGGATTACCACGATGGGCTGTTTGGCCCTTCCCAGCAGAAGCTCAAGATCCTCCCGTTCGACGGCCTGCAAGAAATTACTTCGTTGAACGTGTGCCCCATCGACTATGCGGAGAAAGACCCCCGAACACAGGTGCGCCGGGCTGCATTGAAACTGCGAGGGCACCGATGGAAGAAATTGGTTATCTCAAGTCAACAGGAATATGAGGGTGAGTCTCAGGTCTCTTCTCATAGCCGCTGTGCGTACCTACCTACCTAACAGGAAGTAACTAACACGTTTTCTCTTCAGGAAGCGCTTGGGTTGCGGAAAAGAACGATTATTTTCCCAAACTCAAAAACCTTGTCCCTATCCGTGTAAGTCGCCCATGGACTATCCGCGTCCTTGCCCCGCCGGCAAATCATACTAACCTCGATGTTAGGTATACGGGCGTGTCGTCGTTGACTGCGCGGCACATGTGGAGAACAATCTCACGATACGCCCAGAACTCATGGTGGGACTAGTCAATCAAGAGAGCGAAGACCAGCCAATTGTGAATATCGGGGAAGCCGAATCCCCCGTTTCCGTCGTCAGCTGTCAGAAAGCGGACTCATACGAGATGACGGACGAGATGGCATTGATCACGCCCGCGAGGGTCCGTGGCTATTCTCTTCGGCGAAAACGATGGGCCCTGCTTCTCGTGGACAAATTATCGGATATCACCTGGCGCCCTGAGCACTACGAGCGCCTCCAGCTCAACCCCATTCTGAAGAAGATGGTTCTCGCCTTGACTGAGAACAGACAGCGCATACCCTCACAGGACGCTATTGGAAGCAAAGGCTCGGGAGCAGTGATACTTCTGTATGGGCCGCCTGGCTCGGGCAAGACACTTACCGCAGGTGAGCAGAAACCAATGCCTCTCGGAGTCGGTAGAGATGCGCGTGGAGAATAACTTATACCGAACAGAGAGCGCGGCGGAGAAGTGCAACAAGCCTCTTCTCGCCATTAGCAGTGGCGATCTGGGCCTTGATCCCGACACTGCCGAAGGGCGACTAGAGCGCTACCTCCGGATGGCTACCTTGTGGGATGCGGTGCTCCTCCTCGACGAGGCCGACGTATTCCTGACGCGGCGTACGGCAGGGAACATCGCGCGCAACGCATTCGTGTCCATCTTTTTGCGGCATCTCGAATATTTCCGGGGCGTCATATTCTTAACGACGAACCGGGTACATTCTTTTGACTCCGCGTTCCAGTCTCGCCTGCACTTGTCCATCCGCTTCCCGGTGCTCGGCGAGGCCGAACGCATCCAAATCTGGCGTACACAGCTCGAAGACTGCAAGAAGAGGAACGAATCTCGGGAGAGCGGAATCAGGGTTCTGGATAGCAACGACAAAGGCGCCGTGGAACGGCTAGCTATGTCTTATAACATTAATGGGAGAGACATAGGCAATCTGATTCATGTCGCCGAGGTCATTGCGGGGTCTTGGGGAAGGGGATTAACCGAAGACTTGATCAAGGAGGTTTACGATGCCAACGAAAAGTTTTCCGATGAGCAGGGAATGGATGTAATTGCGGAGATACCGTCGTCGGCCCCCGCAGAGGACTCGTTTGGAATTTCGCACAGCGGGCCATCCGACGAATTTGAAGCGGCAGTGAGGCTACGGGACGCCAAAGTCCTTAGAAAGTTTATGAGGTCGAGGGGCCAAAGCGATCCCAGTAGGGGGAAACAGTTATTTCCGACTTGAAAGGATATCTGGTGGGCCAGAGTTCTGTCCATCTACGATATCTCGGATGTTTAATACACTATATTCTACATAATGACTTGGGGTGGATGGATTCAGGGGTTCAGGGGCCAAAATTTTGTTTTCGCACTAGTCTGTAATTGTAAATAGCCTTGTTTTCGCTCCACATCTCATAGGCGCGCGACCTAGCAAGTCGTTTTTGATCAATCAACCACCTTTTGCAACAAATCCGACCGTAACTCGTGACCTCACACGTGTTCGTACCTTCGATCAAAGCAATAGCATCATAAAGGGGTTCACCGATTGTCAGAATATTAAGAAATAAGGCCATTCAGGGCACCAATGTTAGAATAAAGGAGTTATCCAGTCAGTTTCAATCAGTCAATATAGCCGCCACAGACAGGCCATTCAGTGGTGTTATTTGTTGTATGCCAGCAAGAGTGCAACGACATTTTCTTGCCCTCGTTCAGCCGCCCAGGAAAATGGTGTCTTTCCAAACCCGTCTTTGTTCTCCGGATCCGCTACATGCTCAACTAAGATCCGAAGGGCAGACGGAAGCCTAAAGTAAGCCGCCATGTCAAGGAAGTGATAGATCAATCTGTGGATGAGAGGAACGCCAGTGAGATTTTCCGCGAACAGCTACATTAGCAACATGATAGAAACATACACTGGCGACCGAGATGCCTGAAGCACGGGTGAAGAGGTGAATGTTGATGCGAGCTTTGTTCTTGCGACCGAACCGGCGCAGGACCGTCGGCGATGGCCTGACCAAGTCAATGTGACCCACTAAGTATTAACCAATCCCGGGCTCGCTAATTCCCAATTGGATAGGGCTTTACATTGCATCCGTTTATATTGGCTCAGTGTCTAGCTGCTACTTAACAACATGATTAGAGCCGTGGGTAAAGTCCGGACCTTTTGGTAATACGCCTACTAACTAGTTATAGATATACTTATTAGACGTGTCTAACGTGTCCTATTACACATTAATATTATGTTTATAAGGTAGAAGATTATACAGGATCTTACTAGATATAGATTGAAGATTTCTTACATATTGTACTTGAAGGAGAGTAAGACATCGCTCCGTAAGTTAACATCTTGGTATCTAGGTAAAGCTGTCTGAAAAAATATAATAAGAAGCTATTATACAGAAGGCGTATAAACGAAAAGTGCGAGAAGGTGGTAGGCCACGTAGATCGTAAGCGATAACATTTACTTAGTAAGATATTTCACTTGATGACATTCTTCATTTAATGACATTTTCCACTTGATGACATTCTCTTACGACCTACACCTAAAGAGGGTTAAGACAGATGGTAAGACAGGATGCTGAGAGTTAGGGTTGGATTAAAGAACTGAATTATAAAGTAAGTTCTTACAGACAGGGTACACTATCACTAAAGGTCGCTGTCGCTATAATACAATGGGAACTAAAATCATTGTCCAGAATCACAATGTTTAATCTTTCTCCACACAAGCCAGCACCTTACATTTGGGATTTCTGTTACGGCCTGCTCTGAATCACCGTAGGTCCGGCAAAGACAGATTGCAAGAGCGAATATGGTCCCAGACCAAGCCTAACTACTTAGGGGTATTAAGGTGCAAGACGACTGAATAAAGGCTAGCACAACTCTCAAGGGGCAGTTACACTGTCATTTGATGACATGCTGTAACGTGTATTCTAAGGCTTTCATTGCAAATTATTAAAGTGACTCAAACGGGCGAAAGTCCAGCGATCAGTGGAGAATTATACATGTTACGTTCACACTACTACCGTAAAGTAAGAGAAAGGGGCGGGGAATGGAAGTAGTTAAAGCCTCCTAATCTAGCGGCATCTGCCGCCGTATTAGGAGGATGAGACCGCGTTACTGAGACTAATGGTATAATAATAGTTCTACTTCTAGTAGCAGATGTTATAATTATTAATTACCTCTTTAACTAATTTCTTTATTCTAGGAAAGGTGTATATTTACTAAGCTTAAGTAAGAGTTTTAGCTTAGCTTATATATCCTTTAAGTTAAGATTTATAAACTTGTTAAATATATTTCTTTCGTTTATCTAAGTTGTAAATGTATAGTTTCTTTTAATATTAAAGCTTTACTTTTAGTTTAAACGCGTTATCTACGCCTTTTAATAACTATTTTTACTAATAACTAGTTTTATTATAGTTTAGGTATATATAATATTCTTTACTATACTCTTATAAGTGTCTTAAGAAATCTTTTAAAAGGCACTTATATTTATAGATATCCTTTACTAACCTTCTTACTTAAAAGTCCTATTATTACTAATAGATATTATACTCTATTTATATAAATACGGATACTTTATTTTAATATTTAGGTATTTAATATTTAAGGTGTATATTCTAACGAGCCGTTCTTAGCTTTATTAAATATAGTAATAAGGATTAGGATTAGGTTAGTACTCTTATAGTCCTGTCTTTAGTTAAAAGCGTTAGTTTATTTATTATCTTTTCCCTTAACATAATAGATTTAGAAGTGGAACGGGGCTATCAATTCTACTTATTATACTTATTAAGGGTTAAGTTCCTTTATCAGGAAGTATTAGAGGTTATTATAGTTCAAAAAGACCTAAACTGGTTCCTTTATACCACTTAAGTACAGTATTTACTTAGTAAAGTATTCAATAATCACTATTAGTTCTTTATTATAAATAGGGTATTATAAGGTTAGATTGTAAATCTCTTTTAATAAGAAGGTAAATAAGTAGCGTTTTTTATTATCTTAGACTTAACTGAGTTCTTTACTAATTGTAAATTCTAAAGAGTTTATTTCAACTTGGAAAGGCTTTAAGAAATTAGGGAGGGTTAAAATTAATACTGTAATAAAGGTGTGTTTAAGGTCTTAAAATGCCTTTTACTGTTTATTAATCCACTTCAATAGCTTTCCTTCTCTTATAAACTTATATAATAGTTTTACAATCTTCATAAAGTACTTAACAAAATATTAGTAGAAGTTTACGAAGTTAATAAAAGTTTGTAACTCTTTTTAGTTTTTTAAAGTGGGTTAATCCCTAATTATTACTATCTTCTCTAATTACATTTTAAACTTTTTAAAAGCTACTTTAAACCTTAAGTAGTTTATTCTTAAATATAAAAGTAGCTTTTTTCCAGATTGACTGTCAGCTTTACCTTTTTAAAAGTTATTAAAACCTGTTATATATGTTTTTAATGTTTTTTTAAAGTTTTAAAATAAACTAAAACGTTATTTAAATACATATTGTTGAAATGCAAAAGGGGTCAAGGCATTGGAAAGCAGTGTGTGTTGAAGGTGATTAATTCTTTCTATCTTCGAGAGTGGAAGCCGTGTTATTATAGCCG
>Ga0247760_1000529_pt1 | contig 41031 bp, 37 predicted proteins | sample UWRJL171409R4_FD_179936 | JGI IMG/M metagenome (GOLD analysis project Ga0247760, IMG submission 179936) | Plant litter microbial communities from Arlington Agricultural Research Station in Wisconsin, United States - UWRJ-L171-409R-4 | ecosystem: Environmental > Terrestrial > Plant litter >... | reverse complement strand
CGTCTGTGTTAGGAGCATGCTTTTGCACGTAAGTCCCCCCCCCCCCATCTTTTTTCCCGAGTCCCTCTCAGCTTGAGAACAGAACTGACCCCAGCTAGAACGCACCACCCGCGACCCCTACCGCCACCTCTCCACCTCCCCCCAAGCCGCCACCATCCTCCTTGCCCCGCGCCAAGCCACCCCCTTCACCAGCATCTACCGCTCCGCCGTCAGCCGCGATCTCTACGGCACCGCCGTGTCCCTCTCCGCCGCCCTCGCCATACCCATGCCCATACTCCTGTCCAACATTCCCTTCCGGCTAACACTCACATGGACGGCACATCAAGCGTGTGCGTGGTCGGCTATGTCGATTCTTTGTATCATGATTATCACAATGGTGTCTTCTTTTTTTTGTCAGGAGCCCTGATATGCCGCTTGATCCGACGCTAATGGCCAGTTGTTCGTATTATGTGTGTGATTCCGAGATGGTGGAGCAAGGAAGAGTGGCGTCGTCGTTGATGTCGGGGAGGGAGATGAAGGAGGCTTTGACGCGCGGCGAGGAAGGGAAGGCGATGTATCTTTTTGGAGAGGTGGTCGGGGTTAGTGAGAGGAGGAGGATTGGGGTTGATTATGCCGGGCGTCGGGCGGGAGTTTGACAGTCACCCCGGCGAATGTTATGATTCGTGGTGGATCTCACATTGAGATTGAGGAATGGAAAAGATCGGGTCCCGTCCCCCGAGATACTGTTATCATGCTAGAGGCTAATGTCCTACATGTCCAGATATTACCATGGTCCCAGTGGCCAAAGTCATATCATTTCCCCCCCTAATCTGGATATCATCCCAGCACTTACCCGAGCGATAAGAGCCCAGGCCAGGGACACCACACACAGAATATGTCCGAAGGTTGAGATTTATATTGATTAGCCGCGTAAATTCTTCACTTGTAGCCCACGCTGTTGGCCCTCGTCGGATGGGTTAATTGCGTTGTGTCACCGTCTTGGCGTGGACCCTGCGTCTTTCTCTATACCGGCAATGCTCAGGCCGGTTTACATCGCGGCATTTTCCAGCCATTAAGTTCGCTGTACCGAACATTTGACGTTACCAACTGACCGGTATGAGGAGTGTATAAAGGCTTAGCCTTGAATCCGGGAGATCCTTGCAATACCCGGTGCCGCGGACCCCACTCGAGACCTCCTGAAACCCGGTTCTACCATCATGATGGCCATCCTATACATCCTCTTTGCGCTATTTTATCCTCTCGTAGTCCACTCACAGGGCTTTAACAGCAATGACGACCTCGAGCCGTGTCCCATCTGGCGAGGCCTCTACGAACCCTGGTACGGGTTAACCGTCGACTTGCCCGAAAAGGGGTTCTGCTTTCGCAACAAGACGCAAACCTTTTCCCGGCAAGGCGCTAATATGAAAATCACCTTCTGGCAAATGGCCTTCCAATGGTGGCGCGCCGATGTCCGACTCAACCGCGTCCTCTTCGCTATCGAAGACGCCCTGTACTCAGGCCTCTCCCTCCTCTGGAGCCACGCTGGCACCGCCTCGCTCCCGCTCGGAATCCACGTCACCCTGATCAGTGACCCCGGGACCTAATCCTAAACCGGCGCCAGCACCTCCCTCGTCACCTTCGACGCATGGGGCACCTTATCGGGAAGCATCGAATCCCCTTGCCACCTCCTTATCACCTTCCCCCTAACCGACAACACCTCCCCTCTCACCACCCTGAAAAAAGACCTCGTTAAAAATCTCTACCACTGTATCCAGCAATACCACCACCCTCGTATGTCCACTCTTGCCTGGGGCCGTAACTGGTGGCGTGACAGCACCACCCGCTTCTTCGACGGTCTCCTCTGGCCTACTCCGCCCGAACACCTCGATCTCGGCCGCCCTGCTATTGAACAGTCCGTGCTTGGTCTCACTAATGAAGATTCTTACCCGGAGCTATACCAGGCGTACATGAACCCCGTTCTCGGACGCGCCGCCGCCGCGCTCCTCTGGCATCACGTCCATTCTAATGCGAACTGGGGGCTGCTGAAGATCACGAACTGGATGCGTCGCTATGGAGATTCTGCGTCGGACTGGGAGGCGGAAGCGCGTGAGTTGGCGACGGATGCAGATATAGTGTCGCTTTGGCACTCGTTTGGGCGGGCTGCTGTCCTAGGGGAAATTTCATATCCCTCGGGTGATCCTATTTCTGTGCTGCCGACCACGTGGGATAATACCCTCGCACCGTGGGATAACCGGTGGATAACCTCGTCGCAGGTTTTTTTCTCCGGGACAGGTGTCGTGGCTGACGCAGACATTGACGCTGGACCCGTGGACTGTCACCGTGTTGCATATGGGGTTTGCCGGGGGCCAGATATTGGATATCTCGCTGGGGCATAGGGATTATGTGATTCAGACTCGGAGGGACTTCCGGGATGTGCAGGTGGTGATTTCTGAGGGGAGGAATGCGTCGATATATAGGGATGTGGAGTGGTCGTTTCGGAGGAAGGGGGAGGCGAAGTTGACAAAGGTGCCGTATAAGGGGGTGGGGAGGGTTGATACGACGGGGTTTCCGGGGTCGGTGGATGCGGAGTATGAGTTTGTGATTACTTGTACGGGGGGACCTATACGAAGGAGCATTTTTGGATCAAGGTAGAGGGGGTTTGGGTGTGAGGGAGATCAAGACATGTACTACGTTCGTAATAGGAATTGGGAGCTAACAGACTGTATCTATATCTACGAACTGCCGCCGTCGATGGAATTCAATACAAGCCCACCAAGACCCAAAGCCCACAATGGCAAATTCCCTTGAAGAAATAGTTCGGACCCCGAGTCGGATAGATGCCGATAAGATATGTCCAACGCCACTGCAAAGGCTGAGAAGAACCAAAGAATGTCAACAGCCTGGCCAGAGTGAAGCATCAGCAACGCTGCACTCGCAACCACTGCAAGCCCCACCCGACGGTGGTGGTATCCGGGTTCTGCTCTGTGCTCGATACTGGGCTCGAGTCGCTGTTGAGAAGCCATGCCGTCCCTTGCTTGATGGCGAGATGCGTCCCTCCATGGACAGCTGCTGTTCCCAGGCCGGTGGATGTAGTGCCCTGGAACCGGCCAGCGAACTGGTCAGTGCCGTGGTGAAGATGATTAATGGCCTGGTCGGCGACATGATCGGCTCCCGGGGCCAGACTGGTGGCAGCAGCACCTAGTACTACGCCGGCCCATATATCTCTCAACCCAAGCTCATGCCCTGGCCAACCGCGCTCCTTCAGCAAGGCCTCGATAACAGCGCACCGCTGCCTGTTGACGTCGATGCGTCGTGCCCCGATGCCCGAGAATATCAGGGTCAGGCCGCCCGACCCCACCGCCACTGCGACGCCCAGGGCTGATTGCGTTGTGGCGCCGACGAGCTTGCGCTGGATCCGTTTACGCTCTTCTCGTAGCCGCGGCGGCATAAACCCCGATATCCGTCCTCGGTATACGTCTGGACGGAATTCAAGGACTCATAGATGCTGTCAGAGAAGCCCATGGTCGAAGATGCTATGTCGGTGATTGAGATGGGGTGAACTGATTGCGAGAGAAACGAGGGCTGTGGTGTGGACCAGAGGAGCGAGTTCGATCCTTCCCATTTCCAGGCTCCAGCAGGCTTTATCATCGCCGCAGTCCCGTCCAACGTGCTCTCTTCGCTGTGGTCTACCCATCAACCACAAAAAAGCTGCAGAATCACAACATACCATCATGCATCTGGTTTGACCCATTGGCTGGGCAAGGCGTGATAAGAGCGCTTTCTGGGCTGGCCGGCGAATGGTATCACACAGGCTTCGGGCTTAACATGCAAGCCGCACTCAGCCGCTCCGGTCCAGATTCTGTCAAGCCTAACTGATGATGGTTGCATAGGCGTTGTGTCACTCGTAAGGCTCTGGTATTTTTCTCTGTTGTACCCCTCACGACTTCCGAGGGGGGCCGCCAACAATGAGCAATTGGCTGACCAGCTGCGAACCCCGCTCCAGAGGTGCGCCATTTTCACTCCTCAGATCCAATCATGCAACCAAAGAAGCAGGCAATTGCCGAGGTGCTGTGGTGACTTTGTGCTGTCGTAGACGATGCGTGTTGACGGTGGGTCTTGGATGAAGTTGCTTGAGCTACAGCGTAGTGTGGTGATAGAGGAGCGAGTGTAGTCAAAGGTGAAAAGGACAAAAGGCCGAGTCCATCTGTAATGTACAGTGTCTTTGTATTAAATGGTATCGTGTGTTCTACCTAAGTTACTCTGAAGTCTCCCATCCCATCTTTTGCCGGGTGTCTACCTGCCACCAACGCCAAACTCTATTACAATTAACAAACTTTATACATTGAAACCTTCTTCACCGTCATGCCCCTGGAGTCGCCCTGTCCCCATGTTGGCTCCCAGCTGTTCCTCGCCTGCCAAAAGGCCTTGGCGCTACCATTGACCTTGTCGGCCCAAGGTTTGCCATCCACGCCGTCACTGGCAAACGTCAGAAAGAATTTACTATCGCCGGGCAGAAGAACACTCACGGGAAATATCCACTGGTCCCTCCGACGGCGACATTGAGGATGAGATAGAAGTCCTGATCAAACGGCGCGTTCGGATTGGGCGACAAGGCCCACGGGTTCCCCGGCGGCCCATTCCCCTTGACGTCCATGGCACCGAAGCCACCACGGCTATACATGTCGCCAGCCAATTTCCCGAATGGCACGTAGATGCTTTACCGGAGCATAAAGTCGACGTAGATCAGGATGTATTTCGGCGACCACAGAACTCCAAAGGTGTGGAAGTCGTCCGAGTAGTCGCCGCGGGCAAGGGGGCTGAAGCCGAGCGTCTTCTGGAACTGGTCGAGTTCTGTGCTGGGACCCTAGTGAAGGGCACCACCGACCTGATCATGTCAGCTCAATCCACCATCCCTCTAAGAAATCGGCCGAAAAGAGATCGAAAATGAGCTTAAAGATAACAAAGAAAAGAAAAAGAGAACAAAAGACAAAAGACAGAAGACAAAAGAAAGAAAACCTACCGCATTCCTCCTAAACACCTCCCTCGTATTCCCCCTTGACTCTATAATATCAATCTCCCCACTTTTGGCTAATCTCCATAAACACTCCCCTCCGGCATTATCTAAATCGCCGGCCACCACTAATCCCCCTTCGGTAACTTCGCCACCACCTCCACCTTCCTATACTTTAACGTCTGCTTCCCCCTTGTCACCAACCTCACGCTTTACACTAGATTAATAATTACATCTGCCATCTTATTAGACCTGACTGAACACACCCTTTAATCCTCACTCATACACGCCCCCTCCCTTGTCAAATTCAACGTATACCTAGGTATCTATTAACTCCCCCTCTGTAATCCCCGTCATCTCCACCGTCAACGTCGGCACAATATGTAACCCCTCCCCATCCGCATAAGTATTCCTCTCATCGTCCGTCGCCCAATCGAACAAACCTGTACCGAACCCACCCGTCTAAATATCAAACGACCAATACGCGGGATCGATACCGTTACGGAAGTCGTCTTCCCTTTGGAGGCAGTAGTTTCGGGGGGTAAAGGCGGTCCAGCCGGTGTAGGCGAGGTAGGCGCCGATGCCGAGGCCGATAATGCCGAAGACCCAGAAGAAGATGCGGTCGTATTTCATGCGGGGGTCGCGGCTGGTGAGCCAGGGTTTTTCGTAGGGGGAGGTGAGGCTGGAGAGTTTGAATTTGGTTGGGGGTGTTTGGTTGAATGGGAGGAGATGGAGGAGACTGAGATGTTTGTTAGTCGTTGGTGTAAGTGAGGGAGGGTGATGAGAGATGAGAGGTGAGTCGTGGGTCGTGAGAGTGCGAAGGTGTCAAAGGGGCATGAGAACTCACCGTGTTTATTCAAGTGAGTGGATTGCATGGTGGAAGGCCGATTACACCGCAACTGTTGCCACGTTTGTGAAGCTCAAATTTCACGCACCGTCCAACTAGGGACTTAAGGCCCATCTGACAAAAAGGATAATCGACGAGTTCAACGACACCCTGTCCGATTTCAGCCCCGCAGGATGGGAGAAGTACGCGGCTGTCAAATGCGATAATCATTCGCGGATCTACACTTCTGTTATCTCCTTCGAAGGCAGTACCCCTCCTCAAGTTGAAGTGGTTCCAAGTATAATTGTAATGGCGATCGGAAACCTCAGCGACCGATAAGAAGGCAAAGGAGCGGCGTTGGTTTGGCTTTTGCCTTATTGGCCCGTCAACCACTCCGAATGACTTTGAACGAAGCAAGAATGTGAATAACTCCGCTGTTTGGACGCTGGGAACGTGGACTGCAGGTGAGGAAATGGAGAACGGACAGGTTGCCTTGGACCTCTGACTTAGTATTGTCGCATCCTTGGGTTTCCGACCATGTGGTATTGGTACTGAGTGATTCTGTTATAAGCCGGGTTCAACGTACAGGAAAGAACGAATGATGAAAGGTGGATTTAAAGGTGTCAAAGTCTACCGCCTGCATAGCTCGACATGACTGGCGCTCTTTCAATTCTGTTTGCCAATCAGCTCATGCATGAGGAAAAGCCAAACTCAGGTGTCACGTGAAATACCCGTGAATGCGATATCTCAAGGCGGCGTTTGGTTTGCCGGTATGGGGTCCGTTAGCTAATGCAACCCTCGTGCCGCAACGGAGGGGCGTGGCGAATAATCTTGCATTCTCGGTACTGCAATTCCACACTCTAAATCAATGACGGATTATGCCTATTCCCCGTTATACCGTACTTTTTGCGTTTGGTCACTTCCGGTAAGTCTAGTGAGTACGGGGCCATCGGACCTCTGTACGAGACCGAAGCTATTGCCGCGACAACAACGCTAGCAAGTATGGCTGTCTGGCGTCCTCGTTCAAGCGCCACCATCGAGGCTTCGTCAAGCTCGCCGTCGTCAAGCGAATACTCGTGATCAACGTCATCCTCGTCAGGAATCCAGTCAGGGTCGATACGGCTGTCGTGGTCAGAATCCATGGTTTGAAGGCTAGAATACTCTCTAAAACAACAGATTCAAGAAAAGAAGGCGAATCACGGCAATTTCAATACATAGAAAGGAGGCTCCTGCGCGCGCAGAGGCCTCTGCCACCAAAAGAGTCTCCAGTTCAACACCAAAAATAAACATCACGGCCCCTATTCTTAGCTTCAAACGCGCCTGGCGTTGAATTGGCGTTGAACTGGCGTGAACCTTCTACATAACGTGCAGTATTCGGATTCATGGGCGACTTTGCGATACCGGGCCAATCCGGGTTTTTTATTGGTCAAGCCCCATATAAAGCGCCCAGCGCTTCCCGGCATGGATAGTTGCAGCTAACCGGAGCTAGGATAACGGAATGAACCAAACGAGGGCTTGACTGCGCCACCAACATCAATAGTTCACCACTAACGGAACCCTATACCGGCAATCCAAACGCCGCCCAAGTGTCAACCCCTGTTTAAGGTGGGGTGGGGGGGATGTTGGCGCCCATTCAGGGGTTAGGGGCTGCATCCATCGTCAAATTATTGGGCGCCACAAGGGGCAATGCAGCGCGCTGGGCAGATCGACGAGCTGAACATGTTTGAGAAAACTTCTTCCATCTGAGAGCCTTCTCCAGTTCCTCATCTGACTTCTCACAACTCAATCGGTACCATGGACATACTAAGTGTTTCCGCCTCCATCGCTGGACTTCTGACAGCCGCGGGAAAGACGCATGCACTTTTGGAAATCATATCATCGATTCGCAATGCGCCGACGTCCATCAAAGATACGCAGCGGGAGACTCGGCACACCGAGGTGGCGCTCCAGTCGTTACATCGGTTCCTCCAGCACGTTGATCCCACGAACCCAAGGTTAGAAATGATACAAATCGACGAGCTCCGTGTGGTTCTCGCAGACGCTATGATGATCTTCTCATCATTTGAGGAGATGTTGCGGCAGTTAGAGAGGCAAGCTCGAGCCCGAGTGGCAATCCGGTGGATGAAATATGCGAAGCAAATCGAGGAGCATCTCGGAAAGTTGGAGAGATATAAGTCATCCTTGGCTGTTATGTTAGGAATCCTACAGAGGTATTATGACAAATCAATAGTAATCCACGTTGTATTTGTTCTGAACAAGTGCTGATATGCCCTTAACAGCAACTCGGACCAGGAAGCGCGACTCGACCAAGCAAAGCTCCGCCAGCTGGTGGAACAAGTATTAAGAGAAAACGCTGAACTAAAACGAAAATTGCAGCAGTCCCTGGACTCCTTTGACGCTCGAAGCATTGCGCCAAGACATCCAGATGACGATGCGAGAACAGTACGTGGTATCAGCGACGATTCTCTGACCATCAGAGCACCCGGTGTAAGACGTCAAGATACTGTACGATCTATTACTGCGAATAAATTCCGGAACAGCTTCAGATTCGCCTTCGAAAATATCCTCGAAGCTTCACGAGTTTATCAGAAAACAGCCCATGTCCAAGAATGCGACCGCTCCTTCACCAGCAGTGCAATAAGATCAGATGCTTGGTCTGTCTTTACCGGGTACAGTCTGGCTCAAATATCGGTTCTGTCACTAATTGCAATGCCAATCGGCACTGCTGATATTTTAAATGCGGAGTATTACCGAGGCCCCTATCGCGATATTTCCATTTCAGGGCTTGAGACCTCAGGTCCAGATGTTGAACTTGGCAGTCCATCGATCTCGACGGAATCCATCGCGGATACGCCTCTATTAGAGACGACACAATCAGAAACAGGCAACAAGACAACTAGCAAAACAGAACTGCTGCCCAGAGACGCTGGTGCAGCAGCGAACCAGCCAGAAAGCAAAATACCACACGAGCTCATGTTGGGCAAAGGAGACAACAACTACATGTATGAAGTTGATGAGAACTCTAAGTCTTACAAACGAATGGCATCTCGTTTGAGGTCCTGTTACGAAGTTAAAAAGATTGGAGAGGATGATGACGGGGTCATCTGTCGGGGCTGCAAAGGGGTTAGAACCCCTTTCCATGTTAACAGCGCTGTTCTTACTAAATCATGGTTAGAGAATCTGGGATAGCAACGGACTAAAAACAAGCAGTAAGTTACATCCTCCTTTTGCAAATCAACTACCCCAGAAGCTGATAGGAACACACCCAGACGGCTCAAAATGGCACTTCGACTGCTGGACATGCAACCGTTGCAAAACTCCGCTGCAGGCGGACGGTAGTGATGTTTTGCTATCCTCAATCTTGGAAGACCACTACGACAGACCAACATGCGACCGCTGCGGCTATGACTGTAGTGTCTGCGGGGAAAGGTTAATGGGCATGGGGATAACAGTAAAAGATGGATTTCGCTGTGTGGACTGCTTTCGGTGCAGCCAGTGCAGATCCAAGATAAAGAACTTGGTGTACAGAACAAGGGGGGATGGGATATACTGTATGGACTGTGATGAAGATCTTTGGGTTGCGGACAGGCTGAGTGTTGTAAGTTGCATTGAGGAGCAACGACTGGAGAACGTATCTTCATATTAGTGTGTAAAGCGGCAAGCGAGGTTTGGTATCACGGAACCTACTGCTACTCAGAGTGGTCCAGCACCCATGTAATGACCTCCATAATACACAGGATCCACCCTTGGGTATGGCAAACGTCAATCTTGTCTCTCACCAGCCACAAACCGCACGGGAGCCTTGATTCCCGCTCGCTAACCCGAGCTAAAAGACGAAAGTCGGGACGGAGACGGGGAAATCATGAAAACATACACTCCTTAATACCAGCTAAACCTTTACCACACTCCCTACCCCCCTCCTCCTCTCAAGATACTCAAACAACGTATACCCCGTCTCACCACATTTCAAACCCCCCGCAGAAAGCATCCCCCTGAGCAACCACTTCTGCGGCAACCACAAACCAAGCGGACTCTGCCCTTCAGGCCGGCTACCCTCTTCATGAACCACCTGCAACACCGAACTCGCGTGTTTCCTACTAAGCTCGTACGGCCAACTTTCCCGTATATACATTAAACCATCCTCATCAAATCGCGGCTCATCATGCTAAAACTGATAATCCTCACCGGTCCTCAGTTGCCTAGCACACGTGGAAAGCCCTTCGTACATGTATTTTTGTTCCGGATCGGATAAAACCGTTGAGGCCATGATATCCCCAGGGCTGATGGCGTCCTCGGCACGCTTCCAATCTAAGTTCGTGATATGCTTGAAGCATGAGCATGGCGGTGCGAACGACGCGGTGGGGTTTGGAGGCGGCTTTGAGGTGGGCGAGGGTAGGCGCCGGTTGCGGAGGAGAGTGCGGAGGCCAACTCTTGATGCGGGGGGCGGGGGCTTGGGCTCCTTCTTGGGATTCCAGAGTTCAAGGTAGTATTCCACGTGCTAGGCGATGGCGATAGCGGGGGAGAGACGAGGAGTGAACAGGACGGGGAAGCGGGTTGTCCAGATTATGGAGAGGAGGCGGCAGGTGCGGGCGAGGGAGAGGATGTCGGACGTGGAGGAGCATTGGCTGAGGATGAGGAGGAGGATTTCGATGGGGGGTGCCAAGGAGGGATTGTTGTTGAAGGTGCATGGTTGTGGGTGGGATGGCGTGGTGGGGTCAGTTTAGTTGGAGTCGCAGCGAAGGGGGGTTGTTTTTTGATGAGGGGAGAGGTTGATGCAAGGGAGGTTTGGTGTCTTAGTTACTGGAGTTTGTTTGGACTCGACTACCATAGCGGGAAAATGCGGAAGGGGGGAAGCCTTCTTAGCCTTGAGAAGGCAAAGAAGGCTAACCCCTTTTTGGGGGCTTTAATTGGTCAGATTAGCCTATACGCCAGAATCTTTAGCTTTAGGGGGCTAACACTGTTCTTTAGTAGCCTTCTGAAACAACGCCTAGCTTCTAATAAGTTACGAATAGTTGCAAATTGAAGGCAGGAGCCATCCAGCTAAGCGGAGCCTACGTGCGTGAACCAAATACCAGGTAGCCTTTAGCCTTTATTGCTTTCGCTTGTTAACTCTTTATTATTACCATCATTACTTATATAACAACTTCTTTTAGCCCTACGCGTTAAACTCCACGTATTCTATCACACTGCGAATTAGCCTGTTTATAATACACGACTTAGACAGCCTAGGCACGCGAAGGCGAATCGGTGCAAGCAAGTGTGAGCGAGTAGGAGTAATACGTGTGGTTAACAAACGTTTCGGTTTTGAAGGCTGGGGTAGAAGAATAACAGCTATAGTTATACCTGGTAAGTTTAATTCTGATATTTAAATAACTACACTATTAATTAACCTATTTGTAATGTGGAACTTTAACAGCTTACACTAAGCAATGCGAGCAATTTTAGCAGCTAGAGCCTTAAAGGTATAAACTTACTATTATAGCTAATATTACCCACTTAATAAGATGAATCCCCTGGATCAGAACTACCTCTACATAAGGACCACTTAAGGACCAATCTGAATACCTACATCTCTGTCCTTAACCTCCTTATAAAAACTCTACCCATTCGATCAATTCTTTTCTAATCTTCATCCCCTTTTCAACAACCGTTCTCGAGATGCCTTCTAATTGCCTCAATAAGTTGAATTTGCGCGAAGCCGCCAACGAGTTCCACTAAACCGGTAAACTTAGGGCTGCAGCTAGGAATTACTATATCTATTACTCTACCCTCTACGGTTGCCTCTTTAGCCGGTTTTTAAAAGCTGTTACTTACATTAATTAACGGAGGCTTTCTTTAATGTAAGAAGAACACCTAGTAAGATGGATTTTGTTACAGGCAGCCTTAAGGTGCCTCCTTATATATCGCTAAATACGCCTTATAGTATTACGACCTGCACCCGACACAGGCCTCGAGAGGACTGGCGCGGGTTAAGACAGAACGTATGGCAGGACGCCAACAGGTAGGGGGCGTTCCGAAGACGGCTTGTCGAGTTAGCACTCCTAGACGGGGGGTTTAATGTCACTGTAGGTCGCTGTCATTATAATGCATAGAGGTGAGTCTGAACAGTAAGATATAAATGAATAATTGAATATTAGCGTGAGGAATTAGAGTCCCTCACGGTGGTTGTGGGCATAACTATAGCTATCTATACTAACTAATTAGGAGGTACTTTGTACCTTACTTGGTCCGTTATGCTTAGTGGTGCACTACGTAGTTGCGGCTAAGCAGCTAACTAAATAGTGCTTGGTGTTGTCAGTCCTTATAGATTATTAAGCACTTTCTTACTGGTCGTAGGGGCTTTGGGTCTTTACACCCCTGGCCTAGTGCGCTTAGACGGTGTACTCCGTCCTTCCACACTGTTCCTTCTGTAGGGGATTTGTCAGGCCGCCCCGGCTTAAGTAGCGGCCTGTAGGGTCGTTATATATAGCTTAGGGAGTCTGCGTATCTTGTAAAGAGGATTATAATATTAGTAAAAGGTAGTTTAGCTATTTAATCTACAGGAATCTAGTACTTAAGACCTTTAGGAATAAACAGGTTAACTTCATTTACGTCTTTAACGTTACTAAAGAGGTTATCTAGCTCTAGTTCGATCGCTTTAGTTTTCCTAATATTATTAAGATTTTTAATTATAACTATTAGAACATAAACAAAACTAAGCTTACTGCTAGCTTTAAAAGTAATAGCTTAGTTATTAGTTACTAAGATTATAAGTTATTACAGTGTAAAAAACTAAGTAGTTTTAGATAATAATTATAAAAGCTATTTTAGTTAATAGCTGTTTTCTCCCTCCCTTAGTTATTTTTAAAGGTATAAGCTTATAATAACAGTAATTTCCTACTAATATAAAGCTATTTAAGGATTAAAAGTTCTTATTACGACCTGCACCCGACACAGGCCTTAAGAGGACTGGCGCAGGTTAAGACAGAACGTATGGCAGGACGCTAACAGGTAAGGGGCGTTCCAAAGACGGCTTATTAAGCTAGCACTCCTAAATAGGGGTTTAATGTCACTGTAGGTCGTTATCACTATAATACACAGAGGTGAGTCTGAATAGTAAGATATAAATAAATAATTAAATATTAGCGTGAGGAACTGGAGTCCCTTACAGTAGTTATGGACATAATTATAACTATCTATACTAACTAATAAGGTAGTACCTTATACCTTTAATCACTATACTTACTTAATATAAGGAGTGATTAAAGTGATTAGAATACCTCTAATTACTATAATTACTATATTCTTAATAAGATTAGAGTAATCACTTAACAATTAGTTATAAGGGCTTTGGGTCTTTACACCCCTAGCCCAGTGCGTAATACCGTGCATACTGTTTCCCTACACTGTTCCTTTTATAGGGAATCTGTCAGGCCGCCCCGGCTTAAGTGACGGCCTGTAGGGTCATTATACGATTCCCCCTCTTTAATGTTCTTTTTTTATAAAGAATTACTTATATGTGCCTCCCTTTCTCTATTAGTCGTTATGTCGTTTAACCGGGTAATTAAGAATAGGAGAAACGTAATACCTTTATTAACTGAACGCTGTATTGCTAACGCTAAATTCATTCTTACTTTTAGGATTATTATACTTATAAAGTGTAGTCGCTGTTAACGCTTAAGACTGGCCGACTGTAAGGTGGCTAGTAAGAGTGAGTTGTGTGGCCATTATATAATAGCTGGTAGAACTGTATACTTATCTTATAACGTCTATGGGAATGACTTATCTGTACTGTATAGGGTTTTAAACGAAAAGAAGCGTTTTAACGCTAAGGAGCGTGAGACTGCCCTTCTTCTTCACGATACGGCTTTTAAGCTTCTGCGTCTTAAGGATTAATAGAAGGGACTGGTACTTTAAGTAAACGAACTTTTTAATTATAAGTTTAATATTATAGTAAAGGAGGAGTGTGAGGTTTAAAGAGTGACTGTTTTAATTCCTAAGTTTAACTAGAGGAACTTTTTAGCGGAGCTAGTGGGTGGTTTTTTCTCCAGGGGGTTATTACAGCCGGTGACCTCCTTTTAACCTGGTCTGTCACTCTTTTTCTTTTTAATAAGTGAAACGGTTCTTTAGTGTAGAGGTGGCGCGCTTGTTTTCCTCCGCTAACTTCCTTTCCTAACAGTGCTTATTTCTGTGCGGAGCTTACTAGGAGCTTTAGAGGTCCAGTCTCCTTATTAGGTCTAAGGTCCTTATAACCTATAGCTAAGGTTTCTGATAAATGTCCTCCCGTACCTATTAAGGAGTTTCCTGCCACTTTTTAAGCTTTAAGTCCTATAATGGTCTTACTCTTTAATATAGTAGTTTAGATGTCAGATCTTATCTTATTTCTAATTCTTATTATTAATTTTAATCAGTTTAGGTTCTTTTAGTGGAACTTTATAATCAGGTCTTGGCACTTAAGGTTTTTAACTAACTCCTATAAGTTGCTTTTAAGGCTGTAATCTAACCACTTAATAAGATACTCAAACGTGTTCTTTCCCTTCTGTAAATCTAAAACTTCTTTAATATCGTACTTATCTTTATTAGTGTTAATCTCAATCTTCTTTTCCAGGGGAACTCCTTTAAAAGTAGGTTTTAAAAGTAAGATATGAAAAACCTTAATCTGCACCTTTATACTGGCAGGTAGGTTTAATTTATAATTAAAGGTAGTAACCTTTTTCTTAACTTAAAACGGTCTGTACCTTTTAAAGTTAAGCTTTTTACTAGGCTGTTTTAAATGTAAGTTTTGAGAAAAAAGGTAAACATAATCCCCCTTTTAAAAAGTTAGTCCCTTAACTTATTTATTATTATAGTAAAATCCTTTCTTAAGTACTGGTTACTTAATTTAATATTTATTAGTAAACTTCTTTATTTATTTACATGTGAATTTAAGTTCAGCTTATAAGTAGTTATGTAATTCTTACATTTAATCTGTATAGACTGTAACTTAAGGGGTGCCGGTAGGCAGGCCTTAACGGAGCTTAGGCTCCTTACTGTAGTTAGTGAAGAACAGTAATATACCTGTTAACTTAACTAACGTTATGTTATAAGCTATTTAGGCTATTAGTAATAGCTTAAGTTAATTATCTTATTTAAAGTTAACGTAAGTTTAAAGATACGTTATAAATATCTAGTTAACTTACTCTGTTTAGCTGTCTGTCTGTAGGTAAAATGTTATTAAAAGCTTACTTTTACACCTATTTTTTATATTAGTCCTTATTAGAACTTTAACATAATTAACTTATCTTAATCTGTAACGATGTTATCTGGTTAAAGGTGTTATAAAACTACCTTTTTCTTAAAGATATAAGTGAGTTACTCCATTATTATATCCTTTAAGGTTAGTAAGAAGTAAGCCTATTTTATTAATCTGTTAACTACTATAAAGACTTAATTATAAGTAACTCCTATAATAAGGTCCCTAGACTTTAAAATCCTAATAATAAAGTTAAGTAAGATAGAACTTTATAGCACCTATAGTATAAGGAGTAGTTTAAGAAGCTTATAAGGCTTATAACACTGATTTTACTTCTTATAACAGACATTACAGTTATTAACCACTTCCTTAACCAGCTTCTTTATTCTTAAGAAAGTGTACGTTTACTAAGCTTACGTAAGGGTCTTAGCTTAACCTATATGTCCTTTAAGTTAAGACTTATAAACCTGCTAAACGTATTCTTTCCGTTTATCTAAGTTATAAATGTATAGTTTCTCTTAATATTAAAGCCTTACTCTTAATTCAGGTATATTGTCTACACCTTCTAATAGCTGTTTTAGCTGATAACTAATTTCGTTATAATCTGGATACTTTAAGTACTTTTTACTACAGTCTTACACGTGCCCTGAGAAGTTTCCTAAAGGGCATTTATACTTACAGGTTCCTTCTACTAACCTTCTCACTTAAAAGTCCTATTATTACTAATAGATATTATACTTTATTTATAAGTTTATATAAACGTTAATAGTTTATTCTAATATCTAATTATCTAATACTTACAGTATATACTTTAATATACTGTTTTTAACTTTATTAAATATAGTAATAAAGACTAAGACCGGATTAGCACCTTTATAATCTTATCTTTAATTAAGAGTATTAACTTACTTATTATCTTTTCCTTTAATATAGTAAACCTAAAAGTGGAATAAAGTTATTAATTCTACCTATTATACCTATTATAAACTAAGTTCCTTTATTAAGAAGTATTAAAGGTTATTATAGTTTAAAAAGACCTAAACTAGTTCTTCTATGCCACTTAAGTACAGTACCCACTTAGTAAAATATTAAATAATCACCACTAGTTCCTTATTATAAACTGGATATCGCAAAGCTAAGCTGTAGATTCCTTTTAACAGGAAGGTAACTAGGTAGTGTTTCTTATCGTCCTAAACTTAATTAAGTTCTCCACTAATTATAAATTCTAAAAAGTCTGTTTCGACTCGGAAAGGCTTTAAGAAATCAGGGAGGGCTAGGATTAATGTTATAATAAAGGTATACTTAAGGTCCTTAAACGCCTTTTACTATCTATCGGTCCACTTAAACGGCTTTCCCTTACCTATAAGTTTATAAAGTAGTTTTACAATTTTCATAAATTACTTAATAAAATAGCGATAAAAGTTTATAAAGCTAATAAAGGCTTATAACTCTTTCTAATTCTTTAAAGTAAGTTAATCCCTAATTACCTTTATCTTCTCTAATTACATTTCAAGCCTTTTAAGGGTTACTTTAAACCTTAAATAATTCAGTTCCTAAACATGGAAATAGCTCTTCTCCAGGTTTACTATCAGCTTTACCTTTTTAAAAGCTATTAAAACCTATCACATATGCTTTTAATATTCTTTTAAAGTTTCAGAATAAATTAGAACGTTATCTAAATACATAAAGATAAACTTATTAAGGAAGGAGTGGAAAACACTATTAATAAGGCCTTAAAAGGTCACAGGGGCGTTTATTAATCTTATTAGTATAACACAGTACTGGTAATACTTACTATAAGTTTAAAAGGCTGTTTTATATTTATCCTTTTCCTTCACTTTAATATAGTTAAACCTTATAGGGAAATTAAAGTTAAAGAATTAATTTACCTTAGTAATCTATTCTTACATTTCTGTAATAAGTGGTAATGGGTAACGATTCTTAATTATATCTTCATTTAACGTTTAGTAATTAATAACTATATGTAACTTACTATCTCCCTTCCTTAGGATAAACAGCACTAAATACCCTACTAAGGATTAAAACTTTATAATAAACCTGTTCTTCAGGTTCTTATTAACGTACTCCCTTAAGGCTTCAGCCTATTAGGGGTTTAAGTGGTAAGGCTGGAAGTTATAAAGCTTCACTCTTAGTTTTAACCTGATTTTATAATCCTACAGTTTATAATCTGGTAATTACGGTATCTTTTTTTAAAATAAGGTGAACTTCCTGTACTTTATTAGTACTTTAAATAAGTTAACTTTTTCACTTATCTGTAGATTAGCTTTTAACTTCTTTTTACCTTTTAAATTATCATTTAAGTAATATGGTAGACTTTCTAATCCTTTAACCGTTTTAATAAACCTAACCTAAACTATACTTAGTTCTAAGGGTTTAATATGCTTTTAAGTGTTTTATATATCTTTAAAGTAATTTAACACCTTTTTAGCTTCCTTTAAATAATAATTACAGCTGGGGGACTTACTAAAGGTAAGGTAGTTACTCCTTTAATTAATTATAAAGTTATACTTTTCTAACTAGGGTAGATTTAAGATTATATTATAACTTGTAATTAGTATAACGTTAAAGTCCACTTATTATTTATCCCTATCTACTTTAATTAAGAGTAGTAAGTAATAAGTAACTTTACTATTATTATACTAATATAGGCTTCCTTCTCCATTTTAAATGGGAATAGCCTTTTTATACTCTTTATTAGGGAGTTTCCTTTAATTAACTAATAAGGAGTGTATTAGGTTAGAAGCACTCCCGTTATTAATCACTACTTTTACCTTAAATAGCTTCCCTTTTCTATCTATTATATTAACACTAACAGAATAATACTTATACTTTTTTAACATTTAAGTTATAGTAATTATCTGTCTTTAAAGTCTTATCTGGCCTAACCTTTAAGTGCCTCTCCTTCTTCTTAGGGTTTTTGCTAACTAGCGAACTATTAATTTCCAGCCCTTTTAAAGGGCCTGTAACCTTTTCCCAATTCCTTTTAGAAAAACAGGCAGCTTTAATAAATTTAGTAATTAACCTTTCTTAGGTTTTTACACTTTAATGTCCAGTTAACTTTAAACGGTATAACGTTCCTAAAGTCCTTAATAAGTCAATAGTACGCTTTGTAAGCTTAGATCGCAGTAATATCTTTTTACTCTTAAACCTATTAGTAGTCCTCTCGCTTTTACTACTCTTTAGCCTTTCTATTAAGGTGTAGCGAACACGTTATAACTAAGCAGTTATTAAGTACCTCTCTTTACCAGCATGTAATGGAAGCTTAGTTAACTACGGTAACCTTCCGTTTATTATTGGATTTTTTTATTAGGGAGTAGGTAACTTAATAATAAGCTAGTTTTAACTTTACCCTTATAATAATGTAGTCCTGTCTCTATATGCTTAAGAAGTAGTTATAAAGAGCCTTAAGCTTATAATGCTGGTTAAGAGTATAATTATCGTATACGTAATTAATTTATAAGATATCTTTGTAATTAAAGTGGTTAATATTAACTGTAAGTGCTATAATTGTAAAGTATGGAACGGGGGAAGTGGCGCTTTATTCTTTCTCTTCTTCCACTTACCTTTATAAGTGTTATTTCTCCTAAACCTTTTCTTAAAACTTAAATAACAGTAACCCAGCTTATTCCTTTATAAAGTGTCTTTCCTTAACAAGTTAGTGTTTAAGCTAGTTAGTAAAGTGAACTTTATTATAGAGTTGTAACCTAATCTCCACTGCTTTATCCTTAAATATTATAATAAAACCTTTAACTTATAAGTCCTCCACTTTATCTATTAACTTTTAATGTTTTTCCTTTAGCTCCTAAACTCTTCACTAATATACTTACTTTATACCTTCTTAGGGGATCTTTAAGGTACTGGTTTAAAGTATATTAGTTTTAATATAAGGTAGTTACTTAAGTTATCCTTCTTTTAAAAAGGTAAGGGTGCTGATCTATTTAATATGTTTAAAGTGCTTAAGAGTTTTAAAGGGTACTGTTAAGAAGAATTTCTGTTTCTTTAATTTAATTCTCTTAACTTACTCTTTTTCACCTTTTAAGGCTTACTTTACTATTTAAGTGGCCTAAAGGGTTAATTCTTTAACTCCCTTTACTATTTTAGTGATTTTTAAGTTAAGGTCCTTCCTAGATTTCCTTAATTCCTGGGCTTATAAGGTGAGGTTTTTAAGGCCTGTAATAACTAACTGGAACATTTCTTCCTAGAGTTAGTCTTTTATAACTTACACCTTTAATGGTTTTAAGTTTCCACTTTAGAGTTAGTCTTTTATAACCTATACCTTTATAGCTGACTTTTCTAAGATACCCTTAAAGATTAGGTATATTATATCCTAGGGTTCTTCCTTTTCTTCCTCGTCTCTTAAGTTACACTTATTTATTTAAGTACAGTCCTTTTCGTTACTTACTATCCTAATATAGATATCTCCTAAGTTAAACCTAATGTATTTTCCTCTTTCTAAAACGGGTTTTTAACTAACTTATTTCAGTAACGGGCATTACTGTGCTATATATTCTTTTTTATTACAGTTAAAGCATTAGACCTGTAATAGGTCCTTAAACTGCTTCTGCTACTGCTATTATTAAGGCTTATTATAGTTAAGTCGATTCTGACAGTTTATTATATTAATATCTATTAGCCTGGGGTGGTGCCTTATTATAGTTAACTAGTTCCCCTTCTTTAATTTACTTAGCTGGTAAAGGGTCTGTTCCTTCTAATAGTTCTTCTAATAATAGTAATTGTAATATTAGTTGTCGGCCTTAATAGCTATCTTAACTAACTCTTAAAAGCAGTCTGGTTAATCTTCTTAGTAAAGGTCTCTAGTGACGTGCTCCTTTAAACCACTTTAAAAAAGTATTATTAAGGCCTTTTAACTAAGTTTAGTCTTTATTACTTCCAGCTTAAAGTGTGTGGAGAACTTAAGGACTGAGGACGTCTGTCTTAAGGCTATAAGGCGTTACTTAGCCCGCCTGGGGGCGTTTAGTTCTCTAAACTTAATCTAGAGTTGGTTAATAAAGACGTTAAAGTTATCGAAAAGGGCTTATATCTTAAGAGCCTTTTTACACACTCTATTTATAAAGAGGTTATTAATTTTTTTACATAAGGTTTATACTAGTAAGTGGTTACTTTATCTAATAAGGCTCTAGCGAACCTGACCTTTCCTTCTTTTTTAAAAAATTACTTATTATAGTAGGTGATATAGCTCTGGAGCTGGGCTATCTAGGACTCCAGCTGTGTAAAGTCTCCCTTAAAGCGCGACGGTAGGGGGAGCTTTACTTATTTCTTCTATAAGCCCTTAAGGTTATTATTTTCTAGCTTAATAGCGTTAAATTAGGCTTAAAGTTTCTTAATAAGACTAATATAGCTTTTAGTGTCTTTAGGGAAGACTTTATTAAGTTCCTTAACCAGTCCCTACTAGTTAAGGTTTAAGTTTTTAAAGCGTATAGCTAATTTGTTAATAGTAGGGAGCCAAGGTTAAGTTTACACCTCTTTAATCTCCTTACCTTTTCTAAAGGTTAATATGTTAGTAGTAGGAGGAAGGTGGTGTCTGGGAGTTTAATAAACAGCGTTTAGAACTGTAACGCTAGTATTATATTACGACCTGCACCTAATATAGGCCTTAAGAGGACTAGCGTGGGTTAAGATAGAACGTATAGCAGGACACTAATAGGTAAAGGGCGTTCCAAAGACGGCTTATTAAGCTAGCACTCCTAAACAGGGGTTTAATGTCACTGTAGGTTATTATTACTATAATACACAAAGGTAAGTCTGAATAGTAAGATATAAATAAATAATTAAATACTAACGTAAGGAACCAGAGTCCCTCACAGTGGTTATAGACATAACTATAGCTATCTATACTAACTAACGAGGTGGTACCTTATACCTTTAATCACTATACTTACTTAACATAAGGAGTAATCAGAGTAATTAGAATACCTCTAATCATTATAATCACCGTGTTCTTAATAAGATCAGAGTGATCACTTAACGATTAATTATAAGGGCTTCGGGTCTTTACACCCCTGGCCCAGTGCGCAGTACCGTACGTACTGTTTCCCTGCACTGTTCCTTCTGTAGGGAATCCGTCAGGCCACCCTAGCCCAAGTGACGGCCTGCAGGGTTGTCACAGTTCTACACTATTAAGAACGGCTAGACTAACGATAATACGGCCTTTACTTAGTTTATTAAAGTCTTCCTTTTAAGGACAGCCCTTAAGACCCCTAAGGGCCTTAGACTTCTAATTCTTAACAGTTACAGTAACTATATAACTAATCGTTTTATACTAACCGCTTTTAAAAACAACGTTAACCTCTTTTTTCTACCTCTTATACCTCTTATGTTCTTATAACAACCCTGCAGGCCGTCACCTAGGCCGGGGCGGCCCAATAAATCCCCTGTAAAAGGAACAGTGCAGGAGGACAGTGTACACTGTCCAAACACACTAAGCTAGGGGTGTAAAGACCTAAAGCCCCTATAACTAGTAAGAAAGCGCTTAGTGGTCTACAGGGACTGACAACACCAAGCACCGTTTAGTTAACTACTTAGCCGCAATTACGTAATATACCACTAAGTATAATAAACTAAGTAAGGTACAAAGTACCTCTTAATTAGTTAATATAAATAGCTATAGTTATGCCCACAACCTCCGTGAGGGACTCTAGTTCCTCACGCTAGTATTTAATTATTTATTTATATCTTACTGTTTAAACTCACCTTTATACATTATAGTGACAGCGACTTACAGTGACATTAAACCCCTATCTAGGAGTGCTAGCTCAACAAGCCGTCTTCGGAACGCCCCCTACCTATTAGCGTCCTGCCATACGTTCTGTCTTAACCCACGCCAGTCCTCTCGAGGCCTATGTCGGGTGCAGGTCGTAATAGTTCTCTAACCTTTTAATCTTTTAGTTTTTAACCTCTTAAAGCTATTTTATCAATTTAGGATTTATAAGGTCTTTAAACTTAAGTATTATAAAGATTCTATTACTAATAAGTGTGCCTTTCTCTATTCCTACTATTAAGTTTGGTTTAAAATGTTTACAAAGCTTATTTTTATATAAAGTAGAAGGTAGCAGAGTTATAGCCGTTTAACCTAACTAAACTATTAAGAAGTAGATAACTCCTTACAAATTCTAATAGTAAAGCCTTATCTACCCTCCCCCTTAATTTACTATTAGTCTAAATGTTTAAATACCCCCTTTTAACTTTCTTAAAAAGTGACTAAACTTAAGAGAGTGCCTTTAAGAAAGTTAGGGAGCTAAGGGATTAAGGGAGGTAATTTATAAACTTAATTAAGCCCTTTTTACGCGACTAGCTATAGTAGAGGAAGGGTAAGAAGGCCTTTAATAAGTAATGTTTTAAACTAGTTACAGTTAAGTGAAATATTAAAGCCTTAAAACAAGCCTTATGCTTAATAACGTATTATAAGAGGAAGATAGTATAAGTTAATTTAAATTTTAAGTTCTCCTCTATCATGTCGGTAAGGGCTATTTAATTAGCTATAGGAAAGGATTTAAATATATTATCAGATTTAAAAAAGAAGAGAATTTAAAGGAAGAAGAGTATATATTTATATTTACTTAATAGTAAAAGTTATAATAGTTAGAAGTAAGGGGGTAGTATTACAACCTGTACCCAACACAGGCCTTAAGAGGACTGGCGCAAGTTAAGACAGAACGTATAGCAGGACGCTAAAGACTAAGTGGGTGTTCTGAAGACAGCTTGTTAAGCTAGCACTCCTAGATAAGGGTTTAATGTCACTGTAAGTCGTTATCACTATGATACGTAGAGGTAAATCTAAACAGTAAGACATAAATGAACAATTAAATTATAACGACCTTACAGGACGTCACTTAGGCTGGCACAGCCTGACAGATTCCCCACAGGAAGAACAGTGTAGGAGAACAGTACGCACAGTACTGTGCACTGGGCCAGGGGTGCAAAGACCCAGAGCCCTTACAACTAATAAAAAGGTGCTTACAGCATACTAAGTACTCGCACTACAAGCAAGAGGAACCTCGCAAGCAGAGTGCTCATAAGAAGCAAACTGCTTATACTATAAGTACTTACAACACCATAAGTAAGGAATAAAGTACCTCTTAGTTAGCTAGTATAAATAGACATTATCATAACCACAATGGACATAAGGGACTCCTAGTTCCTCACGCTAGTATTCAATTATTCGTTTGTGTCTTACTGTTTAGACTCACCTCTGTGCATTATAGTGACAGCGACCTATAGTGACATTGAACCCCCCGTCTAGGAGTGCTAGCTTAACAAGCCGTCTTCAGAACGCCCCTTAGCCTTTAGCGTCCTGCCATACGTTCTGTCTTAACCCGCGCCAGTCCTCTCAAGGCCTATGTCGGGTGCAGGTCGTAATAGGATTGTGAATAAATATCACATTACTACACTAATACCCAATAGCAAAACATGTAGATTGCCGCGCCATTAGTAATGTGGTTAGTATATTTGCTTCCCATTCTCATTGTGGAATAGCAAGGGACCCAAGTTCGAATCTCAGATGGCGCAATACCGCAGATGTATATTTTTTGGTGCATTTTGCTAATTTTCCTATCTATTCTAGAGATTGTATGATGTTCAAATAAGGTAGAGAGACAAATTTATTGAGGCCTGGAGGACGATGTATTTCACATTCCGGGCTGCCTAAAACAGACGTTTATATGTATTCGCAAACTTACTACTAGCAATGACCGAAATCAGATCTCCATAGTTGCTTTCCACATCCCATCCAACTCAAACCAACACGTTCAAAAGAAATCCCAAACATGACACACTACTCATTCAGCACTCACACCTTAACACCACCCCCAAAAGGCTCATCAGTAGGAATATCCGGCTGCTCCGCATGCGGTGCTTCCTCCGGCGCCGTCAGACAGTAGCACGCATCAGGTGGCGAGCAACACTGATTATCAACAAAATTAAACGTTAGCTGCCCTTTGCTGACGTCGTTGCCCGGGTTGGTCGGCACTGAGCCGCACTCCTTGCATTTGTGGCCTTGTATCTGCTCGGCAAAGACAATAGCCTGGTCCAGCGTGCCGCTCGCGCCGCTCTGGAAGAAGGCGCAGATGCCCGGCTCGCCGAGGAAGTTGCCTGGCTCGGCGTCGATGCAGGCAATTTGGGCTGTGAGACGGGCAAAGTTAGAAATGCTGTTCGTTGAAGTTGCCGTGTGTTATGGGTACTTACCGCCGCTGGCAAAGTTGTCGTTGCCGTGGCCAAAAGAGGAGGCGTTCTTCATTGTGTCGATCAGCGTGTTGACGGCGCCGCCGGCTGAGAAGTCGCATTCGCTGCTTCCGCGGCAGTTGATGCCGAGGGCGTCGGCGCCGTGGAGGACGGCAAGGGCCGAGAGAAGGTTGGTGATGGTGAGCTGCATGGTAGCTGTTTGAAGTTTCTATGTTGAGTTTTAGTGTTGTTGTGTTTTGTGACAGATGTATGCTGTGAGAGTGATGCTGTTGTGAGAGTAGATAGTGTGCTGTTAAAAAGGTCCGCCTGAAGCTTCTTATACAAATCGGCCACGTCATGAGAATGACACTGTCGCTGGACTGAAGCCGTCTAAAATTAGTAGGCATGTTCCAGCCCCCGACGCGCGCTGTTTGATGTTATTCAGATATTCTCAATACAGTGATTTGAGCCGACATGCTGACCTAAGAGTCCCCGTCGGAGGGACACTGCTCCCCCGGATGGACATCTGGCCGGGCTATGGAGAGCAGTCAAGGACAACCATAACCGTCCTCCGTATTGTTTCCGTGCCATTCGCCTCTTTGGCATCTCTCCGGAGGAAAACATGTCGGTAGCAGCGCACCGTGCAGCCCCGCCGTTGCGGTTGCTGATCGACGGGAACAATGGGACGGCGCGAATTCCCGTTAGCCTCTGTCATCCAACTCAGCTAAGGTTTCGGGAGTGCAACCTAAGTGGCTAGGGCGCCTTATGCAGCTGTCAGCCCCGTCGGCATCAGATTCCAGTTGCGGCAATGCATGCCGACTGACTATCCGCCGCTGGTGCGCAGATCGCAGATCGAACCCCATAAAAGAGGCGCAGGGGCAGGTATCGACTTGCCGGTAATAACCTGAGGAATCCTTTTGCTAATGATTATCCTTTGTTTGTTCCCTCAACCGAACGAAGGTCGGCCGTGTGCTTGCATCAACTCAAAATGACTGAAATATGAGCTTTGCCGCCACTAGCCCGGTTTTGTTCAGCCCAGAGAACATGCATCCGTTTTTTTCTCTGCCTATCTCGTGGAAAGTCATCGGCGCCCTCTCCTCCCCGTTGGACAAAATGGCAAGTTTCCTGCGATTGCTGGTCTGACGCTGGGTTATTAGGCAACAGGTATATTTTCTGCACAAGTTCTCGTACTGAATTCGTCGAAGTTGAGACACTGCCACCACAGCTCAGTCTTGAACCACCGGCGCTCAAGACCTCTCGGATGGACGGCTTTCGCCGCGACTGATACTTTGAGACAAACGCGCAGTTGAAGCACCCCCGTGGATAAAGGCAAGCCAGTCAACGACGTCCTACTAGTTATTGAGTTTACCGACGCCAACACCATCCCACAACGCAAGCAGTCGGTTATACCAATGAAGAAGTTGCTGGCCCCGGGGGTATAGCTATGTGAAGGGGACAGATAAAATGCCATTGGTGGGCATGTCGTTTTTTTCTTTCAGTTTAGAAGGTGGTTTTCGACGCGGGGGCTCAAGGGGTGCGGACTCTATCGGCCATTTTTACCATTGAGTGATTATGGCCAGATGGATTCTGCAGGGAAAGATACTGATTTGATTCTTTGCTTTTCCCATAGCCGACCACTCGCCTTTCTTTCAAGCACATCCAATTAGCTTTTCTTCAAAATCATGATGCTTTTCCAACAATGCCCTTACCCCAGCCCAGCCACTGCAGTCCTTCCACGCGATTCCATCTCTCCCCCCTCAAAACACACTACACAACATGTAACTCCCCATAGCAAAGCTATACCCCAGCTCGTGGAAGTCTGTCTGGTGACAGGTATTATCCACCTGAGCCCCTGAAGCAATACCTCTTCTGCCAGCCCACGTACCACGTGTGGTCAAAGGGGTGCAGCTTCTGGTATGACCCGCCGGGATAAGTGATGTTAAATGACTTGAACTTATACCGCTTCCAGATGGCGCACGAATTGTCCCAGACGGTTTGGCTGGCGATTTTAAGGACTTAGCAGTTTTTGTCTTCGAAAAGATCGACCGTGGCGGAGGAGGCAAGGAGGGTGAGGGTGAGGAGAGCGAGCAGGGATAGGGGGTGCATTTTCGTTAAAAATTCGATGTCTGGTTGATTATGGGTGCGATGCTGGGGATAGATTCTTGGCCGCTAATCAGGGTTGAATGTTTGTTGCCCGCCGGGATTACCGAAAAGGGAAGGGAATAAGAGGTTTAGTATGGTTAAGAGTTGGAGATCCTCGGCATGCGATTAGAGGTTCTCTCAAGGCTGCTGCTGTGCCGAAATGCTAACCCAATTTTTCGTGCAGGAGCAGGTGGCAGCCACGATGGCCACCGTGTGAACCGAGGCCGAGATCCGCAGCCTCAAACTTTTGCCCCGCAACAAGCCGAACTCAACAGACGACGGCAACGCGGAACACGTGAATCATGGCGGATCAGTCACTTCGGCTGGAAAGTCTTGATGAGTACCTTTGTCGGACGTGTCAGCGACTAATAGACCAGGCGCGGGGTCCGCACTTTCGCGAAGTCGCTGTCCTGTTTAACGGCAAAGGCTATATCCACGGATTTGTGGGCCAGGACGAGAAGTGCTCTCTCTGCCGTTTGCTTGGCGCGCTTGTTGGTCAGAGACGCCCTAGAGAGGATGTCACGCTTCTGGCTTTCGCGCACGCTGGTTCGTCTTACTCCCCCCCGCCCCTTCAATATTGGACAGCTGTTGACCGAACTCATAGATGACCCTGCTGCCTTGCACTTTAAGAAGCGACAGGTCGTGGTTGATGTCACCAGCGAAGCCGCTTTGTCATGGGCAAAGAAGCACATTCAGTCTAAGATATCCGATCACTAGCGACCACCACCTCTGCTAACCCGCTCTTTTCGGGCCTTGATAGAAGAAACCTTCTATTGGAAAAAGCATACAATGTACCTACCAACTCGTTGCATCGAAATCAATCCTATCTTCTTCGGATTAGAGATGACGCGAAAGTTAGGCTTCGCACGTTCAAACGTGGCGAGATAGGTGAATAGGTACGCAACACTCAGCTACTGCTGGGGAGGTATACCCTAGTTCTCGGCAACGAAGGCGAACGCTGAGTAGCTGAGCCAAGGTTTTAACCTGCAAAATCTATCCCCGATAGTTAGAGACATAGTCGAGGCAACTAGATCCCTTGGGTTAGATTACCTTTGGGTTAATGCTATCTGTATTATCTAAGATAATCCCCTCGACAAGGACCACGAGATTGAACGAATGGGCGACATCTATAAAAACGCCGTGGTTACTATTGCCGCGCCCTCTGCGACCGCTAACACAGATGGATTCTTAAGGTCGCCACGCCCAGGCGAAAGAACATGTATTATCCCATTCCCCCTCGGCAGCTCTGGGGAGGTTAGCACAATTTCGCTCGTGACCAAAGAGCCTGGTCTTAATTTGACGAAGATGCCACTTTATCGGCAAGGATAGACTTTTCAAGAATTATTTTTTTCCCTACGCAGCCTCTTATACTCTACTGATAAACTTCTCTTGTACTCTCTGAAGTCCAGGTTAAAATGCGTTACTAACGTAATTATCGAGTATCGCCAAAAAATCAAGGATATTTTTTCTTTACATATGGAAGAGTCTATTGCGGTCTCGCGATATCGGGAGCTTTAACTTGACAAATAGGAACCGAAGGTTAAGTCAGAGAGGCGAGAGTCGGGGAAGAGCTTCTTGCGTTCCCCTTACAGACTTTCTGCTTCTCTAGAGCACTTGCATTCCTTCAACTCCGGGATCTACTTTGACGAACATCGTGATCGTTAAATTCATCAGTACAAGACATGGGTGGCTATCGTGACTGACCACACGTCTCTGGAGTTGTCTGAGCGAGGGGGCCGCCTCCGTGCCCTCGCTGGCGTGGCAAATCATCTTCCGAAAATCTGGGGAGTGAAATACATGCACGGTATGTGGCGGAACGCTATCCCGGCAAGCGGTTGCCAAAAAAACAGAGCCACACAAATTGGCCTGTGCGGTTCCTGACTAACAGAGGCCCTAACAGTTCCACGAACAGATGTTGGATTCTATGGTAGTGTGGATGGAGCAAGTGTTAGCAGGGAACGGTCAGATGACCAGCTGGCAGTACAAAAAGATACTTCATTTTGCCCGCAGTTACTATAGTAGCCTGCGTACTGCACAGGTAATGTGGCTCTCTTTTTTTGTCAACCGCTTGCCCGGATCTCCTGCAATGGGCAGCACTTCCACTAGCAAAGGGAAAATTCAGACTTGCCGAACGCTCAAGAAGAGTTTCAACGTGGTCGTGGGCGTCCCTGGACAACGCCGTTGGATACCCCGACGACCTTGAACCGAACATCACCTTGCGCAGCGAGTTGGAAGTTGTCGCAGTCCATGCAGATGCGCCGGCCCTAGTGCTCAAGGGGTTTCTCATGGACATGAACACATTCGAGGGTCGGCAGCTTGGGGTCAGAGAGAGCACGCAGTGGTACTATGATGTCACACCAACCCCCCTTAGGAAAAAACTGCATGTCTTACTTTTGCTCAGTTCTAATGATATGAATGAAGATTCGGAGCATTGGGACTATGATCTTGGGGCAGAAATGAAGGAGATAGGTATTCTCCTTCGGTGGAGAGAAAAAGGCTTCTACACTCGTGAAGGAGTTGGCATCAGACGCTGGCGTTCTAGGAACACAAAGCCAAAGTCGCATGAGACTTGGGCAATGCTGAGGACGATTACCATCAGGTGAGTGACTACTGGGCAGGATCTCCATGATTTATATAGCGTTTATAATAGACATCAGGGTCTCCTTAGAAAACGAATATTATTAGGAAGATCTTAGAGCAATCTATGAAGGAACATGGGTAGGACGTAGGACGATCTATAAGGAAATTATACTAGGAAGGCGGAGGAGGACAAGGAAATTCCGGCGATACAAGCATCATAATACTAGAGGTCATTTTGGTATATTGTATCAACGCAGCAATCAAGATTTTAAAGATTATAGCCAAATCGCCCCAAGATATTATTTTAACAAGAATATTTGCTCATTTCGCCCCTTTGGTGTCGCTTGTTAGCTAGCACTTGTCTAATTGGAGCCAAGTGGCCATTGCTCGCCATTAGTGGCGTTTCCCGTCTGCATAAATGTAGAGGCAACACGTTGCCTGGATGACCAGACTCACCTTGTGATATCCTTACACTTTTTGAGAAAAATGGATAATTCAACTTAGGCGTAACGGGATCAGCGAGAGTGTTAAATGTCAGGTTTTTTTTCCCTGTCTTTTAAGTGAAAAAAAGCGCGGTTAGGTGTTTGAGGAGGTTTTGGTGGTGGTGGTAGTGATGGTGGTGTGTGGTGATACCAGGACCTAAAACTGGGGCCTCGCAACTCCACGACCATTTTGGACCGCGGCAACTATAGCCGAGGTGGGCCAGAATAGTGACCCCCTTGCTCAGTCTGGCTCAATCTGGCTCAGCCTAGCTCAGTTCGAAGAAGGAAAGGGAAATTCCTGGTGTCGATTTTAGGGTAGTGAAATCGTTGTTTCACGACCCTAAAATCGACGAACACCCCTGCTTATTGTCACGTGACTCTTCGTCACGTTTGATCAGTCCAGATCAGCTCCGGCTCAGCCTCGGCTAATATTTGCCCATTGAACAGCACAGCTTTCCGAGAAGGTGCAGTTTTAGCCGAAGGGCCTAGTAAAGGGCCTAGAATTGGGACATTCGCATCCGCAATAGCCGCTGTCAGAAAGAAAGGGGTTCTGGCCTCTGGCCGGAACTCCCTTCTTTCTGACAGCCGTTGGTCCAAATTTATGCCCCGGGTTCGGGCATGAATGGGGCCTGGAATACTGGTTGGAACTTGCAGTGCCCCACCACCGGAGCATCTTTAGCTGCACTAGGGTAGCCTAAACACAACCTCCGTACCTTCAAGTTTACATCCGAACAGATATCGACCAAACGTATATGAAATCCATACAATGCCATCTAACTCTATCTCACCCCTTAACTCCCCAGATCATCGCGTTCCTCATCCTCCCTCACCCCCTACCAGCCTACCGCATCGTCCACACCCCCGAACCACCACCCACCCAAAACAATCTAACTGCTCCTTTGCTCTCCCCTGCCTCATCCACCTTCAACGCCACAATCTCCCTTATTCCTCCAACATTCACATCATGCTTCCACATAGCCCAATACCCCATCCCTGCATTCTTCGTCTCCGTACCACGCTCCACAAAGTCCGCAACCTTCACCCGCCCATCCTCCCCAACCCAATACAAGCTCTGCTCGCCCGAAGAAGCGCTAATCCTTGAATTCAACGACGCTGCACCTCGCGGCGCAACCGTCCATGCCACCGTCCAAGCCGGTAGCGGCGCCCCGGCATTACCCACCCTCCGCACCGCCGCCCGCACGGAGCCCGACGCGGTAGTCCACGCGACGAGTGTGCCGCCGTCTCCTGCGTCCACCGCGCATGGGGAGCTGTTTTGCGCAGGCGGATCCTCGGCCCCAACGGGAACCACAACCTGTGCGTCGTAGGGCCCTCCGGCGCGCGTGTCGCGACACCGCCGGTTCTGGAGCGTTTGGCCCTGGACCTAGAACAACTCCACAGCACCGGTGCCGTTGCCGGGGGTGCAAAGCGCGAGCTTTGAGAGCGCCGAGTCGGACGCATCCGCGGCGCCCGCATCAGCGATGTTGGTCAGTCCGCCCCAGCCCGAGCGGCTATCCCAGTGAGAGCTGCGGACGCAACCGTCCGGCGCGATGAACTAGATGTCCATGGTGTTGCGGGCGCACGATGCCGCGACAAGGGCACCGCCGCGACCCGTGGCGGCGGTGTCCGCGCCTTGGGTCTTGTAGTCGGTCGGCCGCTGGAAGGAGCTGGTACCAAGGCGCCACGCGCCCTGGATGCCACCTGCATTGTCGAGCCAGAAGACCTCCTGGTGCTCAAGACTGCGGCTGCAGCTGGCAATACAAGACCCGCCGGGCAGTGGCGGGGTATTGGCGGCCACAGCGGTGGTGATGGCGGTCCAGCTGTCGGGCGGCGTGCGGGCAACTCCCTGGACTGCGCTGCTGTCGCCGTTGAGCCACCACACGGCACCGGTCGCATCACTGGGTGGAGCGGACATGGCGGTTAGGGAGCTCATGGGGGCGACATTGGCCGCGTTGGCGGCGTGCCCAGGCGCGGTCCACCGCGTAGGGTCAGGGAGCCAGCATGTCTTCTCCTTTGTCTTGAAGGTATAGCCTTAGCCAATGTCCACTATACTTGGATCTTGGCCTTCTTGTTGCCCTGGAACCCATCAAGGTCCGTGCTAGAAAGTACCTTGTTGTATTTTCCACCTGCAAAGTCACCTGCGGGGAGGTCCTTGCCCTTCAGAAGCGGGCTCAGGTTGGTACTAACTAGGTCCATACGGCACGACGAGGCGGAAGTGGAGCTATTGATAGTCCAGTACGCAGTTAGGGAGATGTTAAAGTAGGTGTAAAAGTCGCTAGCAGACGATACATTAACCTCATCAGGGAAGTCTCACTGAAGCGTCTTGAGAGCAGACTCTTGCAGGTTGGACCACATGTCTACATCTACTTTAAGCGGGAACGGGCTGCTTACAGGGATAGAGCTAACCTTGCCCAGCATTCTGGTGTTATCGAAGAACTCAATTTTACCCGTGTACGCCTGCAAGCTCGAGGCACTGTAAAAAGTCATAGTAGTAAGTAGTAACCTGGCCAACAGTAAGGGCTATCTTAGAGCTGACGTACAGCTCCAGTATCCCCACCTTAGCGTCGAAAAAGCTATCAGCTGTCACAATCATCATCAGTTAGAAGGTAAGGTTCTGCCTGGTAAAGGCCTTTAATTAAGACATTGGGTCCTACTGGGATCCAACGTATAGCAAAGTTCACAACCGCTCTGTCCTTGAACTCCAGCGGCCCTAGGCGCATGCGGATGTGGCCCATGGCAGACACTGGCCCCTCCACCACCTTTAAAGGAACGAGAACCGACCTGTCCGGCCAAATAAGCACGTACGCAAACGCAGCTGCGGTCTCGCCGGAGCCATTCCACTCAAGCAGAGCCTCAAAGCCGTCCTAAATAACCATGGCACCTAGATCCTCATGCACAACCTTGAGGCTACCATCAGAAGCCTTCTAGGGGGAGTCGTAGAACTGGGTCTTATCTGCTGAAAGCTGATAGATAAAGCCCTTAAGGGGCCCAACATCCGCCGCCTAGAGAGTGAAATCCAGCACTGGCGCCGTGAAGCTCCCTAATCCATCCGCCGTTTCTCTTTGGTATGCTGGCGCTGTTGCTGCTGTCTGCTTGTCCGCTGCAAACGTGACCTGATACCGTGTGGGTGCCCCGCCGGGCGAGGTAATGGTCACGGCCACGTGATCGTACGTAGGTGCGTTGGCTGTACCAACGGTGATACCCACTGGCGCCGGGAGCCACAGCGGGTGCGTCAGCGGGCTGCCTGTGGGACTCTAGTTGGCCAGGACAGTCTTGCTGTTGAGCGTGAATTTGGCATGTTCCCAGATGTAAATACTGCGTTGTGTCAGGAATAGGGGATTGGTAATAGGGTCCCAAGTCTTATCATCATGCACGCCAGCTGGCAGCACAGTAACACCGGTTGCAGCGTTGGAATCACTACCGGCACTGTACGCCAGCTACCGTATGAAGGTCTTAAAGTCGCCAAAATAATCCACAGATGCACCGGCTGGTGGTTTAGGCAGGGTGGAGGACCAGTCGACCAATAGGGTAGCCTCGGTAGGCGTATCTATTGTCCAGCGGGCAACCGGAGCCGCGGAAATTCGCGCCGTGTCGCGCAGATGGGCCTTGGCCTTGTTCTGGGCTGCTTGGCAGGCCGCCTGGTGGTCGCCGTACGCCTTGATTATGGCCTGGATAGGGTTTCACTTGGATGGGTCAAGAAGAGGCAACAAGTTCGGGGCCAGGCTTGCGCCAGCCCCGAACAGGAGCCCAAGGCCAAGGAAGCCGGTAAAAGCAAGCAAGTCCTTGCCAGACGAGGCTGTAGTAGCCACGAAGCTGGCGGCACCCTCTACCACCGTAAAGGCCGCCTTGGTAACCCCCGCTGTTTCCCCTGGCTTCCCCTGGCGCTCGCTTACCGTCTTCTCGGCCTCCTCTTTGACATTGTCTTCGTCCACCTCGCGGCAGAGCAGGCTGTTGAGTATCTTGGCGGCGACGCCCTTCATGTTCATGAGACCGATGAGGGCCGCAAACTTGACCAGGTCACGCAGTAGCGCCTTGCTGACGTTGACGGCCTGCTGCGCGAGGAGTGAGAGGAGGGCCTCGCCAATCGAGTCTGCAGTAAAGCCCTTATCGATGGTAAGGTCCACGCCCTCCATGTTGAGGCGGCCGATCTCTTTTTCGCCCACCTTCTCCTCGCCATCCTTCTTAAACGGCCAAGCGTCGATGTACAAGTGTCCATCCCCGTACGCGAGCGTGATGCTGGGGTCCGGGACACCCAAGATGGTACCACTGTAGCTAATGGTGCTTACGAGACGCTTTGGTTCGGATTCGTACGAGAGGGAAATCGCATAGCCTTAATTCCAAAGACCTCAATGCCTGTCTTAGTCGTGTACCACAGGGTAGTGGCTGATTGACATGTGGCTTGTTCATAGCAGAATCGGGTGGAGGATCAGTTGGGTCATGTGACGGCAGCCCATGAACCCCACCTTAGTTGATAGATTAGATAGGCGATTAGATAAGGAGATCCATGGATTGCTTTGCCTCCCCACCAGAGGCAAAGGAATCCATTCCTCTCCCCATCATCGCATCCCAGACTACAGAATCAACCATCGCATCCCAGACTACAGAATCAACACCTCACCCTATACTACCCTATCACTTTTGCACGGGATTACGATTACGTGATCCTGCTGGTGGCTTATTTGACAAACACGTTTGGCTTTGGCTGGGTCCGAGGTTCAGCCGGGGTGGTCCGCCTTGCAAGTAACGGATCCGCGTGGCTACCCGCAGCCTTGCGATAGCCCTGCCTTGACCGCATCTTGCAGGGTCGACTTACGCTCAACTATCGCCAGAAGGGCATCCAAGTCTCTCGAAGGCGAAGCTGTGCCCTCCGTACAGAAGTTCTGATGGACATGCGAAATGCGACTCCTTCAGTGCAGACTGACGGCGGAATGGACACCCGCGGAGAAGCGACGCCCAAACCTCGAAAACGAAAACCATACTACAACTACAAAGTCTTGACCAACGGGTTCATTCGGCTTCTGAGAATCCACGACGATACCGAGGTGGAAATAGAACGGGCGGCTACCGGCTACACAACCGGGGATATCCATATCTCCTTGGAGTCGTATCCCATCGTTTCGTGCCCAGACTTTGTAGCCCTATCGTATACCTGGGGTGAGCCAACTCACGAACCCGACTCTCGATACGTCACATTCACAACTGAACAAAGATGCTTCCCTTTGTTCTGTGATGGAAAAGTCCTGCGCGTGACACGAAACTTGCGAGATGCTCTTCGCCGACTTCGGCAAGGCCAATTGGCTCGCAATCCAGTAAGATCGCACCTCACGCCAACCTTATGGGCGCAAGCGGTGGAAGTTTGGGGCACTCAAACGATATACTACTGGATTGATGCGATATGTATTGACCAAGACGACCTCACAGAGTATGTTATCATCATTGTTCAAGTCGCCATTCATCGGATTGAACACTAATCAGCATCGTGGCTTTCTTATGAGTAGGAGGCAGAAGCAGGTGCAAATGATGGGTTGCATCTACGCAAATGCCGTCTCGTGTGTGGTTTGGCTAGGCGAAGGGGAGCAATTAGCTCGCGGAGCATTCACAAGCATCAGACAACTTTCTGCAGAGACTACTCAGTATAAGGATTCGGTGGCTCTTTCGCTGAAGCTTAAGGGCATCCTTTCTCAGATGACCGCTGAGACCAGGGCCGTCATCGCCGCACTTCTATGTCGATCTTGGTTCTCGAGGTTGTGGGTCTTGCAGGAAGCTGTTCTGCCCGAGAAGTTGCTAGTCCTTTGCGGAGGAATGTCGACAGACATGGACAATCTAGTCCGGGTAGGATCCGGCCTTGCAACTCCGGAGTGCTTCGCCATTTTGATGGGCTCTAGCCACAGAGATCCTCGGCAAGTATGGCCAAATCATATCATCACATCGACCGCGGCCGTGGGTGCATTGCGCTCGGCGAGAATGCTTTCCCATATCTACTCAATTCGAACTCTGCGGGGAAAAGGCCAGCAAATCGATACTTTGGACATATTCAGATTGGCAATGCAGTCAAAGTCAGCCGACGATAAGGATCGAGTTTACGGTGTCTTAGGCTTCAGTGCTGACCTTCCCTCCACAACAAGGAGAGCTGGACTAGACGAAGATGCTGGGGTTCCGATCGACTACACGCTATCTACAGAGAGCGTATATCTATCCACGACTATTCAAATCTCCAAGAATCTGGGGAATTTAGAGTTCCTGTCACTAATTGGCGATTCCACAACCAAAAAGTACAAATCTTTGCCAAGTTGGTGTCCTGACTACAGCCAAGACGCAATTGGGACATTGTTGTGTCCTACTGGGAATGAAAAAAGCGGACATCATACCGGCTCACTCTGGAAATCTTTCTCATCTGGGACGCTACTTCAGTTCAGTCAACCAGATGGCACGATTGAAGTTCAAGGCTTCCGGTACGATACCATCTCCGAGATCACCCCGTCGCCAAGGGCCCGCTCACGAAGCGCATGTTCATACCTTGCCGATTTGACGAGCATGGCTTCACGGCTCTCCAGTCCAAGCATTCCCCGCTCTCAGATATTATGGCGAACCGTATTAGAGGACCAGGCCGGTCGCTCATGGCCGGCCCCTGCAGCAGCAGGTCTACTTCTTCCGCAGATGGTTTTCATCCTCATTGTTTTAGATGGCGGAGGAATATGGAGCCGATGGCCGGTCTCCTTTAGCTCTTCAATGTCCCGGACCAGGGAAACGTGGAGGGCCACTCTAGGAGAGGAAAACGCACCAGAGACGACAAAGGAAGACTTAAGTCGTCTCGCCGATGCTGTGGCATGTTTGCGCCAGCTTGAACCAGAACAGGATGCATTTCTCCCAACTAAACGGACATTTCAAGCCCTTTCAAGTGCTGATCATTCACCATACGCAGCATATCTGGAATTTGAACGGCTCTTCGGGAAGTCTCGAGAAATATGTCAACGCGCCAGACGTACCGGCCTTGATATAAGTTTGGACACGCTTCTAAAAGAATTATCGGCCCTAGAGGATGGGGACGTAGAGAGAGATATTGTCATGAGCTTTTCCCAGGCCACTTTACTTCTTGCAAGCCGCGTCTTGACCAGGCACTATTTCGCCACTACACATTCACAGCTCCTTGGCATTGGAATCAGGGAGATGGATCTTAGCTGCGAAATCTGGTTTCTGCATGGCTACAAGGCTCCTGTGATTCTTCGGTCTCGGGGGCAGGGGAGATACGAATTTTATGGAGATGCTTTTGTGTATGGGTTGATGCACGGGGAGCCATTCTCGTCAAAATCTGACTGCGAGCGCTGGGAGAACGAGGCTACGTCTATCTTCTTAGTATAGCGCTTAAATTTCATTGCTAAACTCCTTCTAAACCTACACATTCCACGCATGTCAGAAAACTACCACTGCACCAAAAACGGACGCCCGCAATTGTTTATGAGCGGCTGGCAATTTCAGTACTTCTGACAACACAGGCCCTGTCTGTTTCAAGAAATGGCCCCGCCAGCCACAACAGCGACAATTGCTATATGGGCTGGAAATTGAAAGTATAATGAAGCTGCTTTCTCTCTTTCCAGCCGCTTAACTTGATGTGCTGCTGTTGCTGTTGCACTTCTAGTCGCTGTGGAGAGCAAGAACTGCTTCAAACTGGCTGGTCATAGTGGTTCTCAGTAGTTACAACTACTTGATTAAATTGCCTCTGTTGGTTCTGGCTTGCAGCTAGAACCTTCTTCATTATAGGCCTTTCTATAAGATTCAGCCTTTGTCATTGTGGTGGCTCAGGCTCACTGGCGCTCTGGCAGTGCCAGGCATCTAGTCGGCTCTGCTGACTAGATGCTCAGGGCCCCTGAACCCCTTTCATTCTGACACATCCCATCATGTACTGGTATATTGTGGGACATCCCATCGGTGCTGTCCCAAATTTGGAGCTGGGGTACTATGTACCATCCCATCGGTGCTGGTATACCGTATACCATCCCAAATACCGAGCTAGGATATCATGTACCATCACAAATTCTGAGCTGGGGTATTTTGTACCATCTCAGGGCATGTACTGGTATATTCTGGGCCAAAATTCGGGACCGTGGCCCAGGATTCGGGCTATTATGGCGCTGTCACCTTAGCACTTTCCAACCGCGGTCCTAGATTTGGGCCTAGTCGCCCGCTTTCCAGAATTTAAGGTACCCTAGATCTCATTATACAGCGTTTCATTGCGCTTGGTGAAAGAAGTGTCTACAATGATAACCTGTTCAAAAAAATGGACAACACGACCTGGGCGCAACCGCTTTTGTAACACCCTAATGGGAGTGCGGAATGCCGACGGCTGATCGGAGCTGTGAGCGCAGTGCCGTACGGCTGAGGGGAGCTGAGGGGAGCTGAACGGAGTTGGACTGGCGAAGCCGGCCAGCTGACGAACATCGCCACAATACTATTACCGGTATAACAGAAGCTTTCTGGCGGAGCCAGAAAGTGGAAGGCAGGCTTCAATTGATCACTTACCCAACCCCCTACTACACGAGCCGCTATCTTGTAGTACACCCCCTATCCTCGTCCCCGGGCGCAGTGACCTGCTTTACAGCTTTAGATGCTGGAAAAGGTGGAGAGCCACACTTTGGAATCCGAATATAATATACATGATTTATTGATGTATTAAAATTGCAGGTTTTTTCTTCTCCTTTAGTTGGAGTGAAAGAAAGCGCGGCTAGGTGGTAGAGGTCCCAAAACTGGGTCCTCGTAACTCCACCGCCATTTTAGACTCGTAGCAACTATAACCGAGGCAGCCAAGAACTGTGACCCCCTCGCTCAATCTAGCTCAGTCTAGCTCAGGCCAAGGCGGCAACCGCTCAGTTCCAAAGAAGGAAAGGGAAATTCGTGGTGTCGATTTTAGGGTCGTGAACTGGCTGTTTCCGAACGCCCCTTTCCTTCGACCGTAGCAGGAAGTTCTGTCTTTGGCAGCAGGTATGGTGCGACATCGGGAAGTGACCATGAAACTTGAAAGGCGTGAGCGATGCGTGTTAGCTTGAGCTCCAAGTAAGGCTCTGCCGGGAAGGCAATTCCATAGCTGGATGGGGTTGAATGTGCTAGTCTAGGTTCTGAACCTTTGCCTTGGGCTAACGTATGGTATGCTTTCTGCGATGTCAATCTGATCGCTGTGGAACAATATTGATATAGTCGCTGTTACTAAATGCTGGTATCAGTGGATTCACTTTTGCGGTGTTTTAGTGCAGCGGTTTTATATCACAATCGCCCTTTGTCATCTTGATCGCAGTTCCTTCTGGGTAAAATTCCAGAGGAACAGCAAAGTTTAGGAATCCTGCTCGCGCAGCATATGTTGAGGGGAGGTCATACTCGTTAGGGAAGACGAGGGCATCCAAATTATTCTGCTTCAAAGTTGCCAAGATGCCCTCATCTGCACAACAACGTAGCATCTTTCTTAGCGCGTCTTGGGTGACTGGGGCATTGATTCCCGGTGATTCCTGAGCCGCGATGAGTCTCTCGATATTTCGCTGGGATACGCCTCGTTGGGGTCCTTCTTGATAAAGTCAATCAGGTGGTCGAGGCTTTTGATATCTTCTGGGTTGGTGACCAGCGAGCCGCACCAGCGATCAATGGACGCCTTGAACTCTGCCTCAAGTGCTCGTCTTCGTTTCCTAGAGTCCCACGCATCCCACTCATCCTGGGATGGTATCTCAACGTTGTCCACTACTGTGGCCCCAAGGCTCACTAATGTCTTTAGGGCTTCTTCGAAACTGGCGATGAGTGTGGGGTTAGTCGAGCGCTCACCGGACTTGGAGAGAAAGCAAGGCAACATCCGGGGCCCGCTGCATAGAATCCCAATCGTGCTCAAGGCCGAGAGTTCCCGGCCCCATCACATCGCGCGACCGACTCTGACAATACCTATCTATTGCAAGACAATATTGCTACCGACCCTGAGCTTGGCATGGAGACGACGGTCGGAACCTGTGCTCTCGTCGGCTCGAGGGTGAAAAGGAGCGCGCCGCTGGTCAAGCAACTTCAGGATGCGGGAGCTATCGTCCTCGCCAAGGCCAACTTGAGCGTGAGTCCCCAGTCTGGTGCTCCGGCAGGAGAAAAGCGCTAACAGGGGCGGTCAGGAGCTGTCAAATTTCAGGTACAAGTCCCGAACTTCTCGCCAAACTATCGGCACATTCTGACCAACTACCTCTAGGGGATTCCGCATGCCAGCGGGATGGTCAGCAGTCGGCGGCCTCACGCAATCCCCATACGTCGTCGGAGGGAAGAAGTGGGATGATGGCTGTGGCAGCCACAGCGTAGATGCCACTGGAGCAGGGAATGAATCGTGACCCTACCGTACAATGATGATATGCGGATAATAGGCAGTGGGAGGATCTTCTTCTGGCTCTGCTGCTGCCGTAGCAGCCGGCTTCGCCCCGGCCTCAGTAGCCACCGATGCCAACGGATCCATTTTTGGGCCCGCATCACGAAACGACGTTTACACCATGAAACCTACATTGCGCCTGATCTCCCAGGAAGGAATTTGCCCCACCTGCTGTGAATTTGGCTCGGCAGGCCCAATGGCGAGGAGTGCAAGGGACATTGCGCTCTTGATGGACGCCATGGTCAACCCGGAGAACGCACACGGAAAACCGAATGGATCCTAAACTACCCGGCTGACGGGCGCATTTGACAGCCTTTGGATCGGCGTCTTGAATCCCAAAGACTGGCGTTTATCTACCTTTCTGGCGGTTCCAAACGAAGCCGCGAACAACGAGTTTGTGAGCACGCTTGACCCATTACACCTCTCTTGTGTTTGGTGTTTCGTCCGTCGGCCATCGGTTTTACTAAGACTGAACTGTTAGGATGCGAAAATCTCCAATGTCTACGAGAAGCTCCGCTCGCTCGGGGTTGACGTAAAGGAGGTCGAGATCGCTTCCCTTGAGGAATTGGAAGTGGATGGTATGAGCCAGATCGCACGTGTTATGAATAAGAACACCAAGCCAAAGTTTCTCTTTGCTTTTATCTAGCTACATGGACTGGTGCTGATAGATATGTTTAAAGTCTCTGGGTTTAGGAGAGATTCTGAGATACTTGCAAGATCTGGAAGTGAGCAAGGTGCGATCGCTGGAGGAGGTTATGGCCTTCATGACCGACAACGCCAAGCTGGAATTCCCTCCTGGTATCGACGATATGCGCGACTTTGGCCGGAGGCGAGCTATCGACAAGTGCTTGCAGGACTACGACGTTGACATTATCCTCGGCCCTGCTGATAGCAATATGTATGACTACTACACCGCCGCAGGGTACCCGATGGCCAGTGTTCCCCTTTTGTACTCGAGCTTCAACAAGAGGCCATTCGGCCGCTGTGCTCTCGCCTCGCAGTACAAGGAAGGAGACTTGGTCCAGTTCATGAGCGCCTGGCAAGAAGAGTTCAATCTGGAAAGGGTCTTGCCCACCTGGGTCAACGGTGACCCGGATAGCAAGCACGAGGGATGAGCTTCAAATGAGGCCCAAAAATAGCACGTATTTCCGTTTCATCGGTATCACATAGGTACATAGCCTTATGTCTTGAGTTCAAATCATTTATCTCAACCCTTACTACCTAACATCC
>Ga0247760_1000528_pt1 | contig 41035 bp, 42 predicted proteins | sample UWRJL171409R4_FD_179936 | JGI IMG/M metagenome (GOLD analysis project Ga0247760, IMG submission 179936) | Plant litter microbial communities from Arlington Agricultural Research Station in Wisconsin, United States - UWRJ-L171-409R-4 | ecosystem: Environmental > Terrestrial > Plant litter >... | reverse complement strand
AGGGTCGATTGGCGGTTGGGGTTGGTGTTCAGGGGGTGGAGGGTTACGGGCTTGGCGCGGTCTGTGGAGGTGGTTGAGCTGGTTTGCGGAGGAGGGCCGTCGTCGTCTACGAAGAAGGTTGGGTCAGGAGCAGCGTGGGAGTCTGGGGAGTAGGTGCTTGATGCTGCCGAGGCTGTTGAGCCGGTCCGGGAGTGGGATGTCGGCGGGGGTGGGGCTGGTCTCGGCGACGGCACCGGCCCCGGCACCGGTGATGGTTGAGAAGACATCATCTTGGGCGAGAAGGGCTCGTTGCGACCCGCGAGTGATGGAAGGCCTGGGATTTGTTTTTGTGTCAAGAAAGACGATAAGGACCCGCGTGCTCGGTTGGCGCCGGCTGGAAAGGAGAAAGACGGGAACCAGGGCTTTGATCGGCGCTGGTCGTCTGTCGTGGTGAGTTCGCAGGTTGGGCATGTGCGAGGTTTGGAGGTGACGCTGTCATGGGAAGAAGAACATGGTTTCTCCGTCGTCAATTTCTCGCGAGTTGGCGAATGTGGTGGGTTGTCACGTCGCCATTGTGTTGATCTAACGGCCGCTTCGACTTCTGGCGGGTCCGCAGCCATGGATGAGGTGGATGTGCGGAAGGTCACAGTAAACACCCCGGAGGGGACGGGCCTAGAATTAAGTAAATAGACGTGCCAGCCCCCTTCGGCGGCGCCGAGAGCTTGAAGAAAGAATCAAAAGGGGGATCGCGGATGGCGGGCCATATGTCACTGCCAACAAGGCGTGAGATCCCAAAGATCGATACAGTGCCCGGCACTGCTTCCGACAACGACAATGAGAAATACGAAGAGGGTCCTAAATTGAGAATGACATGGCACGCATCACTGCTAGCAAACTACGGGATCGTGACAAAGCCTGGTATAATATACACCGAGGGAACCGCCATGCTCGGACTAACCACGTCATTAAATCAAGAGAGACCTCAACCACTGCCTCAGTTGGGTCACGGAACGGCCTGATACGGAACGTGAATTTGGACCGAAGTCAGGCCACCCAGTTAGTGTAGCGGAATGAAACCGAGAAACAGATCCAGAGATGGAAAGATGCAGAGCAGCGGCTTGTTGGTGTTGGCCGGACTGAAAGTTACGCGCCGAGACTTCAGGTTGCGCCGCGGCCGATGCTGAGACCTGTCAAACATGCGGCCATGGAGATCGCCCACCACGATAGATATAGTAATACAAAATTGTATTATAGAGGGAAGAGAGTGAGGCGGTGACCTAAGTGACCTAGGTGAAGTAAACGCTCTGGGGAATAGTTGCTTGCAAGTGGAGTTGGAATGGGGCCGGGTAGCATTGCCGGCGTCTGGAGTGCCTCGTACCTCTGGACTGCCAGCGGTCTGCTTGAGCTTATCGATAATATGCTCAGGGTTGGGACTAGAATTCAAGCCGGCAATTGTTGGCACGTTACCAACAACCAGACTGGCAATTGCTCGGCAGGTCAAAACAAAGCCAAAATTCCACGCTGCGCATACATCCAAGCACCGATCAGATGTCAGTTGTTGGGCGACTGCGACTGCATGAAGGAAAAGTCTGGCTCCTCCGGACAGGCTGAGTGTGGGGCCGCGGAAGTTTCCTGGGCGGACAGCCAATGAGACATCAACATCTCCCCCAAGTCAAAAAAATTGGGCTCCACATCAAACTAACGGTGCTGGTTCGTTGACGAGGTTGGGCAGGCGCATTCGCGATTCGCAGACTCTCTCGGGGCCAGAAGCTGAGAAGCTGGGAAGCTGCATCTCACCGTAACCGCGCCGGTTGGAACAGTCTCTTGAGCCTCGCTGCGCCCGCGCTGCCGCCGCCTGACGAAGGAGCTTGTCTCGAGCAACAAGCGATGAATTCGTCCCTGCACGACGGCGTCGGCGCCCCGTCGCCGGCGCCACCTGCGTACTCTCCCCTTACTGACCCTGCCGATCCGGGGAACCGCGAGCCTCCATCTCGCGAGCTTTCCGTCAACACCCCATTCGAAAACGCTTATACCAACGGCCACCGCGAACCCTCGCCCGCAGAGCTTCCTCCCTCCGTCAATGCCCCCCTTAATCTGCCCACAGCCATGGATGTTGACATACCACCACTGCAAACCCGCACGATGCCCGCGTCCGCCATTGGCGACACCATAGACATGGTGAATGCCTACGCCAGCCAGGAGACAGTCGATATGTACCAGCAGCAGTCTACCTCCATCCTCATGGCCCTGGCCCGTCTGTCTGCCAGCAAGCACCAAGCAGTATCGATGCCGCCGTCGACCGTGCGACCCGCTAATATCTCCTTGCCACACCCGAGCGTCGATACCGGCAGTCACGGCCTCTATGCCCAGAACAATAGCTTTCGGTACTTGCCAGGCGATGCCCCATTGGAATCCTTCGCGCGAATAGAGTTCGCCGACAGCGTCTTCCAGATGACCACCTATGCTGTCATCATTGGTCGCGATCAGCGCGCGCTGCAGCAGGCCAGGAAAGATGAGCGCCGGCTTGAGGAATACCAGCGCCTCTGTAACGAGCGCGTACAGCAGGGCCTGCCTCCCCCGTCGCCCCCCGGGCAAGATCGTGGCAAGTTCAGCAAGTCATATGTCAGCGAGGAGGGCGGCATGTTGGGGCCCGAGTCGGACGGAGACGAAGAATCCCGACCGACCAAGAGAAGGAAAATGAGCGGCGGCGGCAATTCTGCATCAGGCGAGTCACAGCTGCAGCAGGAGGCCGCCGCTGCGGAACAGGCTGTGCAGGACGACAAGAACCTCATCATCAACAGGCAATATGTGTCTCACACGCCAGGAGCAGCGGCTGTCAATCTCAGCGCTCTCCGTCCGTCACCATATCATGTGCCCTTCATCGGAATCCACTCCCCAGGGCCGCAGATATCCACCAGAACCAAGGCAATTTCAAGAGAGCATCTGAAGATTCAATTCAGTCCAGAGCGAGGCGTGTTCGAGGCGGAGCCCCTCCACAAGAACGGTTTCTTTTGCGAAGATGTCCATTACAAGGAAGAGAAAGTGGTTCTCAGGAGTGGAGACCGTCTGCAGATCAAAGATGTTGATTTCATCTTTATTATCAATGGTGTCCCGCGTGGTAAGACCGGCGCTGAGGAGTACCTTGACGAAGATGCCGCCGCCGCCGATAGGCGATACAGTGAAGGCGGCAAAGAGATGAGCTTTGAGTTTGAGAGCAATCATGACCAAGAGAAGCCGAGCACTAGTGATGAGGAGGCCCAGGCCCAGGCTCAGGTTGCGAAAGAAGAGACGCCTAGTGAGGCCTCAGAGCGCGCCGAGGAAGAAGGGCCACAGGAGTTAGATGACAGCGGCGTGATTGAAACTATTGAGGATGATCAGGACCTTGAAGAGGAGCAGAAGGACATCAAGCCAGAGACGGAGTTCGCGGGGCTGTACTCATCAGACCTTTTGCCGATGCCGCCCAAGAAGAGAGGCCCGGGACGTCCTCCCAAGAATGGCATCATGTCCAAGAGAGAGGAGAGGCTGCGCAAGAAGGCAATTCAGGAGCTAGAAAAGCAGAACAGACCGCAGCCGCCACCAGGAGAGCCGCCGATTAAGAGGAAGGTTGGCCGACCAAGAAAACACCCAGCCCCCGAAGATGCCCCCGATCGACCCGAAAAGCGGAAATACAAGCCTCGCAAGAAGAATGGAGAAGAAGGTGACTCGGACGCCGAGAGGGCCATCAAGGAGAAGCGACGAGAGAAGCCAAAGACTCCGCCATTAGAGTTGCGGAGAGAGGACTACACCGATGAACAGCTGCAGAAACCCAACAAAAACTACGGTGTTCTCATAGACGAGGTTTTGACCGCAGCACCAGACGGACTTACCCTGAAGCAGATCTACAAGCGGATCCAGATGAAATACCCCTTCTACTACTTCACCGTCGACACCAAGGGATGGGAGAGCAGTGTCCGGCACAATCTAATTGGGAACGATGCTTTCAAAAAGAATGACGAGACACACCTCTGGAGTCGTGTTCCAGGCATTGATATCGATGCAGGCAAAAAGCGGAAAGCTACATCCCCCGACCACGCTGGAGGTTTGCAAAACTACGGACAGCAATACGGGCAGTCGCCGAACCCGGCTCATGGCGCGTATCGCAACGAGCACGTATCTCCGGTAAACTACCAACGATCGAGTTACCCAGCCAGTCACTCTCACTCCCCAAGCATCATGAATCACCACCCACAGCATACTCCCACCCCACAATCTGCTACGCCGGGACAGCAGCCCCCCCGGTCAGCATACCCTACTGCCGGCCAAGCAGCTGTCCCCCCGCACACTCCTGGATATCAAGAACACAATGCATCACGCCCACCACCAGGAATCCCCCCAGGGGCATCATACTCGTCGCCTTACGTTTCGAAACCGCCAACTACGGTGTCTCAGCCTGGTGCCACACCCCACAGCATGGCGCGACAATACCAGCCTCCCAACGGGTTGCCTCAAACAAACAGGCTACCTCCTCAGTCTCCTGCGCGAGGGGGCGTCGCCGGTGCAAGGCCACCGCAACCGCCCGCTCCGGTGGCCAATACTCTTTCACTCAAACCAGCAGTTTCGCCTCTGCTGTTGAAGCATGTCATCAACTTCAAGAAGACAGTAGCCGGTCAGCTCGCCACACGATACGCTACGCCCGAGGATGTTGCGATATCTGCTGTCCATCGCGGGCTCGGGCTCACGACGCAAAGCATGGTGCCGGACGCCGAAGGACTTGAAAAAATTGTGCTTGGGGTCTTCGAGTCAAGCCGTAAGAACCTCGGCGAGAACCAAGCAATTCATCCCAGCTTACTACAAGCCCTAATCAAATTCAAAACGACGATGATCAGGACGCTAGAGCCTTCGCTGGGCTCGCTCAAGTCGGAGCGTTTGATCTTGTCTGCCATAGACCGAGTTCTTGGCTTTGCAGAGAAAACGACGATGCACGGTACCGAAGCCGAGATGAGTGAGTACGTCAAAGCAGAGGGGGTTCTCATACCTGTCATACAGAAAATGGTGACGGAGCATCAAGTTGGTTTGGCTGCGGCTGCGGCGGCCACCCCGGCTGCAAGACCAACGGCACCTGTTCCCGCACATCATCCTGTGGCAATTCTGAATGCCTCCCCAGCACCAGCGCCGGCACCAGCGCGTGTTCCTCCTCCACCGGTCATCCCTACCGCGCCTCAGGCTATGCCTCAGGTCGTACAAAAACCTCAATATATGCCTCCGCCAGCGCCAGTTGTACCAGCCGCAGCTCCCGCGCCGTCGTCAACAACGGGAGTTACGTCAAGGGTGACTCCCGCCACACCTTCTCCAGCGACTTCGGTAACAGTTCCGGGGGCAGTCCCGCCGAGAGTTTCAGCGACACCCCCAATATCGACCGCGTCTATCCCACCAACAATTCCCACAACAGCCCCGTTAGCGAGCCAGATGCGAGCAACCATGTCTGCACCTGGGATGGCAGCAGGTGCATCGATGACTTCCGGAGCGGTGGCTATCATGGGCCAAGCCACACCGCCAGCTCCAGCGAGTGTGCCTCCGACTGCCACTGCGTTATAGTACCGGGGGTTTTAGCGCATGTAATTTTTGGGGGTTTCTATTGGTTGCGTTGTAGCACTGAGCGCTACTGGATCGAGTTGGTGAACTAGCGCACGATGTATGGGTAACGAAGATTTTATTCCGCCCTCGGGCATTGGGATCGCCAGCGATGGGAGGGGGCATGATGATTACGACCACGATTAAACTAAATCCAAGGATGGTTTTTTAAACGGGCTCTCTGCGGTATCGAGATACAATTTTGACTACATCAAATCAGCGTTGCTGCCAGCTTCTATTATCAACTGCAGTTACACCCTGGCAATCCGTTTTTACGCTCGTATTTTTTCTTTTACTTCGTTATTAGAGTGCGGAAGATAGAGAGTAATAAGCTTATTTTCGTGCTCATTTGCGCCGCATATCTCACCGTGGTGACATGCTGTTCGATGGCGGCCATCTGTCTAGGAACTCTTCGTCGTCCATGTCACGGTACTACTGAGTCCCTGCACTCTCGAACTGCCCGCGTATCGAGACTTGTTGTCTGCCCCTAACTGGCACCAGTCCACCCGCAACAGGTTTGTTTGCGAGAAATAAACCAGCTATGTAGACATTTATTCCTCTGCTTCACCTTACCCATCCGTCTCACCCGCCCCTGAAAAATGCACCACCTGTGCGACACGACCGCCATCCCCTGTCACACTCATACCTACCCAAGAGTATCTACACTTTCTCCTACTTCCGCCTATACACCCAGAACTACATGCACGGCAGCAAGCCTCACGACCTTCGGCCGTCCTTCCAGAGACGTCCGTGACCCTTCAGGGGGGAAACAAAAGTGGATCCAAAAACTGTCGCTCCTCTCAACACCACACATGGCCGGGATACCGAGTCAGGACCTTCATCAACAGCTACAAGCGATAGTGGTTTAGTGGTAAAATCCATCATTGCCATCGATGGGCCCCTCGTTCGATTCGCGGCTATCGCAAGCATTTGCTTTTTGCCCTCATGTTGTCCCCCGAGGCAGATCTCAGAGGGGAAGGTAGTCCGTATCTGACCTGTGTATTGTCACTGGAGGGGTAGCCAGGTTCTCTTTTTGGGTGTGCTGAAAGATAGGAGTGTTAAAAATAGAGCACTATGATTATTGCCTGGTTGTAATGCCTTACTACTGCGTTACGAATACAATCCAACATGCCCTTCCAGAGTGACTATTAGCGCTTCATGATGCGTAACTCTAACCATCTGACAGGAATAAACACCAAAACGGTAACAACAAAGCAAACCTCATTTCCAATATCGGCAAAATGTGCCATTCTGCCGTTGATGATATCGTTGCTTCCAATCAGCTTCGCCAAGGGTCCCTGGTGCCATGCCTCGCTCATGCCAAATATCGCGCCTACTAATCCAAGAATAAAGGCCGAGCAGCCAGCCCACCCAACAGGGAGCTGGCTTGGGTCATTCCACACCTCAAGGTTGTACATTGAATAGCCTTTGTAACCGCTCCGGAAAAGGTAGTGCTCCAGGACAACAATCATGATATATGCCGTAGCCCAGTATCCCAGGAGAGACAGGAAGTTCACCAAAAACGGAATGAGCCTTTCAGCGCCGATGACTCCGAGCAGGGTGACCGCGGTGAAGGCCAAAGCAGTGTAGATGAAACGGGGAACCTTGGCGACGGGGCGACCAAGTTGCTGGATCGCTATGCCGATGCTGTAAAGCGAGAGAGACATCATGCCGAGTGAGGACATGGAGAGAATGGTGAGACACACTTTGGCGAAGGGGGTCGGATGGAGCATGTGTTGGACGAGAAAGCCGATTCCTTTCATTTTATCGTCGTAGGCCTCCTTCCACACGGGATTGCTGTGTAGACAGGACGCCACGATAGCGCCCAGACTCATGCCGGTGACGCTGGGAATCCCTGGAGTTGTGTTAGTAGGGCACAATAATCTCTCAAGAGAGCACATACAGATCCCCGCCATTGTCAGACCGGCAACCTTATACCAGCGGGTGTTGACCGGATAGTCGACGTAGAAATCCGCAATGATCGAGCCCCAAGACGCAGACGAGGCGTACATGATGGAGACCATGGACAGAATTCCAGCCGTGCGATTGCCACCCTCGAAGTGCCCGAGTTCAGGGGCCGTGCTGAAATCAGCAACATATGCTGCTTGGCCATACATGATGAGAAAGATGACAAAGTACACGATGCCCGAGTACTTTTCGTATCTCATGACACCTTTAACACCGATAAGCGAGAGAAAAAGGCTGACGACGGCGAGAATAACAACCCCAAGGGCCGATCCGATGGCGCGGTTTGTGACAGCCGACAAGGCCAGACCTCCGGTAATGGCGCCGACTGCGGTCCAGCCACACTGCTCGACGACATTGAAGACAGCAATGAGCTTGGCTCCATACCAACCCATCGAGTATCGCATCATGGACACGGACCGAAGGCCCATCCTGACTCCCAACACCGCACAGAACCCCTGAGTTCCGTCAGCCACCTGAACCGAACCGCTAGCTTCTCGAAGTAAAGGGGGGGGCACTTACTGGGAGCATGGTGCCAAGGATGTTGCCGAAAAAGATGATCAACAGAGTGGTTTTCAGGTCCAGACCAAACTCATAGCCAATAAAGCCAGTCGTAAAGCAAGCCAAGTTACAACAGGAACTGAACCACATCATCATCATGAGGGCCTGCTGCTGCCATGTCCTGAACTTCGGATCGCGCTCCTCGGGCTTCTTACGCACGATGGAATGCACCTCAATGCCCAGTTTTCGGTCCAAGATGTCTTCGTAGTGACGGAGCTTTGCGAGAATGCCCCGAGGCGCCGGTGTGTCGGCGCCGTGCTGGGGACCTGAGCCGACTTTGTCGACATTGACGACTGATACAGTGCCGGTCTTGAGGACAGGGCTGTTGGAGCCATTGCCACCAATGTTCTTCTCCTCGTCTTCGACGCCGGGGCCTCGAGCGTGGTCCATCTTGATCCAAAAGAGTGACTGTCAAGGTCAGGTGGATAACAGGAAGAGGAAAGAGAGAGAAGACAGGAGAGGTAAATCTACAACCTTCCCGAGGACCAACGAGCGAGAAATAGAAACGGTCATATGTTCTAATCAGCTGCGGTGCCGGCGAACCTTGTCTTCACCTCGCTCGCTCAACGCCTCGGGTAGATAGGTGATGTGTATCAAACGGCAACGCCCATGAACTCTGATCAACGTCCGGCCCCTGCCGCCATGCGAAGCTGATATCAAGCCGTCCATCGCAGTGATAGATTGATCCCATAATACTGTGATGGAGTGGAGTTCGCCTGTGCCTCAAAACGCATGTTATCTCGGGCGAGTTTGAGGGGAGCTGTGATATCGGCTTGAGTCGGCATTGCCTGCTTCGAAGAACCTCTTTGAGGAGTGGTAGATAGTGTCAACCCAGAAAGGGGCCGAGATACCTATGTATGAAAGTCATGCGATTGGCAGGAACGGGAGTCGAGCCAAGCTTTGGCGGGAGATTACTTCCCCATGTTCCTTCCCCGTGTTTTAGTCAACCGTTTCGGTGGTTGTGCCTTGGAGAATACCGGCCGTGCAGCTCGCACCTTCCGCGGTGGTGGGCGCGCCCTTTGCGAGATGTCACATTGCGCTTCAACCCCGAATGCGGAGAGCCGAGGCTCATCCTCCTCCGTAAAACCGGGGTCACGCCCGACCTCGAAAACAACCGTCACTATCCAAAATATTGCCTTCACACGGTAGACACACATCCAGGCTTAGCCGACCGTAAACTACAAAATTCACATCACAAACCGATCACATTCACAACATGTCGTCATCGGGCCCACCGCAGGCAGAGCAGCAACACCCCATCGTGCTGTACCACTACCCCTTCTCCCCGTACGCTCGCCGAGTAGTTTGGTACCTCCGTCTACGAGGAATCCCCTACCTCCAATGCGTAAGCCCCTTCCTCATCAACCCCCCCTCTCACCCCTAAACCAAAACAAAACATTCACACACTAGCCCCCTAGCTCCAACCACCTATCCTCCCCCGCCCGGACATCGCCCTCCTCGGCATCAAGCACCGGCGCATCCCCATCCTCTCCATCGGCCGCGACATCTACCTCGACACGCGCCTCATCCTCCCCAAGCTCGAGGAGCTCATCCCCGGCCCAACCCCACCACTGTCCGCCCCGCCCGCAACCTCAGACCTCGCGCTCCAGCACCTGCTCTCCTTCTGGACCACCAGCGCCAACGGCCTCTTCACCCACGCCCAGAATCTCCTCCCCGGCGCGGACCTCCCGCTGCTGCGCGACCCCGCCTTCCGGCGTGACCGCGCAGATTACAGCGGTCCGGTTGCTGCCGCGGCCTCGCGTGACGAGGAGGCGGCGCGCCGGCCCGAAGCGATGTCCGCCATCCGGGATGCCGTCGCGCTATTGGAGACGGTCGTCCTGGCGGACGGACGGGAGTGGGTGCTGGGCGCGGGGAAGGGGCCGGGCTTGGCGGACATTGAGGCCGTGTGGGTGGTGCACTGGCTCACGGGGCTGAAGGGGGCGCTGGATGAGGAGGTGGTGTCGAGGGGGAAGTACCCCCTGGTGTATGCGTGGGTGGATAGATTTCAGAAGGCGGTGAAGGGGACGGTGGGGGAGAAGCCGCGGACTTTGTCCGGGGAGGAGGCCAAGCGGGTGATTGCTGGGGCGGTGCTTGCCGAGGATGGGGCAAATGTGGATGGCGATGAGCCTATCGTGAAGATTTATGGTTTGAAGGAGGGGGATGTGGTGGAGGTTTGGCCGGTCGATTCGGGTTCGGCCCATGTGGATATTGGGAGATTGGTGGGGTTGACCGCGAGGGAGGTGGTGATTGAGACGGATATTGGGTTCAGGGTACACGCTCCGCGCCATGGGTTCCGCGTACGGCCTGCGAAGCAAGCAGGTGCGAGCCTCTAGGGGGGGGTTGATTGTTGATGTGTCTAGTGGTCTTAGCTTACTATCTCAGCTCACATGGCCCCTGAGAAAAGCATGTGCTTTCATGTTTTTGTTTTCTTGACGTTGCTGCATATGGCCTGATACGAAAACTCAACGTTAGCCACTGTCCGAATCGCATGTGTCTTGTGATTGTTGTTGTCGGGAGCCTAATCGCCAACATGAATGCGCACATGGGTCGAGATGGATATCTATAGTCGGGCTGCCATGGTGGAGATTGCGAGCAAGCGAACACGGGAGTTTGTTGTGCCTAGCTTCGAATATAGGTCGTGTAGAAGCTCTGTTTGTTATCAAGCCCGACCTCAACACGATGCGCCACGATCCGCTTGCGAATTCCCCCTCCCTCACCCCGCCTTACGTCGGCGGCTCTGCTGGAAAACGCGCCATGGCTCCAGATACCCGGGCCTAGGAAACCTTCAGTGTTTTCTGACAGCTGTCTCGGGAGTGGGGGGAGGAGTCCGTGGACCGTCCGGGTAGGTTCGTTTCGAAAGCGTCCGGGCGGTTCCTTTCCTTTCCTAGAGCGAGCGCATCGTACCGCATTGGCTTTACTCGACCCAGCGGGCAGAGAGAATCCGGACTGGTCTCGTAGGGAATCATTCTACACTACTCTAGAGCATTTCCACAATTTGATGCCCATTCTCAATATGCCCCCCACACTCGGTTCCATCCCCGCATGGCAATACCCAACCGACGGCAGAAGAAACCTACTCACAGTTATTTTTCGGCTTGGACGCGTATCTCGTTCATGCACCCGCCGCTCTGGCAACCAGCTCGTATGATCGCCTGGCCATCAGTGACACAACAAACTATGAATAGCGCATTCTTCAAACAGAGGGAAAGCTTGAGCAAAGCAACTAGTCTGATGTGAGTTCCGCTAGCGCAAAGGATTAGATTTTCGCCACGGCCGCCGTCAAAACAGTTCCAGTCCGGACCGTCTATCGAAGAGTTGAAGTGAGGGGGGCGGGAGGGGCATTTGAAATCCACACTCGACAGCCCGTCCGCTGTCAACTTGCAAGCGAATTCGCCGCCTTCCGGGCAGCGTGGTGTGTCGGGCTGTCATTGCGCGTGGAATAATATGAACATGGATTAATAATTCTCGAAGCTCGATATTACCCCACTCACCCACTCGCGAAGAAAAACTCCCTAACTGGACTAGCGTGGCATGTCGCGTTTGCCTGGATGTTCCGTTTTCTTCCCAAATTGCAAGATTTGAACGTCTCGGGGAGCCGGCCAAGCGCTCCCTAAAATCCCCACAGCCCAAAGCGTGTCGGAACCAATGGAACTGACGTGATTTTTATACTCTGCTAAAATGGGCGGTTGGTAGGCCGGGCGTCCTAGCCGAACCAAGTTCTCCGATACCCGGACAAATTCCTAACCCGCACAGTTTTTGATTTATCTTGTGGTCAGGACAGTCTTCGTGGTCGGCACCTACCTCCCTTTCGCCGGGTATTTTTGCGCGTTGATTTCCACATGGGAAGGATAGGCCTGATGTTTTGGCCCCCATGCGCGGCCGACCCTCTCAACCAAGGATGGACGGCGCGCCAATGGCCAGCGTGTTGCTTGTTTCGTTCCACGGTCTGGTGGAGCCCCGTGGAATGATGGGAATGGAACCAGAACTTGTCCCTAGCCGCTCGGGCCAGGTGGCGCCTCGTGTGCAGTAAATTTCATGCAGTGCGTCATAGGGGCATGACAGGGAGAAGACATGAATGATAAAAAAAAGGCAATAATGGGCAGAAGTCCAGGTCTCTTCCGGTCTTTGAGCCAGCGCTCAGAAAGAGAACAGCGACTGGCTAGATGCCACTCTCTCGCGTCAAGGATGGGGATTTGCGCATTACAATGAAAGTCCTCTGGTCGCTGAGCAATGCGGAAGACATCCGGGGGGGTCGCGGCCATCTGGACGGGAAAAAGACTTAGCGTCACAGTGCGAAGAGCGTAGAGAGTACATTGGCTCCTGAGACATCCATTCCATCATCCTCGATCCCCACGGTTACGTCATCGACGTGAATAAAGGGTCGGACAATGCCAGCGCCACCCGGCTGCCGGCCGTCCTTTCAACTGCGCACAGCGTAATCCGTAGAAACAGCAATACCAAAACAATCGATCGATCCCGCTTGCGGATGAGGTACACTGCTGATCGCGGCTCCTTGAACCATAAGTCGGCGCACTACGACCTGGGTTCTTCCTGGTTTGGGACGGAGAGGAACAACAGCGATGGGTTACTGCAGAAAAGAACAGCCCTCTCTGGTGTCGCAACGCGCAAAGTCCATTGGCGGAGGAAGGATCAATTGTCAGATTGCGACGGTATGGTAACGCACGGTCTAGTGCCCTGACGCAATATCTCCTTGCCCAGGACGGTAGCCAGTTGGCAAGGGGGACAGAGATGGAAACGCGACCCCGCTCTCTCATTCGACGGCCCAATAGACACTTGCCACAGCTGCCCCACTGTCGACCATTTCTTCACGGTTCCCTGCCGTCCAGAGCGGTGAGTGCTGGATGCCGGACTGGCGATGCGATGGTGTAGCACCCCGATCAGCCAGGCCGAGACCACCGGCCGCAGACGAGGCACACACCACTACGCCGTTGAGGACAGAACAACTGAACAAGACTGCCATCAACAGTGATGTTCGGAACGTCTGGGTGCGCGGCTGCGGGAACATGGCGTGTTGTGCGGCCGGGGTTGGAGAGTCTACCCGGGCGTTCTGAGCGGTCGAGGACTGCCCGTGTTGACAGTGGGCGGAGGCATCGGAACAAGTCCCCGCGGGTCTCGAATATACCTATATTGTTGGCGTGCTTGCTCATTCGCGCCAAAGCTTGGATGAGGTGTTGGTTATCGCTGGCCAGGCCTCAGCCCGATCTCGATGCCTGGCCAGGGATCCTCCCAGCGCTGTTGTAGCAGCTGCCTTGGAAGCTTGAGCCGAGCCCCGCCGAGAAGGTTTGCACACCGGCGGTGTGCATTCCGGCGTGCCTGGTTGTTGTCATGAGAAAATGTGCTTTGTTCTGCAGGTGTAGATGGCTTCCCTTTTCGAGCGACTATGGCTGTCTGTGGTGAAGCACATCTTCAGACGAGTCGGGCAATGCAGGGGCTGCTGGACGTTTAGCCCGTTGCGTGCATCCCCTTTCGCAGAAGCGCCAAGGACGGGGCGCTCGTTGCTCGTGTGAGGAGCAAGACATGTCGGCACCGTGCCGGTCACAGTGCAGTGACCCGAGACCCGCTCCTGTACCTCAACGGTGGTGGGAACCGGAAGTGCAGCGCTGCAGTCGCAGTGGACTGATGTGGATTGCAGATGGCTGGGCGACGGGCATTCGAGAAGGGGGTGAGAACGGCAACTGGCGACGCTGGCAACTGGCAGGCATGGCAAATTGCATCGCTGCAGGACCGCTGCCTCGCAACAACAACAACCAGCGGGCCCTGAGTCGTGGATGGAGGGTACATTGCCAGGTAGACAGACATTACCCACGACTTACGCTCCTCAGACTGGAGGAATTTGCCCGCCTGATAAAGACTGCGCGGGCAGCTGGCGATTGTCACTGTGTCGCCATGTAACCCGTCTGATTGCCAAGGCCAACTCCGATGATGGGAAGAAATCTGCGATCCAGACGTAGACAGAGGGCAGGCACGGCGCACGAGTAGCAGCACGGGATGGGTGGATGGAGGTAGGGGAGGGAAGGGGTGAAGACAGGTGCGTGGGTCCTGTCCTGGCAGGTCCCTCGATGGTGGACGCCCTTTCCCTCTCCGCGCGCTCGGTTTCTTTGGTCGCTGGGGGCGAGTCCCGGTCTGCTGTGCTAGTACGCGCAGGCTTGGGTGGGTGCACCCCAGGCTATTTTACCATCCCACTTGCGCCATCTCTTTTCCCAACGTCATACCTGACGTCTGTCCCGGTCCTGGTTCTCCCTCCTACCACACACCAAACCCAGCACCGCATCGCTAGGAACTACGTAAGTTCTTTACGATCCTCGACACCAGCAGCCCGAGAGGCGGAAAAGACGCTGCACGGTAGCGCAGCTGCCTCATTTTATGTATTTGTGACCTCATCATCCGTCGCCATTCCTTTTTCTCCCGTCCACGGTTGCTCGCACCCGCTGCAGCAGAGGCGCCGCAAGATTTTTGATTGACATCATGGGGTCGTCCACTGGAGCCGGTGGCCGAGGTGAGTCGACATCGCCTAAACGATCGCGCAACCCATCCCCACCCCGACAAGGTGAGTTCGTCCGTCCATTCAATCGACCTTCACGTCGAGACCGTGTCGTCGCCGACACCTTTTTTCCAGATCCTCAGCCCGAGTCCAAGGTCGACGCCGACCCGAAGGCCGAGCAACCGCCGACGACCAATGCCGAACCCACCAAGCCGCTCGCTCCTCCACCGCGCCCTGCCCAGCAACAGCCCTCGGGCAACAGTCCCGACTACTTCTCGAACCCAATCAACGCGTCCCTGAGCTTGGAGCCGAACCCTTTCGAGCAGTCGTTTGGCGGCGCGCCTGAGACGCCAGGCGGGACCAAGCTGCCGTCTGTCGCTTCCCTCACATCACCATCCTCCCTTCTCCCCGGCACCGGCGTCACGCCTTTTACCTGGGGAGGCGGTTCACTACGAACGGGCCCACTGAGCCCGGCGATGCTGTCGGGGCCAACCAATGACTACTTCAGCAGTGACCACATCCGTGGCAGCTTTCCGACTCCCAACGAATCTTCTTTAAGGTCAGGCCTTACACCAGGCGGCAGCGGGTCCATGTTCCCGGCGCCGAGTCCAAACACACAGGCTCTATTTACCCTCGCCGGCAGCACGGCTGCTACACCAGGCACGCTTGACTTCCATCGAACAGCCCTCAGTGCTGCTGCTGCTAAGCGGGAACAGAAATCGCAATCACAAGCACAGCAGCAACCTGTCACATCGCAACCGCATCCACAGGAGATGAGCAATGGTGTTGCACCGCTGAAGAACGAGACTAAGCCTTCCACAGGCCCCTTCGACCCGCATGACAACGACGCGGCGAACGGCCTGTTTATGCTTGCGCAGGGACGGAACGGAACTCAGACCCAAACCCAACAGTATCCTGTGATACCTCCACCGCAACAGGTTCACAATCATAACGCGCCTGCTCCAGTTGCGCAGGCGGTGAACACCTCGCCACAGATGAATGGGAACGCGTCGATTGGCGGAAGCTCGGCGCGAGGTGTTAGTGAGGCTGGAAGCGCGGGCTCTGACGAGAGCGAGATCGCGCGCCCCAACACGCGTGCGAAGGGGAAACGGAACTCGGCTGGGGGAACAACAAACTCTCGCCGAAAGGCTGAGGATAGCGCCGGCAGAGGCCCGGCAAGCAAGAAAACTAAGAATAATGGTGGCGCACCAAGTTCCATCAACGGCAGCTTTGACGACATGGATCATTCAGACGACGACGACGACATGATGAGGGACAACGAAGGAGGCGGAAAGTCCAAGATGACAGACGAGGAGAAACGCAAGAACTTTTTGGAACGCAACAGGTTAGCTTTTCTCCTCCTCGCCCTGCATCTGCTGAGTGATGTTAACCTTTTCCAGGGTGGCTGCGCTGAAATGCCGCCAACGAAAGAAGCAGTGGCTCGCTAATCTTCAGTCGAAGGTCGAGATCTTCAGCAGCGAGAACGATGCATTGACGGCGCAAATTTCTCAGCTGAGGGAAGAAGTTGTCAACTTGAAGACTCTCCTCCTCGCGCACAAAGACTGCCCGGTCACCCAGCAGCAAGGCCTTCACGGCGCGTTTATGCAGCAACCCCCGATGGAGCCTTTCAATCAGCAGATGAACCCCTACGGCATGGGTGGACCCATGCCCAGTCAGCCAGTACTGGCCGGCCAATCCGTCAATCGCCGGTTCTCGTAAGAAGTTGTGTCGGCGCAAAGCGGCCGGGGAGTTTGTTTGAATTCCTGGGCGGTTCATCCGTCATTTTATGACCAGGGGTTGACACGGGATGACGACTTTCGCCGTCGGGACAAAACCCAAACTAAGAAGGTCCAGGACATGGTAAGGGAATGAGAACACGGCACATGGACAACGTTATTATTCTCGTTACGACTATCACGGCACCGGCTGAGTTTGCTCGGCTGAGTTTGCTCGGCTTTTTGTCACGGTCGACATCAGGTCTTCGCTGTCATGTATTAACAACAACATATCATGACCGGCACGACAAAATATTTCGGTGTTGTGGGGTTTGGGACTGCCGATAGCAACAAAAAGGCGCAGCCTATTGCTCTTTTTTGACGGACCTTGAGCTGTAAGGGTTCGCGACATTGTTGGCGGCTATCTCTTTTGCTCATCTCGCTGGGAGTGCGTCATGCTGAGTATCAATCGTACCTTATGTATTTTGGTAACAGGGGCATACATCAAAAAGTGGCGTTTCGGGGAGGCTATATGGGTGGTGTCAGTGTTTGCCTTTTTCCTCCGTTTTGCTTCGATTCTCCTATGGTATTATTTGCGAGGTCGGCAGAACGTTCCAGTACGGAGACGAGGCGTTAAGGCTGGAGCTATGGCAGGGCGTGGGAGGGCGCTGAGGGGTGGTTGCAATGAGAACTGCGTGTTCTATCTTCACATTGCTCGTGTTTTACATATTACCCCTTGTTTCTTAGGGCGCTGTGGTGCAGCCTGAGGATGGGATCTCATCTCCATGGGGGTACTGCATGAGAAGGCCGAGCGTGATCGATGTAGCTATGTGTATTGTGTGAGCCTGAGCGAGTGGTGGTTGCGGGCAAAGAGACAGGTAGCCAAAGCAACAAAAGTCTACCACGTTTTGAAAAATAATCCGGATGGTCTTGGGGTGATTGGCAAACGGGAGATATGACATGGAAGTACCGTGGGCTGGCTATTAGCACGATCGATTGTAGTCTTGTGGGCGCTTCAGAGCTGGACTCAAAGGGTATGAGCATTTCGATGACATCTAGACAACTTGTCAACCCTGGATAAAGCTATACAAACAAGGGTTGTGTTGCGGAATAATAACCAAAACCTGAGATATCTTGGATAAAGTTAGGAAGAACCAGTATCGATGGGATGAACAAACAGTGGCTGTTGTGGAATGCTTTACCTGCTGACGTGAGTGACACAGCGCATCGTCAGTCGTGAATCGTGATTGCTGGTCGCTGGGGGTTTGCCAAGAGAAGTGGGGCGGGGACCTGGCCCAAGCGTCACTGAGCAGCCAGTTTTGCGGCCGCGGGTAAACAAACGGGGCGCAACTTCCTCGCGACCCAGCACATCAACTCCGCAGCAAAGGCGTTAACGAGCAGGGAACCGACCGATGGGCCAATTCAGCATCTCCGTACTCAGAATCAACACCCGAAAAGTTTACTTTGACGTCGCGGCCGAGGCCAGCCCACCGACCGACGAGGGGCCAATACCGAATTGACGCGTCGGACCCGCCTTGCCCGCCCGCAACACCAATCTCACGCCAAAACCAAGGATCGAGCGAATTCGACCGACGCGCCTCAACTTTTTCGCCTGGTGTCGCAACAACTAACTATCACCACCACCGTTCTCGAAACTCACCGTGCTTCGAATAGTGCAGCAGTTTTCATAAAACAGCCGCGTTAATGCACCATCCGACACGCCATCCATGACGACCCTCGTGCGGACCCGGCAGCCTTTACTAGTCTTGGACATGAGCAACCAGCCGGAGCGCCGTAAAAGCAAACGCCTCGCGGGTATGTTTGGCCCTTGTTCAATATCGCCTCCGTTGTCGAGGAGGGTGCGTGGCTGCGCAGTAGGAAAAGAGGGGAAAGCTAACTTTTGCATGCAGCTACATCGGTTTACGACGAGCAGGATGGTGACTTCCTTTTTACGCGCGGGTCGAAGAGAGCCAAGACGGCGCCGGAGCCCGAGGTAGAAGTGATCGAGAGTCCAACGATAGCAGCGCCAGTGAAGAAGAGCGCGGGGCGCCCACCGAAAAGTAGCAGCAGCGGAAGTAGCACCAGAAGGCGCGCATCGCCCCCACCTCACCCACCAGTAGCGCAGCTGAAGGCAGCAGCACTCACAACAACAAGGATATCAAAGCGCAAATCTGGCTCGACGACCACTGCGACGGCTGCGGCGCAACAACAGGAGGAGCTAGTCGTGCCCAAGACGCGAGGGCGGCGAAAGGTGCGCGAATCTGTTGAGAGGAGAATCGAGGAGGAGGAAGAACCGCAGGATGAGGCCCCGCCACCACGAAAATCGACGCGTGCGAATGGCACGCGCACGTCAAAAACGCGGATTGAGGAGGTCAGCGACGAATCTTTAAGTCTCGTTGAAGGGACCCCGATCGAGAGGAGGGACGGCAACTCCGGCTCCCAGCAGATATCTCTCCCTTTTAGCGATACGCCTATAATAAATCGGAATAAGGAGATGCGAAAGAAGGGCGGTGCCAACGGTAGTAGGCGAAGTAGCCTGGGGATGCGTGGGCGGCGGGCGAGCTCGTTGATCGATAACGGACACAACGCGTTACCGCACCGGGAAGTCGACCCAGCTGAGTTCTACAAGCATATCTCGGCCGAGGGCCTAAGCGAACCACGGAGGATGAAGCAGTTGTTGATCTGGTGCGGAGAGAGGGCTCTTAGTGAGAAACCGCCGCATGGGAGTCACGGGTCAAGCGCGGTATTGGGAGGTAAGAGTTTATCAATTGCGCATTATCTAGACAAAGCTGACCTTAATGCGCAGCTCGTGCGATACAAGACCAGCTTCTTAAGGATTTCGGGTCAAGATCGGAGTTCTCAGATTGGTTTTCCAGAGAGGAGGAACCTCAGCGCCCGGTAGTGCTGATGCCCAACCCGAGAAACATCGAACATGACGCAAAAATTGCGGAGTTGGAGGCAAGGATTAACAGGTATGCTCTCTGCGTACTCCTCATCTTATGGGACCAAACTAATTTGAGAAAACAGATTGAAAGAAGAAAAAAGCGCATGGCAAGCCCTGGCGAAGCCCCTCCCTGAAGTGGAACCGCTCTATCCGGATGACGACCCCCGTAAGGCACCATTACCAGACGAATCGCTGCTTGACCCAGAAGAAGTCAAAATGCTTGCGTCTCTGACGAACCCGGAATTGGCGTTTGGCGCGTTCAAGAGGCAGACGAGATCACGTTTGCAGAACTTACAAGCCGACCTCGAATTCAAGGTCGATCACCTCGCCGACAGCGTGCACAAGCTCGACCGGCGGGTTGTAACGGCCGGGCGCGAGGCCGACCAGGTGCTGGCCTTGAGCGCGGCGAGGTTAAAGGGCCGGGATGAGCGGGACAAAGCAGCAGCGGGGACCCGTGAGCTGCCTACCATGGAAGTACTGAGGAGTCTAGGCAGGATATTGCCCGAAGGCGCTGGTTGACTGAAATCCCTCAGTCTAATGCGAATTGCCTCAGGCTCGGTAGGCCAGCGTCCCGGAAAGGGCTCGTCTGGCTGTTTCTCCGACTACGAATATAATGATGGTACGAGATTTCTTTGTGTGTATTGCTGTTGATGGACGGGAAAGCGAGGTCACTGGAGGGACGGGTGGCACAATTCTTATTTCACATCTGGCGATGGCGTTTCTTGTATGCAAGGAATGGAGGGATCGGGGGGGGAAAGGGCGTTGGTGGCTTGCTTTCTATCGCCTCTTCTCTTGGCTGGAGAATGAGGCAGCATGTTGGATGATTCCCAGAGTGCGCTTTACGAAAGCTGTGATAGTATTCTCCTTGGTGGATGACCGATTGTTGTATATAGAATGGTCAGAACCAAAGAGGACAGGAAGGACGTCGGTTTCTTTCCCATCCAGATGATGTATTGGTACAAGTGACCTTGTGTGGCCAACTTGTAATCATACAGCTATATTAAATCAGCAAAAACAAGCCGTAACCTCGTCACTTCGACTCCTCCAACGTAGGCATGAACGCCATCCCGCCCTCCCCTCTTGACCTCTTCTGCTCCACGTGCGCCCGCAGCAGCCTGAGAACCTCGCTGTCCGCCCACCGCGCCGGCACAGGCCGGTACGCAGGCTTGAACGTCCCCACCGTCTGCGCCCACTCGCCCTGCGCCGGAGCAACGACCTCCTTCGCCTCGTGGTGCACACCCGCCACACCACCCCCTTCCGCCGCGGCCGGCACCGGCTCCTGCGTCGCCCAGTAGTAGATGTCCCAGTCGTTCTCGTCAAGAAACAAATCATACTGCTTCAGCTGCGCGGGTGTCATGGCGGAGAGGTTCGCCGCCGCGAAAGTCGACAGGAGGAGGTCCGACTCGAGGGTCCCGCGCTTGCGGGACTGGTCTGTTGCCAACGCCTTTGTTAGGACTTCTGTCGCGGCGGGGAGGAGAGAAACCGGGAAAAGGGGGAAGGGGCAACGTACACAACAGTCGTGCACGCGTCGTCTCGGGTGTCTCCCCTGTGCGACGCAGTGGCTCGATCTTGAATTTTGCGCCCTGCAGCTCGCCGACCTCGAGGTCGCGGCCGGCTTGGTCGGGATTGAGGGGGTCGGAGACGAAGGTGCGACGGAGGGGGGAGCTCAGCGAGAGCAAGGCCAGCCTGGCTGTGGCTGGGCGGGCGCGGGCGCATTGGAGGAGGGCGTGAAGGGGTGCCATGGTGGGCGTGTGCTTGGATGTCGTGTGTGTCGGGTTGCGCGCTCTCGGTTTGGCAGGGATTAGGAGGGATTGGAGGGATTGTTTATGGTCCTTTGGTAGTATAGAGGGAGGCACGGGGTTAGGACGCTACGGGAGGCGAATTGCGTGGTTCGTTGAGCTTGGTGTATGATGTCGAGAATTTGTCGGATCCGGCGCCGCTGCAACGTGCAGTTCGCTACTGTAGCTTGGCGATCTTAGCTGTGCCGAGGCCGGACTCCCGGCTCCAGTGTAGTCCCACCGTTAGACCTGTAGCCATTACTTCATAGTTCATTGACAAATCATCATGATAATACTTCTAGAACATTTTCACTGTCATCTTTGGTCTCGTCAGTCTAAACACCCCCAACAATATCACAGCCTCCCGCACAACCAGCATCAAGTACAAGTTCCATACCCATTTTTGGCCAGTATATAAACCATATATTCAGTACACCGGAGATATCCGTCATAATGCCATGCTCGCCTGCGCGCGTGATTGTGAATACCCCCATGCAGAGCTCGCAAAACTCCCGCTCCAAAAGCCATCTGTCCGGTCCGCCATATTAAATAAGATGCTTCGACCTGTGGCACTTATTGTTAGCTCCAAAAGCGGACGGGATGCTCGAACGGCCGTAACCCACCTAAAGTAAGCCCTCAGGTACATAATCTGCCACCCCCAGAGTGCGATCAGCAGGAAAGTCGTCATGAATCCGAACCACTTGACACGGTTGTTGGTGCTCTCGTTGGTGTCGCGGAGCTTCTGCTCGCGGATCCGGAGGTAGTCCATCTCGCTGACCACCTCGGCCACCATCTCCTCAATGCGGCGCAGCTCCGTCTCGACCGGCTTCAGCTTCTCGGTGGCCTGGATCGCGGACCAATCCTTGGCGTCTGCACCAATGTCGATGTCGAGCTCGATGTGGCGCTGTGGTTGATCGACGTACTTCGCTGCAACGGTTTGTTAGTCTCATTCCACGACCACCACCGAGCTTGCGTCCAGGGGATGGGGCAGCATACAGCCGGTCAGGTAGTTCTCAAAGCACACGTCGAATGCGGCATCAGCGTGCGATGTGAAGACAGTGCGCTGCTCGCCCACGATATCCTTGGGCTTGCCGTATTCGTTCCCTGCCGCGTCAGAGATCTATTCGGGTCACGTTAGCCAAATTGTCCTCCATGGCGTTCGTTCAGCTCTGGCAGCATCTGGCGGCACTTACGTGCATGTCGACTCGCATTCCATCGTCCCTGTGGCCGTCAACAGTGGCGGTGACCACGACCAGAGTATCCTTGCCGACGAAATTCCGTATGCATCGCTGCGAGTGCCGGCTGTGCGAAGGGAGCGCCTCGAGGTCGAACTTGAGGGCCTGTGTGCCGGCAGCCAGCAGCAGCAGACTGCAGAAAAGGGATCGTGCCCGTGCCATGGTTGCTAATATGTTGGACTGTGGACGGCGACAGCAAGCTCGAAATGCGGTTGTTGGCGAAAGTCAGGAGAAGAGAACACCCAGCTGCTGCACTCGATTCAATTCCCAACGACGAAAGGGAAATCTGTCGCCTTCTGCTTGGGTTAGTACAGGGGGGTGCTTGAAAGGTGGCCAATCACCGGCCGGCAGTTGGGCTCCATTTCAGCGGGTAGCCTCGCAGATGCCCCACACGGGAGCACGGACTCCAACTTCAGCCTCGCGACTGTGTGCTTCTTGGCTCTTGACTCTTTTCGCGCCGACCCTCAGTGAGCATCGTTGCCTCCCGAACCCACTACATCCAGACAACGCGCACCCCTCATACGAGGACCTGGACAAATGCGCAGAAACCCATACAAGTACTTGACCTTCCTCACCATCTGGGGCTTCTTCCACACGATAACGAATGTAAAATGCCCAAATGTGAGTATTGCGCTTTTCTCTCCCCGACTTCACCCCCCCTCCGCCGCAGCTCGTTCGCGTTTTTGCTGACCATGACGCCCTAGTCTTCTGTGATTACTGCGATGTCTACCTCACGCACGATTCGATGAGCGTGAGGAAGGCGCATAACAGCGGCCGAAACCATCTCCGCAACGTCGTGGACTATTATCAACGTAAGTCGCCCTCTCCTTTGCAGTACCACCGCCGCCACGACATCGGCCCTCGCCGTAGCCGTCACGATCGCTTCGTCGCCGGCTACCGAAACTACAACAGTCGCTCACACTTCCCGCATCTAGAAATCGGCCACGAGAAAGCACAGTCCGTCATCGACTCCATCACGTCATCGTACGCTGCCGAAGGCCAAGCCCACGCGAACCCCATGCTCCCGCAGAACCAGCCCGGCGGAATCGCCCCCGGTCTCGGTCCCATGCCCGGCCCCGGTGGCATGTCCTTCCCACCGCCCGGAGCACCCGGCGCGCCACCATTCCCCTTCCCGATGCCCGGTATGCCCGGCATGCCACCCTTCCCCGGCATGCCAGGAGCGCCTGGAGCCGGAGGACCGCCCGGCGCGCCATTCATGCCGCCCGGACCAGGTGGTCGCGGGGTTCCCCCCATGCCGCCTTTCCCTGGTATGTCCGGAGCTGGTGGCGTACCGCCCTTCCCTCCCCCGGGAGGCCTGCCGTTCCCTCCTCCAGGTGGTTTCCCCTTCCCGCCGCCCGGCCAAGGATTCCCTGGCATGCCGCCCTTTGGAGGGCCGCCTGGTGACAACAGATGAGGTTGACAGCAGAATCAAGTTGCATTCTGTAGCCCAGAGGAGCGGTGTGGTTGTTGTGTTGTACAAAATTCGGAACAGGAGGGAAAAGGAGCAAAGAAGGAGTTTATCATGTTTTAGGGCCAGGTTTTTGTTTTGGGCGGAGAAGTGAGAGAGAAAGATACCACTAAACCTTCCAAACCGCATTTTTTATAAGCTCTCTTTGCCAAAGCTTTGAGAGATGGCTTACAAAACAAGCGATACCAACCTCTTTTGCACCCCTAGCCGAAAAGTGACATACTGATGGGGATGTATGCCACCAAACAGATTACACATAATTCAAGAGCACAGGTCAGGTGAGCGGCAAAGAGACGCTCGATTTTTTGCTTGCTATCGTGGTTGGTATCATCATAAAAGCAGGAGTAAATATAGGCAACAGCTCTATCTTAAAAGGTACACAGACCCAGTAGCTCCATCGCCACCTGTCGTTTACCTGATATTCATCCGGGAGTAACTAACAGTTCCCCCAAGTCAGACATCGACTTTAGCACTGTATTCGTGTCATGGGTCGCAAAGAATCCCAAACATCCTAAGTCTAGCCAGCTTTCCCCCACATCCCCATAGACTCCGATCTCGTTCTGCCGCATGAAAAGAAAGAAAAACGGAGATTTCAAGGCAATAAAACGCCTATGATCCCTTCCTCTCCCGAATTCGAAGGTCATCATCGTTATAAAATGGGCAGCAGGCGAGGAGCCATTCGTGAAATGTCTTTTTCGTGTCATAGCGGTCGTCAATGTAGCTTTGCCGAATGCCAGGGTAGTATAGAGCGAATGGTGTTGATGTTGAGGAGACGGCTAACAGGTCCCTCACACCAAAGATGTAGTTAGAATAAGATAAAAGGTTAGAATCGTTCTTGTCCCTATGTATAAGCCCATCCATATAATAGAAAGGCATGCGGGTCACCGAATAGTGACCGATCTCTGCAGAGCCCCCTCTCAATTCGATTAGACATGCTTTTGCTGCTGTTCGAAAGTTTCTCGGTAACTGTTTCTCCTGATGACGTCCCCAACGCCGTCTCTGACCTCCCGTGGCCCGCTAATTATCCTTCGGAGTTCCTGGGTCCGCTTCTCACGGCGGCGCTCACTCATCCGGCGCGGGATATTGATCTTATTGCCTATTGCAGGCAAGAGACCACTGCGTCTGAATGAATCGGCTGAGCTTTTTGGCGACCGCCAGAACCTGAACTGCCGTCCACGTACTCCAGCTTCGTCCGGTGCCGTGTACGGTCGTCCGTCGTTAGACATGAGGCGAGGCATTGATTCGAGGCTCTTCCGAAACCTCATCACACGCAAATTCCCACTAGGCGTGCGGCGAATTGTTCGGCGGTCAGCATCGCGTGCTTCGTACTCATACTCGTCATGCCGGGCTGGCAGAATGGCAAAGGTTTTCTTCATGCGAGCACTCAAGCTTCGACGTGGTTGCCAGGGGCGATTGTCGATCCGTGGATACTTGTAGGTGCGGCCACCAGACCGCTGGTCTGTCCATTCCTCATCAGACTCCGAAGCAGAGTCATCAGCGTAAGCCGGTCGCCAGAGCGGGTGAAGCCGGGTTTCGTCAGCAGGTCCGTCATCTGCGAACGAATGTCGCCTCAGACCTGGCCGTTTCCCCTCATCCCAATCGCTCGAACTCTTCCTCGAATTTCTTGACAGAGAGAATGTCCTGGTCAGGAGTCCAACAGGTCGAGCAGGAGAAGGGCCGTATTCCGAATTACGGCGAGTACGGCCACGACTCAATGTCCGTTGCAGAAGCGACGGTCGCCTTTTTGGCTTCTCTTCCTCCATGTCATAGAAATTCCCCAATTGCTTCTGCTTTTCCACCGCGGGTGTCATCCCAGAAGGCGTTGCGGGAATGAAGTTGATGGCTGGTGGCATGGCTGGCGGCTCTGGAGGTGCCCTTGGATTTCTCAAGGGAGAATCAACAGCATCCATCGACATAACCTGCGGCGGTGTAACAGGAATATTCTCATCTGCATCGTCGGTTCGGATCCTAGGCATTTCTACCTCTGAATATTTGTTCCGCTCAAGGGATGAGCTCTCTGATGGCCTGTTCGAGTGATCAACGACCAGAACAGACTTGTTCTGATGTGGATAGATATTGATGGCCAACGCCTCGGACACCTCCGCGTGAGATGTACCAGTCGTATCCATGGAAGCCTGCGAGAAAGGCGTGTTCTGTACAGACAATCGCCTCCCAAAGAATGGATCTCCATACCGATCTACATGAAGTCGGTGTTCGCTATCATCGTGAGTATCATGGGATTCGGGATATGTTTGAGAATGTCTAGCTTCTTCAGATTTTCGCGACCCGAGAGATGTAGCACGGCGGATTAATATTTCCGGACGAAGTGTTTCGCTCTGAGCCAGATTTCGGGTTTTCGAAACACCGCGGCCAATCTCATCCTGGCTCAAGACCTTGCCGTCCTGCTCAAGACGTGGCTTTTCCACATCGAGTTTTTCCAGCATTCGATGGACATCCTGTAGCGCGTGTTGTCCGTGTTGCGCCTGGGAAGCATTGTGGGCCCTGAGGCTTTCAGCTGTTAGAGAGCCAGTCCTCGACGCATTCCGGCTAGTTGGGGCAGAAAGGGAGGATGACCGGGTAGGTATCGTAGGTGGAAAATCTATCGTCCGCTGGTCACCTGGGCGAGATCCATCAGACTCAGACATCGTCCTACTCCGTCGGGAGGGCCTTTCGTTCAAAATAACAGGGTCCCGGCTCTTGGAGACTTGTGATACATAGGCAGATGTCAGGCTTTGGCTTCGCTTTGACCTCCGACTACTTGTTGACCTCAAAGACGGCTCTTTGCTGCTCGATTTGACTGAAGATTTGCGTTCTGGGACAATAATAACGGGGATGCCGCCATTCTTTCGCACCTCTCTCCGAGCCTTACGGCTAGAGACAGTATTGGTCGTACCGGTGGATGCATAACTATCGCGCGGGATATTCCGCGGGGCCTCTGCAACCTTCGGGTTTGACAACCGCCGTCGTGGAGCGTTGTCAACATATGCTGAGATTGATGTGGGGGCAGAACTGGTTGGAGAAAGGTCGGAGCGTGAATCACGCAGTCCCATCTGTTTCCTAACGTGACGCAACGTCTTCCGCCGTTGAGGCGCTGTTTCAACAAGAATCGCCTCCACTATTGTCGAGGTTGTTGACTGAGTCGACATGATAGACGACCGTTTGAAGTCGCTGCTGACCGACGATTCTGAGTGAGAGGTTGCTGGTTGGGTGATGGGAAACCGATCAGAGACGACTCTGCGCGACGGGTAAACCACCGGGCTTTCCTGCAGAGACATTGAACGTAACGCCTTGGTGGCATTTGTCGGCGTCACTGTCAAATCTTCGACGACCTCTTGTTTGAGCCCGTTCACCTGGGCGGCCGGTCGGCGTTTTTTGACGGTCACATTCCTTCCCAGATTGTCGTCCCATTCCTCTTCCACTTCACTGCCCGAGCCTCCAACTCCATTCGTCCACTCGCCATCAAACACGTTAAACTCTTTTGCCGTCCTCGGAGTTATCTCTCCACCTGGGCTTGATTCGAGCCCGAGACCCAAACCTATTGCGCGAGGCGCTGGTTTTCTGTCGCTGTTGATATGCCGAACGGTGCTCTGCGAAGTTTTGGCGGATGGCGGGAATGGGCGCAAAGTCGACCTCGCGTCGTCTTCATCCTCAGATGACAGTGGATTCTCTGGAGCTGTCCTGAACGACTCTGTCCTCGAATCAATGGTTACCTTTGACGGGATGCGGTCGCTTATTGGGGGCCGAGGTTTAACGTGACGGGCGACCCGTCCAGGAGGCGTTCTATCAGGAGTCAGATTAGGTGTCGGCGGAGTTTGTTGGTTTGTTGGGGTAGTCGGGTCGCGCGACTGAACGTTCTCCGAGCTTTGTAAGGGGCTAGCAACATACGTCGGACTCGAGGTATTGTTCACGGAGCGGCTTGACGAAGACTTTCGGGAATGAGCTGGTGGTGTTGGAGGGGGCTCGGGGCCGCCCCCTATTCGTTTCGATCGTTGGCGCACCGAAGGACTCAAGTCCTGTGAGGTTGAAGCCCGCGATAAGAGCGTATCGACCTCCAACCCATATCTTCGCGGCGTCGACCGTTGCACGTCGTGCACAGCCGCGATCGAGTACACTTCTCTTTTTGGATGCGGAAGAACCTTGTGCTTCTTGAACATACGCGGCTGGCTCCCCAGGACGTAGTCGCCCTGGGACACGCCCGTGTTGGGCAGCATCGGCTTGAGTGCGGCGCTTGCCGCCATTGGTAGCGACGGCATGAAGCGGCGATCCAAGACCGGATGCCCTCCCGATCGTCCTATTCTCTCAGGCGTAACAGCAAAGCGGCCGGGGTCTTCGCATATTGGTGGCAGTAACGACGAGTTTGTGGTGAATGGGCAAGCGGGCGACACAGCAACGGCCAGAGCGGCGAACTTTGAGGTCGGCAAGGTGGGTGGTTTTCAGTCTTGCAGGACAGCCAACGTGCGTGCAGTCGCAGACGCTGAGGTGGGACACAGGCAGATGGGGATTGCGGCCGGATCGCAGTCGAAACAGGTGCCAGCGGCCTGTGTGAGACAGCGACAAGTGGCCCTCGGGACCTTGTCCGCCGCTGAATGGTTGTGCGAGTGTCTGATCAAGGCTGGGCGCAGGTGGCAGGAGAGATGCTTTCGCGGTCCCGGTCTTTTTGCGGCAAGGGCCTCTTTCAATGGGCTGTGCCTATTCACCAATCATGCCGCCGCCAGTTCTAAGTCGAGCTTTTGCGGCGCATCGTTGGGGGGCTGACGATAATACGCGGTGTTCGGGGGTAAGCGCTGGGCGACAGCTGAAACGAAACGATGCCGACTATTGAATATCGACCCCTTGGCTCCGTCACCAGAAATCTGAGAGATGCGATGGAAGTTGGATCAGCGCAATTTGGTCGCAAAAAGGGCAGTCACAGCGCCACACAGCCCCGAGGAGAAGAAGCTGGCATCAGCAGCGGCGGGTGATTGGGCGGTGGATATGAAAGCACCAAAAAGAGGCAGGCAGGAAGGAAGCAGGGTGCTGCTCTTTCCACACTACCTGCCCGCCTCTTCTGCGCGCACAGAGAGCGGGGGGAGCTGGATGCGGACGGTTTGCCCGCCGGGTCTTTGCCAAGCGCAGGCAAGACAGCTCTTCTATCCCCAATCCCGTCATAACCGGCATCAACCACCCCACAGCATTACACCTACAACCGAGCCAAGGTGAAAGCCGAGAGGCTGGCAGTGGACACCCGGGTGCGCACACACGATTCAAAAGGAGACGCTGCCTCCATGCTTTTGCCTTTCACCCCGCTTGCTAAGTGCCCGCCCGACGGCCACCACCGCCGATTGTCCACCTCCACCCTCCCGCTGGCACCGCAGCCGAGTGGCAGTCGGTGTGTCCTCCCGCAGGCCGCAAGCTGCCCGCCCCAAGATCAAGAATAGGACGGACAGCCAGGTCGGTCCACAGCATCCACGACCACAGCATGCACGCCCACTTGGCAGAGCGAGCACTGCAGGTCTCTGTCGCTACGGCCTGCAGTTTCCGGTCCGCACAGCATTCGCCTTGCCTATGGAACCGATTCGCGTGGGACATTTGCAACGGAACCGCATTGAGCTTGAGAATCAGCGGAGGAGGACCTTGGTCGCTAGCGTGCTGCAGCAGGAGAGAGAGCAATAGCCAAATCAGCGTGCGAGACCTGCCCGTCCATCTTTGACCTCATGCAAAGCGATGCAGCAGCGGGTCAGCGAATCAGCGACCAGAGCTGGAGGGCTGGTATTCTCAGTCAAGACATTGAGGGGTTGGTCAGCAGGCCACAGCTGCTCAATGTCGCGCCCACCTGATGTTGTGCTTGCGGTGCGGTCGGCATCTGACCTGCGATGTTCCAATACCCCGTGATCCGCAGTGCGATCGTGGCATTCTTGTCAATATCCCACGCTGTCGGGTCCATGGCCATGCTCAGCACTTGCTTGCAGGTTCTCTTCTCCACAGGTGTTATCCCCTGGCTCTTCTCTTTTTTGTCACACTTCTTCTCCTATTCTCTCGTTCGTCTCCAATCACGTGTTGGCGCTCTTCCAGGCCGAGCAACTCGAGGGTAGTCTGCAATAACACATAATCAGCCCTGCTTCTAGAAGATCGAAAGCTTCAAAAGGATACGGTACCAAGCGGCCCTTACTCAGGATCTCTGCCAGCTTGTCTCCTCGACCACTGTCCAAGCGCACTGTCCATCGTGTTACTTCCCTTTTCCCTACCAACCTCGAACCACTCCACTGCTTGAAAGCGGGACATGCCTCAGCTGGCATTCAGTTACAACTCATACCAAGTGGACGCGAGAAGTTATCCCCAAATACAAGTTCATAAGCGACGGCCAAGGACCACAGGAGACATAGAAGGCCTTCCATTAACGTATCCTTGAGTGAGGCCCCGTCCAATTCAATCAAGCCAGCGATACAAAAACAGCGGGGGTCATACATGATGGCAGGATTGATTTGCCCTATCAGGTAAAGGATAGAAGAGGCCAAAATAAGGACACAGTCCACGGATTACCTACGACCGGGAAGCATGCTTATCTCCAACCCCACCACAGCCGTTTGCCAATGGCTTGAGCCCCGCTCCGTCCGGAACCACTGGCGTCATACAAACAACCGGAACGAAGTATGCCATTGACCGGGCCCGGATCTTTGCCTGGCTGCCTCCTGCAGCTCTCGAGATCCCATTAGTGGCCGATTATCTCACAGGACAGCGTGGGAGTTGGGACCGCTGCGGCGAGGTTGCAACGCAAAACGCACAGCACCGACGCAAAGTGATGCCAACTGGTCGGCGGCCATCCGCTTTATCTCCACGCTCCTCCCGCATGCGAACGCCGATGTCATCAGCTATAAAAGCAGCTGTTACCTAACGAGAACCACCGACATGACATGCTACGCACCGGCGTGTCCCAGACGGTCTCGGTCGAGTTAGCCAGTGAGCGAGCGAAACCCATATCCTTCCATGGCCTAGGTGCTGCTGAGAGATAAGGGTCAGGATCATCCTCCGGCTCGTCGAGTTCTCTGCACGGGAATATGGGATCAGATTGCTCTCTGTCCAATCCAATTGACGGGCTACAGATGCAATGCAGAAGCACCGGCAGCGATGGGCAAGTCATAAAGCTCACAGGTCATCCAGCATATGAGGTTCTGGCAGCTCCCCTTTGCCTTCATTTCTCCAGAACCAGTAAGCGTGGTAATCTTTGTGAATACCAACATGATGGCCCGATGCTTCCTTGCCCTCTTTCTCGTGGTAGCCGTCAGGGCGCACGGCGACCACGGTGACCACGACCAGAATCCCATAGCGGGTCCGCTTCAAGGTCTCTGGTATAACACGCTGCCGGGAGATGGAGGTACACAGGTTTGTTTCCATGCCGGCGAGCTCTCCGCTGCTTGGCATTGACGGTGCAAGTAGGCCGATTCCGTGTTCTCGGGAATCTCTACCTTTGGCCGCCTGCCATACGCACCCTGCCTCTCCCACAAGGACATCAACTACGACATTGCGTTCATTGGTGTGTGTTCTCAATTCTTCCTAATTGGAGGGCCCAACTAACCCCCCTTGAGGTGCCCCTTTTGACACGGGTACGTCGTACCGACCTGGAGCCCGCTTCGGTCCGTCCGGCATCCGCCAAGGATCACGCCGCCTCAACCTCTAGTATGTCCCGACCAGGACCTCACCCCTCAACCGACCACTGACCAACTGCCCCCTTCCCAGCGGCGGCTACAACGTCCCACTCGAGACAAACCCGTTCAACAGCTGGGCCAAAGTCATTGACTGCGGCGACATCCCCGTGACCTCGTAGGCATCTAGCACCGCCCATCCCAACATTCAAACCTATCCTCATATACATCTAGATACGACAACACATGGGCGCTCCACCAGATCGAAGAAGGTCACTATACCATCCTTTCGCGGGCCCCCAAGACCGACGCCAGCAAGAAAGGCCCCTCGCTCAAGGGCAAGACCCTCCCCCGCGTGATCACCCTCGGCGGCGACCACACTATCACCCTTCCGCTCCTCCGGTCTATCAACCGAGCCTACGGCCCCGTGACAGTGATTCACTTCGACTCGCATCTCGATACTTGTATTTTCCCCGTCCCCTGCCCCCTTCTTCCCCCCTCCCCCTTCCCCATCTCCCACCTCTTGTTAACCCCCCCTAGGGCGCCCCAAAGTCTTTGGCGGCTCCCCCTCTCAAGTCGCCTCCATCAACCATGGGACCTACTTCTACCACGCCGCGCAGGAAGGCCTCCTCCGTAACGACACCAACATCCACGCCGGGATTCGCACCACGCTCAGCGGGCCGAGCGACTACGAAAACGATGGGTACTGCGGGTTTGAGATCGTCGAGGCCCGTGAAATTGACGCCATCGGCACGGAGGGGATCATTAAGAAGATTAGGGAGCGGGTGGGGACGAAGAATCCGGTTTATTTAAGTTTGGATATTGATACGTTGGATCCTGCTTGTGAGTTTATGTTTCTTGGGCGTGAAGGGGGAGCGGTGTGCGGGAAGGGGAGCGGAGGAGAAAGGGTGAGCGGAGGGAGAGGGGGGAAAATGCTAACGGTCAATAGTTGCCCCGGCGACGGGAACCCCTGAGACGGGTGGGTGGTCGACTAGAGAGCTGAGAACTATTTTGAGAGGGCTGGATGGGATTAATCTCATCGCTGCGGATATCGTGGAAGTTGCGGTGAGTGCCATGTGTTGTTGTCGAGGGGGGTCTAGAGGGCGGGGATACTAATGTTGGGGTGGGATAGCCTGCCTACGATACAAATGCCGAGCTTACGACCATGGCGGCGGCGGATGCGCTGTATGAGATCATGAGCATCATGGTCAAGAAGGGGTAAGATTATGTTTTTTCCCTCGGTTTCGCATGAGTTGGGCTGACAATTATGTGATATGAGCAGACCACTTAGTGTCTTGGAGGTTGAACCTGCGAAGGAAGCGTCCGACTTGTAATATGCCTCGCATTCGCTCGGAAAGTAGCGATGTGTTATGCTATTCTTGAGTATTGCACAATATCTCAGGCTCCTGGCTGTAGGATGATTGACGTCATCACCTGCAATCCCCCGCGGCCGTTACAGGTCCCTGTTGATTGGGATTATTGGGAAGGGTTGGGGTCGGCGGAGTTATTCGTACTTCCGGTACTGATAGGTAAGAGGTGTCGCTGACCCAGGCTGGCATATGATAATGCGGCGACGCTGATCGGAAGGGATTCTCCCCGTGGAATGCTGCGGTACAGACTTGTGAAGGGCCTCCCTGAATAAAGCCCGGGGTGTGGATATTACCCAAGATTTGCTGTCGATGTTCTACATCCTGATCTTGGGCGGTGGTGCGAGAGTGCTTGGAGTAGAGCTGTGTTTCATTGAGATTGTGTCCCAAATCTTGCCCCAAAGCCCAAAGCCGCCGCTCATGTTTGTTGACTTCCGCGTCAGGGGTTGTCTTTTCCGGCGAAAAGGGACCGGCTTGTGCCGCGGTCTCCTCTCAGCTTGACGAATGCCCCTGGACAGACGGTCTTTCCGCTTCCAAATTATCCCGTGCCGTCATTTTGGGAGGTTTATCGGGGTTGGAAGAAGAGTTACACAGAGACAGAAACGCGCAATCAAACGGTGCTGTGCTAGCCTATAATTTGACGGTCGACCCTTTATTTTCCCTGCGCATCTTAGGTATCTGGTCAAATAGGTACTGAGGTGCAACGAGAAGGTTTGGCGAAATCCTCATACACCCGTCTCACACCAAAACAAACAGAAGACCTAGATTATTACATATGGGCCTTGGTTGCATTATAAGAAACCATTGGAGAATGCCGGAAAGTCTGCCGTAAGAAGTGTAATCCGGGGTACGGTGCAAATAGACCTCAATATAAACGGGTCGCTTCAGTATCGGTTTTACGGTAGCTACGTTTTGTCGTAACGCCGATCCAGACCGGACATGAAGCCATATCGAGGCTGGTATAACTCGCTTCTGCGGCGTTATTCAGCTCCCGTCTTTAGTCTCGGGCTAGTCTTCTCTAATCCTCGGTTTCCCGCATTCCCAGAAAAGATCGAAACGGCTCGGCTGGCCCGTCACCGAATCCCCGTATCGCGATACGATGACTCCGCAACCACCACGAGACTTGTGCCCCCTGCGATCCTCAAAAGCCGTGACGAAGAACGGCCCAGCTTTCCGAGCCTCTTCGTCTTGAGGGAATGACACCCTCCGTCCATAAACGAGCATTTAAAAATAGTTAGTTAATGACTCCTACCTAACATTGTGTGTTTTTTTACCATCCTCTGGGAATGACATCATTGCATACCCGTTTGCAAGCACAATCCCCAAACTACCTTTGTCAAGGCTCCTTCATGTACTTGCGGGTGTGGCGCATCCATCCCGAGATCCTCCGACCAGGATTGATTCACATCGTGACATTCAACATCATCCCACCGCCCTCTCAATTCACCAGAATGTTAGGGCGGCAACTGAAGGGCAACCACGCACCACAAACACCCCACTCATCCAGATAATCCAAAATGACCCTGAAATGGGAAATGGGAAGGCACGACAACGGTGCACCTGCTCGCTTCACCCCGCAGCACAGCGACACGGGATGCAACATATGCGTTCCTGCAGAACCTTTATATCGCTCCCGCGAATAACATGCACGGGAAAGCTTCGACCGGCAACCATGGTATGCCGTGAAACGACGGTAATTTGGGCTTGGAGAGGGGGGCCGCCGGGTCCAGGATCGTGAGTGACCTCGATCAGGGCCTTGGTAATCTCTTGGAGGTTGGGGTGTGTTTGGGAATAGGGAGGTACTAAGGTAGGTCTCGCAGGGTGAGAGGGGGTGTTGGATGATGGGGCAGGGGTGCTTATTAGGTAGGTTGTCGGAGGGGAAGGGGAAGGGAGGGGACCTCGAGGTGAGAATTTGGTTGAGGGTTGGCTATACGAGTCTCTCAGTCACGGTCAAGAGGTGTGGCGGCGACGTTGCGTGGTCACGGTTACCTCCAGTCGCTAGTTTGCCTCTGGGCTCGGATCCAGGGACCAGTCCAATGGGCGAATATCGTCGACCGGGTTGCCGCCACCACCAGCTTCTCCCTTGTCTCTGCCTCTCCTCGTGTTGTCCTGCGAACCCGACGGTTGAGGCCTAGGTCTAGCAGGGACCTGGAGAGAAAACCACGGATGCAGGACACGAGAATCGAGAATCGTACCAGCCTTTCCTCTAGCCTCTCGTACTACCTGTTGTGCCAACGGCCCAGCCCTTTGTCCCTCGGCCGTCCCAATCCACGGCGTACACTGCTTGCAGGCATGGGCTTCTCCGGCTTAGTCGCGGTCTTACTAAGTAGCACAGGCCGAGATCGAGGGCAGGAGGACTCACATAAACCCGGCTTTTCTGGGTGCGATCTCGATTTATAAAGGGCTTGCCGTCCGGACCCGGCGATTTCTCTTTGTCTCTCCATCCCATCGTCTGTCTATTTGAGCACTCGCTTCTCTCTGGTTTGCCAGTCACTCGCTTGCAACCCTGCACACCATCGTTTCACCATCAACACAAAACACCATGAAGAGCATCGTCGGCCTCACTCTGGCCTCGGCGGCCATCGCCAGTGCGCAGGCCGGCATCACCGAAAACTACCCGGGCAACCAGACCTGCCCCAAGGCGAACGCAGCGTACTGTGACGGCGAGTCCCTCAAGACCAACATCATCATCCGCTGCAGCAAGGCCGGTGTCGAGGGCCAGGCCGGCAACTGCGCCGCCGTACGTACTCCCCAACCCCCAAACCCTAGCATCCAGAAAAGCACACTAACAGCCCCCAGAACCTCTCCGGCCAGCCCCCTATCGGCAGTTCTCCCGCTCGCTGCTACCAGTCCTCTCCGGAAGCCGGCGACGCCGCGTGCGAGAAGAACTGCGTAGTCTACGCCTCCTCGAGCTCTTTCACCCTGCCCATCAGCCTCTGCACGCCGACCTACACTGCCAGCAGCACCACCCCGACCGCGTCAACCACCAAGAGCACCACCACCATTCCCACATCCCACACCACCGTCATCACCTACAAACCCACCACCACCTCCACCTCTGACTGCGAGTCAACCACCATCTATGTCAACCCATCAGGAACTCACCCCCACCAGAACAACTCAACTCTCATCACCAAGTCTACCACCATCTACACCAACCCCACTGGTCCGACGGCCAAGCCCTCGGTCACTACCGCCGGTGCGGTCGCTAACCAGGCTGTCGGTGGGCTTGCAGCGATGGGTCTCTTTGCTGCCTATCTGCTGTAATTTCTTGGGAGGGAACATATTGTTTAATATTAATTGATGCCATGTACGGCGACGTTGGTTGGATATGCATACACACGGTCATTTGAGAAGAGACATTCTGTGAACAGAATCAGGGGAGGGATACTGGGTAGTACTAAGATGAGATGATATGAGATTCACGTTCATGTCTGACTGCCTTTTGTCGTTGTTGATAGACGGAATGGAGACGGAGGAGTTTGAGAGAGAGAAAAAGAGTATACTTCACTTCAATTCATGCATAGGGCTGGTGATGAGTTTGGGCTTTAGCTCGGTATATTTTTTTGGGTAATCTGCGGCGTTGTCGTATCGACGGACGCATTGTTATGGACTGGCGGGGGTTTTTTTTCAATAGATTCCGTCGTCTTATTTTGAGGTTGTTGCAACCTGTTGTCATTGGAGCTCAAAAGGGGCTTGGGATTTGGAGTTGGGGAATAAGTTAGATGTGTTCTGAAGGGGGTGGCAGATAGGAATACTAGAAAATGTAGTTGGTATATCAATGGAAATGATCTGAGGTGAGAGAGAGGTCTTGAGTGTTACCTAGCTTGGTCGAGTTAAAGTTGGTGCCGTGATGGTATCATTCTCCCCTTGGTGGGAACAGATACATGGGACATTTCCCCTTCAGCTACCAGTATCCAAAGCGGACTTCCAAGAGTTGATCTTCAGATGGGGTACCTACTCACCAACAGCAAAACCCCTCTCCTCCATCCACCACCCCTTAAAAATACTCAACCTCTCCGTCCTCTCCCTCATCAGCTCCCTCCCCACCGCAGTCTTCGCCATCCCCTCCAGCCTCAGCAACTTCTCATCCAAATGCCCCATCGAACCATCCATATCCCGCCCCGTCTTGGCCCCCCCAAACGTGAACATCCGGCCCAGCCCAATCGCGCCCACGGCGTCAAGACGGTCGGCGTCCTGCACGACGGCGACCTCGGGGTGCTGGGCGATGAGGGATAGCGTGAGGGAAGGGTTCTGGATCTCAGTGGTGTAGCTGATGGCGTGGCAAATAGTTTGGATCTTGGTAGCCAGGGCAGGGGAGGCGCCGTGGGAGAGGAGAAGGGTGGTGACTGGGGAGGAGGAGGCGGGGTCCGCTCCGGGAGTAGTGTATCTGTGGGTGGGTTAGATCGGGTGAATGAGAGACAGGGAGAGGGCGCTATCGGGGTGAGGGATGAGAGGGTGGTGAGATGGGGTTGAGAGGTGCGTTTGTCACGGCAGCGGGCGGGTAACTGGGCGCTGGAGGGATGGTGGTAGCGGTGACGGAGGGGAACTCACTTGCGGTCGCCGACGTCGTGGAGGAGGGCAGCCAGCTGGATTACGCGTAGGTCGAGATCGGCTCGGTTCTCTGACTGCGAGTAGATGTGCCGGGCCAGACCAACTACGCGCAGGATGTGGCTCCAGTCATGCGAGGCATCGTAGTTCGACATGTACGCCTTGACGTACGCCGTCACGGCCTGCACGAGCGGGTCATCTTCGAATGTGTCCATCTTGTCCTTCTGTTGCTATAGGGATCTCTGGAGCAACTGTTCAAATTTCTCGTGAATTTGATGGCTTGTTTTCATCTCCAACCGTCTGATCTGATGTCTGTAATGGCGGTGAGTCACGAGACTGCGGGGCAAGCCTGGCAGCATTGCTCTTGCCATCCTTTCAGAAGTCACATCGCTCAGCCTGCATTGAAAGCTTTAGTTCCAACATCAATGGTTGAGCAATGAACCCGAAATCCACGATAGGGGGTGTACCCGCCCCTTGCAACCCTCACGTGAAGTCCGGCTCACGCACTAAAGGGGCAAAGCCATTCACCCCTTTCCCATGCGGCGGCTACGGCAATACCCTATAGACGAGCAACTCTGGTAAAGTCAAAAGCCGGACGGCTGTCCCGTCTGCGCATATCAAGCACACACATGCGCAGCCGCCATGCCTTAGGTAATGACGCGGGAAAGAAGTGCGCTGTGTGCTTTGAGTCCTGGAAGCAAGCGCCGCGCCTGCGCGAGGAAATCAATGGCGCGTTTTGCGCCTGTCGCGTTGGTCGACGCAGTGACGGTCTGTGGGAGAGGAGCGTCCGTCCATCGGGCTGCCGGCAGTCTGGATCATCCACTTGCACCATCGCATGGTGGCTGCCTCCCTCACCCATGTCGCCGACCCAGTCGGCGGCCCAGAGTCGATCTGGCTACGTTGCTGAACAACGGGACTCGAGCAGGATCTCACTCACCTCGGTGCTTCCTCCCTGAATCTCACAGTTTTTTTCCTTACCAAATGATGATGCATGACGTCGCGAGCAAGTAGCGCATCTACTGCGTCGTCAATATGATTTACCAGCATCGGAGCGCGTAGTTGCTGGATCCATCCATCATGTCGACATTTCTCCGCCTGCGGAGTTGTTCCAAAGCGCCAAATCCGCACAGATCCACATATCAAAAAGCAATAAACGGTTGTATAGTGTAGCGGTTATCACATCGGATTCTGATTTAGTCTTTGACTTTGTCATTCCGGTAACCCCGGTTCGATTCCGGGTACGACCTCTTTTTGTGCCGTTTATCATTGTGGTGGAACAAGTCGTTCAAAGCCCACTTTTTTACAACAACCGAGCCCCGCGATGTGGAAAAGAATGCATCTCACCGTCGTTGGGCGGCGGGTGAAGTGGGCATATCTAGATCTGTGTGACGGCGTTGACATGTCTGTCTCCGATCTGCCCTTTTTGATTTTGGTGTGGGAGGTATGGTTGCATTTGTCCGCGCGTGTGGCTCGCATAATCAGAGCAGTCTGGGACGCTGCATCGATTTGGGTGACAGTAACACCTGGACTCCCGTGCAGCACTGTCTGGACGATGATACACAATAACCAGTAGCTCCCCGGTGTAGCTATCTGGTATATGCGCAGGATATCTGATGACAGATTGTGTAAATGTCGACATTGCCGTTGTGTGACGGCCTCGAGATAGAGGGTTGGTTGCACGTGACCACCCACACTCCATCGACGACAGCAACGGCGGGGATCGACCTGCAGGATGGCATCCATCAATGGGACCCCACTGGCGGTAAAAATGGCCGCCAGCAGGGGAGTCTCGCCTGACGTAAAAATCTGGAGAGCTGATCATCGATCCGAACGCGGAAGGTGGGGGCCTACGGCGGCTATTTTCACGCACGGGCACAGGGCACCAACGGGTCGCCGGCCACTGAGAAGTGCGCGCGGACGGGTCCCATATCACATCGCTCGCTCCTCGGACCAAGGTCCACGGAAATGATGGCAAGGCACCCGGCGCCTCTGCGCTTAATGCTTACCAGCTCGCGTGGATGGATCTTGGATCTCTGATCTGGCACTAGGCAACGTTATGCTCTCAGATCCTTCACAGGCGCGTGTGGTCGACGGGTTCCTCCGCAGTGAAGGCTCCGGGCGTGACGGTGTTGAGTCCTCACAGCTACCCGCCGAAGCTAATATGGCTTGCATATATGACATGGCCTCGCCTGGGTATATCGGAGGGCTGACGACAGGGCCGCAGCATACTCGGGAGGATGAGGTGAAGCTGCGAGTTTGGCTGAAGAAGTCACTTGCTGAAGCTGATCTGAGGCCGTTGAACGGCGGCCTAGCGTGGAAGATGCGGTGTGTGGAATTTGTCCATACTGCGTAGTCTGTACACGAGGGATGTCGTCCGGCTCCTGGGCTTGTGTTGCGATGTTCTTCCGCAACGGGACATGGGAGAGCACTTCTAGTTGCTTCCGTTCCGCGGCCATAATGGACTCTCGTGCCCTCGATGAGCCCCTGGGGTCTGCCTGTCGTCGTGTCTATCATTCTGTTGAAACTCGTGCCCGCTGTTAGGATCTCCGTCGGTCAGATCTCCACTGGGGGCTGGCCGACAAGGCGGCCACCGAGGGACCTGTGGATGCCACAGGCAGCCAGTCAGCGTCGGACGCCGATGCACCGCGTGTCATGAACTCTGCGTCTCAAGGTGGTATGCAGCGATAGTGTTTTGGCCGCATCTCGACACCGCTCCACAAGTAGCGCACGATCGCACCAACGACAAGGCTGCCAGCAGAACAATTGCGATCTGTCTCTTCTGCTCCGCTGCATATCGACGCGAACAAGAGTGAGAATCTTCCGCGGGCGCCTGCGGCCATGCGGCCATGCAGAGAGCAGCTCGAGAGTCCGGGTAGCGAAGTCGGGCGCCATTGGCCGTCGCCGATGCCGTTCCCACAAGAGTCTGTGGATTGTCTGTGATGGAGGTGCGCAAATGGCGCGAAATCGGGCGTTCGTGTGCCGTGATTGGCGAATGGTAGCAGGGATTTAGACGCCGGACTAGATCCAAAGCGGCATGGCGCGGTCAGTGATCACCAAAGCTCGGGCCACGGCATAGAGAATCTGCGGGGCTGGTCTATCAACACCCGCCGCTCGCTATTCTCCGCCCATCCCATCACGCTCCCCGCGAGACCACCCACCTTCGCTGTGGGCTTCCATCTCGTCTTTCCGCGCTGCTGCGCCCAGCCCGGGTCGCCTGCCCCCCAGCCCGCCTAGCTTGGCCCCGGCTCTCAATTTTTGCTGCAAAGTGCTTAGCCGCCCATGATGCTGCAGTCGTAATGCAGCAGCAACAGGCCCGGCTACTGCTGCACCTGCCCAACGTGACAAGGCAGCGAGCAGGGGAGGGGCCTTGTTCGGGTAACTCACGCCTGTTCGTGATATTGACTGCAGTCTGCGGGCCACGGCCTCGCAGCCCTCGCCATTGGCTTCGAGGCGGGAAGGAAGCTGGCTGCCGTGAGCACGCAGCGGTCGCATCGGCCGGCCGGCTACAGACCTGGTCGACACCCCTCACTTCTCATCTCTCAGCCCATAGCTTGGGTAACCACCACAATCTCGGCCGCGATCATATAAGGCCGGTCACCCTCCCGCCTCTCTCCCTCTCTTTTTTTTCTCTTCAGCAAGTTCTCAAACAACAAAGTCCGGTGTCTGTTTTTCACCCTTCTCCCTTTTTTTCTTCCCCTTTTCCGGAGCTGTGCTCTGTTAATTAATATCCAAAAATCAAAA
>Ga0247760_1000526_pt1 | contig 41194 bp, 52 predicted proteins | sample UWRJL171409R4_FD_179936 | JGI IMG/M metagenome (GOLD analysis project Ga0247760, IMG submission 179936) | Plant litter microbial communities from Arlington Agricultural Research Station in Wisconsin, United States - UWRJ-L171-409R-4 | ecosystem: Environmental > Terrestrial > Plant litter >... | reverse complement strand
CTGTCAGCACAGTCAATCTCAATCTATCAGCACTTTCGGTGTACAATTCGTCAGTCATCAGGAGGCAATGGGTATATGACAGATGTTTATTTTCTATCTCGCCGTTGATGTTTCAACAGCCCTGTAGGGATACCACACCTTCCCGGTGAACGAGAACAACAAGCGGGAGCGGGAGCGACACCAGCAGGAAAAACGGGACCACTCGCTAATGCACGTGGGGAGGCATGGGAGGGTCTCTGTTGGGCGGAAGTCCCGTCGGACACAGCACAGCGCCGCAGCAATGGCATAGCTCCGCCCCATTCCAGATTCGGCTTATACTCCACTCCGCGGTGGAACAGTGGGCGGCACTGTCCCCCCCCGGTTCGCTCACCCGCCGGTGCATCCACCGCCCCCAATGAAAGCACGTTGCCGCCTGTTGCCCAACGGAACTTGTACAACCTCAAGCAGCTCTCACAGTGCGCATTTCATGGTTGCCGTGGCCCCGCACGTCCCGCATCGGCGACGGGAGTGCCCTTGATGCGGTGCCCAGCGTGGCTTCGACACTCCCAGTTTCGACCACCGTCAACTTACTCATCGATGTTGCGTGTGTTTTTATTTAGCGTTGTGGGCAGCCAACTCCTTGTGGCCACGAGTGTAGGTAGCCGTCAAACTCCCGTCGGAGTAGGGGGTTCCTTGGAGTAACGAGCGTAGTAACGAGCGTAGTAGCCCGGTCCAGTGGTCTGGTCTGTTGAACAGGGAAGGACAGGCGGAAACGCAAAGCCCCCTCATTCACGCCGTCTTGGATACCAGGCTGTATTGTGCGAGAGAAAGAAAAAAAAAGGCAGAAGAACTCAACGAGGCAAGGTCACGCGGCTTCATAGTCGACTTGCGGATGCGGCGAATAGAACCAGAAGCTTATACTTTGCTCATCGTCACACACTGAGAGATGGATCAATCAATCAATCCCGCACACGCGTCGGGAGGGGGGGATATGCAGCCCAAGATAATGGCCGAGTGCCCGCAGGCCAAGCGCGACAGCGATGGATTCCTCTTGGGGCATAGCCAGGAGTTCACAGCCAGTCAGACCATCATCACCCTCTGTTCTGGTTGGTGGGACCCCTGCGCATCCTCAGCCTCTGTCTGGCTGTGCTGCTCGGGCCATCACCCTGGTCGGCCGAGCTGAACGGGCTTGAGTTGGGGTCTCGAATGCGAGGGAGAGAGAGATGTGAGACGCTTCTGCTGTGCTGACACCCGCAGCCTTGCTCCCACAGACAGACGCACATCTCCCACGCCCTGCCCACACCTACCCCGGACTCCGTTCTTTTTTCCTCCTTTCCCTCTGGTTTCAGCTTCATCACCTCACCCCTCTCGACCGTTACTGCCCGGAACGACTTGGTCTTCGGCGCCGTCGACAACACCACCGAGATTCCAGAACGCAATGTGGGCCCAGCTCTGAAGACTTCAAAGTCACGAACCCTTGGAACACACCCCCCGTCTCCTCCCAGCTCTCGACGCCAAACAACTTCCTACACAACTTCACCACAAGGATCGAACCATGCGAATACCTTCGGGATGGGCCTGGCTGGCCCTAGCAACTTCTCTATCACATGGCGTCGCAGCTGATGAAAGCCGCGTGACGTTCACCTTTGACGACATCAAGGACCTCATGGTGGAGGGCAACCCAACTTCCATTTTCGATTACGACAAGATCAATGAAAAGCCGTTGGTAGTGAACTGGTCTGCCAGGGACGTGGTCGTCGAAAAGTTCACCCTCAGCGTCTTCAATACGACAAGTAACGAGAGCAGCTCCATTGGAAGTGTAGTTATCGATAGGGGGCAACCGAAAACCACTGGAGGCCAGCAAACTAGTACAAGCCCGACGTCGACTGGAGTCCAAGTCTCGACCACATGCAAACCACGTATAGGCGGAGGCATAGGCACTAATTGCCCCCCCACTCCCACTGGTGTCGACCGTAGAGATGAGCAGCCTCAAGGTTTGTTACAAAACAAAATACGCATTATATCCGGATATTCCCATGTGCTAATCATTCTAATAGTCCAAATACTCTTTAAGGAGCCGGATAAGCTGCATATTGAAGATGCAAAGCAACTCCTTGAATTCCATGGGCTTCCAATATATTTTGAAGCCTTTTGGTTTGGCGGCGGTAGTAACTCCAGTTCTAGTCGCGCCTTTACTGTCATGCGGTCCGCCGATGCAAAACCATCCTGGACTTCTGAATACTTTGTGGAGGACAAGGCGTTTCACCCGGACGGGTTCAGACCTTCGGTCTCCCCGGGGGCGACTAATACTGCGGGTTCTTCCGCAGCCTCATCGGACGGAGGACTGGCCACCGGAGCTATCGCTGGCATTGCCGTCGGTGCCGTGGTTCTTCTTGCGCTCATCGGCGGTGCCGTCTGGCTCTTCATCCGCCGCCGCCGGCAAGCTAGGGATGACGACGACACCCTGGACGCATACGGAGCCCGTCGCACTCGTACCGATGAGCTCATGGCCGAGAAAGAAGCCAACGCAGGGGTCGATGCGACTCCCCATTCCCCATACTCCGACGACGGCGGCGTCCAGCGAGACAGCAGCTCCCTCCACAATGTTGCGACCGGCGCGGGAGTTGCTGCGGCGGCAGTAGGGGCTCATCACAAGAAGAACCTCTCTGAGTCGTCGCAGCCAGCGGACGACGTGCCGCGGACATTCACGCCGTATTCGGACCACCGCAATTCCGTAGCCCAATCACCAAGTACGCACACCGCCTCCGTCGTGGCGGCTAGCACCGTCTCCCCTGGCGGGATGGAGAGCCCGACTGCTGGTAGAGCAACACCCCATGGAGGTCTCACAACACCGTACGCACATCTGGTGGAAGAGGGCATGACAGCGGATGAGATCAGGCGATTAGAGGATGAAGAGCGAGCTCTTGATGCAGCTATCGAACAATCGGCTGTGCGGAAACCGTAAAAAATGCCGTTTTGTTCTCTGAGTGTTTGTTCTCGCTGGTTTGCTCGCTTGCTTGCTTTTGCTTTTTGGGCTTTTTAGGCATTGCATACACGCTCCTCTTATTTCCTGCTGCCTCGGAGTTGGTGTATCGGTTGGTTGGTTGGTGGAACTGCTGTTTTGTTTTTATCCTGTCAGGGGCCACCTGCGCATATCTTGCATGGAAACTGCCATTCGTTGACATATAACTTGCGCGGCTCAACGGGGGGGGGGGAGTATGGAATACAAAAGGAAGGGAAACCCTCTTCATGTGTTCGACACACAGGTGGTGTGAGTGGTATTGGAGTCGTGGACTCTGAGAAGGGGTATGGAAGATGCGGAGAGAAGAACCTTGCCAAGTGGATGGGAATGGATTAGTACAGTTGATGTAATGAAGCAGGAACATTTTGATTCACATTGGGAGAAGGAGCGCTCTTGCTTGGATGCGGAGAAGACTGTAGAGTCAAGAGGGGCGGGAGCTGTATATACGACGACCGTAAGATTGAATGGAGTTCTGTCAACCATTGAGCAATGTTGAGAATGTCAGGCCCGTATTGTAATGGACCATGAACCAACAACACGACTCTTCCCGTAAAGGGGTAAGTACTTCACTGCTAAATCCAAGCGCCTATTTGGTTCATAAGCCTATACAGCCTGAGGATGCCCACGCCTTTGTGATATAAAATACAGCGATCTGAGGCACATTTAAAATAGTACTCGAAACTCCGCCTTGCCCGCACGTTTTTCTCCGAGAAACAGGCCCAAACACCAATTCGCTGTAATCCGAGAACCAGTCTAACCACCAACCATCCTTATGAATAATCCATACACCAGGGGGCATTACTACCTCGAGAAGAACCTCCCAACCATATTGGTTGCAATGCTGCCAGCAATGTTGCCCGAGCTCAGCGCACTCCCCGCGATGTTGGACGCCTGGCCGAACTTGTCGCACCGCGAGAAAGCCAGGCTGTTGGTGATGGTCAAGATAAGTGCGATGACTGTTTTGAGCGCAATCATGTTAGCTTCTTTCCATCTTGCCTTCGTAAACTTCACAGAGGGGGAACAGGGGGGTGACGCACGAACGAGCGGAATCCAGATGAACTTGAGGCTGAAGAGAGCAACGATCGCAAGCAGAATCCAAAGCAGCGGCTGCGCGTATATGGCGAGCCAGAAGAAGCGGCTGTCGGTGGGGTTGATGACCTTTGTGCCGGGCTCGCTGCTCTCAAAGACCCAGTGCGATTCGCCTGTGGTCGAATCGACCTCGTTCCACCATCGAAGGCCGACCAGTCGCCGGCCGGCGATATTCTTGAGGTAGTAGAAGTCGGCGGCGAGGAGGAGGATGGTGACGATGAAGATCATGACCCTACATGCCCATCGCATCGTCAGTAAGAATTCTATGGGAGTCAACGATGGGGGGACGGTGGGCGCGCTTACAAGCTATCGGTAAACAGCATTCCAAAGAGATATACCAGTAGACTAGCTTTAGGCGAGAGTTCGTTGTCAGGACACCTTCATAGCCTCGCATGACGTGTTCTCTCGTCGTGCGGCGCGCAGCAGCAGCTCCTGTGACAGCCGACGGAGGGGAAAGACAACATACCAACTCGAAACGACAAGAAGGTCAGAAGCGTTATGGGGTGCGAGCTTAAGCGCCAGCTCAGAGAGCCGGCCGCCTGTTGTTCGATGTCCATGGTGGGTGGAAATAGGGTCGACGGCGTCGTTGGCGACGTTAGGAATCCGTAACTGCTCAAAGTTGAAGCTATGTTGAGATGCGCATGCGCGTACGTGGTCGTTGTGTTAGGTAATCCGCCGCTAGTACCAGCGCCCCTGTCCACAAGCTGCTCGGGCACTCGGCCAAGCTCCCGCGGGGCATGGGACAGCTGCCACGGGCCCGGACCCGCTGGAACACGGGAGACCACACCCCAGGAGGACCACCACCGGTATCATGATGAAAGTATGAACCATGTGTGTTTAATGAAACCAATTGAATACTCTTGAATTTTCAAGTCAACGATATCAATGGCAGTCTCTCGAGCTTCCGTCCTCCGCCGGGCATTGCTATACGGTACGGCGTGGATCACATCACGTTGCAATGACACACTCACTTACAAACAACCACATACAGTTCCCGCCTCTTCGCCCAGGTTTATGGCAAAGACTCTCTCTCTCACCAGCGACAATATCACCTATGACCTCGAAGATTCCGTGACACCGTCTGAGAAAGAGAGCGCGCGCTCGTATTTGCGTCGTTACCTCAGCACTACTAGCAAGCCCGCCTCTGTCGGGGAATTCGCCGTTCGCATCAACGCTGTGTCTACCCCCTATGCATTGGATGACCTGACAAGTCTCGCCGCCTCACCCAACCTTGACGCAATTGTTGTCCCAAAGGTCAACAGCGCAGCGGATCTTTCATTTGTAACAGACGTGCTCCGCCATGTCGCCCCCCAACGGCACACCAGTGCCGCGTCCGACGCCCGCCCTATCCGCCTCGTGGCCCTCATCGAATCCGCGAGGGCTGTGATGGATCTGTCTTCGATATGCGCCGCTTCTCCCTATCTAGATGGGCTGATATTTGCTGCCGAGGACTTTGCCCTGGACCTGTCGCTCACTCGGTCTCTAGAGCTGACCGAGTTCCTGTACGCCAGGAGCGCCATCGTCACCGCTGCCAGAGCCTTCAACCTGCCCAGCGCAATCGACTTGGTTTGTACATCATACCGGGGCGAGACAGGCGCAAAGATTCTCGAGGAAGAATGCCGCTCCGGTAAAGGACTTGGCTTCAATGGGAAACGTAAGTTTCTGACTTAACCCTAAACCACAGAAGCTGATCTTGGCCTACATGCAGAGTGTATCCATCCGGGACAGGTCGAAGCTGTGCAGATTTTGTTCGCACCGAGTAAAGAAGAGGTAGAGTGGGCAGTTCGCGTAGCCATCGCTGACGACAAAGCATCCACTTCAGGACGCGGCGCCTGGACACTGGATGGGAAAATGATTGACGCCCCGGTTGTTGGTAAGGCACGGGCGATAATCAAGAAGGCCCAGGGCTGTGGATTTGATATTGAGAGCATCATGTTACAATGGCAATCCCAAGAGCCAGAGTAGAATTGTGACTTATTTATCAAACCAGAGGATATCGCCAAGTGTAGCACGGGCATCGGCATACTGCAACGATGGATCGGGCTCAGGGGCGCCACATCTGGTACTGTGTACAATGTCGATATCCCCAATATTCTCGCCTGGGTCCCCTTCGATTGGACGACCACATGCATCGTCCAGGTCTCCCCCATACTCTCGCGCGAGATCCGCCTCTCGTTCAATTCGATTGATATAGTCCTCCATAGCTTCGATGTATGGCCGTCGCTCGACAGGTGTCATATCACGAGAGGTGCCGGCCCGGATACTAAGGCTTTCTTCAATGCCGTGGACAGGCTCATGGGGTGTCGGGACTCGAAAGGGCTGCCTGAGTACGAGCTGGCTGGAGCCTAGGTCTTGATTTCTCTCGAATCTCCCTAGGTATGCTTCCTCCTCCGTGTGACGGGGCTGGTGGACAACATACGAGTGTGTCATTCCTACCCGGGTTTCTGGCGGGGTGTCTTCGTCAACGAGTATACCAGGTATTGCAGCTGCTCGTTGGCGCAAGGTCGATCCATCAGCCCCGGGGTGATCGTGCCGGACGCTGTATCTGGCGGGTGGCTGGTCCGCATGCTTCCAACACACCGGAGGAGGTGGTCCTATGTAACTCAGTAAAGGATATCCCCGGCTTTGATCTACCGCGCTCGGTCCTACCGCGCTTGTATTCCCCTCGGTATGATAATAAGCAGTGTCCAGCCGCTCGCGCACAGGTGGTTGTGTTCTCCCCACAAAAACCCACTGGCCGAGATCATGTGAATTAGCTTCTTCTTGAGCCATGACTCCGCGGTGTTCGTATCGAGCGCTGCCACTATACCTCCTGGACACCCGGGTATCGTATATGTTCAGCTCTGTCTGTACTTTTGCATCCTTGTAACTGTGCCCTCCCTTCGCCGGGCGAGAGGTCTGAGTTGGCTGCTTTCTAGCCCTCGAGTGTCTGCCGAGGGTAAGCCCACTCCTTTCGGTCTTTGCGCTGTTTCGAGACGGTACGTTCATTTCGCGAGAGGATGGGTCGTTGCCTTCATCGTCGTTGGCCTCGCTGTGGTGGCTGGTCGACCACGAGAAGTAACTGCCAGATTTGTAGCCTTTTTGTTGCTGGTGGACCGATGCAAGACTCTGAGTTGACCGTGGTAATCTAGCTGGCGAACGTCGCCCGTCTCTCGCTTTCTTTGCAGCACTGTATGGGTTTTCATTGCTCGGGGCGCCGTCGGATGTAGCGCTGCCCTGCAAGTGGCGATGATGTCGTCTATGCGGGGAACTCTTCCTGCCGTGGACGTCGTGGAAGAAGTCTGAGAGCTCGTCCAACTCTCCCTGATTACCATGCGCTCTCCTACCGCCATCCCCCCCCTTCGTCTTTGACGCTCTGTTGACGAGAGGTTCAGGATTGCCTGCTGCTTCAGTCCTTCTCGCAGCTCTATTGTTCCGGGAATCTTCCGTGACCCGCTCCCTATCGCGCCTATAATCATACTTATTGCCAAGAGTCTTGTGTCGAGCCCTCTTTTCAAACCGGTGCTCGTCTGAGTGCCTGCTATGTCCAGAAGCTGAGCCGGCGGGGTTGAGACCTGGCCTCGTCCTCTTCTTCAGCTTGCCTCCGAGCGCCTCAAGAGGAGCCCGCAACACCTCTTGGTGTGGCTGCTCATCATGCTCGGAATGACGGCGGCGTGTTTGCTGTTCTTGCGTCTTTCTTAGCCATGATTGGACATAGTCCTCACCCTGAACCTCGTCGGTACCTGGGGGTGCCTGACATGTTTCCAGGTCGCCCTCGAGACTGTGGTGTCTGTGAGGATGCCGGGCACGATGGGAATGGTCCTTGCCGGATCTGTCACGCCGACTGCTCTGGCCATGGCTTCGTTGTTCGTTATGACGCCGATCTGGGCGCTGGCGGTGCTTGGTGTATGGTTGCATTGCTCTGTACAGTCTCAGGGGGGCAGCTCTTATCGGTGGGGACGCTATGCAAGAAACAACAACAAATGGCTTTGTATGACACTCAGCATCTCGCCGGGCCTCCTCTGTCTTGCACGACTTATCCCCATGCTCCCTGATAGTTCCTGCCCAACACGGAGTTCCCAGCTTCCTAAACCACACTTGCCCGAACGGAAGGGCAGGCGCGGGTGTATGTCCCTTCAGCAGCCTAAACACCAAGAACGGTGTCAACGAAGTATTTTTTATTTTTTTTTGGTAGATCTACTAGCGACTCCCTACGTTCCATCACAGCTTGGCCCGACGATGTTGTCCAACAGCCTCTACAATGTCGCAGCAACCCCGACCGTGCGCCCAAGAACCGATGAACTCCGGCTGCCAAGGCCCGTGTATTCTCGTCCAACAGCAGTCGGCGACTCTTGTTGAGCTGCCGGACTCAATCTGATAGACACTGCAGCAGTATATTCTGGCAGCACGGGTAAATGAACTCGATATGAACGCAAGATCAATCTCCTTTACCAAAGACGCCTGAGGTGTACCTCAGAGTGCACCTTTTTGGGGAGGCTCGTTGGGCAGGTTTGATGGGAAGCCCGAGGTTTGTGCGACTTCACGCAATCCGTCCATACATGAGACGAGGGTCATGCAGCAACTGGCCGGGGATCAGATCAAGATGCACGGCGGGAGGCACCCGAAGCGCCTCTGCCCTGCCGTTGAGCACGGTTGACTTTCGGTTTCCACAACCCTCGTCACACCCCGTGCCCCGCACGAAGCATGCCGCGAATTCATCGCCAGGGCAATTCTCAACCATGAAGGCCTATTTGTCACTGGCACTATGCTCCGGACGAGCGGTGCTCTAGTTCCTCGCCGACGCGATGTAATACCACGCCGAGTCGATCGTGTTTCAATCGACAGTGCCCGAGCATGGGCGCCAGACCGACTCAGCGCTTGTCGCTTGGGACTGGCGATGAGGTCGTGTACATACCCCGCCGACTGAAGCTGTAAGGAAGCTCTGAAGCTTGGGGACTTCCGGGTTGATGCTACGTGCTTAGGCCCGGCGCCCAAGCTCGCTGTTTGGCTTGCTCGTGTGGGTATGCACGCGGTTAATTAGCTGATCGACGACGGAATTATGGGTGCGTGACCGCCTTTGAGGCGGTCGCACCATGGCATGGCGTTCTGCTGTCTGGCTCAGATCCTGCGGAACACATTGCGTGTCGAATCCCTTGCAGATGCAAGTCGTCGCCCCCCCCCCGTGAGAACCAGTGCTCCCTGCGATGGTTTGGATTATGGGATTGCATGTAGGGTGCGTCAACTGCAAGGCGATGCTCCTGATCAAGGATAACACCTCCTGTCATCAGCACACGGGGGTTCGCATGTAGCGTTGCGACGATTGCTCGAGCTACTCGCTTCTCGGGCCATTCCCGTCATATTGATGGCAGGATGTACCTCCCGAGTGTTTTGTTCCAGAATGCAGAATACGTACGAATACTGGGATCGACTGTCAGGATCTTTTTCTGGATCGTCTACAGGTGACCCTGAGGTGGTATGGACACGTGGGAAAAGCTGCCGCTAACCCCTCCCTGTTAAATGTGACGGACGGACACCAGGAACAGGTGGTTTAGGCCAGCTTCGGCCAGCCGGTTGGCGCAGTGAGTTTCATATTTTGTCCAGGTCATCACGACATCTGAGGACGCTTTGTAAGGTTTCGTATGTCGTTGGGATCTTCGAGTGTATTTTATGCCGCTGCCCCTTGTTTGCTCCACGGTTGCCTCTCCTTCGATCCAAGTATATCCCGGCCATACTGCCGAGCTCGCCAGTGCTGCAGCTACGAGACTTTGTGGTGTGTGAGGTATAGAGTAGGTAAGGTAGGTAGGCACTGATTTATGGCGGTTTGGCAATCTATGTATCTATGTTTGGGGGGCGCTGTGTTCCGTGCGGAACGTTAGGCAGGTAACGCATGTATTCTTAGATGTGATGTTCTGGCAAGTAGATATTCACTCGTACCGAGCTAGTGCCGTGAGGCTGGTCTGCCTTCCTGGACTAGTTGAACATGTCATCCGCCGCCAGAAACTTCCGTGAAGCTTGGGCGAAGAATTTGATGGTATTTTTGGCGTTTAGTCTGCGGATCAGCACCGGGCTCGACCTTCCGGGGCGGTTCTTGTACCGTGCCCACGCCTTGCGGGGAACGGTTGCTGGATCCGTGTGTCCAGCACCCGTGTCCAGCACCCGTGTTCAGCACCCGATCGTCTCGCTCCATGGTCGGGGCCCAGCCTGGGGTCGGCGACGAGGCGAAATCGGTCGGCCGACTCGGGGAAAGCCCACAAAACAGACGCTGTCGCATGATTAGCTCGCATATTTGCCAATGCCGGCAAAATCATTTCCCAATGCCTTTGAGCATATTGGCGTTTCTTAATACCGCTAGGGTCCAACGGGAGCGCGGGCGCCATCTGAGAAAACCTGGATCAAAGGCTAGAGCCCCCTTTCCTGGGTACGTCTGGCGTTAACAGCCAAAACGGCGTTTCTCGACCGGTGAGAGAGCACGCCCAGAAGGAAGGAGGATGACTAGATAGAGGGAGCTGGACTCTTCTGCGGGCATATATGTGCGTTTCTATTGTATTTATGTATGAGCGGGTGTTAGGACGGCGCAGCCGGCTGAGATGGCGAACGCTAAGTGGGCCAGCGGCGGCGCGGTGCAACATTGGAGGAGTGCAGAGTGCAGAAGTGCAGAGCAGGCAATCGGTGTGGAGGAAGTGGGTGTGGGGTTCGTGGCGGGCACGAAACGGTCATCTTTGCAAGTCCCTGAAGGTGTGTTGATCAAGGATCTCGCGACTGAGCTCTGACCAATCCCACAATCCCGAGATCTTTCTAGAGCGGTTCTGCAGCCTAGGCACCGCCATCGATGCAGCCTCCCCGGTGCGCCCTGGCTTGTGCCTTGAATCAAGTTGAATGGTCCCCGCCAGGGCGTCGAGGCAGGCTTCTGCCCGTTTGATGCTTGTTTGGGCGCCTCACCATGCTACTACGCTCATGCTACCTAGTCGAAACATCGCCTGGGGCATCAACTTCCCTGTTTGGGGAACTCCCCAGAAAGGCCCATCACTGTATCACCGAATCCAGGCATTGGAAACGATGCCCGAGCCCTTCCCCGGGAATATCCACTGGCATATAAAGCAGAAAGCATTCGAGGGCGCGGCGGGCTCTCTTCCTCCAGCCCCCAGCCAGTCTCACCATCGAGCCAATTTATACCTTCGATATCCCGCCAACCAAGTCGGCACGGTAGAGGAACCCTTGATCCTTACTCCATAGCACAGCGACACTAACACCCCACCAACCGACCGACTTCTGCCCTCTGCCCTCTCCGACCGACCTTTTCATCTGAAGTACTGCCCTCCTCGCTTGGAGAATAAATATTGAGGGCTCTGTGATTTTATCGAAGCCAGTCCCTCTTCCCTTCGGCAAAAGTCACCAACCCGTCCGCCGAACAACATCTCCAGTCATTCCCGGATAAGAAAGAGGAGCTCGCACATCAACAGATTCGCCCCTCTTTCGCCCCGTTACGCGCCGGCAGCAGTGTTAGTCCAAAAACCCGCCTTCCTCTTTCGCACTTTGTCATCTTCCCTGCGAGCCTCTTACCCCTCCTCCCCGCTGCCTGTCCTGGGCATATCCTCGGTGCTGCACGCTCCCAAGGAAATAACCAGTGCTGGTGCCTCGCGCATATATTCGATCAGCCCCATTACCTGCTTTTCCTCCCCCCTGTACTTTCGTATAACCAAAGAGGGAATAAAAAAAACCTCTCCTGTCGCCGAACACCACTGACAACCAACACCCCAGAAAATCCAGAACCAGCCCTTAGTTGCTTGTAAACGCGGAAAGTGCAAACGCGCCCCAGACCCACCAAGCAGAATGTCGAAGCTATTCATTGGGTAAGAAGTCTTTCCAAATCTTTCGGCTTTTGGAGCGATTACCACCCATGCCGCGGCGACTGACAGAGATGCGCACAGCGGCCTTGCCTGGCACACTGAGGAGGGCACTCTCAGACAGAAGTTTGAGGAGTTCGGCGTGGTGGAAGAAGCTGTATGTTTGTTGCCGTGCGCTTTTTATTTGATGCGGGATTGAACATGGCATCGATCGCCTTGCCATCAGTGTTCCGCCCCCTCCCCTTCCCCAAAGTGTCACCCCCAAGTGTCACGTTCTACATCTGCAAGAATATCGATCTGACACGTGCTGGCCGTCCGCGCAATAGGTGGTTGTCAAGGACCGCGACACTGGCCGCAGCCGTGGATTTGGTTTTGTTCGGTACACCAACGATGATGACGCACAGAAGGCCATCAACTCGATGAACAACATCGAGTAAGAATCCCCCCCCACCCTCGCCACCCCGGTGGCCCTCGGATGCTAACCAAACTGCAGGTTCGACGGACGTACCATCCGTGTTGACAAGGCTTCGGACACTGGCCCGAGAGGCGGTGGTAGAGGCGGAGGTCAAGGCTTCGGCGGCCGCGGAGGCGGATACGGCGCGATGCCGGTGGGAGGTTCCCCCATGCCCGTTGCCTATGGCGCTCCCCAGCCACAGTACGGAATGCCGCCGAACGTGTACAACCCGTCGTATGGCCGGGGCTATGCGCAGGCAGCCCCCACGGGCTATGCTGCACCTCCTCAGCAAGGTAAGAAATCGTCCCATTCGCAAATCCAAGAGAATACGAATCGCTGCTAACATGCAACTAGGTTGGGCCAACCCCTACCCTTACGCCGATCCTTCTCAGCAGCCTCAGCAGCATCAGCCGCCGAACGGCGGAGGACAGGGTGGGTACTAAAAGAATGCCCGGGTTGTGTTGGTGTTGTGAGCCGTGATGAGGGCAGCCGGGACAGTTTTCCACCAAGGACGGTGATATCGCCATGTCGAGTCGACTAGGACGAGGAACGATTAAACGAGAAAAAAACAGGAGACGTACCTACCTCCACGCCATAACCTTCTTCCTGCGAACCGTGGATCGCCGAGTATGGCCCGTTGACCCTGCTGTACGATCAGGCTTTGTTGCTCTGTGAGGACCGCCACAATATACCCCATGCGCGCGCAGTGTTATTTTTCTTGCTGGACCGGCTGATTTGCTTTTCCCTTATAAGCTATGGTCACCGGACAGAAACCCAGATGCATTGAGAGGTCAAATATCCTCAGCGTCTCTGGCATTTTTCTTCTTCTTTGCTTTTTGGTTATTGCCTTCTATTTCTTGTTTCCTTGATGTTTTAGGTGACGCTGTTGTCGTCATTGATGTTCCCATGTTGATGTTTGTGATTTTCAAGAAAAGTCTTTGTTATTTCTTCATGCGTTCGGTGTTGGGAAGGAGAGGTTACGAGGGCAAGTGACCCATGGGTGCGGACAGGGCTAGGGAGGCTTCAATGCAGAGGAACTATACAGCGGCGAATATCTTTCTATGCCTGCGTGTATAGACATAGACGTCGGGACCATCCTCATGTGAGAAGGGTGGGATGTTGACGACGGCGCTCAGATGAGAGTACTAGGGAAAAAAGCAGAGGAAGGGGTAGCACTAGGAATGGGAGGGGAGGGGGTTTGAGTAGGTTGTATCTGCTTCGTCTTTTGATGTTCTTCAGGAAGTTTTCTCTGTCTCTTCTTGCTCATCTATGCTGGCTGCCCTTCTGAAGTGGTGCTGCTGAGGTGAATCCGACGCTGGCTCCAGACTTCCTTTTTCCAGTCGCCGAGACGCCATGATTTCCCGGAGACGGTGCGATAGGTCTGTGACATGCTGGTCCCCGCTTTCCGGACTGAGGTCGTCGAGGGCCTTCTCCAAGCCGAACAGATAATCCGGATTTGGCCCGCTTGGTCCGTGGCTCCGGTAAATCACGTCTACCACTTGCTGGGGATCCTCGGGCCCGACGAATTGTTCATTCTCCGGTGTACCAATGTAGACAAGAGTACGTATCGGGAGACGCCGAGGCAGAGTGGCAGGGTCGAGACCGGGGGCCGGCCGGAACGGCGTGTAGTGAATTGTGTAGCCATTAATCTCGCGAATGTCGAGATAGTCCTTCACCTCGGCGACATGGTCCGGAATGATGCGGTAGGCAACGCCCCAGACTCTATCTGCTGCCGAGTCGTGATGATCCGTCAGCTGCTCCCAGTAAGATCGCTCGATGAGTGTCACAACACGTCCTGGGGCCTCAGGCGTTCCACGATGGTCCTGGCTAGGGAGGAGAAAGCAACATGTCAGCGGAAGGGGAGGGTGGAGATCCCAGACCATATATATGGGAGGGGCGGAGGGTGTTGAGATACCTTGCCTATATCATGGTTAGTATGCGGCGAGAGTGCTTGACGTGGGGCGGGAATCGCATTACGGACGTCACTCAGGGGGTGGGCAGGACTTGCTAAGCAAAGACCAGGCGGGTGCCAGGGTTGAGGGGGGGTAAAATGAGAGGCCGGCCGCAGAGCTGCAGGCGCGACTTATATTTAGAGAGCAGAATGGGGGTTCTCTTGAAGGTTGCTTTTGCACGGGCGGTACATACCTGCCAGAACCGTCTAACATATCCCGTAACAAAGCCTGGGATCCTTCGGTCTGTTTTGAGTCCGGGTTAGGGAGGTCAACAGGAGGCCGGGCTGCGTGACACCCTACCGAAGTGCGGTGGAGGTTTCCATATCAGGCTCCTTGAAGCCGGGCAAACATTGTCAGTTCCAACCTCCCAACCTCTTCGGCCACTCATCTCACGACACAACAACGTTCAAATCCAAGACTTACCCGTATCCAAATAGCCAGAACTCATCGGCCTGGTCCAGAGTGGCTTCGGCAGACATCGATTAAATATCGGCTAATTTTATGGGCCTCGCTCGTTTCTGTCTTGTTTCCCCTGGAGGCACTTTGTTTGTGCTCTTCTTTCTTTTCCCAAGAGGGGTGGCGACCTGATCGACGTGGTGATACTCAAGCTTCACGGATATATGCACGGCCAAAAAGGTCCGAGGTCAAACAAGATTCGATGATCTGGCTTCCAAAGGAGGACGTCAAACACCCGGATCGCAGGAAATAGAGCTACGAGATCTCGATTTTAGGGCGCAGCTCAAATTTGGATTTCGGTTTGTTGTCTATCAGCGATGTGGAATGCGTGAAGCACATTGGGGGAAGACTGAAAGACGATTACCTAAACTGAACGGTCCCACTAAGCAAAGCCTCCGAGCCACTTGAATACGGTCCACATAAGCACAGGAAAGCCACAAGCCCGTGCCGCCCAGCTCATTTCCAAAGGCTCCCCGAACCGTCCGGAGCGGGGCGGCACTGGCCGGCCTGAGGCTGAGTGACACCTCCAGGAGGGCTACGAAACGGGGGATCAGGGATTCTATGTGCACTGATTTTCGGATTCGCCCTGTGAAACCCCGTCAAGGCCAGGCTCTTCACGTCACCTTCCTGGATTTGAAGCAGGCTGCCGGTGGTTCGTCCATCTCGTCTCTTCCAGGCCGTGACATATATTCTTTTGTTGCGTGCACAGGTGGCTCGCACTGTCCTTTGTTTCAACCCACCTCAGTACTACTTACGCAATGACCCTGATTGCGGTCACCTGCTCCACCAAACTCATGTCTGCAGAACTGCCAATGATGCAGATGCTGCAGCCAGCGCTGGTTACATGGATGACAACTCGTCGGCAGCACCTATGGATATTGGACGATTAGAACTGCAAAGGGCATGCGGTTATCAAAAGTACTCTAGCACCGCCTAGCTCTAGTTGCTTCTCGACTTAGCTTCCTTCCTGTTCGCGTCACACCTCAGCCCTTGTTATGGTCGAACATCCACTCGGTAGGTGTCTACCTACCTACCTTCCAAGAGCCTGGTATCTCAACACGCAGCTGGCGAGTTGAGATTGTTAGGTTCATTCCCAGGCTCGTTTCGAGCGCGCAATCACCCCAAGGCGGCGTTTTCAATCCGACTCACTGCCGGATCTGCCCTGCGACGGTTCCTGCGAGTGAGGCGAGGCGTGCGGCTGAGCAGACGGTTAGGTCGTTTGGGAATTGTCAACCCGCCCCCCTGGTGCACTTATAACCCCTCTCGCTTCCCCTCCTTCCAATCCGCCCCGCGCTGGAAATTCAGGACAACGACTAACGACGATCTGTGTTCGGAGTCGCCACGTTCAACTTGGTAAAGTCCTCGATCGCAAGACATGGCATACAATAGACCCTACAACCCGGACGAGCTTCCGAGGTGAGTTCTTCGTTCAGCGTCCTCTCCTCCTTGACGGCGCATCTCGGTGCCCCGCTCCACGCGCCACGCGGCGCATCCTGAAATCACCATTACCCCCTCGAGCGACTCGACAGTTCTTTGCTGACATTTGACCACCTTGGATTTCAAGGTTTGCGGAACCGGAGCAGGTAAGGAGGATCCTATCTTTTGGCACCCTCTTGGCGCGCCTCGAACAGCTTACCAACATCTCTCTGCAGAAGGGCGGCAGCAAACAGCCTGCTTCATCGAGCTCATACGCCCCTACTTCATCAACGCGCTACGAGAATAAGCCACCGCCGCCGAGGCCTTTGGAGCACCGAGGCTCCTCTGATCGGTACAACGCGCAAGGACAAGCTGGCCGGCTATCGCCGAGACCTAACCCGGGAACACCGCCCGAACGTTACGGCATGAGCCCACCGCCAACAGCTACCGGCCGCCCGGCCCAACGACATGATCTACCGCCAGCAAAATCAGCACCCCCGCCCAGCCCCGGCCCCGGCCCCCGCGATGGTGGTGCCGACCCCACCCTTCTTCCGCTATTCAGAGCCGTAGACAAGGATGGTATGTTTTTCCTTCCCTGGTTTCAGCACAGGTGGGTGGCCTTGACTAATACGTTCTCTCCCTCCTTTCAAGGCACGGGGCAACTCTCAGAGAGGGAACTTTCGGCGGCGCTTGTCAACGGTGATTGGACTGCGTTTGACCCTCAAACTGTGCGCATGATGATACGCATGTTCGACAGTGACCGCAGCGGCACCATCGGCTTCGAGGAATTTTGCGGCTTGTGGTCGTTCCTCGCTTCATGGAGGACTCTATTCGACCAGTTCGACGCTGATCATAGCGGCAATATCAGCCTCGATGAGTTCAGCCGCGCCCTCGTCGCCTTCCGCTACCGTTTGACCGAGCGCTTTGTTGAGATCTTGTTTCGAACCTACGACAAGCGCAACGAGGGCGCCATGAGTTTTGATCTCTTTGTTCAGGCTTGCATCAGCCTTAAGCGGATGACTGACGTCTTCAAGAAGTACGACGAAGACCGCGATGGCTACATTACGCTCAGTTTTGAGGATTTCCTGACTGAGATCTTGCGCCAGTTGAAATGAAGAGGAATCTGCAGCGTCATCATCTGAGCAAAGAAGCCATGTTTCGACGGCGGTCGTTTTCCCCAAGAGGAAAGAGGGCGTGTTTTACTCCCTGCATTTGGGCCTGCGTTGTTCTTTTTTTCGGTGGGAGAGGGGAAAAGATAATTTGCTAGAAATGTACAGCTCTTTGGGAGCTCCCATAGATGGAAGGCATGAAATGCGGTGATGTCCACCTCGGCGATGAAATATCATGGAGAATACCCCCCTGGAAATACTGTGTCCAGATTGCGAGTGGAATTAGATAACATAGCGTGAACCCCCTTTCTTCCCCAATCATGGCAGTTCAGTGCATACTGGATTAATAATGTTCAGAAGCCCGACAAATTGGCAGCGGGTATATCCCAAATTACTCTATGCGGGAAGCACTGACCTCGTGCCACCTTTGTATCAACCTCACCACCAGGCTAAGTAATATCTACAGTTGGGAGATGTGAAACAAAGGTTATTCAAGCTGTGGAACCGTATCCAGTACCCCTTAATACTGGCGGATCTCTCAATTCGACGACATGCCCCGTGGCAGCTCTACTGATGGTGGCTTCGTAGAATCCGAGTCCTCTTCGTCGAGATCCAGCCAGCTCTCACCGCGCTGGTGCCTCGTTCGCCTCTCATGGACTCGTGGCAAAACATTCTCGGCGGTCGGGTCAAGTACCACCTCACTGCTGACGGTGATCGTCTCGCCGATGGCGAGGGCAAAAAGCTCGGTGGTTTTCGGCCGGGCGCCACTTGAAGATTTGCTCAGGGTAGTGCTGCTTGCCACGGAGGGTTCTGTTGAACCAAGCTGCTGCAGTATATCTTCACGGCGGAATCGAGTCGTTTTCAAGAAGTTGGTCACTACTCCACCCGTTATCGTGTTTCCGCCATCATGAGTACTGAACCAAGCCCTCGCTCCCAGCTTCGCCGCAATTTCTACTCCTATGGTGGGTATCAGTGAATATTGTCCATTTTGGGATATTCCCAATGTCTGAGGAGGAGTGATTTTCTCATGATTTCCGGGACAAGAGCAAAATGGACAAAAAGGGAAGAAACCTTCTACGATTAGGTACTCACCTGGCGGGGCACCTGATAGAATGTTGCCTAACCAACGACTGCTGACCGAATCGAAGCAGTGAAGCAGCGCCGTGAGGGGCAAGGCAGCTTCCAAAACAAGATGCCGCGTGACATAGTTGTGTAGTGACGAGTATCGGATTCCGTGTGGGGAGAATATGACGCTGAGAGGCCGGTCCAGCGCCGGTAGCGACGTGATTGAGTGACAGCTGTACCGTCGTGTTGACAAAGACCTCGTGGGGGTTGGGGACATCAAATAGCCAGTGGCTGGCTGGACGAGTTGCGGAGAAGAACCGGGGGTTGCTGGAGGCGTGAGGATAGTGCCGCGTCCACGAGGGCGGATGACTGGTGGTGGCCGGTATGTGATGGCAACCGCCGAATGAAGGCCCAGGATATCATGCCGCTGTGGGATGAATGCAACGGTTATCTCCCCCGGCTTCCCCGAGACGTCACCGTTCGGAACGGGTATGCGTATCACGGCCGGCCCTCCGCGATTGTCCCACTTCGGGATCGTCACAACCTTTCCGTCGTCGAAGTATTTCCAACTGCGGATAGTGCGAGCCGAGCCCGGCTCTGCGAGAATAGTCGTCTTTGTCCCCGATGGCGGTAACTGCCGTAGCGTAGCTGGATTGAGATGATCTGCCCTGTTTTGGGATATGATGACGAGATCGGGCTCATCAGGCAGTTCAAGCAGCGACGAGATACAAGCCCTGTCTTTATGGGTTGTGATACTAATCTTGGAATGCAGGATAGTGGAGGGACCTGTGATCCATGGGTCTAAGACGATGTAGAATGGCTTCGACGTGGGAGCCGATCCAAGGGGTTCCAGAGCTAGTAGGAATGAAGCATCGCCATTGAGCTGCGTGATGGTCAGCGCCATAGCGGTGAAGCTTATGGTGGAGCGGCGGTTGAGGGCGAAGGAACACGCCTGGTGTGCATCGTGTCAACCAAGGCCTCTGGCATCAATATCAAGAGGCTGTACCAGGGCTACGTGTTGGCTCTGGGATGGGAAAGATTAGGACGTGCCTGGTCTCTCCCATCTGGTGAGCATGATGACGGGGGACGGCCGTAGTTAAGGGCGCGGAACGAGTGAAACAATGCGAGCAAGGCGCTTGGCTATCCTCCCCCTATGGAAGGTTTTCGCGAACAGTTGCACTTGGTGCGACATTCTGATGGCTCCGGCATGTATGATTTCGTTTCTTCCGGGACCCTTGTATGCGGTTCAAGAGCCACTCCCGAGACGGGGAGAAAGAAACAAATTATTGGCGAGCTTATTTTGTGCCCTGCCAGTTGGCAGGAAACCACAGGTGACGCGCGAAAAATGTTAGCACGCAGTCAATCCCGCTATCTTAGGAAGTTGCACAGCAGGCTTAGGGCAGCATTCGAATTATGTGGTACACCACCTAGCAGAGAATGGTTTTGCGGGATCCGCCCTGGGCACATCGAAAACGACAACTTGGAAGTTCCAAGTACCTACCGGTGGATTGCACACGCGTTCGAGCGTTTCAAATGATCGGCCAGCAGTTCTGGCATTAGCCTACCACGCCTACACAGTACCCACCCTCGTCCCCAAGTGTCTTGCCATCGCCAATCTCGAATCGTCGCCCGGCCCCTGCCGAGCAGATCTTGGACACAGGGCTCAATTCTGGATGTTACAGAACAGTCTTCGGTTGTGGCAATGGAAGGGCCTGGCCGCTCGAGCGGGTCTGCATGAAACAGCAGTCACTTCAGGAGCTGGCCCTGCGCCCATTTACGAAGCCATCTTCTTCCAGTGTTTTCACACTGAGCATGGCCGCCTGGAAGTAATATACAACCGAGTCGTTTCTTATCTTCACCGCTTCGGACGAAAATAGACTACTGGGCGGTCGCCACCGGATTCCCGGGTTACCGTCCTCAAAAAGGCGGGGGAAGAGAGACTCGGCAGCTCCGTCGAATCATAACGGCTACCGACTCGCCCGGCTGTGTCGCATGGAGGACAGCAACTTCCGGAGACGGAGCTCATGAGTATCAACTGAAGCTAGGCTCCCTCTCCTTTCTTTTCGAATAATCCAAGTTGCGGATACACGTTGCTTCGTGAGCTTTAACTGTCCGTCGCGACATGTGAAAGGGGTGCAAGGACCTGTGATGGAACCCCGCGGTCCGTTGCGCCGTCTATCCGGTGGCCGAAGGATATGAGAACACTCTCACAATCCCGATGTACCAATTGAATTGATTTTCACATTTCGAGGTCTCGAGCGCGCAGGGACACTGAACACAGAAATCGGAGGCTAACTACCCTGCCACTCAAAGATGATGGAAGCCGGGTGTTTGTGGACTCGCGCGAGCCAGCCGTTGATCGGAAACCCTCCACCCTGTCAAGCTTGCCACGGATTTCAAGCTACCCCAAGCTCCACGCCACCCAATTAAAACGACTCTGAGCTTTGCGCTGCCCGAGACGTAGAGCACCCCCACCCCACCTCGATCGAGTCAAGACACCCAGCCATTCGTGTCATTCACGCATGCCAGCTCCTACCTGATCTCAAGCCGCTGCGTGCCGGCAGTTGTCAGTGTTCAGCGAAACCAAGTGGTTAGCAGGCCCGGGAGTCTCGCCAACAGGAAAGCTGAGGACATCTAGGCCTGACCGTGTGGCTGGCTTCAGCTCCTTGCCGTCTAGCCCAGCATGGCCGCCCCTCAGCGTCCTGGAGCGACCTCAACTATCCGTGGACACGGGAAACCGCACCTTGCAGTAAGCGACGGGCCAAGAGGTCGCGACTCGATTCTCTCTCCCTTTGATCGGCGCCTGTTACGGACTCGAAAGCTACCTGATGTCGTCTCGCCTCTGAAAGAAATACAGCTCTCGGTACCTGGGCTTACTCTGGCTCTCACCATCACCGTTTGGAGAGCCTCAAAAGTTTCCGTTGTTAGGCGTTGTTAGGTGCACCTCAACACTGCCCCTGTTGATGACATCCCTTCCGCTTCATGCGCCAACCCCTCCGCCTCCCCTTGGCTTCTCTCCTCCCACACCTTGAGCTCTTGGAGGGGGTCGAGGGAGGGGGGGGGGTCGCCCCGTGTTCGCCATCAAAACCAGCTCGAGGGAAGATCGCACAGTGAGGTTTGCACTAGCCAAACTGTATGCGTTAACAATCGCTACCTGGTGGCAACACATGGGGGTAGCTTTTGTCGGTGTGTGGCCAATGTGGCCAATGTATCGCCTGCCACCAACACAGTCCCCCTTTGTCCCTTTCTCTTGAGTTGGGGACAATGGCCTGCATTCGGCCAGAGATGCCAATCCATGCTACATGCGCCCCCTCCCTCTGATCTGCTGTCACTCGAGTCGCTCCCGGCCAGAGGTACTCCGTTCAGTAAAGCACTTGCCCTGCTTGTCGCCGTACTATTGCTGCTGCTATTCCCTCCTCCCCGGGTCATCCCCCGCCCTCCATTCAAATCGCTCCAATTGTCCTGCACCCGCACTTTCGGCCATGACCTTTCACCCACATTCTTCGAAACACCGCCTGTTACACCTGGAGAGGAGCTTGGAGCTCTCCTTTCAATGAGTTCGGCCTTGGAGGACGCCCTTCGCAGCTTCGATCCCTCAAATTGCAAATGTAACAGCTTCGCGATCGTGAACCACTAGCAGCGAACGACACCGCAATTGAGCCCCAGCAATCGCATCCCTATCTTATCACCAGCTATCGCTCACGCCTCCCCGCCAGAGCCCCTCGGCATCGCATGGTGGGGTTTCCAAGATGCCGCCCAGGTCTTCTCTCACCTCATCTTTCTCAATCACAGACGCCAACAACGAAGTCGTCTGCCCGTTGCGAAATCAAGATGGCTCCAGTTGTCGCAAGCGTTGCATCGGCGTGAGTGCCTTCTTTCCGCAACCCCTCCCTCCCAAGCGCTGAGTGATCTTTGCCGAGGCGGACGGGCCCAGGGAGAATGAATCGAGCTGACGGCAGGCCTTGAATGATAGGAGAAGAGATATCGCTCCATGCAGGAGCATATTCGTCGAGCACACCCGGAGCACTACATATCCAAGCTCCCAGCAACCGAGGAGAGTTTCCTGCTCATGATCAGCACCCCGCCGAGCGAGCGGCCCCAGACCCAGTCCAATTCGGGCGGACAGCCGCATGACAGCCAGCCGAAGGGCATCTCTCACACGTTCCATCGCGAGGAATCGAGCGCCCCGGGAACACCGCGAAACCACGAGGAATATTCGGGTGCAGCGCTGTATCCTGCTGCGGCAGCCCTCGCGCAGCTACACAATCACAAGAGCGAGCCAGGTTGGGACTCGGAAGGCGTGAGTAGATGACACCCTCCTCTCGTGTCGCATCCCACTTTGCTAATTACTTATGCAGGATTGGCACTCTGAACACGAAGGAGGGAGGAGGCCCAGATCTTCGATCGAGCTGCCCCCAATACATTTGGCCAACACCGAGGTAACAAGCGCCCCTTTTCCTTCGCTCGACCATGCCAGACAAAGGGGAATGTTGCCATCTATCATGTCCACCTCACCGCCGGGACGATCATCAACATTGCCACCTCTGCATCGCCCACTCGGTCCCAACCGGCCTCGAAAGCAGTCGATCACTAAGAGGGGCCACCAACGGAGAAAGTCCAAGGGCGCGGCCGCGGAATGGCTTCGCCGACTACAGCATGAAGGCGGCCCTGAGTATCTTAGACCAGGGGGGAACGATAGGAAGGCCCTTTCGGCTGAGCCCACGGCGGATTTCGGCAAACGCTGGGAAGACCTCATCGACGCAGCCGCGTCAGCGACGGAAGATATAGATGACGACAGAACTCCAGTGAGTGCGAGTTTCCCTTCAATGCTCGACCCTCGCCTGACGAGCCAGGTGCCGCAATCACCGATCTCCATTCATCGCGCATCTTTACCGCCTTTCCCGCAGGGCGCCTTCCAGGGATACCAAGCATCTCCATTGCAACAGGCCCTCACGCCTCCGTCGTATAACCCCGAAGCCCCCGATCCGTTTCCGTCTGTCGAAAGCGGCGAGAGTGGAGATAATTTCCACATCGAGTCGCGCGGTTTATCCGATTCGTCTCCGAGCTACTCTTCACAGAACACGCAGATTTACTGCGCTGCCTGCCAAGGCGTTTCCCTGTTGAGAGAGTCCTACGCATGCACCGAGTGTATCTGTGGTCTCTGTCAAGCCTGCGTCGACGTTCTTATGGGCGAGCAAGGCGCACGAAGGAAATGCCCCCGATGCGCCACAATAGGGGGCCGATTTAAACCATTTCAGCTGGATATCCGGTAACACACTCGACAGCGACATTAGTTTTGTTTTGTTACTCCGAGTCTTTCTTTTTCCACGTCTATATCTTGACCATTTCCGGGCTTGGCGTAACACGAGGTTTCGTTTGGCATATAAACTCTTCCGATGAGTTGAGAACATACTTTTGGGGTTCAGCTGATCATGAGGGCGGAACAGGTTCACTTTTATATTTGGCTCTTTGGTGACGGATTTGTCCCCCTCCGTGTTTAACGATGACAGAACCTGACGCTCTGTACTACATGAGCGAGTTTCCGGCTTCTCTACCTCCTACTTTCGCTCAGATACCCCGTCGCTTTTCCTTACATTGGGAACGTTGTTATGCATACAAATCAAGGGGGAGGACTGGCGCCATCACGGTTATGTTGAAAAAGGGCCACGTCTCACGCGATCTCTGGAATGGCGCTGTTTAGGAGTATCAGGTTTGCATTTTTTTTAATTTTTATTTATTTTGAGTTTTGCATATTAGCGAGGCTCTTTACCAACCCATAGATGGATAGGTAACAGAGGCTACTGGGGTTGGATGAGATATGCCTCGGTGTTGCGGCTTGGCTCTTGGCTTGAACCAGTCTGTTAGGGCATTTCCAGTTCCCCGTGCGAGAGCCTATGATTTCTTCTTCTGCTTAGCTTAGCCCAGTCTCGCCGAATACTGGAGCTTACGAAATAAAATAACATATGCTAGCTGTCTCATTTTATATGTACTGTGACCTTTCAGTGCATCTCTGCACCGAGCTAATGTCCGGGCAGTTGGTCGGCCGATAAAAAAGCTGGCAGGACTAAAACGTATGAATAGCCCGGGGCGGATTCACTTACAAGCCTCACTCATCATCTCGAGCAGGATCCAACTCATGGCTTACGAGGGCCATGTTCTCAACTCTTGGCACTTGATTCAAGGTATCAACTCCGTATATACCTTGTCAGTAGAGAGCGTGTGTGTGAATAAGATAGGCTTCTTTGGTTTAGTTGAGCATGGGCTTTTCGAGCATCCATGGGGGGAAAAAACGTCTTGGAATACCCAACATGGAATAGGTACTCGTACTACTTATCGGAATTATTTGGTAGAGTACCATGTTTGGGTGCGCTTGTTGACTGTCTTGCTCAGGGTTGTCCCTGACAAGGGTGTCCCAACCAGGGGTGGGTGTCCCACCCAACGGCGATTAGTGCGGGGGAGACTGGGCTGAGTCCGGGGGGCAACTCCCGGCGCCTTCACCTCCAAGACTTTCAAACTTCAACTTACTAATTGTTACAGCCCACGCGTCCGGCCATCATGGTTCGTGGAGACTATTTTGTACGGCTTTTTGGCACCGACGACCAGGGCTGAAAATCCTTTGAGGCTGTTACATCTGCAAGTAAGCATATGGTGTCACAAATGAAGAAGAATGCCGGAGCCCAGGACCTTGCGACCCGGCGCCCCATTTGGATGAATTGCTCCAAAAAACCTTTTGCCGGGCCCTCGAACTGAGGGATACTATACCCTACAGTTTGTGTGCGTCGTCATCGTCACCTTACCGCCTACCCATGAGCGTTGCACACCCTCATCAGCCGGCCCACGACCTGTCACTCGGCCCCATCCCCACGAGCCAGGTTTTCTTTCGGCCGGCCGGGAAATTCCCGCAATCTGGAGCGTTGCTTTATAACAGCCGCTTGCTGTTCTGATGGCCTCTGGGTCGTTACGCCCCCGTATTCACTGGTTTGTCTATTTAGCCTGCCGAGTCGAAGACTCCCGCTGCAAGGACCGCCCCGCCCTGGTCGCCTACTTGTCTTCTATCTGGTGGGATTGGAAGTCTGTCCCCCATGGTGCGAGGCGAGCAGCGGAGCGAGGGACTAGAGGAGACCGGCACCGTCGGCAGTGCATATGGAAAATTTGGTCAAAGTAATAACTCGACCCTGGCCAGAACGCGTCAGTGGTTTTAGAACTGCCCCCCCTGATGCTGACGGTGTGTGAGTATGTGTAGATTAACCTCTTTCCATATTTGCGCGGACGTGCTGCTGCTGCTGCCGCTACCCGCGAGACAGTCTTTCCTTTCCGACTTACCCCCCGGGCAATACAAAACCCAAGGGAGCCAACCGATCGCCTCGTTTGCCCAAGAAAACCGGAAGGATTTTTATACTTTTACTTACCCTTTCTGTGGAAGGCACTTTGCTTGCTGGGCGCTCTTTGTCTACTTAGCTGTATCATCAGTTTTCCTCGACACGCTACCTACCTCGTGCGATACGCAGGGTATTTGGTTGACCTTGGCTGCATCACCGCATCTAGCTGCACCTGCTAGCATAGCCAAGCACACCTGAGGGTTTCTGATACTATCAGAGCTTCGGAGCATCTGCCTGAACGAAATACGTCCTGGTCGAGATTGTTGGAGAGCTTCCCTTACATACATGCCCAGGTGTTGGCTAGGGTACTGCCGACGGGGAGCTGAAGCTTCTGGACTACGGTGTCCTATTTGATCCATTACAGCTGTTGGATGGGTGCGGTATCAGCTTCCCTTGGCCATACAGGAGGAGGGGTATCGTTGGTTCAGTGACGGTTTGTTGATCTCGACGCAAACGAAACCCGCCAAGATCCAAGGGCGTTCCGTGTCGGCGGTTTACATCGCTGTGTGGGAGCTTACTTGAGGATTCCGGGACCTTCGGTATCTTGTTCAATATTCTCAACGCAGGTGATGCAAATATGGCAGGCGGCGCCTTTTTCATCTCGTGGGAGCTATGGCAGCAGATGACCTTCGTACGGTCCCCCCTTTGCATAATTGGAACTGCATGCTGACTCGCGATTAGGTGCTTGCGATGTCAATCATGGCCGTGTTCCTCGCGGGCTTGGTCAAGCTTTGGTGGAATAACCGCTTGATGAAGAAACAGACTATTTTGGACGAGGAAAAGAGGGCACGGGTGGAGGAGATGCGCCGGACAGGTCTTCCTCTGAAACGAACCAACGAGATACCTTTCGGGGTTCGCGCCCTGCAACGAGGCGTCGAAGTCGACGGTATCTGGATATCAAGGCCGGTATCGCCCAACGAAACGACAACGACAAAGGTGACTCCTTCGATCACAGTGATAAACCTCGATCCGGACAAAGTGGTGGAATACTCGTCGGATCCCAAACCCGTCCCAGTCTCAGCTGCTGGCACGGAACAGGCCCAGAAGAATACCCCGGGGTCCGAGGGTGCTAGCATAGCGGATGGCAGTCGGCGAGTTGTATCTCAGCCCGCTTCGGAACCTAGGACAAACGGGTACAGAACCGCCAGCGTCCTGAACGAAGACACGCTCAGGAGACTCGAAGGCCAGCCCTTCATTCGACCCGCCTACGATACATACGTACCGATGGCCACCCCACGAAATCCCCGACAACCTAGTCAACGAAGCTCAATTTCTTCGTCGGGTGAGTCGATGGATTCACCACCGCACTCAGCCCGCAGTGTGAGTGGAAGAAGTTACACATCGTCCAGAAGCTCGAGGCTGTATATGGCGAGGAATGCCCACGAAGCTCGAACTGGGTATAGCGCCATGTATCGGCAAGGTGACGAGCACAGAGATCCATTTGGTGGGGCGACATCAGGCTGGGCCCATGCCATGAATGGGGGTTCAGCCATTCCCTCGAGCGATCCGCGTGTTCAGCCGCACATGTTTATGCCTGAGCCAACTTTCGGTCCCGGAGACTTGCATTATAACAACCGGAAGGCTCGGCGAGTTAATGGAGGATTTGAAGTACTCCCAGCTGGCACTTTTGGCGTCCTTCATGAATTCGAAGGGACTACGGGAGGCTCCGATGCGGACATCGACGATAACCTGGACCCGAGCATTCGCCCTATGAGATCCTCAAATAGACTGAAGAAGAAGTCAAATGGTCAGCTCCGAGAGGATAACCAGGCGTAGCTTGTAATACAGAGCGGATGGCATTGGGATTTGTTCCGGAACCCTGGTGGATTACCTCTGCGATGGGCAATATATGAACCGTACATAGGCATGGAGAAATGGCATATGATAGGCGTTTGGATGGCCAATAAAATATAAAATGAGGACAATGGAACATGGGAAATATCACCGGTAGACTTTCTGCTGTCTGTTAGTTAGACTACTTATCATGACATTAACAGAGAGGCTATGCCGCGGCTGGTGGGTCCTGGAGCTGGAGGGAAGACAAGTGCGGTCACGTGATCTCGTGTTTTCCCTTGAACCAACGCGCTTCTACCCCGCGATTTGCCTCTGTCAACACAAAAAACAACCACAAGCTGCTTGGTGCCATCAACCACCCTCCTTCCAAAAGCACGTCGACCAGACCAGAAACAGCAAAATGTCTGCGCACGATGAATTTGACGAGGCCGACAACGGCGACGATGGTGGTGGTGGGGGTCCCGGCGCGCCAACACCGCTCTCGGCTCTCGAAGTATGCATTGTCGGCGGCGATGCCCCTTTTCCTTTTATATCCATCACCATGCTAACGGTATGAGAAGGGTGTCGCGGGTCTTACGAAACGCGACATTCAGCTGGTTGTTGATGGGGGCTACAACACAGTCGAGTCCGTCGCCTACACGCCCCGGAGAATGCTAGAGCAAATCAAAGGGATATCAGAGCAAAAAGCGGGCAAGATCCTCGCAGAGGGTAAGCTCCTCCTTTCTCCAAGTATCACTTCGCGCTGATTGACACCGCAAAGCTTCGAAGCTTGTGCCTATGGGCTTCACTACCGCCACCGAGATGCACCAGCGACGGAGTGAGCTGATATCCATCACGACTGGGTCGAAGAACCTAGACACTCTCTTGGCTGGTGGTGTTGAAACCGGAAGCGTGACTGAAATCTTTGGGGAGTTTCGAACTGGAAAGTCGCAAATTTGCCACACCTTGGCCGTGACATGTCAGCTACCATTCGACATGGGCGGCGGGGAGGGGAAGTGCATGTATATCGATACAGAAGGCACATTCCGCCCCGTCCGTTTGCTCGCGGTAGCTAACCGATATGGTCTATCTGGCGAGGAGGTCCTCGACAATGTTGCCTACGCGCGTGCGTACAACTCAGATCATCAGCTGCAACTGTTGAATCAGGCGGCGGTCATGATGTGTGAAACCCGATTCAGTCTGCTGATCGTCGACTCGGCTACCTCCTTGTACCGGACGGATTTCCTGGGTCGCGGTGAGCTGAGCTCGCGACAAACCCATCTTGCCAAGTTTATGCGCACCCTTCAGCGTCTAGCAGACGAGTTTGGCATTGCTGTCGTCATTTCGAACCAAGTGGTTGCTCAGGTAGACGGTGGCCCGTCTGCCATGTTCAACCCTGATCCGAAGAAGCCTATCGGCGGAAACATCATCGCCCATGCCAGCACGACGCGCATCAGCCTGAAGAAAGGCCGGGCTGAGACGAGAATCGCAAAGATTTACGATAGTCCTTGTCTCCCAGAGAGCGACTGTCTGTTCGCAATCAACGAGGATGGGATTGGTGACCCGGCTCCGAAGGATGTGCCGGCCGAGAAGGATTGAAATTTTGATGTTACGGCTAGATACGGTATATGTAAGGTGGGCTAATGGATGGAGGGTGGAATCGGCTGAGCTTGTGAGCTTATCTTCGCATTGCATGAGCGGGAGGCGTTCAAGATGATATTTCTTTAGTAGATATTTTTTGTTTTCATGTTGTGGGGTCGCCCCTGCGTAGAGCCCCATGGTTGATTTCAGCGACTTTCAAGTTGAAATAAATACCTATATCCAAACTGGGAGAGTGAGAATTCATCTTGTGGTTTGGCTGTTTGAGCGTCCCAGCAACGGTTGATGCGGTTGACCCCACCTGAGGTTTCGAGAACATGCTGCTATCCGCCTAGTCTTCGAGCTGATCCGCCAAGCCAAGAATTCTAAACCATCAATACCAAAGCTTCGGACCGCGTTTCCACACCTCGACGCGCGCGAGCAACTTCGAAACCCGCCGACTGCCGATATCAACCCACATGGAGACAAGATGAGCACCAGGGACTTCGAGACTCTTTACAAAGAGGCGCGATTGAATTTAGAGCCACCTTCGGCGTTAAGCGTGGTTCAAATCCGCGTCGCGCCCCAGAGCTCCTCCATCCGGCCCAACTCGACACGACCCTCCAGCAACCCGGCCGATGACGAAAAGGCATACCGTGCCAGGAATCTCGCTACTGCCTCTTCTATCTACTACCGAAAGCACCACAGCTCACCGCGGGGGATATTGTGGAGGGTTTTGGAAAATGACACAGTTCTGAGCCTGCGCGCCGCCGATGTGTGCAAGCTGGAGAAAGAGGCCGATGCGCCTTTGATCCTGAACCTGCGCTTTCCTTCGCCGATTCGAACGCCTTGTATCGGATTCGCGGACCCCGAGGGACACGATGTACTATGCGTCTACGTCGTCGACCAGGCGAATCAGCTCTACTCGATCATGCTGCGTCCGGACCACTTCAAGAAGAGATCAGCAAACGATGGGGGAGTGCTCGGCGATGCGTGCAAAGTATGGTCACCGCCAGGGTTCTCGTTTAAACATCCGCACCGCTTGGCAGTTGTCAACCCGGATCAGCTGATTGTTACCATGCATGACGGTGGCATATTGAGATTTGACAGGAACCGGTTGCATGACGGTAAGACCTGTGACTGAACGCGCCGTGTTGGTTGAACGGCTAGCTAACAATGCGCAGCTACGGAAGGGACGCTGTGGAAGGAGACGATATACAACGTTGCTGGATGGGGCCAAAGCCTACGCGGTCTTGTGTCATTCAGCCGTGGCTCAACTATTCGGCACGACAAAATCAATATGGAGACGACAGCTGCGACATCGACGGCCGTGACGAGGATGGAAACTGAATACTCATTCCTGTTCACCGTCTGCCTGGACCACCGGATGAGGGTCTGGGATGTGCGGTCTGGCCAGATCCTCTACACGGGCGACATATTGAATGTCAAACGTGACCCTCAAGAGGACAGCAGATGGACGATTGAGCCTTTTCAGAATAATCTTATTCGGATCGTGGACGGTCCCCCTGGCCAGTGCTTAGTCGTGACCTACTCACCCATCGGAGCTGGCGAGTTCAAGGTCTGGAAGGTGAAGGCAAACGACCAGGGATCTATCCACGTCGCAGACTGTTTTCCAGACACACCCTTGGTTCCTGCAAGCCCATCGTCGCTCGACGTCTGGACGCTAGCGGACTTTGGGATGGCACAGCATGGGGAGGAACCGGAATTATGGACGATGTGGAAGAACAACAACATCTACCGCGTACAAAAGCTACTACTGCATCCCCGGAGCAACAAGCCTTTTAGCGATGGCTGGAAGGGTGTATCAGTTGATAGTACGGTTCCGACTGTACAAACATCCGGACCTTGCGACCCGGTTGATTCGACTGAGAAGTGGCTGGATCTCATTTTCTTCCCTGGCCGCTTTTCGAAAGCAACTCTCGAAACAGCGTTGGCCATGTACGAGAAAGGACTGGGGACGTATAAGGAGGCGTCCTCGAGAGTAGGCAAGAACATCGCCGAGGCAATGTGCTCCGTTCTTGGGTCGACGACGACTTTGGACCGGACCTCGTCGGGGGGTATGGACTACGAACAGTTCAGAGGCACGAGCGAAACTCAGTGGATGCGCTTCTGGCGCCTCTTACTCGAGCTTGACAAACAACGGGGCGAGGCACTATCACTCGTCCTGGACCCCATTGATGGCATGATTTGGGTCGTCTGTGCCGACTGTGCTGCTGCCATCAGGCAATGCAGCGATCTGGATCGCATCTTCCACAATATTCACTCACCAGAAAAGAAGCACGAAGATGTAGCAGCATTGGTATCTGCCGGCTTAACCTTTGTTGACAGCTTTTCGGACAGTATCACCCAGCTGAGCAAGTCTGCGTTGTGGGCTGAGTTGTACGAAGATTCGGCTCAGTCTGACGAGGATCGGATGCAACAGTTTTACGACAAAGCCGGGTTCTGGCGACAAATTACGGATGAAGACTGCGCCCAGGTAGTTGAAACCTTGGGTCAGAGTTTCAGGGTGGTGACCCCGAGACTTTATGAGGATTTATTTGATCTCATCACTTCTGCTAGTGACGCCAATTCCCAGGAGTTGCGAGAGCCATTTACTGGGCTGGGGAAGAAAGTTGTAGTCCGCGCCGTCCAGGAGACTATTGACTTGCATTGGCAGATTCTGTTCAGCCAACTTCTTCTTCTCGTCCACATGGAGTATGAAGTCGAGAACGACGAGGAGGTTCTGCATTCACGCTTTGATGTTGGTTTGGTATACAGGCGGCTAGTCGACGCACTTCGGAGACTCGACTATCTGAAGTGGATGGTCACGACGGAGTTGAGTATTCCGATATCAAAGACGACCAGATCAAGTATTGGGTCTGGCAGCGCATCCCCGACAACGAAACGTGGCAATGAGGAGACGTATTCCGTCACGGTATTGGAAGGAGTTGCAGGGCATCTTTTCGGCTTGCCGGAGAATAACATGTCGCTTCTTTCTAGCTTCACGGACTTGGTTCTCGATCTTTGCGCCCCAGACAGCTCAACAGTGCTTCACGCTTGCCTGGTGCAGTGCTGGCTTCTGAAAAGCGATCGGCCTGACCTCGCATTGGAGCTGAGCCCCTTCGCTGATCAAGATCCATTTTCCACATACGTCCAAGGCCGCATCTTTTTGGCACTCAAAGATTACGATACCGCCGCGGTTTACTTTGGAAAAGCATCCATCGGCTTGAGCATTTCCACCAAGAACGTTGACAGGCATAGTGCAGGGCTCCTTGACGACACGGAGTGGAATCTTCTCAACAGCGGCCTTGCAAGCTACTACGCGCATGTCGTCAGCATTTATGATAGACAGAAGGCATATTCATACGTGGTGGAATTTGCTCGTCTGGCCCTTCAGTTTGTTCAAACTGCCAGCCCCGACACCATCTCCTTTATTAAGACCGAAATGCTCAGCCGTCTTTTCGCAGCGTCGACAGCAACCTCTCACTTTGACGTGGCCCACACGGCGCTGCTCTCAATGGAGGATGAATCGATGCAAAGGTCATACCTGCGCAGGCTTGTCGAGAGAATGTGTGAAAGCGGTCAGAACGCAGAGCTCATCAACCTCCCTTTTTCTGGGCTGCAGACCAAGGTCGACGACATCCTCCTCGAGAAGTGCAAGGGGGTCAAGGACATCATGAACGGTGTGCCCTACCACCAAATCTTGTACGCATGGCGCATCAGCCATAATGACTACCGCGGTGGAGCTGCCATTCTCCTCGACCGACTACAAAAATTGCGGCAGGCTGGCGAGGGCGATAGGGTCGGCACCGACGACGCTCTCGACACTCAGGTCACGCGGCAGTACCTCCTGCTCATCAACGCACTTAGTTGCGTTCCTGCCAAAGAGGCATACATTCTGGAGGATGTCCCAACACTCAGGGCTGAGCGGTCGAAGCAAGATGGTGCTGCGTCTGATGAGCTGGAAGATCACATTGGGCTTCTTGCGGAGCGGCTTGATGCAGAAATGAAGGTTCATCAGCCTGGGAAGCTACCGGAGGATGAGCAGACTCTACTGGGAAGAATGACACAGTTCTCTGCGCGGCACCACGACAGCGGCCAGCCACGGCAGTTCTTGACGCTGGCGGACGTCCGGAAGCAATACCAGCAGGAGCTGGACAGGATTGTAGCAATCCAGAACAACCAGTTTGGATTTACAGAAGAGGATGATTTCATGGACATGGTTGGCTAAGAGGCCAGGGGAGGCAAGCGGGAGGTGTGATCTTTCTGGTGGCTACAGTGTAGCCTTGCGTCGTTATGGTGGTTCTCATGTAGGAATTGTATTCTAGAAAAGGATTTGCATTATTTCCTAGGCAACATACCTAGCTTCCGTCAGGGGGGAGGAAGCACGTCACGTTTAATAGGCCAGCTCGCCGTTTACGTTTGTTAAGGGCACAGCAAAACGGGGCAATATCTGGAGGGCCTAGGCAGGCGTAAACAGCGAAGCAAACCAAATAGAGGGTCTGTGTCTGAAATTTGTCTTGACAACCAACAACGCCTTGCCCAATGCTTGTGACGAAGAAAAAGAAGAAAAATCGCAAACATAGGCGCTTTCATACATACAAATTCACTTGCCAGGCCGCTTAGTATTTCATTACGCCGATGCTCTTTCGCTGCGCAGAGTTTAGCTTTAGCTTTGTCACAGTACTGATTGGTCTCCGAATGGGGTTTGCTTACGCTGGTACGGCAGAGATCCTGCTCTCCGGTGTTGGTGGTAATCCATCTGGCCCGTTTGCAAGCTCAGGTGCTTGGCGATAGAGGATGATTTCCGATTGCTTAAAATATCTCCGAGCATCTAAGGTGTGATGTATTAGGGATGTTTGGAAAGAAGAGGAATCAGTGCATCTCACCTTCGTCGATTAGAACCAAGCTGAGGTAGTATCTTGTCGAAAACTTCTTATTCACGTCGCGGAAGGTGGGTGTGAGGTCAAAGCCGCCAAGGAACAGCCGGATGGGGATGGTCTCGCCCCTAGATGGCGATCCATCCATGATCTACGGTCCCCAGTCAGAATTTGCGTGACCATAGGTAGGTATTTCAATATGCAATGTGTGCTTACCTCAAAGCGTACCAGGGTTTCGCTCTCGTTGTATTGGTTTGGAGCGGCGCCTGTTGTCTCGCGGCGTATGATGCTGAGCTCCATATGCTTGATCTTGAGACGTACGAGCAAAAAGTAGATGCGGCCAACGATAACGTCCTTCAGATGGTACTTGCTCTTGCTGTACTCGAACTCGATGTGTAGGCAATCCTCTATTCCAACGTCCATTTTGATGCTGCTGTTCATCTCAGGCGGGATGCGGTAGCTGTAGACCCATATGTCCTTCTCGCGGATGACGTCGGCCATACGGCGCGAGACAGTGACGCGGACAAAGTACCGAAGCTTCACATTGATGCCGTTGTACGACTCGTATTGCTTCTCGACATTCTTGAAGTTGAAGTCGAAGGTCTGGGGGTGCTGCAGCTCGCCGGGTGCCGCCAGCTCCTGCACGAGGGAGAGGAACTCGTAATGATTGCCGCGGTCGAAGAACATCTCTATTGTCCCGATGAATTGCACCTTGATACCCGTGTGCTCGAGGCGCTTGCCATCTTTGGGCCGCACCGTCACCGCGCCCTTGACCGACTCGCCATCCATATACAGCGGCGCCTTCTCGCGCCGGTTCTTGTCGAGCTTGACATCCACCATGGACCGGTCATCCGCATCCTCGAGAACGACGTCGATATCGACCGGTGTCGCGAAGAAGTACGACATGGCTGTGGCTGCTCTTTACTCGCTTGCAGTTCTGGTCTCCGGCTGCTGTTCCGTCAGTTCTCGCAGCCGTCGCGAGTCGGTCCGCTTCGGGTTCACGGCGGCAATTGTGTTGTCGAGCGCGGTGGGACCTAGCATATACAACGACCGGGCTCGGTTAGATAGGCGAGCAGTGTAGGAGCTTTGGACGTGGCACGAATTGTCAGGAGGTGTCGTTGATGGAATATGGGCTCCTCCGCGCGGCCAGCTGCGTTATCAGCAATCAGCAGCAATGGGCGTTGCTACCGTGGAGGTCTGGGCAGGTGGGAGGGGCGGACCAAAGAGTGGGGCATTCCCCATGGGCCAATGAGGTTCATTAATCAGTTGGGATTTGGCAGCTGTGAGCTCCTTGCAGAGCAACCCAACCATTTCTATAGCGGTTTCTCCATGCGCATTCTTACAGTCAAGAATCGTGTAAACCTTGATGAAGTAAGGTGGTGTTTGGGCATGTGAGCTTGCAGATGGAATCTCGGATTCACTAGTGATCATCTTATCGGCAGCATTTTATGCGCTACAAACTATTCAATGGGGACCGTACTAGAGGTCGTCAACAATACAAATGTTGCTCAAGAGTGAAGGTTGGAAGTGGAACTAGTCTGAGGCTGGGAAGCAAGTGACGCACGGGCCATGCAACAGTATCCACAAACGACTTCCGCTGCGGCCAATAAGCGAAGGGCTCCGGCTGCCCTAGGGTCAGTTTGCCAGTCGCGACCGCCGGCGCACACAAGAATTATTCCGGGGACCAAATTCGACTTTGGGGGGACTTTTTTTCGGGCATTGCACCATCTCCAGTCTACCTCGACGACGAACTGACACCTCCTCCCTCCTCACCCCGAATCCGACGCAAAGATGCGCTACATCCACAGTGAGGAGATCCTCGAGGTCCCGGAGAATGGTACGTGCTGCCCAATTGCTGCAATCCTCACAACCAGCTCCCCCGCCAGTGCGACCAAAAAGCGACCGACGACCGGGTCTTGAAGATGCACCCGAATGATGCGGCGGGACAGCAGCAGGATTGGAGGGACTCTAGGGGGCTCGCTGTCTCGCTGGGGCGGGGAAACAAACGGATTTCGTCGAATTAAGGGCGATTGCTGACGCTGCTGGCAACCGCAATAGTCAAAGTCAACATCAAGTCCAGACTCGTCACCGTCGAGGGCCCTCGGGGCAAGCTCGTCAAGGACATGAGCCATCTGGCTGTCACCTTCTCCCTCCTCAAGAAGGGCCAAATCGGTATCGAGATCCACCACGGCAACCGCAAGAATGTCGCCACTCTCCGCACCGTCCGGACGCTCATCAACAACCTGATCATCGGCGTCACGAAGGGCTTCAAGTACAAGATGCGCTACGTATACGCCCATTTCCCCATCAACGTCAACCTGAACCATAACGGCGAGACCGGCCTCTGGGAGGTGGAGATTCGGTATGTCCTACCCGAGGATACTTTTGCGCTGAATGAAATGGGCGGACAGTTTGTTCTTGTGGAGTGAGGCTAACGTGAATTGTCTCTGAAGTAACTTCATCGGCGAGAAGATTGTTCGGAACGTCATCATGCAGCCCGGTGTTGAGGTCGAGATCTCCAAGAACCAGAAGGATGAGTTGATCCTTTTCGGCAACTCCCTCGAGAATGTCTCCCAAAGTGCGGCAGATATCCAGCAGATCTGCAGAGTCCGGAACAAGGATATCCGAAAGGTTCGTCTAAGTTGCTTGAAAGGGGGCCGGGCTATTGGTTTACTAATACGAATCACGTACAGTTCTTGGATGGTCTCTACGTCTCGGAGAAGGGTAACATTGTGGAGGAGTGATGGACATAGGGCCTTGGGTTTCTTTGTGCTTTATGGGTCTTACCGGAGTGGCAAGGGGTCATCGGCATTTGCATGTTTTGTAGCGGGAAAATCGCTACAGCAAAATGGGCAACCTTGTAAAGAACCACACCGTTGGTGCTCTACCAAACTGCACCATTGCGGACCCATGTTTCGCGACCGTGATGTGCACCGGTCTCGGGGAGAGGTCGAATCGACTAGGGTACCACATTTCTGTCAAATCCCTGGACAGTGATATTATACCTTATGGACATAAACTCTATAACGCAGTCTCCGCGCTTCAAACTTTTACCTAGACTTTAACGGTCAATTGAGGGTAGGTTACCCAAGTCCATTCCACACAACAGTCAGAATAATGGTTTCGGTAGTGGAGAGTTAATAGTTGTCCAACGCCATGCAATCTACATTGCATCATCATATCATTAAGATGTCTATATTTGTCGTATCCTAAGGCAGGCATCCATCCTTCCATTCGCCTGCCATCCCAAAGCTGACAAACTGCCGAGAAAACATCTCATCGGTGTCCTATACAGTCTTCAAGTCTTCGTCCCATCTCCTTCATGGTATCCTTGGTATCTTTCTCCGTATGTCATCATCGACAAGCGCGCTTAAAGCCAAAATGTGTCAGGTACAAGAATGAGAATTTGTGCCATTAGATTGCGTCCCCTTGAACGCTGTACTGTACTTATGCGACGATAAATACGGGGGGCGATTCGCTCGGACGTATTTGCATAGATGGTTACGATGAAAGGGGGCAATGTACACCGGTCGGGTCGTAAATTCATTACCCAATAAGGCCAGTTTGGTGTCGAGAGTTGGGTACTCAGACTGGTCCTCGTTCACCGAGGCGGCGACCTTGGCGACCTTGGTGATCGGGGCGAGGGGACGCGGGAAACGCGAGTTGTTCTTGTCACTCTGCTCGTTCTGCTTGCTCTGCTGTGCCGCGAGCGCCGAGTTCGCCGATCACTACTCATGGAACCTGGGAATTCTTGTCAGTGGCCGTGTCCCACGGGTGTCGAAGGTGAATCATAACTTACTTGGACTCGTTGCTGTGTAGGAATCAGACCAGTAGCTACTGCTCACATCGCTTCTGGTCTTGGGAGCCTTCTTCTTCTTGTCCTTCCTCAGACCGAGTAGCAGCCATAGAGTCCCGAGTGCGGCTCCCAGGCCAAGTAAGCCTTTGCCACTGCTCTTCTTCTCCTTTCGATCTGTCACAGTACTCGGTCGGCCCCCGGCCCCGTACCATGATGATCCATGGCCATCTCGCCCGGAGTGGCGCGATCCGCTCCTTCTATAGTGCTCTTCCTCGATGACAGTCTCAGTCGTCTTCTTTTTCTTTCCGACACCCAGGATTGCCATCGCACCGTGCCATAGGCCACGGACGAGGCAGCATGCGCAGATCAGGATAAGCAAGACAATGCCTGCAAGAGTGCCGATGACAATGCCCGCGATCGCGCCAGGGCTTAGACCGCCGCCGGCAGTTCCACCTGGACTTACGGCGCCGCCGCCGCCGCCATCTGAGGTGGTCGTAGCCCCGGCGGCCGTGCCTGTTGTCGGGCCAGTGGGCACGCCACTTGTTACGCGATAAGGCGCACTGAATTGCGTTGTGACGACCTGGCCACCGCTGCTGACGGCCGACGGGATATTACCGTTCGGCATGCACTGACCAGCATAGGCGCATTTTTGCCAGCTTGCACAGCATATGCTACCGCATGCAACCTGGCCGGAGCCTGCGGGCGGTATGCACTCGCCGGAGTTCGTCGTCGCTGCGGGAAAGAAGGTGCTGACGGTGCTGGTGAAGGTCCCCGTTGAGGTCCATGTCGTCGTATAATAAGCATAACCGCCGCCACCATCAACGGAACACCCAGCAATACCGTTGGATGTATAGCATTGAGACCCCGCGCTGCAACAGTACTGGTTGTTGTAGCCGCAATACTGGTTGCACTGGCGAGGCATGAGGTAGCCGAAGCCGGCAGCGTGAAGGTCGTCCTTGGGGTAAGGAACCGCGGCGGCATTCTGTGGTGAGCACGCTAGTAAGACGCAGAGCGCCGAAAGAAGTCCCCGTGGTGATTTCCGAGACGCCATGTTGTTGGTTGCCGCTGGGATTGATGCCACGGGAATTGCAGTCGTGGAGAGCACCGCGAAAGCACTGTCGGAGAGTGAGGTCGGATTTGACGAGCTGTGCAGCAACCTCAAGCTCACAGCCTCGTCGACCGTCCCGGCGGTGAGCACCAAGCACCGCTCCTTGCGGCGCCGCAGCTGACCGCACGGAATTCCCTTTGCAACTGCCCGGATACTTGTGTCGTTTCTGGTATTTTGCGTCGTTTTGATCTTAGCGTCTCGGGAGCTTGGTAGCTTCCTGCCGTTGAGACAATGCCTCAACTTGAGACGGCGTAGTTCGCGTGGGGAATGCTAAAGCACCAGAGAGCTAGAGCGAATATCCGGTATGTCAGTCGGCGGGTGCGTAGTTAGTGTCGCACTGTTCGGCGGGCCGCGATGTCAGAAATCTAAGCCAAAGTGTGTTTCAGGCCCTGAGAGATGGAATGTGTGTGATGGATGGAGAAGTGTGGGAGAAAATGCCAATGCAAGTGTTAAAAGGCTCTTATGACGGTGGTCGGGCGCGATGCCTACAGGGTCCAGGCCGCTTCCCAACCTCCTTTTGAGCAGTGTTGTGATAGCACCAACCTCTCGGATTTCGACTTTTTTTAGTGGATGGCAATACGAGCCGCTGTCCCCCTTTATTGTCCTGGCCTGTCAAATCAGCAAAAACGCTCAATTCACTTCAGGAATGCAATTGGATTTGGGTATGCTGTCCTTTGGTCTTTTCGCCCAGTTTTCAGGTCGAGTCCGCCAATGCATGCAAAGATCAGGAATCGGGGGCTGGTTGGCTCTCCCGGCCGCTGTTTACATAACCCCGCGAGCTGGCTCACTGGACGACTATCTTATCAGGCGCGGAATGCCCCACTGCCGCTTCCCTGTCATACCCCACCTGCCAAAGCTCCGAGCATTGCAAAGCTGACAAGTCGCTGATCGCACGTGAGGAGGGTGAAAGATAGCAACTCAAGGGCAACAGCCAACACAACCAGGAAACGGAATTTACCTATGATGGGAGATCTTTCCGTTTTCTCGCGTTTGACTCCCTTTTTTCTTGTGTTAACTAGGTATTGAATATTGGATTGGAGGATGCAATATACAAAGATAATTGAGCCATCGCTTCGTCAATTCGATGGAAGCCACGAACGTCGTGCGCCCTTTGCGGGCTTTTGCCCGTCATAACTCCTCCCCCACCCCAAAAGATTGGGTATATCAAAAACAATAGTGACTCGCCTCCGTACGTCGCAAGGCGGGCTAGGCATGGACCTTGGCCATTCGTGCCCTCCAAGACCTTCTTCGAGAGCCCTGCCGTGCTGCGTGCCCGCATGAAGCTTGACTCTTGGCATAGAGCGGCAAGGCCAAAGTTGCGGAGTTGCGTAATCCGTACTGTGCAACCCGGCTGGCACCTGGATTACGGTTCCAGGGGTCAAGCTTCCAAACCCCAACGCACCGCAAACCACGCAAGCTACGACATCGAGCTCGAATTTCGAGCGCAAAAGGTCCTGCAACATGTCGCTCGACCCACCGACATATCTGGCATCACTGCAAAGCAACATCCGGCAGCGGCCCATCCCGTGGGATGGTGCTGTGCGCGCCGGCACGTTGACCGATGAGCAGCTCGCCCAGATCCGCGCCGTCGACAAGGTCAAGAAGGACGCGCGCAAGCAGACGGTGGAAGCCAATCTAGACGGTTACCGCAGCCTGTTCGTCGGTGGCCCTGGGAGGAAGAGTGTGTTAGAATTGGCCGCCAAGCGCCAGGACGTCGTGCAGTACATTCTGGTTCTCCTAAGCGACCTGCTCCAGAGTGCGTGCCTTCCCCCTCCTTCTGCGCTTTCACTATTCTATACCGCCTGCCATAGCTTCCTTTCCTTGCACTCTTCTTCTTGAAAGCCGATTCAAAATCCTGCATTGATATTCCTGAGTAGAATCTGGCTTACATATGACTTCTAGGCATACCTGCTCTTGCAAAGGCGCTCTTTAAGAACGGCGACCCTTATCAACACTTCCTACCTCTTCTCGTCCACTCTCCAAATCCCGACGATCCTATCCCACTCCTAACATCGACCGTCCTCGTTAGTCTCATGGCGAGCTCCAGGGACGAGTCCACAGCCACGGTGGACAAGGCACTGCCCGGCATCTTCAGCTACCTATCCTCGTTGACCAAGAACTCCGATGCGGGCCTCCAAGACATCGGCGTGCAAGAGTACTCGTCATTGCTATATGGCCGTGCTACGAGGCAGCAGTTTTGGGGCCAAAGGAGTGAAACAGTCGGCCCCTTGATTCAGATTCTGCGAGCGGCTGCCGGCATCAGCAATGACGACTCGTCGGCCAGTTTGTGGAGTGAAAGCGCAACCTCAGCGCGC
>Ga0247760_1000525_pt1 | contig 41241 bp, 43 predicted proteins | sample UWRJL171409R4_FD_179936 | JGI IMG/M metagenome (GOLD analysis project Ga0247760, IMG submission 179936) | Plant litter microbial communities from Arlington Agricultural Research Station in Wisconsin, United States - UWRJ-L171-409R-4 | ecosystem: Environmental > Terrestrial > Plant litter >... | reverse complement strand
TCAACAATACAAAGAACGATATAGACACAAATACGTGGGCAAGATCCTAGCTAGGGTCATGGTTGGTCGTTACATCAGGAACATTAGAACTATAAGTTGCTTTCTCCTAGCTCAGTTAACTAAGAGGACGTTTGCCCTAAACTTCAATGCTCCTGGCCGCCTAGCTCAGTTATGCTGCGTAACAAAAAAATACGAGATATAGCAATAGTATCCGCCAGATCTCAAACAAAGAAGTATACCGCTGATAAATCCCAAGTTCCTAGAACGAAAAGGGAAGTTTCAGTCAGGTCCCTGAGATTAACACCGCTCAAAGACACGATATAGCCCTTTCAAGTTAGCCACCTCCAATATCCCGCCTTGCATCAAGGAGTTGGTTGCCACCAATCTAGCCTTGAAGGCCGGGAAAAATATATGCTCAATCGCTCTGCGGACGTGGTCTCTTCGGGCCTTGATATCGGCATCTACCCCTTCTTCGCCTGCGTCATTCGGGCTCTCGCTCTCATTTTCACCCTCTCCACCGGGCGTTGCAGGCAACCGCTCGGGCACGTAAAATGACGCCAGCTCTCTAAGGAAGCTCGCGAAGCAGGACTTCTCATTCGTCCAGTCCACCCGTGGGCCCAGGCGTAGCAAGAATTGCGGCAGCTTGACAATAGGTGGGTTGTACCCCTTGACCAGCAGAGGAATACCCAGGAGCTCACCCGTGGGAGAGATTTCGAGCGAGAAGTACTCGAGCAGCATTTCGCGCCGTTCGATGAGCTGTTCAGCAACACGGTCGACGATCTCGCTGAAATCAACTTCCTCCTCCCCTTCCGTCTTCGATAGCCCAGCAGTTTTTTGGCTCTCTTGCTCGGCGGCAATGTCGAGCAGCTCCCGAAGATCGAGAGGCGGACTGAATCGAATGACACCGTAGTTGCCAAAGTCTGTCAACGCCACCTGGTAGATATATTCGAAGCAAACCCGGCCGTAATCGACCAGGAACAGCTTGACGCCGGCTTGGATGGCGGCCAGGCGACGCCGTTCGTCGACAACGCCAACAAATGTGTGTGCGGCAAAAATCTCGGTCAGGTCATGGTGCATGTCCTCGCGTACGGCAGCGCGCAGTTCTCGGACACTCAGAAGGCGGTAAGCCGTCATCTCTCTGTCTACTGTCTCATATTCGAGCGCTTCGGCGGCTGCAGTGTCCTTACCCTTGCCTTTGGTGGTTCGCGACCCACAAGGCGAAGCCCCCACCCCAGCCGCAGGCGGCAGCATGCTTGTGATTTTGCGCAGGTTTGTGTCGGTACGCACGAGACGACTGTCGTTCCTCTCTGACCGGGCGGGAGTTCTTTTGCTATTACCGCCAGTACCCGCCTTGGGTGTTGCTGCACTCGCAGAGTCTGGAGTTGACCAGGCGCCACCAGGCAGTAGAGTCTGTGTGAGAAAGGTACGGCTCGTATCAACAGCCGCAAGCTTTGAGCGAATGTGTTCGCAGACAGCCTGGACGATTTCATCTTCGTTCAGGAAGTTCACCTCCCGCTTCGTCGGGTGTACATTGACATCGACTCTCTGCGGATCGATCTCTAAGCTGAGGTACACAAAAGGGTGGCCACCTTTAGGAAGGAAAGGCGCATATGTCTGCTCAACAGATTTCCGAACATTTGTAGACTCTACGCATCTGTGGTTGATGAACAGCAGAATCGTCGTCTTTTTCATGCTGTAGTTCGCATTGGTAGCTAGCCCTGCAGCTTTAAAACCCCAGCGGTCATCCGAGGTAGAAAACTCGATCAGTTCGTTAGCGATGCTGCCGCCATAAATCTGCCGGATCCTGTCGACGGCCGAAGAACTGGCTTGAATAGAGATACTAGTCGACGACTCGCCGTGCTTCTTGCAAGAGAAAGCCACGTGGGAACAGTGGACAGCATGGCGGCCTACCATGTCGATAATTTTGTTGTACTCATCCGAGGCAGACCGGAAGGCCCTCCGCCGGGTGGGGACGTTGTAAAACAGGTCCTCGACGGTAATCTGGGTGCCTGGCCGGCCTGCGACTGGCTTTGGATCAGAGGACTGGCCAGGTTTTGCCGGGGACAGCCGGCCACTGTCATAGTGAGCACGCCAGGCGCAGTTAGAATCGGCCGTCTTGGTAGTTACGGTGAGATGAGCAATGTGGCTTATGCTAGCCAGGGCCTCCCCTCGAAAGCCGTATGTCGCAATAGACTGGAGATCCTCGAACTTCTGCAGCTTTGACGTGGTGAATCGCTCGCACAGGATAGGCAAGTCCTCTTTCTGTTTCCTCGGTGAGCATCCTGCTAGACCGGGGGGGAGAGGAAGCGCACGTCTATACCGCAGCCATTGTCGGTTATCTGCAGCAGCTTGAGACCACCATCCTTCACCAGAATCTCGAGCGCAGTGGAGCCTGCATCAACCGCATTCTCGATAAGCTCCTTCAGGGCTTGGTCGGGGGAAACAATGATCTCGCCAGCAGCGATCTTGTTGACCACGTCGGGATCAAGTGCCTGGAAATACGGATGGCGCGCTTAGCAGGTGGTTTCTGACAGGCAGGATGGTATCTGAAATCATACCCTGATGCGACGCGGTGCAGTTGCTTCCTTATTCAGGTTCGAGTTTGCGTCGTCAATCTCACTCGCTTTCCGCTTAGACCCTCGGGGGCTGTCGAGGTCCATCGAGTCTGCCATTTTGGCCTTCCGGGTCTTCGGACACTTGACCGGAAAGATAGCGTATTTCAAGTCCCCTGTCCGGCCATGCTCTCAGTTCTCAATGTTTGGATGGAAATATTAGGCCGTTCACCTCTCAGGTGAGTCGAAGGTGTGTGGCGACTTCCCTGCCGATGGACGTTGCAACTCCAGCAGCCTCATCAGCCTCGAATTCGTCCGTGCGCCGGGCTGTCCCAGCCCAATCAATCCCTGCATAATTCTAGCTGCATTACCGTTCCTGCATTTTCTTGCAGCCTAGCCTGAGGCAGCCCATAGCAACGTTGACTTCTGTGTGTGGTCATGTTGTCGAACGCATAACCGCGGGGGCGCACCTGCCATGATGCACTGCATTTTCTCATGAGTCAAGATGGTTATCCTTCATTTCCTGGATTACGCATAAATCCAACAGCACGTGACGCTCAGCCTCCGGCGTTGCTTGATCGGATAATCAGTCGTCCGTGAGTTTTCGGCTCGACGACTGAGCCACGATTCCTTCGCCCTCCGGACCACACTCATAACCCAGATGGCTTCCCAGGCGCCTGTGTCCCTCGACGGCTCGGTGCGTTTTTCTCGCCAGCTCCGCTCCTGAGGACTCCCGACTCCAGGCAACTCTCATGACCTCTTTATTTTCGGACCCCAACGCCATGGGTCCTCGGTGTGTTGTTGAACTGCAGTGTTTCCAGTTCAGCTCGAGCTCAGCTGAGAATCCTGAGAAAATGAAGGTCACCTTTGCTCATGCAGCCAACACCATCTCTTCAGCTCTCTCCCTCCCTCATGCGCCCTATCCCTGTTTCCTTGCCGTAGTCACGGTGCATCCGTCGTGATCGGATCTGAATCTCCGATTGACAAGGCCAATCAAGCCTGTGCTAGAATACCCGTCAGCCACGACGCAACCCTCTAATGAGCTCTCATGTGAGTTGAGAGCTACCGTTCAATCGAGGCTGTACGATGATGGCGGGCGGGCGCCACTCCCGCGCACCCAGAGTCGGCCAGGGGTCGGCCTACACAGCGCAACCGCACTGGGAAGTTTCCCAAGGCTTTTCAGAAGGCACCTGTAATATCTAGTAGTATCGCATTTGCCATTTCCTGGGCACAATGGTTTTTCTTTTGGTCCCTCTTTACGTTTTTAATTGGGCTTATCAGAGTTTAGTTCGTACATAATCCCTCGTCCAGCTGTCCTTGCTTGGACCTCCTTTACTTCAGAGCTTTTGTTAGTTGAGAAACGAACAGCAAAACCCTCTAAAGTGCGACAGTTCACGTGGCTTGGTATGGCGGACGAAAGGAACCGCCAAATCGCCCGGCTGTCAAGCCCCGACGCGGCGAGAAGCGAAGACAATCTATCAGCTTCAGTGCAGGTCAACCTGGGTACCACAAGCAATAGGTAGGCCATGTCCGCGCTGTTCAGCAGCGGTAAAATACTAACAGTCTCTAGGACGAGGGGCACACCTGTTCCGTCGCGGTCATCTTCGAGGGACCGATCTCCATCGATAGTCCCAGGGCCACCTTCAAGAGTTCCAACGACAGACAACTCTCAATCTTCTGCAATCTCGCAAGATCGTCCCCCCGCAGAACACTTTTTGAGAGGCCTCATTGCCCCGACAGACGCAACAAACGTCTTCGCTGATGCTTCTCAAATCTTAAAGCGACATCACGACGGGGAGTCGGCTGATGAGCCTCGCCCGAAGAGAGACAAGCTCGGTGACGAATTGGAAAAGATGCATGCTACCCTCCTTAATGCTAGCAGTCCTAGCACAGAAGTTGCGGTTGAATCGGGCGTCGAAGACGTGCGCGCCCCTCGAAGGCCTGACACCAGCGATCAGACAGCTGACAGCGAGTCGTTCCCTGCGATCGCACTCCGTGGAGGGCCCCCGCGCCAAGACAACGAGGCTACTCCAGCAGCAGAGGCGGCAGAGGCGGCAGCAGCACACGAATCCAGGATAGCCGAGCCCAAAGTGTTGGGCCACGGGGCCCTGAGAGAAGAGGAAACAGACGATTCGGGCACCTAGCTTCCCCACCCCTCGACTTTGTTCATTTTCAGCAACACGACGTGGAAGAGATGCATTTTTCATAGTGCACATTTTGGTTTAGATATCGCTAGAAAGCGTGGGGTGGTCGGCTGCAAGAGACTGACACACCACACACACTGCTGCCGTTCTTCAATTATTGGGTGGCGGATTCGAATTATTGATGCCCAACTTGCCGCTTTCAACAACCCGAGGGATATGCGTCACTACCTTTGATGTCATGTTGACCCAACCACTCGGTTTGGCGAGCACGGTTACTTTTCCTATCCGGGACGCCCACTGTCAAGTTTTCTCGAGATCGAATATGCATATTCTTACCCCGTCGGGCCCCTCTCGGTTCACATCGTGTTGTTCTATTATGCCATGTGAAAGTTTTGGGGTGTTTGATGGACTGTCGCAGAGCCGGAGAAAATTGCGTTTCTAGAAGCGCAATTGGCGATCGCGTAGCAGGGAAGGCCGGCTTCCCGATCGGCGAGCGCCAATCTGCCGGTAAGCTAAATCTCCGACGGGAACGGCGTCTTCCTTGCATGAGAGACTTGCCGCATGGGCCCCCCTCCCAACACATTCATTGGGGGAGCACCCGCCCAGCCCACCTCCAACCCAGTAAGCAGCCGGACAACCCGTACGGGTTTGTGCAGTAGGCCGCGGTTGCCGTGTAAAAGGTGGCGCCGAGACACCCTGACCTGTAAGTGGAAGTAGGTACGGAATATGTATGCACGGGCACGCCTCGCGAGACTGGTGGGCGGCGTCGGTACTTTACTCGTGGAGTACGAAACACGGGACACGGGATTCCCTAGCTGCGTATGGGATTCACCGTTGGACGACGATCTGAGTCCTTCTGGAAGCAAGGCACATGATACGTGCCAGCAACCTCCCCACGGTTAAACACAAGCGTCAAGCGTGACAAGTACACACACCGGCCCGGGCTGCTTGCTGTAGGTAACCTCGCCGGCCTTGGCCACAAACACCTAGCCGTCCCCATAGCTAAGGTAGTATTTCAATCTTGCCGCCCGCCCGATCCCTTTTGCCGCCCATTCGTTTGCACAATTACTGTCGTTGCCGCTCCTCTTTCCTTTTTTCTGTTTGTTTGTGTGTTACTGTCGTGCCTTGTTCCCCGTCACTCCCCCCTCCCTCTCACGGTGTCCAACCCCTTCCCTGCTTCTCACCCAACCCAGCAGCGCAACCCGCCACCAATACGACCCGACGGTGACGCGGTCTTACAACACAAACAACAACAACGCCCCGTGATTAGCTGCCCTCCACCGTCCAGGCTGAACCTTAATTTCCCCCCCCCCCCCCCCAGGTTTCTTGTTTTCGCCCCTGGGTGGTGTCGCAGACGGAAAGCCCCGTGCCTGATTCATACCTAACCTAACCCAGGCCCTGGGCCGCTGTCACAAGTCTAAACCAACGTCATCCCACCGTCCCCTTGCATACCGCCGTCCTCGATTCCCCGCCCTCTTCCTGGTGGGCTCGGAGAACCACGCTGCCATGAGTATAGAAGGGGACCGAGTGTACCCGCCCAGAGATTGCTGTTGACGCCAACAGCCACCCCGTCATCGAGAAGGAAGAACCGTCAAGAACACCTACTGCGGACCGAGGACGCGTCCATCTCAGATATCATCGCTCCCTAAGGCCTTAGCGGCGGTGGTGGTTGTCAACCATCCAACAACGAGAGCACGAGGCGCAACCACAGCTAGAAAGCCATCCCCGTGAGACACACATCTACCTCCCGCAAATAACGAACCAGTCCGATCCGATCCTGAAGCTCTCGTCTTGCGGAAAGAGAGACGCGGCCGCGATGCTTGCTCCGCCCTGGCCAGAGCAGATGTTGTAAGGGTGATACCGGCGACGGTGCCGACACTGGGCGGTTAGGCCTGATGGATTCTTCGGCCCCAACTGAACAAGCACGCAACCCTGCGTAGATCATTTCCCAAAGTCCTGTGGTGTATTGGAAAAGAACAGGCGGCGGTTAACGGGCGAGGGCAAAGTGTCACCGACGATGGTAACGACACAAGCTGAGGCTGACGTGCAACCCAACGAGCGCGTGACTGATCATCGGACGATCTTTACCATCGTCCAAAGCCCCCTGACGTACTGAGAACGATGGCCCTTGGTCAACACACGATTTCGCGCCCACAAGGACCTAGAAGCCTCTCGCCTGTCTTCCCCTTCGAATACCACCACCACCCAAACACAACGAGCCTTGTTCGGACAACGCCCTGCAAGCACATGGCCAGCAGATTCAAGACACGACATCGCTGACAATGATGAAGGCTGCACGCGAAGAAGAAAGAACAATGGGAAACCAGCGCCAGCCCCGTCCGGGGTAAATTACTCATGATTCAATTACAGGCCATCGTCGTGCCTGCCTGCTTGCCATTCATCGCGTTACTTTTCCCTCCTTCTCGGACCCTACCGCGTCTCTTCGTGCCATCATACACATACAAGAAAGAATCAACGATATAAAAATAAAAAAACCTTCAGCTCCCGACAGATCGCTCGCTACCCCTTAACGCCGCAGCGACAAAATTATCCAAGCTCCTCATCCCAAAAAACTCGCCACGGACGTACAGCAGCAGTCCAGCAGAATGAAATAGAGAGATCCGTGGCCAAAAAATATGTCTCTCAAGATATGAGTGACAGCTGTCAGCGATATTTCGAAGCAGCTCACCACGGCGAGACAACAAACATACAACGCCCAAAAGATGCCCCACTTTTCCCCCTATTTCCCGCCAGTCCCCCGTCCGATGCATGGTTTGTACCGAATTCGCCGCTCACTCTCGCCAAAATTATGTGCGAATTGTACACTGGTATCATGAGAATGCAAAGCTGGGATGGATGGGAAGCAACCCCCAAAATACGGAGACGGTGTCATGAGAGCTCACCGCCCGGAGTAACGGCGTGACAGCGAAACGCCTCAAAGAACCAGATGTCGGCCTGGATTCGAGACCAAAAAGGTGTCTCACGCAGGACTTCCTGCACCCCTGCGCCTCTACTGTTGTTGCTGATGCGGCTTGTTTGGCGGACCTGATCGGTCGAGCAGGCCTCCGATGTCCACACGTGATCGATCCTCTCTGGGATGGTATGCGTGCTCCTGGTTTCTTATCGGTGGAAGTTGGTATCCCGGTCCTTGTGACGGTCGCCCTGGCGGCATTTGATACGAAGGGCCGATGGGGTACTCTGGCCTACTTGGAGAGGAGGAGTAAGCGGATTGCAGACCAGGACTCAGTCCTGACCCCATCGATGGCGGCGGTGCACCAGGCGGTCCTGGTGGTCTTGAGTTATATCCGCTTTCGCCTGTTCGAGGCTGCCGCGGCTCAAAAGTTGCGGATACGGGGGTAGGCTGAGAATACATCTGAGGCGCTGATTGATACGAGTACGTGATCTCCCTCGGATTGGGCGATGGTGTTGGATACTGGAATGCCCTGATTGGGCTCAGCCAAAGCAGAACGATGTAAATCGATTCCACCTTGGCGAGCGCCATTCGGAACGAATGTTGTCGGGTTTGTCCGTCCTGACCCAGGAAGTTGAGGTGCTCCTGCCAGTCCAGAGCGTATCGGGATAATTCGTCCGAGCTGAACCCGAGCCTCTGCATCACTCTCTCCGCATTTTCTCTCCCAAACATTGGCGGCAAGTATGTGGGGTCTTTCCGTTGCCGCTCGTCTTGGATCTGCCGCTGGAGCCCGGACACCTTATCCCGGTCCCCAGCTGCAAGAAGGTCGATAAGCCTCATCCCCTTGACAGATGGCCGCGCGACAGCATCGAGGAAGGCACTTGAAGCGTTTCCAAACTCAAAATCGACAGTCAAAAACGCGGCCGGCTCTGATGCTCTCAGTTCTGGGGCCCTCGGTGGAATCGAGAGCGGCGCGGGAAAGATATTCGCATCGGACGCTAATGCTCGTTCGGAAAACCTCGGCGCAATCGGTTCGGCTGGTTGAGATTTCAGTACCCGGTACGATTGTGTTCGTCGGAGATTGTCATCGTAAGCCATACCCATCGAGGATCCCGGGCCATACAAAGACTGTGTCATTGGCCGCCGCATGGGGTCACTCCCACTCCCAAACCTGGGGTTATCGAACTTTGTCTCCCTATCGTCTCGTAGTCGAGGACGTCCGCGCTTCTTGTGCTGAACATCGATGCACGCATCTTCCTTGCCATTGGTCATGCACCTGGAACAAGGTCGCTGGGCTATGAGAAGACAAGTCAGCACATTGTTGCTAAAACAGTCCCAAATCCGAGATTGCAACCCTGGAAAGGAGGGAGCTGCTTGACCCCGCGGCTCTCTTTGAATGGCGGTATCCTGAGGCCACGCCCAATTCGAAGCGAAGGCTACCCTCCTGCTCCCACAACCTTGTGGATGGCGCTAGCAATATGCCCGCGTCCACGGACTTGGGGATCAATCCCGTTTGCGGCTCCCGGTCGGCTTTCGATGATACACAAACTGGCTAAATAAAGGGGTAGAGAGTCGTGCCCGAGAGCTGATTTGCGGGAATCCGACCACACTTCGAGGCAACGGCCCGGCTTCCCGCGGGACCTGGCGCCCGTCACGCAGTAGCGAGCTGGTCGAGCGTCGTCATCCTAGCGGGTGCAAACACTTGGCCGAGCCGTTGCAACCTGCACCTCGGATCCAAGCACGCGAAACCATGGAACTCGCTTGAGAACCACCTCCACACGTTCCTGCAGCATAGGCCAATGGGCCTCTCTGGAACTCGGTATCATCCAGGGGCCCAATTCCTGCGGCTTTATCGCGTGTCGCACACTGGTGCATGGCCCTGCTCAATGCCGCGCCTAAGGTCCCCGGAATTGTTTGACAATATCATGCCAATTAATTCCACAGGCCACAATTGCGATACCGCTGGACCAGTGCCGCAGCTCGCAGCCTGGTTTTCCTTGGTGATTATATTGCGACTCTTTTGGGTATGGAAAGAGAACTGAACGAAAGAGGCGAAATGGGGTACGTACCGTCGCATCTATCGGAGGTCAGCGCTTGAAACTATCTATGGTGGTTTGGAGAAGCCCAATTGGAAAGGAGGGGGTTAAACAAACCGAAGATGAGCTCTTTTGCAAGGAACACATGCGGATGCCACGTGCCCCTTCGTCTTCCTCTGCGGTTTGGGTGATGGTGGGCGCAGAGTCTCGGGCCCCGGCTGTTGTGCGGATGCTGAATAAGGTTGCGGTGCAGGTAGAGGTGGCGTCGGCACGGTTCCGTGCATAGGTCGATATGGCGCTTGCGGACCAGCAGCAGAGAGTTGCTGAGGGTATGGCAAAGGCCTGGACATTGTACCCTCGAGTCGCGGAAAGGCGTACGACATTCGCTCTGATGTGCTGGAGGGAGAGTGCCTGGGAGGTACCGGGACTGTCGGCTGCGCTCTCTCTTCACCTTGTGTCGTGAGGCTTCCGCGATAAACATCTTGCGATGTCGCTTGATATGTTGTTCCCTGAATCCTTTCGGCGGCCTCCTGGCTTGCTTTCGGGGGGAGCGGTGGAGACCCTGACATGGGCGGAGAAGGGTAGCTCCCCAAATGAGCAGCACTCTCAGAGTCTGCCCTGGCCCAGGTCAGGTCGAGGGAGAGACGTACCAGGTCTAGAACGCCTCGGCGGTGGCCGAAAGGATAACACGATTCGTCGTCTCGACGGCCTATTTCCTGCATGGAGGATGGCCTTCAGCCACGGTGAGCAAAGCGGTAAAGCCTCCCAAGCACCTTCTTTTGGACGATGTCGGCGTGGTCTCGATCAACAAGATGGCCTCCGTAAAGGGAGACAAGCAACCAGACCGAACCCCGGACGCGCGGGTGTCGACAGACATTCCCCGATGCGATGGAACGGTGATGGTAGCCGTTGATGTCGTCGGGGTTGCGGGGCGTTCCTAGATCGACGTGAAAGGGTGGCCTTCGCGGGCGGTCCGCTAAGAACTGAAGCTGGAAGTCGTACGGGTTCGGAGAAGGGTGAGCGCTCAAGACGTTACTCCTCCTGGGCAGTCTAGCAAAGTTGAGGAGAAGACAAAGCCTTCGAGGTGTCCAGCACAGTCACACCTAGACTGCTGCCCCTTTAACAAGCTGTGGTGGGTGGGGTGTCGCCGAACGGCGCCGACCGTCGGTTAGAAAAAGAAGCAACGGCGGTTTAGCGCGCCAAGTTGGACAAGATGCTGCACCAAGAACCTAGCTCAGGCGGATCATGAGTGACCAGCTGTACGGCATACGGCGGTGTCTTCGTGCGAGGGTAGGTTGCTGGGCGAGTTATCGGGGAGCTGCAGACCATCACCAGTCTCACCAGACAGCAAGGACGACAGGGCGTGAACGAGTGGACTGCCAGCCCAAAAAGGTCGACCTAGAGCTGCCGGGGCTTGCCGTCTCGCGTCTTCCACTCTGCTCGGGAAGTGATTCTCGGGTTTGCGGGCTAGACAGAGAGTCGAGTCGGTCGAGGAGATTTGGTGTCAGTGGCACCGGGCGGTTTTTGTGCAACTTAAAGACCACTGCGCAATTGGGATGGGGCCCAGATGGAGCAAGGATGGTCGTAGGTCAGGGCACCCTGGCAGGTGGACGGCTATGGATGACCGCTAATCGAAGGGTAGTCCGCAATGCCAGCAAGCCCCCCTGGTCACCTCATAGTCCTTGCAAGGGCACAGACTGCCACCTGGGGTCGAAGACTGGCTTGTCTCCGCAATGAAAGGGAAAGGGGACTTGATCCGGGCGCCTCCAACCGCTACGGGTAATATGACTGACAGACAGCTGGGGGTGTGCGGTGCACCAGTGCCGGCCCAAGGTGGGCGGAGGGGAGTGAACAAACGTTGAGCGCCAGGTGCGTGTGCTGGGCCGAGAGGCCTGGAGCCCTTTGACGCACGGCGGTGCAGCAGACAGTTTTGGGGATGGCGTCAGTCTATTGGGCACTACGCCAATTGTCCGTACCGTTTCGTTGGCCCCTGACAAGAGAGCTCAGAGAAATGCGCCGCGTTACGTCCAAACACAATAAGACTCTTTCAGCACGATTTTGATTCGCGAGCAAAGGTTGTGTGTGTCGCGCGTCCGTGAACGAGTCCGTGTCCGTATCAGCGTCAGTGTCAGTGCCAGACCCGGCACCGGCAACCAGGACGGATGCGCACCAGGGGCAGGCGCCGCGATCCCTCGATCCGAGCTCCCCTCGCAGAAGCTTGGGTGCGAGCGGGGACGTGTGTTGATCCCGATCCCCAGATTTCCACCGCTAGACAAGCAGGAACGAAAGGGCCCGGTTGGAGACGAGATGAAAAGGACGAGCTGCAATGGTCTGGCCGGACCGTCGCTTAAGCCGTCCCGTGTTGAACTTCGTATGGAGTATGTGCTCGATGACGTCTCATGGATGTTGTGAGAAGAAGAATCCTGCGTTCTGCGCTCACACCTCAAGCACATGTCGTTGTAGGCCTGGATGAAGTCGAGGGCTCGTCTGGTCGCTCAGCCCATAGCGGGACGCTCTGGCGTGGGATGCCCAGGGGACAGGCAGATGTGTGTTGAAGGGAACGGCCTGCGCATCAAGAGGTTGGAGCATCGCCCACCCACAGCGAATACCTTGTAGCAGATGGGCGGGAGTCAAGAAAGAAACGGGCAGCCCGTGTCTTCCTCTCGCTGCCAATCGGCGCGCCGCAGGATCATCGAATTACGCAGAGCTCGAGGCTCAAACCCCAAAACTCGAGCTTGACGGTGTGCGAGGTGCGTCCCAGAACGGAAGGCACCACCTTCTCTGGATGTTTGAGAGGATTATGCCGGCAAGGGCAAGCCTTCGAACGTGGCGGCGGCCATTTGCACATGTATGGTTTTGGCCAAGGTACGTGTGTCCGTCTACCTCGAAGCCCTTTTGGTGCCCTGCCGGGCTGGGTATTCCACTTTGTTCACGAAGGAAAGGGAAGAGAGGCTGGGCGGCGTCACTCGGTTGGGAAGCTGCAGACGATAAGGGCCACCTCGATGCAAAATAGCTCCTTCCCTCCTAATTGCGGACACCTGAAGGTCTTCATTCAGAGTTGAGTCTGGGGAAAGTAGGCTTGACCGTCTCGGGTCCTGCCAAGTGCCACGGTGTGCTCCTCTGCATATAGATGTTCGTTCATCACGAATTTGACGCTTCCTCGGCCGCCTCTCGCCTGTGCTGCCCCCAAACCGATAACGCCCACACAACTAGCCACCCACCAGGGTGTGTTGTCCCTCTCCCTCTTCCCCATTTGTGCGCACGCTTATTTAGTGTGATTTGTTATTCCGCATATGCAAATCACAGCGGAGCCGCGAGGAGGCCTGAAGCTGGGACATCCCATGCCAATCATTTCCCACTTCCGAGCATGGAGGCCTTCGTCGAGTTCATGTGGCTCACGGAAGGTTGCGACTCGGAAAGAGATCGCTATCATTCGCACACGCGGAGCCCGGCCTGGGCTTCCTGCTCACCTCATTCGCCAGATGGTTATTCATCTTGTCTTCATCGAACCTCACTTTGGCGCAGGTGTACACCAACGCTGGATTTGCCTCACCCAAGGTTCAGCTTGCTTCTGTAGTAGTTGAGCCGAACGATGGCCTGTGGGCATCAGTCCGTACCACTACCCTGGCCTCCGTCGCCCCTCCTTCACCCCCCTCGCGGGCGAGACAGACCAACATTCTGTGCTCCGTACGCCGACATGAAAATCTCCTTGGATCCACCCTTCCAACCCCTGGCGGATTTCCTGACAATCAGCGGGACAAAACATGGAGCCTGCTTGCCAACGCGCCGCGCAGCAAGCAACAGCCGAAGCTCTCTCCTTATTGTGGGAATGCATGCTTTTGCGCAGCAGCCCGTTGTTGTCGTCGACGACTGCACCAGCAGCAGGCAGTTTGGATGGGGGCTATTCAACGCCTTCGGCGCATGAAGCACAAAAAGAAATGCCACGGTGCGCTTTCCTGGCATTCCACTCTGTAACTGACATGCGGGGGGTGGGGAGTACGTACCTTGGTCTTGAGGCGCACCGCAGACGAATTCTTGTGGAAGGACCCAAAGTTGGAAGCGACATGCAGAGGCTGCATGATTTGACCCAGCACCAAGGGGCCCCGATACCGAGTTTGTCCTTCACAGGCCGGGACGGGCGGGGTCGGGTTCTTGCCCTGGCGTTGAAGCAGCACACATCCTCGATTGGGTGATATCACATGGAGGTCGCCATCACTGTTGCAGGTACCGAAAGCTTCAGGTTCCCCCGTTGTCTGTCAGCACTGAAGAATCTATGGTGGGGTATGTGCATCCAGATGCTGCCAGCCGGCCTAGGGTTGCATGGAGAAACCACCGACCAAAGCATGGGGCAATGCCAGCACCCAAGGCCAGATGCAGGCATGGCCCGCCCAGATCTGAGCACATCCTCAATGTCACGGATCACAATCATTTGTGACCATCTACTATCCAAGATTAAGGCGTTACCAAAGGCACGAACCACGAAACCCAGATCACCCTATCCAGTAAGGGAGTTGAGGCCATTCTTCTACTTTGAACGTGGTTGGTGGGGGATGCATCCCTTGTCCGTCCGATGTTGATGAAGAAGCATTGATGATCAACCTTCTGCCGTCAGGGGTTCAATGCCCGCGATGCCTGATGGCAAGAGCGTGACGCGGCGGGAGCCTCCCTTCTGGCGTCCAATCGAAGGGGCAATCCTGGACAGCTTCCAGGATGGGAGTCTGGTACTATATGCCCAGTGTCTCTGCTATAGGACACCTTATCTCTTATGTCGCAGCTGTACCGTCAATCCTCCACACTGATGAGGCATACCGTGCGTCTCGTCTATCTGAGATCTTCTCTCTGCCCCTTCTTTCGCATCAAGAAAGCCGTTCCGAGACGCCGCGGCGATATTTCCGCGAAGAAAGAGAATGATCCCCGAGGATTGCTCAGCTACGAATAAATCGTGTGGTTGCTTACTGTTCTTCAGCGGCCACTCAAAGATGAAAAGTGTGCGGTAGGATCCTCGGCAGGGGCGGATCAGCCTTGCCAATCATTGCTGTGTCTGACAGTGGGCGAGTCTTCTTTCCATTGGCACCTCTTTCCACAAGCTATGATGAACCGACAACGCTTCGTTCTCCAACTTTACCTAGTTTGACACGGAACTGTGCAGATTCGAACATGCCTAACCACGCACCCACGTCCGCATTCATGCGGTCAAGTCCCGCCGTGCTTTAGGGTATGCTAAACTCCAACCGAGTCGTCTGAGCTTGGGCGGTCGATGTCGATCCTCTTTGATCCGGCTGGAGCTCAAGTTACACCTCACACTCTCATGCCACCAGGATCTACATTCTTTTAATGGCTCACGCGGGCTTGTCAGTGGGATACGGTCTGCAGAAGGCCAGTAACTGCACACGATGTGTCCCCGCCTCACTGAAGATGCCTCATCAAGAGTTACCAGGGTCTAGGCACGATGCTCATGGATCCGCATCGTTCGAGCCGCCACACGGGTGCTAAGAACTGCCCTGTGCGTACCTTATCCTTGGACCTTTCATCTGATCTCCCTCCCGCCTTTGCAAAATTTCCGAAGACGAGCTTGGTGGGGTGGCTTCCGATGGCTGCGAGGAGACACCCGCCCGCCGTACGAAGTACGTGCACTAGCACCGCCCTCTAAAACTCGGCGACGTCCATTCAGCCTTCTGCCTCGCTCGTCCTACCCGCCAATTAACAAGCAGCAAGCAGCCTCCATGAAACTGCGTACCGAACTCAACGCAGTAAAAACTGGAACAGAAGCGGACATTTGTGGAATTGGAACCAATGGAGGCTGCGACACTTCTTGTCAAGGCTCCTGGGGATCCTCCGGGAGTGAATGCGGTCGGTCCGCAAGGCCTATGGTAAGCTATTATGGCGGGAAAACATGAACCATGGCAAAATCTTGTCATCCCAACTCGCGCGCATAACTGCGGCAGGCGACCATTCATGTGACGAGATACACCCCCCTTCCGTCATTTGACACGACAGAGAGACGGAAGATCGCCCCAGCAAAGCACATCCGCCAAAACTTACAACCACACTCCTTGGGCCAAGACGATCTGATCCCTCTTCACCCATCTCTCCACTATTCATAGCTCACGCCCCACACGTGCGTTGGAGGGTTCGCGTCCAGGACGCGCCTCACGCACGCGACGTCCCGAGACGGGATGCTACGGGACGCAGGTGTTCATACACGTGAGGTCGCCAGTTGGAATTGTTGCTCTCGCTCGCTTCTCTTTGCAACCCCTCAACCCGCCCCTGAGACAGACCTGTCTGATGATGGAAGGTCACATCGCGGCAGCAGTCTTTTGGTCGATCCCTCAAAGAAGCATGGGCCACCTGAGCATCACGATACGTCCCCGACCAAGATCCCATGTCGCATCCAGGCGGGGGTCGTTCAGCCCTTTAATTGAGGTAATATAAGCCAGGGGCTACAGGGAACAGGATCACGCACGCAGAATTTCCCATTCCATTCCCTCGTCCTCTGTAACTAACACCGCGCCGAGACTGTCATCGGGACTCCATAGAAACTCCGGCCCAACCCGGCTCGCTTCTGCGTCGCCCGATACACGCTGCCTCGGTTGCGGGCAGCTGTGACAACCGACTATTTCTGCGGGTGAGCAACTTCCGGGGACGCAGCACCCCAACACAGTGAGCTTACCAGGGCGTGCCTCTCTTCGTATCACATATCAATTGACTGGCGTGGACCGAGCACCCGACCTACGCACAGGTTCACTTACACGACAGCGCTTTGACATGACGTTCGGCTGCGAGCAAAACGCCACCCGCAAGCCCCACAGAACACTACTTTGAGCTCGACGGGAGTACCTCGCCCCCATGCTGGGACCACATTTACCGACCCGCGAGGACTGCAGAGCTTGCGAGCCTGGACTAAAGATGACTCGGTCGAAAACATAGCCCCTTGGAAGTACGACGTTGTCTCGAAGGAAATACTACAGACAGCAGCACCGACCGGTCAGTGGCTTTACTCTGCGGTTGTCTCGTCCCCTCTGCAATGCTGCATCTCCCGAAAGCCTGGATTCATCTGGCAGCTCGAAACGTAAATCCGCACACCATCCCGATCATAGCACTAAGATCGTAATGTTGATCTGCCCTATATCAGCTTCCCGTAACCACAAGTCGTCCGAGAAGCCTATCGGCCTCAGAAAGCTATTCCAAGCTCCTCCAACCAGAAGACGCATCTCCCATGAAGCTGGTTCCTTTGGTTGCCAGTTGTCAGCTGTATCAGCGTCACCAGCTCGTCATTCGACGACAGGCCCTTGACGAAACCGGTCATCGCCAATCAGGACACTTCCCGCTCCCCAAGCTCTCCCCCCCCCACTCTTTGCCCAGAGCGGCGTCGAGGTTGCGTTCGGGGAACGCAAGGGCCATCACTGAGCCACTCAGGGATCCTGGCAATGGGCATGCCACCGCAAAAGAAAGCACTGGTCGTCTTCAGCGCTGTCGTCAGCTGTGATTCTCCACCAAAGCTCCAACCTTGTGCAACGTGGAACCTGTCGTCTCAGAAAGATGATCGACCGGGCCATGAGGCTCCTCCGAGGCCCCAAGCCCTCCGAGGCAGGGGAAGCAGGGGGGGACCACCTTGACTTTGCGCGGTGTGCCCACCGGCATCCAGCCTTGCCCAGATTCAACCTCGCAACCAGGCACAGGCCGAGGTCGACTGCCAGCTCGCTTGCTGAAAGATGTGTGAGGGACATCAACAACCTGATGTGCAGCACACCTACATGAACGCGGAACCCTGTTGCCGCACCTGGCGCATGAATAAATTGAAGTACATCCAACACTGTCCATTTTCGGCATGCCACCGGGCTGCCTGTGCGACACAGCTTCGAATGGAGAAGGCGCCGCACCGTCGATGGACTGCGGGGCATCGATTATTAGTGTCCGAGCCATCATCAACATCATTTCCTGCGTCCTAATCTGGGTCCCAATGGATCTTCCTTCTTTTCTCTCACCGCATCAGATCGGCTGCAAACTTCTTCCTCGGAGCATGTTTGCACCGTACGCAATAACTATGTGCAGAAGGGGATGGTGACCATCATTTCCCTAGCCCGTGATTTTACACGACACGGGCCCCATCGCAGTCCTTGCCTGCCGTGGGACGCCGTGGGCCGCTTGTTGCTCTGGCTTCCACTGACCTGGGACCGCCGTCGCCGCCGCCATCGCTGCCGCAAAAGAGCCGATGGAGGGGTGATGGGAGGAAGGGGATCGTGCACGCCAAGTTTGCCCCTCTATGGGGGGGGGAATAGGGAGCAACTGCGAGTGCGATCGACGTGTCGTTTCGTCGTGACAAGCGTGTCAAGAAAAGTTGACATGCCTCTCCAATTGGAAGAAAGCTACCTCGTGCAGCGCCCGTCGACAAACCCGTGAGCTCCCATTCGTCCAGGTGGCAAAGTAGTTGTCTGCCAGTTTGCCCATGGCGGTGCCAGAAAACGACTCTACCAGTGAGTCTGAGGGCTGCAGTTTGCGGCGACGACTCGGGGGGAGGGATCGGCGTGTACGTCCCCGTCGCATTCATGCTCATTCAGCTTGGGAGGGACGCGCACAGCACCGCAAACTCCTCCACACGTCACGTCCCAATTCGGTCTTCTGTGCTGCCCAGCGCCCTCACTGCGGTACGCCGCACCGGCAAGCCCGCAGATTCGACGAGGGCTCATCAAATTTCCGTTGGGTGGCCGGGCACATGGGATGAAATTCAGGGCCGCCCTCGTTGGAGCGAGGGACGGGAAGCAGAGCAGAGGGCACGACAAAGCTATGGTTCTAGACGGGACGGGAAAACGACATGGAGTGTAATACTCCACAGGCAGGTATCTTAGCTCTTCGCATGGAACCAACCCCGGGCCGGTAAGATGCGCAACCTTCTGGTAGCGATTGCGCCCCCCGTCTTTCCCAGATCCGGTTCAAGCGGTTGGCCCGCAGTGCGGCCGCACATTGTCCAGCCCTTAACAGCAGAGTATGCCGCGGCTCTGGGACCTGGGTCTGGGACCTTGTCTGGTATTACATGCACTGTAATAGCAACCGGCAACCTGTCAACCTCTGACAACCTACCATGGATGCGACCCTCTCGAACAGCGAAAAGAATGGAAGCCCGCAGCCTGGAAGATTGGACGGACGGAAGAATTCGATTTGATGCTTCCGGCCGGTGCGCGGCTCGGCCTAGGCCTCAGGGCCAAGCCCAAACCCATCCCAACCCTACACTGGAGGCAGTGGTACGACAGAACACAACAATATAGTAACAAATAGCTACTCGACATCCAGGGACAGTAGGATCACTAGGCACGTGGCCGCTGTCGAAGAAGAAGAAGGGGTGAGTAGTAAAATCGTCTGCACAGCTCGGATCCGTCGATCTGATTCGCCCCTCCTCTTCGGACGATGATCTTCGCTCCCTTCCCGTGTGTACGCGTACTTCGGTGAGTTGCGCTGACGGCGAGAGCAAGAGGAGGTTTCAGTGTGCCATGACATGTTGCACGTTCTAAGGATAGCTCTGGGCATCATCTTCTTCTACCCTCGGCTCTATCCATAGATCCTCGCACATACGACGTCGAGCTTTGGTTCCGTGTTGTTGCTGGAGAGGGGAGCCGTATGTGTCGCGCGCAATAACCCTTTCAATTTCGGCCCTGTTGGCTGCCGCGATACGGAAGAAGGCGGAATAAGCTCATACGCCTATTCTGGGTTCCGATTCTGGGAAACCGGGAGCTTTCGGCTGAAGAGAACAGCCGAGGATCACCTTGAGATGCTGACCTAGACGCTCGCTTCCAAGCTCCTGCGGGCATGTCGGCCGTCTGCCGTCTTCAACGCGTAGCATTCAAAGCTTCGGAGAAAAACAGAGGAAAGGTCGCGCCCAATATCTGCCTTGGCGTGAGCTCCTGTTGGTGGAAAGCAGAGTGGACCGGTAACCGGTCCGAGGGAGACACCCACCACCCTCACTACCGGGAGCGAGTAAAACATGAGTTTGACGATAACACGCAGGCCTTCCCTTCTGAACCGGTGTGTGTAGAGCATCCCATGTCCAGGAATCTTGGGGGTGGTCTTGGCTGCACCAAGGAGAGGTCGTTTGGCATGCCGTTAGCAGTGGACCAGGTTCTAAGAGTTATGAAGTGGTTTTGCAAGACAAGTCAAAATCAAGTTAAGGACCACCGCTCCAGACTTCGAGTTCGCAGTCCTTGATGGTCCCGGAAATGCAGATGTCAGTCGCCCACATGATCTCTGACAGCTCTCTCGACACGACGGGATCAGCGAGTTGCGCCGGCATGTTGGATGCAGCTCTTGTTGTCTCATTATCTTCTTTTCCTCGCCCTCCCGTGGCTTGGCTCGGAGAAATACGCGGAACCTAAGCCAGTAGACGTAGAAGGCGCGCACAACCGGGGTAGACAGAAGCACTCTACGAGACAAGCAAAGGCGTGACATGCGACAAGGCTGTCCTCCGCCTGAACTTGCCTCTCAGCACGAAACCTCCATTGCGGCAACATCAACCGTGTTGCGCATACCCTCTTGATAACCAGTACCACGAGTGCATCGGTCACCTGGTCACCTTCGGGGCGCAGAATAGCCTTGCCCGCCATCGAGGACGGCCGGATGCAGACAATATAGCGGGCTCAGAAGGGTGGATCACCGCGTCTCTTGTTCCGTTTCTAAATGTCACATCTAGGCCGGTCTCTACATGAGACAGGGTGTCTCAGGAAACCGTCACCCTTCGCCTCGAAGACAGACAACCAGTTTGTAGAGTTCCTCGACCCACCCAAAACCAGCTGTCAGAATCCCAGATCTTCAACGCCGACATAGATGCAACAATGTCTTAATTTAGTACAACCCCATTCTCGGCTGGCTCGGTTGCTACCTTGCTAGCTTCAGGCTATGGAAGGAGGAGGCCGGGCGGGCATCTCGATGACCGGTTTCCTTCATCTTGCTCCGTTTACGATGTTGCGTCACGTTTGTTTAGGCTGGAAGATCATGGCTGGTGCCTCACAGCGGGCTGGAAATTCCCGGGGAAGGGTGCATCTACGCATTGCAAAGGCAACAACAAGCCGGGCCAGTCATTGGAGACGTGCCTCAACCACACTCTCACGCTCGGGTATTAGTGGCAGCTGAGGACATACCTGGACATGTCTGTTTGAGGGAGGAAGTCAACCTGGAGAGCCCACTGCCGCGAGACACTGCTGTGCTCTCCGCGAGACGCAATCTGGTTTATGTCCGGGGAACTAGCTGTCTCGTTCTGTCTCGCTGTGATGGATAACATATTTACCTTGTAGCTTCCGTGGATGGGGGAACCATGCAGCTTCAAGCACAAACGCCGGGGAGTACCACCGGTCACACTGCGTCCGCGGCCGCCGTCACGACCGATATCGATCGGACGGCGAGCTTATGTCGTGCTCGATCCCACATCAGCAGAAATCACCAGAAAGTGAAAACCAGACCCCGAATCGACCAGCACAGGGTGGCAGCTGGTGGTACGTCGTTCCAGCGGCAAGACAGATCGCCTGCGGAATATACAGCGATGAGACGAAACCTTCGATCGGAGGAATCTAGGGACTTACTTCACTTGCCGGGTAGGCCACCTTCACAGGCAGCAAGAAGGAACGTGCATAGTCAGGGGTGGTGTAGAAAGCCAGCTACTTGGCAGCGACGATGACGGGAGACCGCCGGATGGAGGATTGACGGGGGCGATGAAGCACATTGCGATCATGGCATCCCCATCTTCACCACGCCACATATTACTCGGGCATCAACACATCAGGGCAACAGTTCCACCGACAAATGACCATGTCACCCAAGCCGGCAACGAGAGTGTTGACAAGTCGACCCGCCCGGCACCGAGCAGCCACTGTAATGACCGGTGCCATGCGAGTACTAGCGACGAAAAGGAGGAGAAGAGAGCTCGTAGGGAAAGGTCTCCTTGTCATCCCCGAGGTCCGTCTCGGAGGTTTATACCCAGCCGTTTACGTCCCTTGGTTCATGTAATCATTGAGGCTCGACGGCCCCGGGCCGACCGCCACTCCAGGTAACTAAATACCATTCCCTCGGGCATCCTAGAGCCGTTGTGTTGTGCCACGCGCCTTGGGCCAATACCTGCCTTTGTTGTATGTCGTGAAGCATCACCGCCCTCTTTATCTTAGCGGCTGCCACTAACTGCTTTGGTGGGTACAGGGCAAACAAACCACACACAGTACTAGTACCCGCTTGCACCCGCTGGGAGATAAGCCTAAGGAAGGAGAAAACTTACCGCTTCTGCTGCGTGACCGGATGTACAGGTGCGATCCCATCCGTGCCACACGCGTTAATTCGGCCTAGTTGAATTGTTCCTAATGGGCCTGCCCTCTTTTGTATACTAGATTGGCCAATATGTCCAATCAAGGCGGTCTATATCACTCCTTACTGTCTGGCACTGCCCTGGCAAGAGAGTCTGAGCAGACCGTCATGCAAATCAGAACTAGAATCACCAGCAGCTAACTACAGCTTGGAGCTCTGGTATATACCCGTTGTCTACTGACCCTGGTTTGGACGCTGCACCATATACATTCTCCTCCAGCCTCAGGACAATCTCGCTGACAAACAACCAAATCAGAGTCTAAACACCAGCAAGAAACACAACATCAGCCTGTCTCACATCTCACACCACACCACATCAAACCCCATTTCACCTCGCGGCACGGGGCCTCGCCTCGTCTCGCTCCTCACCTCGCTTGCTTGTGCCCTTTGCATCCTCTCACCCTTCCTTCCTTGCGTACACTCCGCGCCAGCACATGTTCAACCCTCTCACACCCAAATCGGGAAACACGCCCCCCTCTCTTCCTGTGATCCTTACTCCCTAATTGGGATCAACAACTGAGACACGCTCGTCTCCGAGCAGCTGGGATTGTGACTCCGAGCTAGCCACTTGAGACCACTCAAGCTGAGCCCGATGGTACATACAAGGTCGCCTACGGTAGGAAGCCGGTAGACTAACATACACAGGCATATCCACATGCATCACCCATAGGAATCTCCCCATGGGGTTGAGACACACATCACAACCAACACACGTCGGCAGACTAGCAGGGAGCAAGACACTGGCAGACACACTCTGACAACAGGACGTAAACGAGCAGACAGCATGCGTAAGAAACATGGACAGAAAGAAAACCTCCACAAGACACTCAAGACACACAAACACACAGCACAAATGCAGAAGCCCGTTGTGTCGATGTAACAGAAGCACAAGAAGAATTTGAACGGTCAAGGCAAAGAAAGGCAAGCTTTACGCCACCCCCGCGTTTCCTTCCAACTTGTGCTCCTTGCCCTCAGCAAGTATACTCTGTATACTCTTGCCTGTTATTCCTTTCCGATAGCTTACAGACTGTTTGTTGCTTATTCGTTGCATCCAAGAGGGGCATTATCGCCACCAACTAGCATTACAATGACCTTTTGTTGCTCCCTAAGCTTTCCATGCTCTGCTCCGTCCCGCTCTGCCCTCCAAACAAAAAGCAATATGCTTAAGCGACATCGCTACTGCCATGCAAATGCAAATGGAATGAAAACAATGTATGCAGTTCTCGTTTCATTTCGTCCTCTCACCACACTAGCCAACCCCAACGCAGTAACAACTCCCTTCCTATCGGGGAAAAAAGAATGCCCGGAAGGGAGTTCACAACCTGCTCTGAACGGCAGGCGCCTCCTCCTCACCAGGCCAATGTCCCTCTGGCCAAACGTGACGGATAGCTTCCCATATGTGACTGTTGTTTGTAAACCGCCGCGTTAGCGAGAGTGTACCAGTCAGAGGCAAAATTCCTAGACACAACGTACCTGACGTGGATAATCTCCATACCATCCCTCACTTCCTGCGGCAAGTCCTTAACGTCCTTGCGGTTCTGGGCTGGCAGCAGCACTGTCTTGACACCTGCGCGCAGGGCCCCGATGAGCTTCTCCTTGATTCCTCCGACAGCAGTCACCCGTCCTCGGAGGGAAATCTCGCCCTGTAAAGTCGTGTCGCACACAAGGTGCTCGTGTCAGCTAGCCGCCTCTCCCGAGAAGCGAAACGCACGTAAGATTCTGTGTTCCTCTATCTTCCCTACCGCTAAGGAGGAGAAAAGAAGCCAGAAGGTTGGCTGAGAGGGAGGAAAAACTTACAGTCATGGCCATCGTCGGTGGTACGGCACGCCCCGAGAACAACGAGATCAGGGCGATCGCCTGTGAGATTCCGCTGCTGGGACCATCCTTGGGGATCGACCCCGATGGGCAGTGCACGTGGATGCTCCTGTTCTTCATTATGTTCTCTCCCGGGCTTTGCGTTAACCCCAGCTCGAACGCGTGAGCCTTGACCCACGTCAGCGCCACCTCGACGCTCTCCTTCAGCACGTCTCCAAGCTTGCCAGTTAGTTGCACAGTCCCCGTGCCGGGCATGTCGGCTATCTCGATGAAAAGGATGCTACCATTACCACCCGAGCTGTATGCCACCAGCCCCGTCACAATACCCGGTCGGCTTGTCTTCTCAGCGATCTCCTCTTCGAATTTCTCAATACCCAGGAATTTCTCCAGGTCGTCAACTGTTAGCCGCGGGTCGTATTTCTCTGGGTGACCGGCATCTTTCGCATCAGCGAACTCGACTGCCTTGCCGCGCAGAACCGATGAGATCTCACGCTCCAGGTTACGCACACCCGCTTCGCGAGTGTATGACTCGATGATTTTGGATACGACCTCCTGAGAGAAAACGACTTGGTCATCGTTGAGTCCATTGACGCGTATCTGCTTGGGGATCAAATGCTGCGTAGCAATATGTCGCTTCTCGAGCGTGGTATACCCCGGGATGTAGATGGTCTCCATCCTGTCCAGTAACGGCGCCGGAATGGTGTCGAGGCTATTCGCCGTGGCGATGAACAAGACTTTGCTCAAATCAATCGGAATGTTGATGTAGTGATCGGTAAATGTGTGATTTTGCTCAGGATCCAAGACCTCCAGCATAGCTGCCGACGGGTCGCCATGGTGGTTGGAGCCACCAACCTTGTCAATTTCGTCCAGGAGGAAGACTGGGTTTGCCACGCCCACTTTCTTCAACCCTTGGACGACGAGACCAGGCATAGCGGCCACATATGTTCGCCTATGACCACGGATCTCCGCTTCGTCTCTCACACCACCCAGGGATATACGGTGGAACTTCCTGCCCAAGGCGATGGCGACGGAGCGCGCTAGACTTGTCTTTCCGACGCCTGGGGGACCAACTAATAGCAGGATCGGAGACCTGTCAACCATGCGTTTACTCCTCAAGACCTCAAGCTTCGCGCTGTTGGCTCTGATCTTGTCCTCCATGCCTGGATCGGACGTGGCAGCCTTGGTAGTCTCATCCTTCGCAGGTTCCAGGACCGGAACCTCTTGCTCCGCTTGTTTGATTTGTGCGTCAACGTCGTCATTGATGGATTGCTTTAACCTGAGGATCGCAAGGTATTCCAGAAGCCGCTTTTTTACTTTTTCCAGACCGTAGTGATCATCGTCTAGCTGTTTTCTTGCCACTGTCAGGGTTTGAGCACCGAGACGGTCGTTCGTAGTTGCAGACCATGGGACATCGGCCAGGGTCTCTAGATACGTCCGAGTCACGGCATACTCGGCCTGTGCAGGGTGTATCTTTTTCAACCGCTTGATCTCTCTGTCGGCGACCTTGGCGGCCTCGGGTGTGAGTTTTGCCGCTTCCAGCCGCTTCTGCAACTCCTCGATCTCATTCGGCTCCTGATCGTCTTCTGCACCCCCACTGGAGGCGCCCATGAAGCCTGGGGGCGGGAATGGCATCCCCGACGACGCGGCACCTTTGAGGGGCGTTCTCGGCTTCGTGGGCTTCCAAACCTTCTCTATCTCGTTCTTTGCCGAGTCCGGGTCGATGGCAAATGGAAGACTTGTGGCCGTGATAGTGGTGATCTTCATATTGTTTTTGATGTTGCCCACTTGCCTGTCGAGCAGCTCTATGACCCTTGCAACCCTTTCCTTGACGTCAAGCAACGCTAGAATCTGAAGCTTCTCTTCGTATGAGCACTCGAGTATATTCGCCATAAAGTCTGCGAGCGCGCCGGGCATTGTCTGCTTGGTGATGAATAGGTCGAGCCGCCGGGCAAGGAGGGGCGACAGGCCGGGAGTGCTCCCTGAACGAGGGAGGATAGCCGAGAGCCGTAATATGGCAACCAATTCTCTAGACAGCAGTTTTACATGTTGAAAGAGCTCCTGGAGAGTGGGATCCAGTAGAGAGACTGTAAAATGGATGTTAGTCAGGCAAGAAAGAGGCGGGCGGGATCTATCTAACCATCGTCTGGATAGTAAACCACTTTAGCCTCTAGGTATGCCTTGTCGGAAAACACCTTGTCTACCCGTATACGGGCGACACCTTCAACTAGCAGTGTGAACTCGCCAGTACCGCGACCCTCCACGCCAGTAATCTTAGCGCCGACGCCCCATGCGAAGAGATCTGCCTTGGTGGCCTTGGTCGGGTCGACATCGGAGTGGTCCTGGTCCTGCGGCCGCTCATCGTTCTGGATCAGCAGCTGGCCTTTGGGGCCAAGAAACTGGGACGAGAGGGGCACGCAGGCGATGGGGATTGTGTCGATACGGCCGTTTGGCGTCCTGGAGGCGGCGCGTGTGTAGACAGCAGCGAGCAGTGAGGCGATGTCGGGGCGCGTGGATGAGACGGCAATGCGCTGGACCACCCCCGGCAATAAGACACTGCCTCGCGGGAGCGTGATAAGTGGCAGCGTGGCTGTCTGAGGGCGCGCCATTGGAAAAGAGCAGCCGGGGAAGTGCGGCGTGTTGGCGTGTTGGTGTTATGTCGCTGGACGTTGAACGGGGCCGTTGCTCTTTAATTAATATCTACTGCGGGCCTCTCTAGGTTTCGGCGGACTGTCGCCATCGATATTCAATGTAAACGGTCTTGCAGGCGGCTGGTCGAAGGTTCGAGTAGTTCGTAGTTGACCTTGCCTTAGCTTGTTTTGGCGTTGCTTGTCAGTCAATCGGTCGAAGCTTCCATCAGCCGAGGCTAACGCGAGGGCGTCATTGTCAGGTGGCAAACAACTAATGCCAATTGGCTCGATGCATTGGACCGCGGTCCAGCGAGCGAGATGGGACACGCGTGATTCTACCAGAAGCCGTTGGCAATACCCCAAATCGCCTAAAGTACAGGAAATACAGGAATTCGTGTTCTTACTAGTCGCCCTCACCAGATTCAACGTCGGTCGTCATCAAATCCGACTTCGGCGGGATTGGGAGCCTGGGCCTTACTGACATATACAGCCCTAACCCTGACCGCATCGGATCTGATACCGATAGCAGCACGGGAACGATGTCTTGATGGACTTCCAAGGTTGGCATGTCACTGCAGAGTGGTTCTGTATTCAAAATTCTCCATACATCTTACACTCTTCCCCTTCTTTATCTCTCTGCAAATATCTGAAAACAGTCCTTTGATAACACCGTTTCCATGCGGAATCCCCCTTCTACCTTCTGGACATTAATATATACTTCTTCGAAACAGTGGGCAGGTCCTTGCCCAGACAGACCCCCGGATACAGCAACTCCACAAGATCGTACACACAACTCAGAACCAGCTAGCTGTTGGCGGCTTGCACGCTGGTACTTCAAGGTTTCTTCGCCTTGTCGTCTTCTGTCTTGGTACCGTCGGCCTTGGTGTCTTTAGAGTCGCTGCTGGGTTTCTTATCTGCGTTGTTCCCGGACTGGTCCGCGTCGTGATGGGGGTGTGTGATATTATTCCACAGTGACTTCAGAAACCCTTCACTTTTATGGTCGGAACCCTGGCCAGACCTAAAAGTCAGATAAAACAATTAGTCAACTGTAACCCCGCAGTCCTTCTGAGTCACGCCGCTTTCCAGGGTCGTGGAAGGAAACTAGAAAGAAATAACTCCTTACGTCGTGCCGTCGGGTCTACCGCCAAGGTTCATTATTCGCTTGGCTGTCTTATCCCCCATCTCGTCGGCAAGCATCTCCACAATTGTCCTCTGGTTAGAGGACAAGTACTTGGGCATCGAAACCTTGAACTCGACCCTGAGATCACCGCTGCCGCCTCGCCGACCAAGCTTCGGCATGCCTTTGCCTGCTAGTGATGTCTTGTCGCCCGTGCTAGTACCTGCCGAGACGCGCACCTTGGCATTGCCATCCAACGTCGGGACGGTAATCTCCCCGCCCAGAATTGCCGTCGTGAGCGGTATCATCGCGGTGTACAGAATGTCGGACCCTGCGCGAGTGAACTTGGGATCCGGGATGACCTTGACGAGAACGTAAAGGTCGCCCTTGGCCGAGTTCACGTTTGCCTCCGCGGCCCGGCCCGTGGGAGGTGCATCACCTTCCCCGAGGACGCGTAATCTCATGCCATTCTCAATGCCGCCCGGAATGTCTACCGTGAGCGTCTTCCGCTCCCGGAGTACGCCATCTCCTTGGCAGGAGCCGCATTCCGAGCCTCTGGGGATCGCCGTACCGGTACCGCCACAGTCCGAGCATGTACTGGCCATTTGAAAGCCTCCTGAGGCGAAGTGTACCCTTGTCCCTGATCCACCACATGACTTGCAGCTTGACCGTTTGGCGCCTTGCTTCATCCCACTCCCTGAGCAGGTGTTGCACGTCACCATGGGTACAATTGTGATGGTTTTTGGTGTTCCCTTCGCCGCTTCAGCGAACGAGATGTTGACTTGAACCTCGATATCTTCGCCCTGCATGAACTGCTGCTGAAACCCGCCCCGACCCCCACCAAAGCCTCCGGCACCACCAAAGCCACCGCGACCGCCAGTAAAAGCTGAGAACAGATCCTCGAAGTTGATGTTGGCGCCAAAGCCGGACGCGCCGCCGCCGCCACCGCCAAACCCGCTGAAGGGGTGGCCACCACCAAAGGGATCGCCGCCTGGGCCAGGCCCAGCATTCGGATCGAAGGCGGCAGCACCGAACTGGTCGAACTGCTCCCGCTTCTTCGGGTCTGATAGGATCTCGTAGGCGGACTGGATCTCGGCGAATTTGTCCTTGGCCTTCGCGTCTTTGTTGGTGTCGGGGTGGAACTTTTTGGCTAGCCCATAGTACGCCTTTTTGATATCCGCTGCGGAGGCGGTCTTGCCAACGCCTAGCACGCCGTATGGATCCCTCGGAGTCGCTTGCAGTCTCCGCGTCGTGTGGAAAGCCTGGAGGGGGGAGGTGAGAAACCGAGCAGATGGACATAAAGAGAAGGGCAATGCGTCATGACATACCTTCGGCCTAGCTGCAAGTTGATGCCTGGGGGCAGTTGATCGTAGGATAGGGGGTTTGGCAGCAACTGTGAAGCTCCGGGATGGCGTCCTCGTGCTGGCGCATTGTCTGAATCGTTGGCGCCGGCATACTTGCGCCGAGGTGAACTGGCGAGCCGGCAGAGCGGCTTTCGGCAGGATAATCGAACTCATCTCGAAGAGCCGGAAAAAAGCATTCCCGCAGTCGGGCGCTGAGTGAACAAGCTTCTGGGCAGTGAGGTCTGCTGGCAAACGAGAAATTTTTATCTTCAAAATTCGTCAAACTGAAGTTCCGACAGAAGCCGCCAACTTTTTTTTACGCCGCCGGATTGGAGTCTTGGCGCCTTAGGCATCAAATTGTCCAGCCAGAGCGCCCGCCCCACACAGTTTCGGCGCGACTCGCGATTTCGCGTTAAGAGGTCTGCAAATTGAGAGTGACGTAGGGGCATCACCAGGGCACCATAGTTTTCACAACGCTTCTATCAATTCCTATATCATGCGAGCAAATCCAAATACGCGCCCATGCGTATATGTTTGTGTCGCTGTATACCAATTCCCCAAGCGAGATCTTAGTGCCAAACGCCCATAATTTGTGCAGTTCCATTCCATGTGCCTAATCCCCAGCCCGCCGAGGCGGAAACACCCCTTCATTATTGCAAATCCGAAGATCAATTCAAGCCGCGTGCCGCATCATCGTTCCATGTCAGGAGATATGTACTCCGTTTTTCGTGGTTTCCCTTTGACAACCCCTTGGCTTCTTACTTTATGGAGGAAGTCAACGATAATGTCGTTCTCCTGGACGCCCAGCCCGTTAAAATGTTTCCGAACAGTGCTCGTCAGTTGGTCTTTGCTCTGTCGTCGAAATTCCTTGCGCCGTGCGATTGTTGGGGAGTATATTCCAATACTTCCCGCTTGTGTGAGCACCCATTGGTGGTGATCGCTGGCGAAAGCGGTCGGTGTGCTGAGACGATATGCTCGGCGGTAAGCGTGGAGAACGTCGCGTTCGAAGGCGGGCCACTGGAGCTGCAGGGGCAGGAAGCATTAGTCAATTGTGTCGCTCGGCGACTGGGCTGGAGGAAGAGAAACGGAAAAGGGGACATACTCCGGGGCTGCTGGCTTCCTGCCCGACCGCCGCTGTGCTGGAGACAGCAGTCGTCGCTGCAGACGTGGCAGCGCCAGCGCCAGCACCAGCACCAGCACCAGCACCAGCACCAGCACTACTGTTTGCCGCCTCGCGCGGATTTGTGCCCGTAGAGCTCGCAACTCGTCGCAGCTTCCCGTTGGCCTGGTGTGTGCTGGTATTCCCGTTTTTTTCCTTGGGATTGGGGGTCTCTGACTTGGTATCGTCCTGGGCGGCTCGCGACGCTTTCGGTGCCATGACGGGGTGTGTGCGTGGTTGACAGAATTTCGTATGTGTTTCCGAAAAGAATGCGCGTTGTTTCCGAACCTTTGATCACATTGTCCATGGACAATCAAGTAGTTCTAGAAAGCTTGGAGAAAGCGTTGAAGATGCGGCAGCATTGTGAGAGGGGTCCTCGTCCGTGTGCGCAATTTGGGTGCAGTTCGGAGGCGCCATCGCTTTCGGGAGGATGGGTCCCGAGTGGGTCTTGAATTGCCTGCCGCGAGCCGGCCACACCGTCCCCTCCTTGAGGGTCTGACTGCACGGCAGGTAGACTTGGTGAACTTCATGCCCTGTTCTGTCAGACAAATACACAGGCCTGGCCACATGCGTCACCAGTCTCTGTATTCGGAATGAGAACGTCAGGAAAGCCTCGTTAATTCCTATCAGAAAATTCGTTTGTTGGCTGCCTGTAACTCCCGGACAAGGCTTCCAATTTCAAACGCATGGCTTCGTCCTCAGCTCGTCGTCGGTACAAATACAAAAGAAGCGAAGATGCGCCTGAGAAGAACGATACGCCGAGATAGGCGAAGTCTGAGCATCTGGAAGTTGGATGCAAGCAGCTGTGAGGTACCCCGTCGTGCCCATCTGGGATGTTGTGGGGTAATCGAGCGGGAGAACAGGAGATCTGGCAGCTGGCGGACGCGTCCCATGGAAGATCCAGCAAGCCCTAAAACTAATGTCTCCCTATGGGGGATTTTTGCTATGGCCCGGCGCAATAAACCGCTACCACGGCGGTTGCATGGCGTCCATGCACATGGAATCCACTGGCCGAGGAGGACACAATGATGGGCATGCGTGGCCGCTTTCATGATCTCGCTTTTCCGCAGTCGCCCCGCGGGGGTTCTTCTCAGCGCGGCTCCCGAGTCTTCCCAGGGTCCTGTGCGACTGATGATGAACAGAACCCCTGTCTTCCGCCTCTTTCCCTCAAGGCCGACGGGCCGACGGAGGCGTGCGTGTAGTGGTACGAAGGCTCTGGCCAACCGAAAGGTTGCTCTGCTCCGTGCGAAAAGGTGTGAGACCTCGAGTAACACACTCGAACAGCTGGAGCCAGAACAGCATAGTTTGCAGAACAGCATGGCCTGGCTTTTTGTACTACAGCCTACCTCGCATCGTGGGAGGCTTTGGTTGCGTTGAAATAGGATATTTGAGGATGTTGCAAAGCGCCTGGAGAATGCCCGGCACCTACGGACTAATGATATCAAGCCCACGGCCTGCTGAGTCTAGGAAGGTATTCTTGCACTGGTTCGGGTAGGGAGCCCTATCGTTTTCCAGAGCCTGTGTGTACTCCGTAATTGCGAATGGCATTGGCCAGACACCCATTACTTGCCTGCCCAGCCTGAGCCAGCCTCCAGCTCTAAAGGCTGGAAAAGTCCCGTGTCTACTGACTACCATCTCGAAGTCGGGTGCACGTGTATGGCCTCTCCACCATCTGATTTGGGCTGACGGCCAAATATTCCCTCAGGATGTGCCGGTGGGTTGCGGTGGGACAGAGGCTCACTCCCCCTTCAAACGCAAAGTCTCACCTTTTCGGCGACGTGCATCCTACGACCGCAACTAACATGCAGGTGGCGCGTCGCTGCAACTGTTTCGCCGCATATCGTGGAGGTTCTTGACTGCCCCGTGCCTAGCTAATCACCAACCGTCTTCTTGGTCAGGTGCGCGCCCAGAATTGTGTTGAGGGCAAGGCTTTTTGGCCATCCTTTGGAGTCGTTTTTGTCTCACAGCTGTCTCTTCTGAACGGGCCTCAGGCAAAAAAGCCGGACAGGCTCACAGAGCCCTACAGCTTTAGTACGATCGGGGAGCCTGCCCATCTTAGTGGTGGGATTTCTTGATTTCTTGATTGTGGTTCCAAGAGGCCGCGACATTTTAGCAGCTCCTGAAGCCGGGTACGACTGCACAACACCGCTGACAGTGGTACCGTAGTGTGTAGTCCGTAAACCAAGCATTCGTACCTAGTTTACTTCCAGGTTCACAAAGCAACCCGAGCGTTGCCCGTGGTGGAGTGCGAGCTGGTAAACCCTTAGTCAGGAGTGTGCCGCCTATCGTGTGCCATTAGTCCGTAGCCTAGGTCAATCTGGCATAGCGGCCAAGTCCACAGGAAGCCGTGGGGAAGCTGGTCGGCGATGAGGCGTCATGCCCAAGAACGACGACGCTAAAGTCTCATGCCCGCCTGCCTAACCCGGGTTTTGGGGGTCACCCAGGGGGGCTGGTAAGTCGATGTTGAGCTTATGTATTTTTCGCACTTGGCGTGAGGATCCGACTTCGTACGGATTACACTGCTTTCGTTCGTGGCGACGCAGCTGGGTGGGCGGACTGGCGCACACTCCAGGAAGTCGCTCGCTCGCCCCAGTGGAGGCGCTGCTTAGGATTCTTTAGGGTTACTATCTGGATGGACACTCCGTTCTGAAAAGGTCAAGCTGCTGCGGCTGTTTTTGGTGTTCCATCGTGCTGTTTTTACCTGTGTTGGCAGGGAGGCAAGATTCATCGATGCCACAGCGGTGGATGCAGGTACGCCAAGATTCACTAGTCAAGTTTGGATGAGAAATAGACCCTCATAATTACTTGAGAGAATGACTAGACAAATGCTTAATGACCGCATCCTTGAAACATGATGCATTCGAGAAACAATCCCCCCGGATGTCGAGTGCGCCTGCGCCAACTTCTGCTGGCGTAATCCGTAAAGCCTGAGATTTCCTTATTAATGATCGTTAGGAGGCGGGGCGGGAAGGACTTTGGTTTGAGCGGAGTGCCAATCACAGGCGCAGCCGCTGTCCCCACCCATCCCCACAGATTTATTCAGCAAGCCAGCCGAGCCAGCCCTCCCCAGCTGGGTACCCTTGTCTGTGCCAGAGGAGAAACATCCCACGCCGCCACGCTGCTGCTGCACTCTCTTTTCTCGATCTCCGCCCTATGAGCTTCTTCAGGCATTCCAAGTCCTCTTCTCGCTCGCGACAAACAGCCGTCCGACGCAGGGTGCGCTCAACATGCAACTGCCTCATAAGCAGCTCTCTCTTGAGCTGCAACATGGATAATTGGTCCCATCGCCGCGATAGAGGGAAAGGGTGGGGTAAATGGGGTCCTTCGCTGCGGGTCAATGTCGAGATGCCCCAGGCTGACTGGTAGTGGTCACTGCCCCGGAGAGAAGCAGGCGAGGTCGCTGGTGGTCGAGAACACAGATCGATGCTGTCTGCAACTGCTACACAAGCTTGTGAGGCTAAATGCGTACCTGGCGGCGGTCTTGGGCCCCCGCACGCACCTCACCTTACTTGCAGAACATCAGATCCCACGCCTCCGCCGCCGCCGGGCGCCGCTGCCCGCCGCCCGCACGCTGCTGCTTGATGGTCGACCGGCTCTTTGCGGGCGGAGACAACGGAAATGAATATTGAAGTCAGCACCGAAGCCGTGACGGAGCATTCCTCGACACACTTACCACGGCACTTGTTGTCCTGAATGGAAACCGGACGAACGGTGTGGGACCACGCGGTCGGGCTAATTTTGATGACAGATGGACTTCTGAAGCGCAGGCCCGACTCATTTAGGTCTCCCTGCGACGCTGGCATCTTCAACACCACGTCCAGTTTGGGCTCTCCAGGGCAAGCCCACAAACAGCCAGCCTAATCTTGAGAGGTTCACGCAGGCAGTCGTCAGACAGGTACGGACATGTAGCCATACACGGCGCCCTCACACCCGACTCCTTGGTCCTCCAGGCCGCCACCCATTTGGTAGCGAAGCAGACGACTGTCTCCCAGTAACCAGCGAACGGGTGTGGCTTGATGTCCGATGCTGATACTGGGCGGCGTGTACTTCGGGCTGCCGCTGGTAATTAATTCAATATCAATAGGACTAGTGAAGCACTGAAGACGGGGCACCTCGGATGCTTGTCGGCGAGTGAAAGTAAGGATCCGTCCATACTCCGTGCACTACACTCGCAGGAGCCGATCGCATGGATCATACAGGAGCCCAGCGCTCGCTAAGGAGGCACCTCATTAGGTGTGGCTCGCATAGTCAACCGGGCTCTGGCGTGGCCGAGAACTCAATGGGGCATAATAAGACCCCCACACCCCCAGCCGCTACAGTCTATCCTCCCACTTCCCCAGAAGCATCATTTTCCCCGTGGAAGGCCAAGGTCGGACACGACGGTCTTTTGATAATCTGGGGAAACTCGCTGACAACAAACCGTGCGCAAGGCGGAAAGTCTCATCAACACCTGTCCGCGCCTCGCACCCAGGACAACCGACGTCAACCTCGGCGGATGCCATTCCCGCTCATACTCGCACTCTGTACCAACCGCCACTAGTTGTTTCCAGACAGTCTAGCCGCCCCTTGACCCCTCGTCTTGCCTCGCCATGTACGTATAAGTCCTGTTTCCTATGTCTTTTTTCCTGTACCACGCGGCGCCTCTGGTCACAGCTTGAGCGAGGGCCACCTGCCATGCTCCAGCAGTTTCGGGTGAGTGCAGTCTGCACCCCAATATAATGGGTTTGAGGGGTATTCAGATGGTAGCCCGTCGTGGGATCATCCCGGGGCAGCGACCTGTCGTCCGTGCAGCCCGGACTGGGCCGAGCGGGCGCTGGTTGCCGAGCCTTTCAAACCTCACGCGGACTCGCAAGCAGCAGAAGCGACCACCTCAGTTTGCGAAACGCCTGGGGCTTTGTCATTTTCGCTGCTCCGCCCGCTATGGACGACGATACCCCATCTTCAACTCCCTCTTCAACGTGGACCTCCGGGGCAGGCAGCTCTGTTCGTTTTGGGAGGGGGGGCAACAAGGGCCAGAATTTTTATCCCTCGTTCTCCCCTGCCTCTCCCCCAAGCTCCACCCGAGCGCTTGGTCCACCTGCTTGCTTGCATTTTGCTTGAGCCACACCCCTCCCCTCGAGACCCCCGGTCGCCCCCTCCCCCCAACTGTCCAGCCGCTTTCCCAATGCGCCCAGGTGCCGCTGCTATTCATTTTCCCGCAACCGGGCGGCGGTATCACCTCTGAAGAACTCCGTTGCTGATCTTCTGCTAGATTTTAAGTTTTACCTTTGGAAACTCCTCCAACGCCGTGCTGCCCCCGGGTATCGCTTATTGTTTTAGGGTGTCTCTGGGAGGTGCTGGGTTCGCCATCATCTGTCGTCCAACACTCACTCTATCCGGCAAGGCTTGCCTGCACCTGCCGGTCATGATATCGTGAAGCACGCTCCAATTGGCCTGGGTGAGTGTCGAGAGCGAGTCCGACACCGCGTCCAACTTGGTGTGTCCGAAATACGAACGCAACGCGCGCCATCCACCACACGCGCATATCCACATCATTGCTGTCGTCAAGCGCACAGTCCGACTCCGAAGAGCTCCTCCAGCTTCGCGTTGTGTAACTGCTGCTTGCCGGCAACCGACGCTGATTTGCTAACACCCAGCTGCTTGGGCTTTTGCGGGAAAGACGTTGCGCCACGGCTTACCATTCAAGGCCCGTGATTACTGGTCGTGGCACCTGACTGGTAGTATCTTACGATCAGCTTAGACCTGTTCGCCGGGTGAAAATTCATGGAGCATGGCTTCCGTCCTCACTTCCCACCCCCCTGATATTACCTCCTCGATGCCCGCGTCCCGATCAAAACACGCCATGCCGCCGCTTCAGGAGCCAACACCCCCACACAACATCAAACAGGAAGACGAACACGAGCGAGGCCGGCCCCGCAGCCGGTCCGAGGACAAAGATGTGGACGAGCTCGATATCGACGATCCCGATGATGACGCCGATGGGGGCCATGCCCATTCTTCAAACTCCGAAGGTCCTGCGCGAAAGCGTAGGCGGAGCCGCAAGGGTCTTGACAAGAAGTTCGAATGTCCAGAAAAGGGCTGTGGGAAGAGCTACTCAAGAGCCGAGCACCTGTAGGAACTACTGACGCCCCTTGCGCCCAAGGGCCGTCCCGCTAACGCTCTTGATAGCTACCGCCACCAGTTGAACCACAATCCCAAGCAAGTCTACAAGTGTGGCATCGGGGATTGCCAAAGGACATTTGTCAGGCTTGACCTCTGCAATCGGCACAAGGAGCGCCACACTGCCAAGGGCTCTGCTCTCAACCGCAAAGATATGCTGGGTCAGGTTTCTCCCATCGCCGATACCCGTCCGCCTTTCGCCCAGGCGGGCTCCGCCTCCCCGGAGCTTAATCGGCCGAACACAGGGTATAACAAAGGAGGACGCGCTCTAACTATGCCCTATCATTCCCCCAAGGACCCTATGGGAAGTCCATACGCCCGAATGACCAACACTCCTCCGGCCGGGTATCCCAACGGAGGCCATCCTAACGGCGTGGACTATATGCATCAGGACCCCAACTATCACCACATGTCGGGCCAGAGACCGCCGCACCCCTCACCCGGCCCTCAGAGGCCATCCGTTCAGACAAATGTCACCCCTTATGGAGTGCTTTCTCCCATTTCTACGCAGCCTGGCTACCACAGCCAACCCGCCAACACCCCCCAATCTTCCGCCACGATGCCGTTTGTGCCGCAGAGTTTTCCCCCATTTACCTTGCCCCCATCCGATTTCAATGCGCCAACATCTGCCACCGCTGGTCGGGAAGAACAGTCGCCATATGTACCATCCACGTCTGCAGAGTACACCGACCACCATCCTCAGACGGGCGAGATGATAATGCTGGACCAAATGAGCATGCAGCAGACGATGCCTGTGTTCGGAAGCGAAAGCGTCCTGAACAAGTCTCCTTACGTGGGCATGCCCGAGGACTTCATGGCTTATCTATTCAATACCGCCCAAGGCGAAGGCTCCCCTATGACAGGAGTGCCCATCCAAGGTTATAAGTAAGTCAACGCAATTTCACAAGCACTGCTAGCCCGCTAACGTGACGCAGTTACGGGGAATTTTCGACAAATCCGTATAATATGCCATACTACAATGATCCCAACCAGATGGGATATTTCCCGCCCTCCACCGGCCCCCAGCAAGTCATGTCTGTCACGAATCTACTTGACCAAAACCTCCCGGAATCTGTCATCTCAGATGAGAAGAGCGCCGAAATTTTCGAGTTCATCAAAGAGAGGTTCCACGAGAATGGTTATGCGCCGATCGAGAGGCAGCGTGAAACCATTCTTGAGGGCGACCGCAACGATGACAATCATATGTTGAGCCGTAAGATGATGCAGGCATATATTGGGTCATATTGGCTTCATTTCAGTGATCAGGTCCCCATCCTGCACAAGCCAACGTTCTCGCCAGACAAGACGCCAAATCTGCTCCTGATCGCCATGATGACGATTGGCGCCGCATGCCTGGACAAAGCTCATGGCCAAAAGGTTACCAAGGCCGGCGCGCAACTGTCAAATTTTTTGGCCTGGCATCTCCGGTGGGAGATGTTCCAAGATCCCAACTGCCGTCCTCCTGCCAAGCTTTGGGTTTTCCAGACGCTCCTACTTTTGGAGTTGTACGAGAAAATGTACTCGACACGAGAATTGCATGAGCGCGCCCATATTCACCACGCAACAACGATCACACTCATGCGGCGCGGAAGGGCGCTCATCGGCAAATCGGCAATGGATTCACCGCCGAACCCCCGAGATGACAAGACTAACGGCTCGCGGCAGTCGTCGACTTCGGGTATGGCGCATACACCCGATGAGTGGTGGAATCACTGGATTACAAATGAGTCTACGCGGAGGGCAGCCTTTGCAGCCTTCGTTATCGACTCGATCCATGCCACGATGTTTGGCCATTCGACGGTGATGGTGGCACACGAAATGCGTCTACCTCTGCCGTGCGATGACAAACTGTGGAAGGCCACAAGCGGTGCCGAGGTGGGCAGGATTGAGGCGAACCTGCTAGGTGTAGGCCAAAAGCCGATCTCGTTTCTTGAAGGGCTCAAACGGACCCTCAGTGGCAACGAAGTGCAGACGAATTCGTTCGGTCGTACCATCCTCATGGCAGGTCTGCTCAGTGTCAGCTGGCACATGAACCAACGCGATCTCCAGGTCAACTCCTTGGGCGGCGGTGTCACGCAGGCGCTAGGTGGCCGCGACAAATGGCGCGGGACGCTAACCCGGGCTTTCGATTCATGGAAGGGTGATTTCGACAAGAAGCTGTCGAGGACCGGAGACGTGTCAAGCGATCCATACCATTATGATTCGCCTAACCGTAACGAGGCGAATGTCGTCTTTGAGAGCCGGATTGTGTTGCATCATCTTGCTCACATGGCGATGCATGTGGATATTGTGGACTGCCAGATCTTTGCGAGGGCGAAACGACTCCTGGGCCGCGCAATTGGGACGCAGGACCTTAACAGTGCTCAAAGGCGGATGAAAGAAGCCTGGGCACCGTCAGCGAAGGCCCGCGATGCGACATTCTACGCACTCAAGTTCCTACACTCAGTTATGCTTTCGAAGTATACCGGTACGCCCAAGTCCAGCAACGGCTACAGCCACCCAGATGAGCCATACTCAGCTCGCGACGACGTTTTACTCAATCGACCATGGGTTCTCTACTTTGCGGCCCTCGTGGTCTGGTGTTATGGGTATGCCCTCGAGGGCGCGAGTCCACATGTTCCACAACCCACGGCGACGCAGGAGAAGGTCGGGATGATGAGAGACTACTTGGTCAAATATAGCAGCATCACAACCCCGGACGACCTCAAGTCGATGAAGGGTATTGGCCAAAACACGCCGCTTTTGATGGTTCTGCGCGACTCGTTTGAAGGAACAAGATGGGAACTACTTCACGAGGGAGCCACGTTGCTGACAAACTGCATTCACCTCAATGCCGGTGCCAACGTTTCCTAAAATCTCTCTGTACGGATTACGGGAGGATGGTTGGGCGGTGCCAGGTTGCGCATGCTTGGAGGGTTTCTGCGACGGTTTCTTTTTGCGGCGACTTTGATGTGACAAACGACGGACGGTGCTATATGTGAAATGGATGGGAGGGAGGGCTCTTTCAAAAAAAGGAAAAGGGGGCGTGATGCTCTCTGGGAGCATAATGAGTTCGATGGACGTAAACAGCACTGCGCGGCATTTTCCAGCACATTTTTGCTACCTATACCCCCCCACTGTTTAGTGGATTTAGTTGGCTTTCGATGTCTTCACTGAGGGCGATGTATGTCAGTCTCCTGGATAACATTACCCTATATATGATCAGGTTCAAAACAGTCTACACTATCCACGATTATCTCTTTTGTCAGGTGCCATCTTGAACCATGCCAGACTGATAACTGGTGGAGGTTTTCAAGGCGACTTGCATGCAAAAGGGGGTGGAAGAGATCTTACCTCTCCTGCCCCTGTCCTCCACGCTGTCTCATGTCGAAATCACAAATGGCTTCGGTGGGGGTTCCATGGGGGCTGAAGTGGGGGTCAACCATGCTGTAAGTAAACGTTGGAGTGGATCTATCTAATTGCGTGTTCTCTATGCATTATCATTACTATCTCTGGAAATGCCCGGTAGCGATCTGGTTTTATCATGGACTCCCAGCAATTATCTCTTAGCTGTGGGATTATACCAGCACCTCATTCACTCAAAACCGGAAGGCGCGGCATACGCAGGGCGGGGTTCCTGCATCGAGGTTGGTCTCAGGCTGCGTCTCTCCTCTCGCCTGTCGCTGTCTTTTATCCCTTCCGGGTTACCGCAATGGTTCGAGCAGCCGATGGGGGCGAACCAAAGGGATGGTGAGGTACAAGCGTAGTATGAGGTAATACTGGCGCACAGAGGCGAGGCTCGGAGGAGGGGGCCGGCTGGCGTTATCTCCTAAACTCCGCAACGACTTGCATCAACTGTACCTCAACCCCCAATCGCCATTTCTAACCAGCTGACCCCGCCCATCGCTGCCGGCGACGGAAAAGCTGTTGCTGTTGTTCGGAGACCGGACTTGTTCGCCGGGTTGCTGGATTTCCCGCGCCTCTCGTGTTTTATGTGGTTGAGGAGTGCCCCCTTGGTTCTGTTGCGCATCCGTTGCCTGGCGCCATAGTTATCTATCTGTATCTGCAGGGGCGATGGTACATCTCACGCAGCTCCCAGTGGAAATCCTCCACAACATCCTCGGCTTTGTGGAGCCGGCCGACCTGGGCAACCTGCCGCGGACTTGCCGCCATCTCTACGGCTTCGTGACTGGGAACGCCGCGCTCTGCCGGGATATCTACTACCGCATGCTTGTGAGCCCGATATAAATCCCCCGCATCGTCCCAGATGGCTGACCACATATTCAGGACGAGCCAGCCTCCACTGGCACCAACTGGGAGCAGGAGCTCCACGACCTCGTGCGGCTGCAGCTTATCGGCTCCCGCCAGGGCATCGACAAGGTGATATCGCCCGGCCGCTCGCTCTCGTGCCATTAACACACACGCTGATATCCATCCCGTATGTCTCACTCCAGCGCGCCGAGCTCCCCTTCGTCTCCACCACCGTATTGCGTCTCCTTCGCAACGCAACCAAAAGCACAACCCAGCGCACAGTCCACTCCCTAACCTACCCCCCTTCGCGCAATGCCTCCCTCCTCACCACCTTCTTCCGCGATGACTCTAACCGCGAGGCCTTCCTCTCCCGCTCCTTTCTCTTCGAACGCGCTCGCGGCTGCGCAAACTGCTGCTTCCACACCCGCCCCCTGGAAGACCACCAGCTTAGCGCAAAACTGCACAGCCTCTTCGGCATGCCGCTGCTTAAGCACGGACGCACCCGATCCTCAAGCATGTACCCCTTTGCGTGCTCCAAGGTGTATGACCTACGCGAGTACACGCACGCCAGCCGGTGGGGTCCGTTCATGAATGATGACAGTGAGCGGGTTGATTGGGAGAAGGTCGAGGCTATTTTGATGGTGCTGCGCAGCAATATCAAGACTAAGGGGCTGGATTCGTTCCCTATCTTTTCGAACTACTGGAATACGCCTTTTGCTGGGTCTTGGCCGGGTTCATATGTTCCTTGGCCCCCGGGGCCAGGGGAGGGCGAGGAGTCGGAGCTGAAGAGGAGGGATCCGTATGGCGTCTCG
>Ga0247760_1000524_pt1 | contig 41449 bp, 42 predicted proteins | sample UWRJL171409R4_FD_179936 | JGI IMG/M metagenome (GOLD analysis project Ga0247760, IMG submission 179936) | Plant litter microbial communities from Arlington Agricultural Research Station in Wisconsin, United States - UWRJ-L171-409R-4 | ecosystem: Environmental > Terrestrial > Plant litter >... | reverse complement strand
GGACGGGGGACAACGGAGTTGACATGGGCCAGCATAAGAAATCGCCAACTAAACGGGTACCGCCGACGGGAGGCAATAGAGAAACATCGAAAGAAGAGTCGAAGCACACTAATGACGGGGGTGGAGGTGACGGGCAGATGTTGAGGCACCCTTTCTATCCAGCTCCTCCGCCGGTCTGCCAAAGACAGGAAGACCGACGCTAGATAGAGGTCCGGGTTGTCCGGCGAAGGCGATGCAACTACCGATGGAGTCGAGCAGGATGCAACCGAAAGAGTCGATGCGCCGAGAACCGGATACCAAGCAAAATCCAGGGCTCCTTCGCAGACTTTCTGAGACTACCCGTCCTCCTCGACCTAATTATCTCCTGATCCCATTCTTGACCGTGCTTCAAAATGATCTGTTAAATAAATGGGCGAAGGGTCACCCATGCAAGGAAGGACCACCACCACATTGCTAAGGACATCGAACAATTCGGCAGGTCCCATACGCTGTGCGTACAACGAAGGGGCTCAACGATGGCCTTGTGCCCTCGCTACGCTCTCCGGCTCTCTTTGGTGATAATCTTTTCCACGTCACACTCTTCCTCGTCAGAATCGTCCACATCTGGAAACCGCCAACGGCTTCCGGCACCTCCGCTTCGGACATGTGCTGGCCACGACCGAAGGTCTGGTGCGATCTGCCATTAGCAGTATTCGCAGACAAAGACGGATGGACGCCACTGAAGTCGGCCTCAGCAAATGCAGAAACGCCAGATCTTGCGCTCAGGAGCGAGCTTGCACACCTCCGCTGTCTTCTATCTGATGCAGCAAATAAGCATGATTTTTTGGGATATCTTTGTTCTAGTGAAGGATAGTTTGTCTGCGAGCAGCCCCGAGACTTGACATGTCCTATGCACCGAAGATTGGCTGAAATGACACGTAATAATCCCCTTTAAATCCCTCGGCGATGGGAACACAACTTCGTCCCTAGGTACTACCTTAGTGAAGCACACGCCAGGAAGCTACCATCCAATTCTCAGTGTTGGTACCAGCCAGCTTTGACCCAGATCAAGTTTCGAAACGTTTACTGAGACTCGGCAGCATAGTCATCTCTAAGGTTCCCAGCGACCGTAAGAAAAGCATCTAGGTCACCCGGAATGGAAGCGCAGTTTTTTTGCGACCAGTGTTCCAACAGGGCCCTCGACCTGGTGAGGAATACTCTTTCAGCATTACCGTAGTAACACCCAGAAGACTTTCAAGATCACGCTTGTTTGGAAGTATCACGCAGGCGAGAGAGCATTAGACGACCTCGATCTCATAGCATGGCATCCTCAGCGAGAAAAATACCCAAATTTATTGTCTCGGATGATGACTCGGATGGCTTGCTTCTGAGCTGCCCTCCGCCGACGCCCGATTTTGTTGCACGTTCAAGACGCAGGACCCTCCCCCTCGAGGAACTTGCTACAGCACACTCGAAGTCCACCAAATTTTTCCCTGCATGCCATTAACCCACAGGACCACAGACCCCACAAACCGCAGCCGGCACCGGTGGCTCACCAACACCCCCTAACCCACCCTCCACCCTCGTCGCCCTTACCAGCACAGCAACCGCCTGGCCTGTAGTGATATTAAACATCGGATTCGGATGCCCACCGACGCTCAGCAGCGGATTAATATTGACTCCGTGCGTAGTAACCGACACGACCAAACTCCCATCATTCTCAAAAACTTCATCCAAAACCCCTTCATCCTCAACGCCTGGGCACTCGCGGACTCAATCGTCTCGCCTGTGAACAACTCGTCTACTTCACTAAACCCTTTTTCAAACTTGTAATCCGGAAATCGCATTGCGATCCACGACCTCGGATGGCGCCACGCGCAGGTACACTGGTTGATCGACTCTCGGAGGGACTTTGTTTCTTTAGCATCGCTCCGTCAACCAAAAGGAGGACTAACCTCTTTCACCGTCGGCGCAAATCTGCTAGAGTCATCCCAAGCCGGAAGCGAAGCAAAAGTCAAGTTTGCCGTCGCGAGTGTTCGCGCCATGGGACTGACGTAGAATGATTGAGGAAAAGGGATCGCTTCTGCTGACGCCACATCTCGCCAGAAGACGTTTGATGCGAGGATCTGTGTGACGCCGCGCGGTGTTATTTCAGCGTCGAGCCAGGTTGTTGTGCCGTTTCCTGGCTGTTTGGACCAGTAGCACTCCCAGCATTTGGTGCCGTAGTAGGACTGGGCGACGTTGTGGTAAGCTTCGCCATGGCGAGCGAGGTAGAGGAGTTTGTACGTGGTGTCGGTAGTGTTGCTGTTGAGGGCGGTGAGGTAGTATGTGAAGCGGGACCAGAGGTGTTTAGTTAGGGAGGGGTCGTATTTTTCATCGGTTAGGTAGGAACGGTTCAGGAGGCCGTAAGAGATTTTGGTCTGGGGCTGTTAGGAGGATATCGAAGGAGGGAGAGGGGTAGTTAGGTACGTAGTCTGGCGGTGAGGGGTTAATGGATGAGTCCTCTTGAAGGAAAAAGCCTGGAGGCGTGCTGTAGCTGAAGGATGCCGAGGAAGCTCGGGTGGAGAGACACAGGAGGGCGCCGAGGAGGGCCCTGATACATTTAGAAATGGAAGCCATTGTTGCGTTGCAGGTATGTTCGTCATAGACTGGAGAAGATGTCGTCTTTCCGAGTCTCGACTCTAATTCGAGGTGGGGCGGCTAAATCGACGTAAATATTACCGACGTCACTCCCGTTTCTCTCGTTACCGAATTAACCGTATAGGTAAAAAGGATTTCCATAACCGTAAATCTTCGCTATTATATTTCTATTCATTTTCGTTTGGTTAGCAAGTATTAACGACCTCGTATGTGTATAAAGAAGCGGCAGATATCGTGGAGCATTTCGTCTTCCGATCTCCAAAGTGCACGGCGTATCGCACGGAAATGCTTCAGTGCACGAACACCTTTCGCAGCAACACCTCCTTCAATCTTAGGAGGAAGTTACCATCATTTAGTAATAAATGGACCCCAGATATAAGAGTCGTTCGAGCAATAATACCATTTGCGATGCCTAAGTGGAACTTTGCGCTGGGCGACTTGTTTGATCTCCATCTGGGGAGCATCGTAGTTCTTCAGGTGTACGCTCTCTGATGTGTCTTTTCGTCCGACGACGATGTCGTAACGCGAGCGCCGAAGTCTTGGTTGCGGACCAACATCAGGGCAACTGCACCGGCGAGCTTACTGTTTGCGGTCGGGTTTCACCATAGTTGGTCAACCGACGTTGAGGGGCTTGTTGAACCAATGGGCGTACATTCCGAGGGCCGTGATGATATACACCAAGGCATGACCCTCGAGGATGGTAACGGGGAGCTGGGCGGCCAGTCTTGCGGCTATTTGAACCATCACCCAAGTGATCTGCAGCACCACGACCAACTTGGGAACGCCATCTGCCTTGGACTTTTTGGTGATGAATTCATCAGAGACATCAAAGAAATAACCCTCTTTGGCGAGGGTAATGATCCCCTCGGGCATGACGGTGACGGAAGAGTACTCGTCGTGCAAGTCGCCGACATTGAGCACTCTGCCACCCATAGTGACATAGTCCCCATATTTCATGAAATACCTGCTTCCATTCTCCTTTCCGTTTGACATCTTCCACTGCTGTGCGCCATCTCCCGGTATCTAATACCTCTGCCTTCGCGCTTCATGGTTGAGGTTCGTGCAGATGTCGTTGGCGAGATACCACTTCGAGTATGCGACGTATGCGGCGTAGAGTATCACCTCGGGCGCGAATATGGCGACAAGCACTTACTTTGGCTTTTGAATGACACGCTCAAACACCGTCCGGTGTGGCTTTGAGGTGTTCAAATGGATAGGTGTGTAGACTCACAGAATAAGTGCAAGAAGACAAGTGTAGATGAGATGCCACGTGCCACGGATCGAAGATTCTGGCTGCCATGTAGGCGCGATGCCGATGCTCTCATTTTTGTCGCTTCTCAGGAAGAGCGGGGTAAACCGGTTGGTCGTCTCCCACGAATGCGGCGATGCGGGTAGCGCGTGCGCTTTCCATGACAGAGGAGGACGAAGACTGACATTTGTGTGCTCAAGACCGGCCGTTGACTGGAAGGAGTAAAATTCTCAATTTGATGTTGGGGTTGTCGTGACTAAGACAAAGTTTAAAGTGGCTACAACTTTTACTGAGAACGAACGAAATGCTGAGAGAGGCCTTGTTTACGTTAGCGTTGAAGTGAGCCTGGGGGATGCCAAGGAAACAGGCATATAATCGCTTTGCCCAATGCGCCTTCGCGTGTCGGTGATGGTGCAATTCAGCTGCAGAAAAGGGTTTAAGCTGGCCAGGACTAGGTAGATGGACAAGGCTTTCGCGATCCCTGCCAGAAACGAATTAGAGCTATTGCAACTAGCAAGCTGACCGGCAGCTGGGCATATGTTAGCCTATCCAGTCATCAGTAGACTGCATCTACAAATTGATAATTCGACTAGCCAACACATTCTCGGGAACGAGGTATATCACATTTTTCTTGATAAGTAATGCATTATTCGCAGTTTAAGCCCCAATACCCGGGGATAGTCCATACAGTTGTACGAGGGTGTTTAGGCAGCACCACCTCCGCCGCCCCCACCAGAGTCCCCGCCAGACGAGCCGGATTCACCTTCTTCCCCTTCCACGCCTCTGCCTCTGCCACGGGAGACTTGATTACCCATCTTTCTGAATACCCTTTTGCGGATGGTAGATCGTGTATTTATGTCCTAAAATGTTAGAGTGTTGACCTTCAAGGGAAATTTGATGCAGGGTAAACATCATGGACATGACGGGGCACATGGAATAAAAAGTACATATGTACGGTACTTACCAGAATAAGACGTTGTCGAGTCCTTTCAGTTCTGGTATTGTAGACAAAGTTCGATATGCTGACTGGAGAAAGACCAGATACCATGGCTGGGACGAAGGCCGCCTTATATGCTCGATTTCCAGTTCCGCAAGGCTCTGAGCGTAACGTATCCCCAATGATTCTAGGCAGTCATGTGCACAAAATGTGGTACGCAGGCCGCGCCAGTCTGACTCACTATGAGATTTCAATGACTGGGAATGAATGGCATCAGATGCGCGCCAAGGGGAGGGGTAAACGCTCGATCCGGAAAGATGGGCGGTAAGCTGCTTGTGGTGTGGTGCGTCATGCTTCACGACGTATCCTCTGCCTAAATCCACTCCGAACGTTCCGAAGTTGATATTCTATAGCAACGAATGGTAGGTTTTCGTAAATCGAAAAAACTTCTCATTGACTTTCTAACAAGATGTGAATCATAATATTTTGTTCTGATAGATGCAGTGGTAAACCGTTCAAGATTTATGTCGAATGTTAGCTAAGGTCACCAGACCACAAAGTGAATTCACTTCCTAAAATCCAATCCAGCACTTTAACTACTATTAAGATGAGCTGATATGAGACTCTAGTGGTGGCCACCGTGACCGCGGCCTCCCGGACTACCGGGACCGGTGCTCTTTTTGGCCGGCTTGACAGACTGAGAATGGTAGAATAGTGAGGTAAGGTTGTGTTTGGCCTTAATCTTCTTAAGACGGGCTAGGTTGGTACCGTAGTAGACCCTGTTGGCCGTCTCGCGGTCAAAAGTGGGATCGGCATAGTTGATATTCATGCCCCAGTCACTGGCCTTGAGGGCTTGTTGACAGAATCAACCCGGCCGTTGAGGAACTTGGTTCAGTCGGCGGGGAAGACGCCCTCTTCGATGCGGTCGTAGAACTGGATAATGTACAGCTTGTTGCGGTAGGCATACGCCGTGGCCGTATTGGAGACAGACGAGATGGCTGAGTTCTTGCCGCCGTGCATGTCGAGCTGGAACCACCAGCCGCAGTCAGTAATCTAGGTAGCGTTATTGAGCCAGCAGTCAGTAAAGTTCTCGGCCGACTTACCGCCAGGGCCCTTGAGGGTAACGCTCTTAGCATAGATGATCTCCTGCTGGCTGGGCGTGATCCTGTCGATGGTCTCCTAGAAGCCGTAGTGGACGGCCCCCTCAATCCAGTTGACCGTGTGCGAGTCGGTAATGTTGGCCAAGGGAGCGGCTGTGGCCAAGGAGGGGCGCAATGGCGGCGCGCATGCTAGCATCGTCAGGATAGTAGAGACCCCCAATGCCCGGTTTGCCGTAGTTGTAATCAGACACGCAAAAGTTGACCTCCTTGGGCATAACGTTGCGGGCGTGCTTCTTGAGAGCCTCGAGACCGGCAACGGCCATGGTGCGGTTCCAGTTGAATTGAACACCAAACCACATCAGCATAGTAGGAGCGGCAAGGTCTTGACTCTCCAGCTCGCAACGATGCCAAAGCTGGACCCAGCAGCATGGATAGCCCAATAGAGATCAGCATTCTCGGCAGCCGTGGCCTCAACAATGCGGCTATCAGCAAGAACAACAGTCACACCAACGACGGCATCCAGGGCCAGTCCGTACGTATGCAAACTAAATACAAAGCCACCGTGGAGGAAATGTCCAGAGATGCCAACAGTAGTACTTCGGTTAGCATATTAAGTTACTCCTAAATTTAGAGACATATTTATCACCCAGGGCAGGTACCGTAAGCAACGGCAAAGCCATACTTGGCGTAAAGCTCAGTCGCAAGATAACCAAGAAAAACACCGGGTTGTAAAGGGCAATATAATTCTCCCAAAGGGTCACATGGTATATACGGTCGAACTCGAACACCAGATGGCCGTCCTCTCCACCGAGGCCGAGAGATGTATAGCTATATGCACAATTTGACCAACACCTTGATACCGAGCTTCTTGCCGCAGCACACCGACTTTTGAATCTGCTCGGTGGTGACGGGCACCGAAACGGCCATAGGCGTGTAGGGGAGGCGGAGGTTGAAAGGCGCGGCGTTGCGGAGCCACTCGGCCAGTCCCTTGACATCGATGGGCAAGCGGAATTAATCAGACACGACTCAATCTCGGCCCTCGCTACGATAGCTCTGGTGTATGCGAGCGGGACCAGAAGCCCAACGGCAAATGACACGACAGCACACATGGCTGTGGTAGTAACAGTATTCTCAAGGGGAAAAGAAGTGTGGAACACAAATCAGAGCGGTTTTCTGGCCGTTCGGCAAAAGAGGGATGGAATTGCTTAACTAGATAAAAAGGAGAGGGTGGCAGAGAGCCAGTAATATAGTGGTGGAAGGTGGCGAGTCACGTGGCCAACCAGGTGACCATATTGTATCACATTTTCTGAGGTGACTCCGATCAGCCTCGCCGCTGTAACGCTCATCGGTCTGGTGGCCTCTCAGGGGTGAACCCCAATCAAACAGCGCACACAGAATTAGGGGCTGCTTGTGCTCAATTCTTGTTGTTAAACCATCCAGATCGGTTGTGCATGCCGGTATTCCCGGATGAATGCTGATTGGCCGCTGTTTCACAAAAGAACGTCGCTTGGTTACCGGGTACATCAATCCGTACTACCTTGATGTGACCCCCAATATCGAAAATAACGATGGTCAGACTGGGTAGACGGCAAGTCTCAGCTCTGATTTGTCGGCTACTCTAAAAAGGACGCTGCGCCAACTTACAGTTAAAGCACTCAGCACACCGCAAAATTTGTAGTATCGAGCCCGATTATATGCACGCCGTCGGGATAGAATCAAAACGGCATCAAAGAAATGAGTAGCCAATTGATATAGCTGCTCCAGTTGACCGGGCAGTTGCACATGCAGTCAGCATTCTATCGAAGAGGTTGAGAGCTCATCGCCGTCGTTTGACCGGAATGACCGCAACTCGGGGTGTGAATAACCGAGATCGGTTATCGCCATCGAAATAATGTGAGGATGAAGGCTCACACAAACAAGAAACGTAAGAACTCCAAGGTACCTATAAAGCTAGGAAAATCCCCCCCCCGGATATCCTCACTTGGTCTCCTCTCATCCCTCCACCAAACAATCATCACCCTTACATACTGCTGATCAGATTCGCTTCTCAGCCAAACACAATGGTCTCCATCAAAGCCCTCACCTTCTCTTCTCCCTCCCCATCATCCATGCGGCACCGGCTCCGACCCCAGCCTTAGCCCTAGCCGTCTACGGGAATCCGACACATAACTTGTCCGCTCTCCCCAAGGACATGAACTCCCCCATCCGCCGCCAGATGCCAGAGCCACCTCCAGGCACAGAACATGGCAGGATCCTGCGACTCACCGCCTGCTTTGAAGACGACGGTGGCTACTTTCTCGAATTCGCGCGTTACAACAGTGGTGCCCAACTGCACTTATTCCCCCAGCAAATCGCCAGGCCCCAGCGCGACGGCAAAAAGCCTCTATGGGAGGGCAAGGGTATTTCGGTTATGGTTGGAGGCTCCCTCTCTTTATGGCCAATATCAGGGCTGACGGGCCGGGGCCCTTGCATAGCTATGCGGGAAGTGCCTACGATACCTATTTGTTCTTCAACTGCTATGCCGACGGCCAGCATGTCGTGTATATCGATGAGGGCCATGAGTGCCAGTCCATCTATTATTGCAAGGAGGGGGGGCCGTATGGTTAAGAGCATTATGTACCGGGATTGAACAAGATCAATGTGATGAGCGGGTTTCGTTTGCGAGTATCTGCCCTGCTTCTCTTTTATACCTGAGCTGTCTCCCATGTACTTGCATTGACAGAGGTGTGCCGAAATTCAGTTTGAAATCAAGTAGTAAACCTCGCCCGTCTACCCCCTATCTTTGGAAAGAACTTCCGAAGCAAGTGTCGTAGGACGACATTCTTCTCGCCTTGTTCGTTTGCCACTTCATCCTGGGGGAAGTATTTGTCGTGCACCATAGTATACTCACGGAGTGCCTTCTGGCTCTCGAATACCCTCACACTCTTTTTACCGCCACCCCCTCTTCCCCACTCAATTAGATCGACGATATTGACATGAGTATTTCGAACGACCTATACAGAATGGCAACGTGTTAGCTCTAGGGAGGAGGTTACGGCCCAGAGCTCAATGGTTGACTTACGCCCACACACGCATCAATGGTTTCAGGGGGCCGCTGAATTCCAATTGCCCGGCATAGCGTGTGCCAGGCGGCCAAATCGGTCTCACTGCCAAACCAGATTCTCACTTCATCCACCAACGCCACTCTGTACCTCTTCCATGCTATATCGCCCTCATCGCTGTTCCTGGGCCATGCCATGTGCCTTCGCAAGAGACTGTACGACTTGGCAGGCGGCAATGAAGGATCATACTCGAAGGACGGAAACGAGAGGAAGAATTCATCAAGTGGCGTGTTGGTAGTGGTTGACTCGGTAGCGACTGCGGCTGTATTGTTGTGGGCTTTGGATTCGCGGAGATGTTGCTGCAAGCTCTCGACCAGATTGAACCTGCGATTGCAGACTTGGCAGTATTGGCTGTCTTTGTGGCGCGGCGAGTCCTGGAGGTGCCGTTGCCGGCTTTCCTCGGTTTTGAAACTCTTGTTGCAAGGTTCGCAGGTGACCGCCATTGATGTGACTGAAGATGGTCGCGATGTACGAGATGCGGGGGAAGGGCAATTATTGAGCCCAACCTGTACGATCACGAGACTTTGGCCAACGTGAGTACTGATGATTAAGCAATATACTTCCTACCGAGTGGTACAATAGGAACGTGGCGTGCCTGATTTACAAGGTGTGGTAATATTGAACGAGGTCCGGATTGGTCTCGATGAGTATTTCCGAGCCTTGAGATTTCGTCGAGAAGGCCACTACAGGGGCCTTCCCCCCAACTGACTATCAGTAAATCTTCACCAAATGCCCCTCCCTTTCGCCTGGACCTCGATACCCCTCACACGCAACATCCACCTCAATTTCTTCAAGAAACACGTTCCCAGGGTCGACCTCCGCCTCATCCTGGTGGTTCGGATCGTCAGTATCATGCCAAGCCGTAGTGGCAAACCCGACCCGTCTGTACCCAGTGCGATACTGCGGATGCCGTACAAGAATTAAGTGCCGTCCAAAGTTGTCCCAGTCGATGTCTCCATAGCGAGTTTCTTCCATAAAGTACTCGGTAAAGAGGGAGAGAAAGAACAAATCGCCATAATCGATCTCTTCACAGGTGTCCAAGTGTAGTTTGATAGCCTCGCTCAATGCCTCCTTGTTGTACGGTTGTGATATGCGCTTTAGGTGGCCCTGAAGAAGAAGGAAGCCGCCCTTGACGGCACCGGTGTCGTCTGTGCCTGTAGGATCGACGTATGCTTGGACCAACTTGGTATGGAACAGACAATCGGTTCCCGGTTTGTGCCAAAACTTGACCGGATGATCGATGGATGCCCACGACCAGGTAGGAGCCCGATATGCAGGACGGGGACGCAACTCAGGCCCAGTGGTAGACCAGGCAAGATGATGATGCAAAAGATTGCCGTTGTCCCAGACACCAGCGAGATAGGTGCCGCCCATGACGGCACGAAGGGTCTTGGCAACGCCCGATAAAGCCGGGAGCTTGTCCGAGCTGCATGTCATGGCCCGGCTCTCCTGGTGTTTGCTGAAAAAGCTCCCATGCTTCGTAGATGCGGGCTGATGCGTGTACGTCGAACCCGCAGAATTCGAGTGATTCTTCAGAGTTGAGGGCCGAGGGTATCTCGATACTCTCGCTGTCCTGACTAGTAGAGTAGCAGGTACGAAAGATGGTGAGATAGCCGCGCTTGGGGGGCGCGATGCGGTTGACGGCTGCAGCCTCCGATTGGGGACTGAGAACTCGAGCGGTGGTGCTCATGGTTAGACTAGCAGTCAGGGTTTGATTTAATGATGTCGACGGGAGTTGTTGGTGACGAGAAAGGAGATGTGTGAAAGACTCGGCATGCAAGAATTTGTAGTCGGAAGGAGGGGAGTGACTCACCTCCGGACCAAGAACGTGGCGAAAAGCCGGTGCAAATAGAGTTCTCAGTCGACAAAAGTCTATCGGGCGAGGCGCAAAACCGTTGAGAAACGTCCTCCGAGAAAGGACTTACGGCCGAGTTTCCGTCGAACAATGCGCAAGAGCCCATTGATAACGGCAAACTTACACATGAGCCAAAGATCAAGCTTGTTAGGGATAAAACCCATCCAACATGATTGACCACCGACTCAGCGACAAATAGAAGCAATCGCGGTCAATTCTGGCATTGTTATTTTTGCTCTGGAGAAGCAATCTATCAATCTGCGGCACTACGGAAATCCATCTATCAGAGGGCCTAGCGAGTGAATGGAATGTCTGGAAACTAAGACTCCAGAGTGGAGTGGAGCCTCCAGCAGAGGTATGGTGAAAAAGTGTCGTGTTTGGAAGATGTCTAATGAGGCCGAAAAGTGGGTTTTCTTACTGTTTTCGAGCCTCTGTGCAGCGACTACCAAAACCTTTTCTTGATAATACCGGCTTTTTCAGGCTGACAACAACCGCATTCTGAGTCGCGAACCCGTAACGCTGACCAAGGTAGTCGGATAAGGAAATTTGAGTGAGGCGGTGCATGTGCCCCCGGCCTTGTAGTAAATTCCAGCCGCCGACTTGAATTTCTCCAGCTGGTTGGCGATCTGTGTCAGGTTTGGGTTGTTGCCGGACCACTCAGCAAGACCGCCAGGGACAATGCTATCCAACAGGACGGCCCTGCCGACATCGGCGAAGTCCTCGGTGTAACCCTTCTCGGCACCGTACGGACTGATGGCATAGCTATCGTTGGTGACGGCGTAGCGCCACGCAGACGTTTCGGAGACGGCGCTGCCAGGATTAGGGTGCGCCGCGTTGGGGGATGCAAGCGTCGAGTCGATCGAATGGCCGAGCTCGTGGATGATGGCCGAGGCAAACCAGGCTTTGGAGCGCCCAATGAGGATCCCGTCGCTCGCCAAGGTGCCAAAGTAACCGTCATAGGCAGGGTTGTTAGTCTCGCTGTCCTCGTACACCATGAACATGCTAAAACCGGCCAACCGTCAGCTGGGTTTCCTCTATCATGGTATTGTTCTTTTCATCTTAACTTACGAGGCCGCCTGCCGCATGGGAGCAGGCATACGTCCTATCTCGTCTGCGATGTCCAGTGCGGTCCTTGGAGAGCGCTTATGCCAGCAGATAACAAAGGGCCCAACTTCGCAATCGTCAAAGGTTACATTGTAGATGACGAAGTCTTCCGCCCTGAATTTATCCTGGGTGACGCCCCAATGGTAGCAACGCTCAGGCATCTTATTATTTGTCCAAGGCACTGACAGTGTCGGCTTGTTCCTTGGGAGATACTTCTCGTAGGCCGCATTACCTGCCGAGCCCACGTTGGACCAGTCCAGCTCGGGGAGCACATACTTGCCGCCCACAATACAAGTGTTATTGGGAGTCGGCGTGCATGCAGGGTAGGGCGTTCTCTCATCTATGCCCTTTCCGGGATCGGGCAAGATAGCAAGTACACCTAGGCGCTGAGTTGCCGCGAGAGCGAGTAAGAGGCATTTGATGGTTGCCATAGTGAGGCTTCGGTGTGTAGATAGAAAAGGTAGGTTGAAGGAAGAGGAGGGGAGATAACTTGCTGTTTAATGGGAGTTGGTAATGATTGAAGAAAAATGGGAATCGAGCAGCGGCCATGTTTATGCTTCTATTTTATCATCTCCTCTCAGCACCACATGTTATACATGCTGGCCAGCGAAACAGGGCCGATAGCCTCATGATCTTAGCGCAGCGGGTTGCGATAGTTAGCATGCGTGGGAAGGGCGAGGCTCATGCTCCTAGGGTTCCAAAATCAGGTATTTGTCACGACCACCGGCGCGCATGATCTTCGCCGTAGCGGAGGTCTGGTTATGGGGGGAGGTGTAGCCTAGTACGGAGCCGTGGAAGTATCAGATTTAGGAGATGACCGCTCGTGCCACATGGATGCGCCTCTTCTGTCCGAAAGATTAGCCGACTGCAACCATCATAAATTCTCCGACCAGAGCCGATTGGTGCAAGCCTTGGAGAAAGGATTAGCGATCTAGGCTTCAATCCCTAGTTGATTCCTTTGTTTCACAGCACGTCTCCCCTTCCCTTCCCGTCGAACACTTCGGCCTCGCGGAGGCAAGTCCTAGGTTTGATTAACTCCGTGGTGAGCGTGTCCCGTGCTGCGCCTCGTAGGCAGCAACGTCTACCCGTGCGGGTAAAAGTCCTTTTAGCTGCCGGTATCGTACGGGGTAGGCTCCGCTGTCACATCTATCACCGTCGTAGCCGGGGCGTATACCTTCCGGTTAAACTGGTATAGGGTGAACGCGTCATTCAGAAAGTACAAGCCATCTATTCAGCTTCGCTGACCTAATACCTAGGGACCCTAAACCCCCTTTTCTCTAATAGTATCGCTTCTCCTTAGCTTTTTACTGAAGCTAGAGAGCCCCTATTATAAACCTATGTAGATGGTTCAGCCGTTGCTATCACAGTAGCTCAGACCCACTAGCGCTCTTACAATGCCAAGCATCCTATCAGCTCCACTGCCTAGATAGCTGGGGCCCCTAAGCCCATTTCTTTCTAACAGTAGGAGTATTCGTAGGAAGTGTAAGCGCGAGACTTTCCAGGCAGAGACTGACTTAAATTTCTTATAATTAGGTAAGTAATACGAAAACACAAGAGGAAAGTCAAGACTGCTGATTTTGAAAAAAATGAAAACCATTTTAGCCACCTTTCTATATTGGCTCAATTTCAGGCCTACTCAGCTAGAGTTAAAGTCATTCCGCATACTGCAGCGCAGCTTTCATGAACTCGACAATGCTATCTCAACCAGACCAAGAATACGGAACCCGAAGCATACTCCCCCCCAACACATCAGGACAAGCAGAAGCACGCTTCACATGTCTCGCCCTCAACCTCCCCCCAATAAAAAACGTATTATGAAACCTCTCCTTAGCGGTCTTCCCACCATTCTCATCACCAACCCCCCCAGCAACATCCCCTATAGCCCCCGCGATCCGACCCAAAACCCTCCCAACATGCCTCGCCGAATACCTCACCCCAATAACATCCCCCGGTTCCTGGACCACAAACTCCACCTCCCATCAGACGCCCCATCCCAATCGAAAAAACACCCAAACCCAAGCATTTTGCTCCCTGGTCAAGTCAGGACATGTTCTAACCTACAAAGCCCAACCTCCTTCAACCGTCCCAAACTCCCCGCCCAATCCGCCAACAATACCCTCCAATCATGTCCCTCATCCAACCAAACCGATTTCAAAAACAAAGACTTTAATATCTCCTCAAACCATTTGATCAAAACCACAAGTTGCTCCGTGACCAAATCCCACTTTGTATTCGCCAATTCCAACCTCTCGGGCTTGATTTCCCCTGACTGGATGGTGCTTACCTATTACGACCTGCACCCGACACAGGCCTCGAGAGGACTGGCGCGGGTTAAGACAGAACGTATGGCAGGACGCCAACGGTTAAGGGGCGTTCCGAAGACGGCTTGTTAAGCTAGCACTCCTAGACGGAGGGTTCAATGTCACTGTAGGTCGCTGTCATTATAATACACAGAGGTGAGTCTGAACAGTAGGACACAAATGAACAATTGAATACTAGCGTGAGGAACCAGGAGTCCCTCACAGCTATCGTGGTCACGATGATGTCTATCTATACTAACTAACTCAGAAGGTACCTTCGTACCTTACTCTGTCTGCTCCCTAGCTTAGCGACAGAGCAAACAGAGCAGCTGCTGTGTCTGCTCTCCTGCTCTGTAACAGAGCACTGGGAGCAACAAAGCACCTTCTAATTAGTCCTACAATCCCTGTCAAAAAGTCTGTGTGCAAACACCGTTTTCCCACCAAAACTCAGCACATTGCAAATAAGAACGACAACGTTCTACAAACTATAAAATAAACTAAAATTCTAATGTGCATTAATTTAAACCTCGTTTACTTTAGCAAACTCCAAATTTAGATAGGTTTTATCTTAGGGATGAGGTAACGGTTTGAAGATCGGTATAACTGAAAGATTTCGCTTCAGGGGGTTTTAGCGGACATTATAGTGGGGTAGCGAAAGTGGCCTGTGCACACAGACTTTTTGAGGGTCACTGTAGGGGCTTCGGGTCTTTGCACCCCTGGCCCGGTGCGCAGTACCATATGTACTGTCCCTCTGCACTGTTCGTCCTGCGGGGAATTCGTCGGGCCGTACCGGCCCAGGTAACGGCCTGCAGGGTCGTCACATAGATATGCAGATTTAATAACTACAGAAAAGCCCTCCCTAGTGACTTTCTTTAAGCTGGAGAACAGCCAGTCCAAATTCAGAGGTACAGCAATGTCGACATTCAGGTCCGGGGGCTAGAATAACGGTAGTGGCTACGAAAACAACGAAAATAACACTTCCTTCGGCTTCGGAATGTAACTTACTGCCCTAGCTTTGCTTACAACTTGGTATCGTTACAGCAGTTACGAAAATAAGGCCTTTAGTGGGATAACAGTCTTGGTAACAACTGTATATATAAAGCTAACAATTCCATTATTTGCCACCTTACAGATTATGGAACGTTTCACTGAGGGTACCGAGCTTATAGGAGCAGCGGAAGTGCAGTTACAAAGTGACTTGATTAGGTAGAAAGGGTGGGAGCGAAGCTCCCAGACTAAATACAAAAGAGAGCTCCCTGTGTGTGAGGAGAGCACATGACGAAAGGCTCCTGCGCTCCAGCCTAGCCTGGAGCGGTAAGGCGCCTGCGCGCCTGAGCGCCAAGAACTGCCGCTGCAGTTCGACACAGATTGATATAACTAGTACGTTCTGGAAGACTTGCCAGTAACCCTCTCTAATGTAGTATTCTTTACTACATGGCGTAATAAATTTAATACTTACACCTAGAAACGATTAAACAAAGCCGTAGCTAACCTTTAGCACTAACAGCTTAGCCACCCTAGTCCACAGGCACTAGAACACCTAGTCTACTCTATAGAGGGGGTTAGAATTAAAAGGCTTACTACTGTTTAGTGTAATGCGTGTAGTGTATTGAAAGCTAAGTGGCAAATCTAATAAAAGCCGAGAGAATATAACGAAAGCCCTAGACTACAGCTTATAATAGACTTTTATAACTTTAAAGAAGGTTATAATAGCTACAGGAGCCTCCTGTTAATTACAGACAGGTGGTCTGGCCTAGCCTGGGATTATTATCTTAAGGATAAAACCTTTAAAGATATTATAACAGCTATAACCCATCTCTTTAGCTCCTTGTAACAGTAATACTAACTACGGCCTACTGTTATTAAGTATAAGAATAAGCTCTCCAAACTAGTATTTAAAGCTTATTTTAACTAACGTTCTATTTGAATTGAGTCCTTAACACCTTATATATAAGCCTAGAACAGAGGCGTTAAGCGCTTAGGAGGTGTAATTAAAGATAAAATCCGATTAATGCGAGCTGGAGTAAAATTACTAACTAAATTATAGCCTGAAATCTCTAAAGCTGCATTGTATCTGTATAAGAGAACAATAAAATATAATTATACCTGGAAGACTCCGCACGATCGATTTTATACTTATATAGCTTACAGTGACGGCTGTTATTAAGAATCAGAAGCTACACTAAGCCCACCTTCAAGCTTACAGCTGTAAAGCTTTCACCTTAAAGACAGAAGTATAAACGAAGAGTAATAAGCTACAGCGCTTAAATCCGAAGGCCTAGATCGGCTACCTTGTTAGCTATAGTTTAACAAACATCTACAGGATCTGTGTGACGACCCTGCAGGCCGTCACTTGGGCCAGGGCGGCCCGACGAATCCCCCACAGAAGGAACAGTGTGGGAAGACGGTGCACACCACCCAGGCACACTAGGCCAGGGGTGTAAAGACCTAAAGCCCTTACGACTAATAAGGTGCTGCTTACAGCATGCCAAGTGCTTGTATTGTAAGTAGGAGAAACCTTATAAGCAGAACGCTTATGTAGTGTAAAGTGCTTGCATAATAAGCATTTATAACATTATAAGCAAGGTACGAAATACCTTTTAGTTAGTTAATATAGATAGTTATAGTTATACTTATAACCACTATAAGGGACTTTAGTTCCTCACGCTAATATTTAATTATTTATTTATATCTTATTATTCAGACTCACCTTTATATATTATAATAATAATAACCTACAGTAACATTAAACCCCTATTTAAGAGTGTTAACTTAATAAACCGTTTTCAGAACGCCCCTTACCTGTTAGCGTCCTGCTATACATTCTATCTTAACCTGCACTAGTCCTCTTAAGGCCTATGTTAGGTGTAGGTTGTAATATGATACTAATATCCTAGTTTTAAACGTTATTTATTAAACTCCCAGATATTACCTCTCCTCCCACTAACATATTAGCTTCTAGAAAAGAAAAGGAGATTAAGGAGGTGTAAGCCTAGCCTTAACTCCCCATTATTAACAAGTTAGTTACACGCTTTAAAGACTTAAACCTTAACTAATAGGGGCTGGTTAAGGAACTTAATAAAACCTTCCCTAGAGACATTAAAAGCCGTATTAGTTTTATTAAAAAACTCCAGGCCTGACTTAACATTATTAAACTGGAGAATAACGACCTTAAGGGCTTATAGAAGAAACGGGTAAAGCTTCCCCCACCCTTACGCTTTAAGGGAGATTTTACGTAACTAAAGTCCTAAATAGCCTAGCTCTAGAGTTATATCACCTATTACGATAAGCAGTTTTTTAAAAAGGAAGGAAAGGTCAGGTTTACCAGAGCCTTATTAAATAAAGTAACCGCTTACTAATATAAACCCTATATAAAGATAATTAACAACCTCTTTATAAATAGAGTATAAAAGGAAGCCCTTAAGATTTAGGCTCTTTTTAACGACTTTAACGTGTTTATTAACTAACTTTAGACTAAGTTTAAAGAACTAAACACCCCTAAGTGGGCTAAGTAACACCTTATAACCTTAAGGCAGACGTCCTTAGTCTTTAAGTTCTCCATATGCTTTAAACTAAAAGTAGTAAAAACTAAGCTTAGTTAAGAAGCCCTAGTAATGTTATTCTGGAGTAATTTAAAGGAGTATGTTATTAAAGACCTTTATTAAGAGGATTAACTAGATTACCTTTAAGAACTAGTTAAGATAGCTATTAAGGTTAATAACCAGTATTATAATCACTATTATTAAAAGAACTTTTAAAAAGAACAGACCCTTTACTAGCTAAGTAAGTTTAAGAAGGGAAACTAGTTAATTATAACAGGCTACCACCCTGGGCTAATAGATATTAATATAATGAACTGTCAGAATTAACCTAATTATAATAAGCTTTAACAGCAGTAACAGTAAAAGCAGTTTAAGGACCTGTCCCAGGTTTAGTGTTTTAACTGTGATAAAAAAGGCTATATAATATAGTAGTACCTGTTACTAAAATAAGTTAGTTAGAAACCCGTTTTAAAAGGAGGAAAGCATATTAGGTTTAACTTTAGAGATATCTATGTCAGGATGGCAGGTAATAAAGAAGACTACACCTGGATAGATAAGTGTAACTTAAAAGATAAGGAAGGAGTAGAAGAACCCCAGGACGTAATGTACCCAGTCTTTAAGGGTGTCTTAAAAGAGTTAGTTATAAAGGTGTAAGTTGTAAAAGACTAACTCTAAGGTGGAAACTTAAAACTATTAAAAGTGTAAGTTATAAAAGACTAACTTTAGGAAAAGATGTTCCAGTTAGCTGTTACAGGCCTTAAAAACCTTACCCTGTAAGCCTAGGAATTAAGGAAGTTTAGGAAGGACCTTAACTTAGAAATTATTAAAATAGTGGAAAGAGTTAAAGAACTAGCCCTTTAGGTAACCTAAACGGTAAAGTAAGCTTTAAAAGGTGAAAGAGAATAAACTGAGAGAATTAAATTAAAGAAACGGAAATTCTTCTTAACAGTACCCCCTAAGACTCTTAAACACTTTAAGTATGTTAAGTGGATTAGCACCCTTACCTCCCTAGAAGAAGGATAGCTTAAATAGCTACCCTGTATTAAAGCTGGTGTGCCTTAGATTGGTACCTTAAGGGTCTCCTGAGAAGGCACGAAGTAAGCATATTAGTGGAGGGTTTAGGAATTAAAGGAAAAGCATTAAGAGTTAATAGATAAAATAAAGGACCTGTAAGTTAAAGGCCTTATTATAACATTTAAGGACAGAGTAGTGGAAATTAAGCTGTAACTTTATAATAGAGTTTACTTTACTAACTAACTTAAATATTAACTTATTAAGGAAGACCATTTTATAGAAGAATAAGCTGGGTTACTGTTATTTAAGTTTTAAGAAGAGGTTTAGGAGAAATAACACACACGGAGGTAAGTGGAAGAAGAGAAAGAATAAGGCGCCACTTCCCCTATTCTATACTTTATAATTGCAGCACTTATAGTTAATGTTAACTACCCTAATTATAAAGACGTATTATAAATCGATTACGTGTATAATAACTACACTCTTAATTAGCATTACAGACTTAAGGCCCTTTATAACCATTTCCCTAACATATAAAAACAGGACTATACTGTTATAAAAGTAAAGTTAAAACCAGCTTACTATTAAGTTTCCTACTCCCTAATAAAAGAGTCTAGTAATAAGCGGAAGGTTACTATAATTAACTAGGCTCTTATTACATGTTAATAAAGAGGGGTACTTAATAACTACTTAATTATAACGTGCTTGTTACATCTTAATAGAAAAGCTAGAAAGTGGCAGAAATAGGAAGATTACTAACAGATCTAAGAGTAAAAAGACATTACTGCGATCTAAGCCTGTAAAGTGTATTATTAACTTATTAAGGACTTTAAGAATATTATACTATTTAAAGTTAACTGGACGTTAAAACGTAAAAACCTAGGAAAGGTTAATCGCTAAGTCTACTGGAGTTACCTATTTTTCCAGAAGGAATTAGGAAAAGGCTATAGGCCCTTTAAAAGGGCTAGAAATTAGTAGTTTACTAATTAGTAAAAATCCTAAGAAAAAGGAGAGGTATTTAAAGGTTAAGCTGGATAAGACCTTAAGGATAAATAATTATTATAACTTAAATGTTAAAAGAGTATAAGTATTACTTTATTAGTGTTAACTTAACAGATAAAAGGGGGAGGCTGTTTAGGGTAAAAGTAGTAATTAATAACGGAAATGCTTTTAACCTAGTGCACCCCTTATTAATTAACTGAAGGAAACTCCTTAATAAAGAATATAAAGAGGCTATTCCCATATAAAATAAAGAAAGAGGCTTATACCAGTATAATAATAGTAAAGTCACTTATTACTTACCACTTTTAATTAAAGTGGACGGGGATAAATAATAAGTAGACTTTAACGTTACACTAGTTATAAGATATAATATAATACTAAATCTACCCTGGCTAGAAAAGTACAACCTTGTGATTAACTAGAGGAGTGGCTACTTTACCTTTAATAAGTCCCCTAACTGTAATTACTGTTTAAAGGAAGTTAAAAAGGCATTAAATCACTTTAAAGGTGTATAAAGTACTTAAAAGCACATTAAACCCTTAGAACCTAGTATAATTTAAATTAGGTTTACTAAGATAATTAAAGGATTAGAAGGTCTATTACGTTACTTAAATAATAATTTAAAAGGTGGAAAGAAGTTAAAAGCTAATCTACAGATAAGTGAAGAAGTTAACTTATTTAAGGTACCTGTTAAATATAAGAAGTTTACCCTGTTTTAAAAAAAGATACTGTAACTACCAGATTACAGACTATAGGATTATAAAATCAAGTTAAAGCCGGGAGTAAAGCTTTACAACTTCTAACCCTACCATTTAAACCCCTAACAGGCTAAGGCCTTAAGGGAGTATATTAATAAGAACCTGAAGAATAGGTTTATTGTAAAATCCTAGTTATTAACAGGGTACCTAATACTGTTTATCTTAAGGAAGGGAGATGGTAAGTTACGTATAATTGTTAATTACTAAACGTTAAATAAAGATACGATTAAGAATCGTTACCTATTACCACTTATTATAGAAATGTAAGAACGGATTATTAGGGTAAACTGGTTCTTTAATCTTAACTTCCTTATAGGATTTAACTACATTAGAGTAAAGGAAAAGGATAAACATAAAACGGTTTTTTAAACTTATAATAGGTATTACTAATACCATGTTATATTAATGGGATTAATAAATACCCCTGTGACTTTTTAAGGCTTAATTAACAGTGTTTTCTGCCCCTTCTTTAATAAATTTATCTTTATATATTTAGACGACGTTTTAATTTACTTTAAAACTTTAAAAGAATATTAAAAGTATATATAATAGGTTTTAACAGCTTTTAAAAAGGTAAAGTTAACAGTAAACCTAGAAAAGAGCCACTTCCACATTTAGGAATTAAACTACTTAAGGTTTAAAGTAACCTTTAAAAAGCTTAAAATATAATTAGAGAAGATAGAGGTAATTAAGGATTAGCCTACTTTAAAAAATTAGAAAGAATTATAAACCTTTATTAGCTTTATAAACTTTTATTACTACTTTATCAGGTACTTTATAAAGATTATAAGACCATTTTATAAACTCACAGGCAAGGGAAGGCCGTTTAAATAAACTAACAGATAGTAGAAGGTGTTTAAAGACTTTAAACACACCTTTATTATAACGCCAGTCCTGGCCCTCCCTGATTTCTTAAAGCCTTTCTAAATCGAAACGGACTCTTTAGAATTTATAATCAGTGGAGAACTTAACTAAGTCCAGGATAATAAGAAACGCCACCTAGTTACTTTCTTATTAAAAGGAATTTATAGCCTAGCCTTGTAATATCTAATCTATAATAAGGAACTAATAACGATTATTTAGTGTTTTACTAAATAAGTACTGTATTTAAGCGGTACGGAAGAACTGGTCTAGGTCTTTTCAGATTATAATAACCTTTAGTACTTCCTGATAAAGGAATTTAATTTACAGTAAGTACAGTAGGTAGAGTTAATGGCCCTGTTCCACTTCTAAATCCACTACATTAAAGGAAAAGATAATAAGTAAGCTGATACTTTTAATTAAAGACAGGACTATAAGGACGTTAATCCAGTCTTAATCCCCGTTATTATATTTAATAAAGTTAAGAACAGTATATTAGAGTATATATTGTAAGTGTTAGATAATTAGACGTTAGAATAAACTATTAACATCTATATAAACTTATAAATAAAGTATAATATTTATTAGTAATAATAAGACTTTTAAGTAAAAAGGTTAGTGGAAGGAACCTGTAAGTATAAGTGCCTTTTAGGAGACTTTTTAAGGTATTTGTAAGATTATAGTAAGAAGTGTTTAAAGTATCTAAATTATAATAAAACTGGTTATTAACTGGAATAACTGTTAGAAGGTGTAGATAGTGTGCTTAAATTAAGAGTAAGGCTCTGGTATTAAGAGAAACCGTATATTTATAACCTGGATAAATAAAAGGAGTACGTCTAGTAGGTTTATAAGTCTTAACTTAAAGGATATATAGGCTAGGTTAAGACTCTTACACAGGCTTAGTAAGTATACACCTTTTTAGGAATGAAGAAGCTAGTTAAGGAAGTGGTTAATAATTATAATATCTGCTACTGGAAGCAGAACTGGCGTTATAAGCCTTATAGGCTTTTTAAACCACTCCTTATATTACAGGCGTTATAGAGCTTAATCTCACTTAACTTTATTATAGGGATCTTAAAGTCTAGGGACCCTGCTATAAGAGTTACTTATAATTAGATCCTTATAATAGTTAACAGATTAATAAAGTGGGCCTACTTTTTACTAACCTTAAAGGATATAATAGTAAAGTAACTTACTTATATCTTTAAAAAAGAGGTGGTTTTATAACACCTTTAATTAAATAATATCATTATAAATTAAGATAAGCTAATTATATTAAAGTTCTAGTAAGGATTAATGTAAAGAATAGGTGTAAAAAGTAAGCTTTTAATAATATTTTACTTATAAACAGATAGTTAAATAAAGTAAGTTAACTAGATATTTATAATATATCTCCAGGCCTATATTAACTTTAAATAAGATAATTAACTTAAACTGTTACTAACAGTACAGATAACTTATAACACGACATTAGTTAAGTTAATAAGTGTATCACTATTTTTTATAAACTACGGTAAGGAGCCTAAGCTCTGTTAAAACCTACTTATTAACGCCCCTTAAACCACAATCTGTGTAAACCGGATATAGGAGTTACATAACCATTTATAAGCTAAACTTAAGTTTACACGCGAACGGATAAAGAAGTTTACTAATAAACATTAAATTAAATAACTAGCGTTTAAGAAAGGACTTTATTATAATGGTGAACGAGTTAAGGGACTGACTTTTCAGGAGGGGGATTATATCTACCTTTTTTTATAAAATCTACATTTGAAACGGCTTAATAAGAAGCTTAACTTTAAAAGGTATAGATTATTCCGGATTAAGAAAAAAATCGCCACCTTTAATTATAAATTAAACCTACCTGCCAGTATAAAGGTGTGGATTAAGGTTTTTCACATCTCACTTTTAAAACCTGCCTTAAAGGGAGTTCCTTTAAAAAAGAAGATTAAGATTAACGTTAATAAGGATAAGTATAATATTAAGGAAGTTATGGATTTATAAAAAGGGAAGAACACGTTTAAGTATCTTATTAAGTAGTTAGATTACGGCTTTAAAAGTAACTTATAAGAACTAGTTAAAAACCTTAAATACTTAGACCTGATTACAGAGTTTTATTAAAAAAATCCAGACTGATTAAAACTAATAATAAGAACTAGAAATAAGATAAGATCTAATATTTAAATTATTAAATTAAAGAGTAAGATTATTATAGGACTTAAAGCTTAAAAAGTAGTAGGAAACTCCTTAATAAGTATAGGAAGATATTTGTTAGGAACCTTAGCTAGGGTTATAAGGACCTTAGACCTAATAAGGAGGCTGGGCCTCTAAGGCTCCTAATAAACTTTATATAAAAATAAGTGTTATTGAGAAAAAAAGTCAGTAAAAAGAAAACCGTTAAAACTCTTGTGGGAAGTTAAACTTATAACCTCTTATTAAAGAAGGTAGTTATAAACTAAGTTATAAAGTAACCACTTACTGTAAAAACCCTGTTAGAAAGTTCCTTTAGTTAAAAGACTCCACGTTATTAGGAGGAGCGTTCAGCTTAACCTCCTTATTTTCTTAAAACTTTAATAACTCCGCCTTATAACTAAACACTTTTATAACCTAGTCCTTAAGGCGGGACCGCTACTTATAAAGGTATACTAAGCGTGCCGACACCTTTTAAAGCTTAGTAGTGGCCTTATAGAGCTGTTAAATAGCAGATTTAACTTATAAGTTAAGGTTCTGCTTTTTAATAAGAAGAGCTTTTAACTTCACTTTACTAACTTTAAAAACGTCACATTAGGAAGGCCAGTACCTCTTTAAATAATGGTTGTAACTGTCAGATTAGTTAAAAACCCGATAGACGAGTAGAGGGTCGGCAGACTTATAAAAAGAATAAGGGGACATTTTACCACTAAATGTGTGTGTGTAGGCTGTAAGGTTTAGGTAGTGGTTAATGCTTTTACCTTATTCCCGTTTTAAAACCTAGAAGCTAGACACTTATTATATAGTGAAGTGGTGAAAGGAGAAGCTTACCTTTTAAGTCTTTTATGGAAAAAGAACGTTAAAAAGGGGGAATTATATAATGACTTTACAGGCCGTCACTTAAGCTGGGACGGCCTGACGAATCCCCTGTAGAAGGAACAGTGTGGGAAGACAGTATATACTACCTAGGTGCATTAGGCTAGGGGTGTAAAGACCTGAAGCCCCTACAACTAATAAGGTGCTGCTTGTAATATGTTAAGTGCTTATATTATAAGTAGGAGAAACCTTATAAGTAGAACGCTTGTGCAGTGCAGAGTGCTTACATAATAAGCATTTACAGCATTATAAGTAAGGTATAAAGTACCTCCTAGTTAGTTAGTATAAATAATTATGGTTGTGCCTATAACTACTGTAAGGGACTCTGGTTCCTCACGTTAGTATTTAATTATTTATTTATGTCCTACTGTTTAGACTTACCTTTATGTATTATAATGATAACGACTTACAGTAACATTAAACCCCCGTCTAGGAGTGCTAGCTTAATAAGCTGTCTTCGGAACGCCCCTTACCTGTTGGCGTCCTGCTATACGTTCTGTCTTAACCTGCGCCAGTCCTCTTGAGGCCTGTGTCGGGTGCAGGTTGTAATAATCTGGAACCCATTAGCTAATAAGATTATTAATATTAAAGATGTTATTTTTAACGAAGAAGAGCTTTTTAGTGGTAATATTAAGGCCTTGAAAGCTGATTGTCTGCACGTACAGCTAGATAAATTATAATAAACCCTCCTTGCTCTAAAAGAGCCAGATTTAGAATATTTATAACCCTTTGTAATACAGTAAGACGAAGAAGTCTATTCAGTTAAAGAGGAAGTTGAAGAAGAGGCTTAAGAAGAGGCTGGAGAAGAACTGGAAGAATTTCTATATTTATACTTTAAATTTAAGCTGTATCTTACACCCTCTCTCTTACCAGCAGCAGCCCTACTAACTAGAGTAATCCAAGAAACCAGTTACGAAGCCACAGCTAACACTACAGAATTTAAACTCTGGATGGCTTCCTTTACTGCAGGACAACTACTGTAACCAGTATAAACTTACAATAGCTAGACTATTATAAAGGCTGTAATTTAACAGCTGGCTAGACGGCTAAATGGTTTCCAGTCGCTCTATAGCTAAAATTTACCTCTACTGTTAAAATCACACTATTAACTAAAGAACTACCCTTTCAGACCTTAGTTTCTATAAGCCGAAAAAGACTACTTGCAGAGCCATACGCAGATGCAGTTATGCAGCGAGGTGGGTAAATAACAGCCACTAGGCTAATAAATCCTAAACTGTATGTAGGTTTACATTTATAAATACAACCTAGATAGCACTTTTAAAGGGTGTAAGGCTAGAATCGTTATTAAAGGTGATTAGTAAAAGCTAACTACGTAAGAAACCTACGCAGCTACCCTTACAGCTAGATCTTTCCGTACAGTTATAGCTATTACAGCTTGGTTTAACCTTAAATTAGTTTAGTACGACGCAGTTAACGCCTTTATTAACGTAATCCTTTAAGACACCATCTATATACAAATGCTAATAGGCTACCGGAGCCCTAAAAAGATTCTGCAGTTAAATAAAGCCTTATACAGCTTACAGTAATCTCTACTACTTTAGAAAAAAGAACTTATAACTACCTTACAGGCTTTAGGATTTTAAGTTATTCCACATAAGCTTTATATTCTGATTCGGAACAGTATCCTCGTTCTCTTCTACGTTAATGACATTATTTTCAGCTACTGTAAAAAGGATACAGCTACAGCCTAGGCACTGGCATTATAACTGTAGTAAAAGTACTAACTGACTAGTAGAAATAACCTACAGTGGTTTTTAGGTATTAAAGTTCTGAGAGATAAGACCAAAAGCTTAATTTGGCTTTCCCAGACAGCTTATTTTGACAAGATTATTACATTAGCTACCACATAGGTAACTATAAAGGCTAAGATTCTAATGGCTGTAGTTGAATTATTACTATACGATGGGAAAATTAAGCTTTAGTCAGTTACAGCTTTCTAGTAAAAGACTAGATTAATTCTATATGTTGCAGTAATTACTAAGCTAGATATAGCCTTTACAGCCTTACGGCTAGTTAAATTTAATACTAATCCTAGTCTAGAATATTACAAAGCAGCTAATCAAGTGCTTTACTACCCTCATAACACTCAGAACCTAGCCTTACAGTTAAGGAGTGAAGATAACTTTATTATAGCTAGCGATGCCTCCTTTACTAATAACTCTATCGATTGAAAAAGCTTACAAACTTATACTATGAAGCTATTTAGTAACTTAGTGGGCTGGAGAGCTAATAAGTAAAATACTATCACTATATCCACTATAGAAGCCGAGCTTCTAGCCCTGGCATAATCAACGAAAGAGGGCCTGTTTATAAGCTAACTACTTGCTGAATTAACTATTTAACTAGATAACTACTATATCACTATCTAGTGTGATAATAAGTAAACCATTTAACTAGTAATAGCTGAAATAGCTACTTTGCAGATTAAACTCTAGCATGTGGATATTCATAACCATTAGCTTCGCTAGGAGGTGAGTAATAAAATAATAAAAATCGAATTCACACCTTTAAATAGTATAACGGCCGATAGCTTAATTAAAGCCCTGAAGTTTCCACTTCACTAACGGTTCCTCTAGCAAATAGGGGTTACAGAGTTAAAATAAAAGTCATCCGCACCTTAATTCTAGGGTTTCTCTTATAAATTAAGATGTAAAGATGCTCCTAGAAGGAATCGAACCCTTAACCTTTCCATAAAGGAGTGAAATGTATCACCATTATGCTACAGGAGCTGTTATTAAATGAAAGATTGTAATTCAGAATAATAAGGTCCAGACCCAAGCCCTGTTAGATCTAAGGGGGTGTGTCAGAAAGAAGGGGGTTTAGAGGCCCTGGGCGTCTAGTCAGCGGAGCTGACTGGATACCTAGCACTGCCAGTACGCCAGTGAGCCTTAGCCACCAGAGTGACGAAGCCTGAATCCTGCAGAATAGTCTATAAAGAAGCCTCTAGCTTCCAGCCAGAGCCAGAGGAACAGAGAGAGAACACAAGTAATACGATCACGCAGTTGTAACCCTTACAATTCCACAGAATCCAGAGTGCCGCGCTTCCAACAATTACGAAATAAAATACTAGTAAGTAATTAGGGAGCTGTACCCTAATGCCGGTTAGTGGTACCTTGGCGCTAAAATACTATAATATAGTGTTGTTTTACAGTCCTACTGTAAGACTTGCTCCCGATTATTAATTTAATTTATCTACCTATCTTGTATTCCTTTACAGGTTGTGTAGCTAGCTACACGCGCGCAATGGTGATTTATTCTGTAATAATTACAGTAATATATATGTTAAAAACGGCCTTTTTAGTATTGACAGTATTAATTCTATTTTTATTAATCTTATAATTTAAATTTAGCGCTTATTCTCTATTAATCTAGATAAGCCCCTTATTGTATTCCTTAATACTAATATTTACTACGCGTTTAACAACTGGAACAAGTTCGGATTACCGCTTAATTAACGCTTATCAGACATCGACTAGCGGCTAGTTAATAACTTCAAATTCAAAAACTATACAGGTTTGGTGTCTTTAGTTGTATATATTTAATAAACCAATAATATAATAGCCCAGGACATTAATTAATATTTCCGTAAAGGGTTCAAAGAACCAAGACAGCTATTTAATAATTGGGCAAATATAGACTTTTCCGTCCTCTAAGACTTTTATTTTTCCACAAGTATATATCTTACTATTAGAACCCTTATAAATATACCATTCCATTCTAATATTAACTAGCTTATAGGCATTTTTATAGTAAAGCTTAAAAATACTAAAGCCAATACTAAAGGTGTGGGGTTATCAATATTAAGGGGAACTAGGGACTTAAAGAAGTTGTAGGCTAACGAGAGATAAAAGCCAAGGGTATTAGGATCGGTATAGTCGTAGCCAATAATAGTATATATCTTACTACTACCCAAGTAGCTATAAGTAAAATAGTTGCATATACTGCCGCTTATAACAATTAAAATGAACGGGACAACAGTGGTTTATTAGACTGTGGCGTTGGAGGATTCGGGGGTTTGCCGGAGGAGCCATAGTTGTAAGCGAAGTGGGTTTTAATAAGTTCTTCTCGCGTTTAATTTTTCCTACATCCATTAGTCTCAGAATAATACCGCTGTTATTAGTATTTGATGTTGTGGTTTCAACGTCCAGAAAGCAGAACAACGGACTCTCGCTCGTGGTAATGGATACCCTAATAGCATAGCTACATATTTTGGTAATTACAATAAACAAGGCATTTGGTATAGTATATATTTCCTTAAATGCGAGGTTAGCGTCCCGCTACATTGTGCAATCCACGGCGAAGGGCTAGAAAGGTGAGGCAAAACGGGATCGGTGATGTGCAGGTTGGAGAGTTGTCACAGGGCGAACCAAAAACTGGCTTGAGAGAAACTGCTGCATCGGGAGCTTGCGTCAAGACAAGCTCTGCTGGTATCTGTGATTACATGCGCAGAATGTTTCGTTGCATCCTGGTCATATGCGGGCCTCGTCATAACAGATAGAAACAACAACTCAACACAACCACCCCTCAAAACACCCCCGGAATAAACCTCGCAGTCTTTGCATGCCAAACCTCCCACTCCTCCCCAAACGCCCCCCTCATCATCTCCTCCTCCTGCACCACCCTCATTCCCATCGTATAGAACCCAAACGCCACCCAAACCGGCACCACAACCCACCTATGGAACTTGATCAGCCTTCCATTCCCACCCCCGCTAATCCACTCCGGAACCCAACACCCCAGCGCAGACTTCATTCGGTACGTCAACACCGAATTCGCAACTACAATAGTAACAAGCGCCGTATAACTCGGGTGCTGTACATATGCATAAATCCCCGTCGTAACCAGCTGATCCGGCTTCGCAAGCGTGAACGTGAAGTTCCTCCCGAGCGCAGAGTACGACACCAATCGCAATGGGACTGCAAAAAGAAGTACCACCAGCGGGATCACCGTGGCGCGAGACCACGTCAGAAAACGGGTGTCGATCTGGCTCTGTTGCTGACGGAAAAGGAGGAGCCAGCGCGGGATGTTCGGATAGAAAAATGCGAGGAGTGCGAGGTGAGTTGCGAGGATGACGGGGGGAAGTGGGCCGAGGGTCGTTCCCAGTTTACTGCCTGCGCCCAGTTGCCGCATGAAGTCGCCGGTGGAGGGGACGTCGGTGTTGCCGACGACGGGGTGCGGAGGGCTGGCGCCGAGGTAGGTTCCTATTGCGGATAGGAGGAGGGCGAATGCTAGAGAGGTTTGGACGAAGGAGGGCATTGTGGTCAGATAAGCTGCGTTGTTCTGTTTCAGTAGTGTTAAAGAAATTATTGCTGGGGGCGGACGGAAAGTTCTTCGAAGCGCTGGGAGTTGTCTCCCTGAGGGAGGCATGAGAAGTTGAAAGAGGGCTTCGGACGAAAGGTCGAGAAAGGCGATGGAATTATATGGTGCACAGCCTCATCCGAGCCCACACAATATGATGGTCGCACACACTCGCCCGGATAAGCGGGACATTGGAATGCCGACGCAAAACCTGATGGACCCAGTCAAAACGTTCGGGCCGTGCATGTCTTTTGCGGCTGGGTTCGGAGATGAACAACGTCAGCGAATGAGATCGCATTCTTGAATGGACTTGATCGGTTCCGCGTATTCGCAATGTTGCCTTCAAACTCCCCCACCATGGTTGTAACTCGGCAGTCTTCAGAAATAATGGCATTCTTTCGCTTTCAAATCCTTGCGACCACGAGCAAAGAATAACACGGGAGCCTCCTACGCCTTCTGGGAACCATCATTCCCTGGTTTTAATACCTTCAAACACGTCGACCCAATTGCCCGCGGATTCGAAGCGTTTAGGAGTCGCCGTTGTGCTATAGCAACGGGTCCTCGCCGAGTTCCAACAGTCTTAGGTGGAGGTCACCCAGTTTAGCGTGGGTGAGGGCCTCGCGGGCCGATGGCAAACATGTTAAAACCATCATATCTCTTATGTTGTTATGATACATCGCCAGCCACGGCTGAAGGGACGCACTTCTTGTACCTCTTTGGCAAGCCATCACGTTCCACAAGGACCTCTTCGATTCTTATGGGTGAAGCTTCTTTTCTGCTTATGCTGTTTCGATTTCAGTACGCCGCATTGATTCAACCTTGGATTGTCCAGAGAACTCACTCCTGTACTTCACGTCTCATTAGTTGTACATGAAACCTACGCTCGTCAAAATCTTCGGAGATACTGGGCAAATCAACAGCTGAACTTCCTGGAAGGTGGGTATGGAGAAAGTCGATAGAACCTGGGTCCTTTTGTGCCTCGCTGTACTTCTGTGATGATCTGGGCCCCTCCCAGTCCCAGACCAAGTATACACCGTGAACTGGTTGGCGTTCCGTAGTGCGTGATAAATCTTCAGTCGAAAACTCTTCAGGGGGGTCCTCTGAGGGGATGATTGCACTGGTGATGACAAGGGCATAGTCACCACGCAGTCGGATAATCGCCGGGTGCGCTGCCCCTTCAATGAGACAAAGCACATCGCCTGACAGCACCGGAGTTGCTTAGGCCTGTGTTGGGAGTACTCCATGTTGCCCCAAGGCTGTGGTGTTGTAGGTGTTGGTTGTACGCGCGTCAGTTCCAACTCTACCACAGACGCGACGTCTTGCCAGAATAACTGCGACCTGTTCCTTTTCCCAAACGACCATTCCAACCTTCGGACCGAAGATGTGACGTGCAACACGGTGGAAAAGTGTCTTGAACGGCATCTGATAATCTTGTACTACGCTTCTAAGGCCAAAAGTATCAGAGCTCGTACCAAGGAGAGCGAACACCTTGTCGTGCGGCTTGGTGACTTCGTGGAAGCGGTACATGTCGAGGAGCTGAATTAACGGCCGAACATTGAGGGGGGATCGCAGTGAGGTAATGACGCCGTTTGGGTCAGCGTCGAAGGTCTCGATGGTGGTGATTCTTCGAATAAGGTACGTGGAGGTGTCCAGCATGCTCTTCCGGTAATCGTCGAGAAGATCAGAGTTGTCCTTGTTGATCAAATTTGCCCCCTCGCAGAAGGCAAGACCGTCAACCTCGAGAGATCCACACAAAATTGTGACGTGCCGTGCGGCGGCGATCTCTTGGAGAACCTGGCGGAGAGCGAGTTAATAAGCCTTTCATGAATTAGACAATACAGACGAAGTATCCGGGTTGTATCTCCGAGTCTGAAACTAGGGGGGGGTTTCCTGCCCAAACACGTTGAAACCATGACGCTGAAAGCAACATCTCGAACGCTTCAAGTTGGTCTTCTTCCGGCGTTTGGGCCCCATTTGCAACGTCTCCGCTGGCATATTGGCACACTAGTTCTAATGCTTGACCATGCTTTCCAAGGTTCCCCAGCCAAACGACCACCCGGATTGCCTTGGCGTAAACCATTGACATGACCTGGACCTGGCGGGACTTCTCTTCCGTATCACCTTGATTGATGTATATTGCATCGATCCAGATCACACGCTCCAGGACGGGATCACGGAGCCGTTCCAAGGCTTCGCGGAGGTTTGCCATGACGGGAAAATCCTGTCCATCGACCGATATGGATTTGGTCGTCTCCGGTGAACCCATGCATAGGATAGTGTTTCGTAAAGGTGTGACCGTTGCCTTCTAGGGTTAAGCGTGTAGATGAAGAGGTTACATTTTATCGGGAAGTGCCAGCGGTCATTAGCGCGCGGCATCAGCCGAAGCGAGCGGATGTGCCCTGTGTGGAGAGACGTGGTATACTGGTAAGATTATGTCTTGGCTCCCACCATTGGCCATTCCAGTCGAAACTAGCTCGGACATGGTCGAGACTCAGCTGTCTTTCGGGGAAGTAGCAAACATAGAAGCGGCGGCGAACGGCGCCAGTCATGTTGCAGTGGATTTTTCCCTTGGGAAACCTGCCCACGGAGGAATGCGGCCTAGCGGGGCTGGATTTGGTGGGTACCCAAGGGCTTTGGCGGTGAAAGATGGTGGGGAGCGTTGGTGTTTGATTGATCGAAGTTTCCCCCGGCTGCTTCAAAAAGATACTCCGAAGTGGGGCTCTTTCAATTCCTGCCAATCGTCCCTTCCAAGCCTTGACCAGATGGTCCCGTGTAACACCCTTTCAGCATTGCAAATTCGACACCACGAGATCGTTTCCCAGTTCGGGATTGACTCAAGTACCATGCGACCCCCGAATCGGCATGTCGCGCCTCGTAACATGTCCACCACACCGCGAGCTTCCAACCCGCCCCTATCATGGCGAAGCATCACCAACCCACGTTCGCCAGCCCAGGCAACGCTAATGCTCCGTGGCTCCGGCAGCCCGTTGCCGTCCGTTGAAACGAAGATACCCCTCCCTTGCCGCATCACGGCCCCGCAACCCACCCGTCCGCCCATAAAGCCGCCCTTCGTTGTTTTCTGAGGTACGTACATACCTCGTAGAAGGTGCCTTTGCGAACCTGTGTACCATAACCAGCAACTTGATCAACTTTGGGCCATGAGTTCCGAGACCCCAGACCCCGTGGAGACTCTCCCAGCCGACCATTGGGCCCAGCAGGTGCGTGTCTGAATTTCGAGTTATAGAGGTGTTGGCAGCGGGTGCTCAAATTTGGCGCGGGACAACAGCCCCTCGAAGATGACGCCGACTCCAGCTACGATGATGCCGCGAGTTCCACAGCGTCGCTGTCGTGGAGTATCTTTGAGTATCGCAAAATCTACGGACGGTCGTTCCACAGCGACAGGAACACAGACGCCGAGTACTGGTACGTTGCGCCGCCGCGAGACATGACAGGCGAAGTCATTTTTGACTGAGAAACGCAATGCGACATAGGACGCCAAATGATGAGAGGATGGCAGAGGCGGGCGATATCGCGTATGTTGCTCTGTCTGACTGTGGTCGCCGCCTGGTTAAGCGAGCTGCTGTCGATTGCTGACCGCAGTAGCCATCACACCGTCACCGTCGCCCTGGACAGGGCACTCTTCTGGGCTCCCTTGAAGTATGACATTCAGGTGCGCTGCACCGATACACTCGCGCGAAGCTCAACCAGATAACACGGTCACAAAGTTTGGGCGGCCGTTTGATGTGGTGAGCAATAACTGTGTGGACATTGCGTTCAAAGAAGCCGGGTTTGAGGAGATTACGAGGTGGAACTTCAAGGTGGATTTACCCTCCGTTTTGGAGGCTAGATAGAAGGGATGACTGATGCAGGGGGCTGACAGACTCCAATGGGCGGATGGAGCGAGGTCCGAAGCTTAAGTAGATTGGCACCTTTGCGCAACTAGCGCTCACGACCGACCATGAGGGTGAGTTACATTGGGCCCATGGTTCCGGGTCGAGTATAGTAGTGCTGAAAGAACGGCAGGATGGGTCCTCTACGTCTGGACCACGGTCATGGGCTGAACCAAGGAAGAGACGCACGCCTACATTGCCGATCTCCGCAAGCAGTTCCGTGACAAAAGAGTGCATGCCTATGTTGCGTATCGCTACATCTATGGGCGGAAGCCACTGAAACCCTGGCGGTATCAGAGACTGGAATGGTGCAAATGACAACGAGTTAAGTACTGATGGCCGTGAGTAGCGGCGAGTCTAGGGTGTTTGAGCCAGTCTGGAATTAATTCTTCTCCTGATTCCAACTCTTGTAGAAAGCAAACGGCGGCCCGGAACGATTAACAATCCTCATCTCCCTTGGCTTGATGTACATCGGCTCGGTTGCTTCGAGGTACTCCTTGTAATACTCCTTGGGTAGCTGCACATTGACCAGCCACTCCGCAGTGGCATCCCTGATCTGGGTTAGCCACCATCTCCTTTGATCGTAGGTTGAAATGAGACAAAACAAACCAGTCTTCAACCCAGGATATGACCCCGGAATCTTCAATCGACTGGTAGAGTTCGAAGAAGTGGCACAACGGCTCGGCCGTCACGACTGCGACGATCTGTTTTCCCCATTCTAGAAAACTAGTTACGTTCTCCGGCGCAATCTGGATGGTGGCGTGAAGGCTGACACCGTAGGGTGAGGGCTCAGTGGCATGAACCAGAGACGAGCGGGACAGGAAAAGAGCGGTGGGAGGAAGCAGGTTGAACGGTTTCATGTTGATCTTCAATTGTGTTCCTGTGAATCTCGCCAGCGCAAGAAACGTCCTACCTTGTTCTGTTCCTCAATGGTGGCAGGTTTGTTTATAAATGCAAGTTTCCAAGCTTTTAGCTGACGTCACGGTCCGAAGGTGCCCTCGAGTCCGAGGTCTCGGGATAGCCCGAGCATTGTCTCATCATACCTGGCCAATCAAGAGCAACTGAGGGCCTCCGAAGGCCCAGAAGACCGGACCCCGCGGCCGTGGCGCTCGATTGTCAGCCCTGTGCATCATGCACTCTGCACCAGGAAACAATGGTAGGGAAGGTGGGGGCTCCCGCTGATGTCGCGCATGACGGACTGATTGGCTGAAGACAGTTACAAATACCCCTTCTCAATGTCCTCACTTACCGGCCGAGCCTGTTCCCTATGCTGACTCTCAGCGTCCTCCGCCTCAAGCTCAAACTCAGTATCCCCCGGCAACTTCTTCCACACCAACGTCTCCAAGTCCAGCGAATACTTCTCCCCGTTCAGCTCAGTCGTCACAATCTCCCTCCCCACCAGGCGCGCTCTCCTCGCCCGCACTGCATTGTGCTCATGCGGCGGCAACTCCCCCGTGCATGGCACGCTCTCAATCCTGAAATCCGCTAAATCCAACCTGAATACACACGTCCTCTCCCTGTGCACACTATTCGGATACTCCACCCCTCCAACAATGTAAACACTCTCCTTCCCAGTCCCTCTCTGCCCTTCAGTGCCCACATAAACCGCCACGTGCCCATTCGTAGGCGGAAACACCCCCTCGGGATATCCATAAATCGTAATCTCCTCCGGCCTCGGCGCCTTCGTCATCTCCCACCTCTTCACCTCCACCCACTCATCGCCATCCTCTTCATCCACCCACTCCAAATCCGGAAACACAATTCCATTCGGTTCCCCGTCCCTGAGCTCCAAATAGCGCGTGACCAACTCTACCTTTTCTCAGGGCTGTATGACGACGACGTCGTTGTAGATACAGAAGTCGGGATCGTAAGAATCTTTGTGTTCCCCTGCTATGAGTACCACTCGTCCATCAGGCAACCAGGCCGTTGACCGTCCGAACCGGTCGAAACACCAGGTTGGGCCGTTACGGAAGGGGTTGATGTCTAGCATCTTGTTTGAGGCGTAGGACCAGTCGCCCTTGGCGATCATGTACTTCCAGAAGGGCTTGTCTATGACGGTGGGGTTGGAAAGGGGTTTGTCAACCGGATGGGCGTTAGTGTCGGGGAGTAGGCGGGCTTTGATAGGATCCGGAAGCGGGTCGGCGGGGGGTCGCGGGAGGGCGTGTTTGGGCCATGGGAGGCGTTTGGTGTCGGGGCGTTGTTTGGAGGGGTGGCTGGCCCGGGGCGGACCGGGTGGTGGTTGAGACATTTTAGGCGACGTTAGAGAGAATTGATAAGGGATATCAATTTGGGTTCGATGATGGGATTTATCTTGTGGAAGGAAGAGTGGTGAGTCGTCGTTGCTGGATGAGTCAGACTGAGAATCCTTCGTGGCTCTTGTGGGGGTACTCTCGGCGCTGCGCCCTGCACTAAAAACAGCGTTATCTCAAGATGAAGACAGATTCTTGGCACAAAATACATACCCTAGCGAAAATGAACTACTTGCTTGGCCTGGGGTCACTCGAGTATCCCGTGTCCCGACACATTATCGACACATTATCGACAAACTCCTCGAGCACCTCCATGCCATCACCTCTAAGCTTTCGCCATATCTGCCGCTTGATATCCGTGAGAGCCCAGCCGTCACCAACCAGGAATTGCGCACTGGTCCCCGGAGCGCCCTGCTTGACCCAAACCGACCACGGACTTGGTTTTACCAGCTCCTTTCCATCATCCTCCGCAAGCTTGTAGCAGTATGAAACCCCGGCTTCCGGAGGGATCCCGTTATCCTTCTCAACAGCGATGGAGTCCTTCAGAAGTGCCGAGCCAGCTACCGAATCGACGGGGCCCTTCTGCTTCTGCAACAAAATGTTCAGCTCGTTGCCTTTGTCGCAAAGGAACGGACGGATCTGTGCTGGGAAGTTGCGCAAGTGCTCCAGAATCTGGTTGCAGTACGTGCCCAACACCGCTTGTGAGCCCTCATCGAGCATTTTGTTCGCCTCCGCCTTCGATGTCCCCGCCGGGAACCGCCACACGGTCGGGATACTCTTATACCCCGAGAAGTCATCCTGAACGGAGCTCTGGTCCATGCGAACCTTGGCAATCCTATCCTCCTGCATCGCGCTGTATGCCTTGTCGACGTCGCTGATGTAGACGGGCACTTTTGTCTTGGCCTCGTCGATGGCTATGCGCACCGTGGCAAGGGACGTGTTGTGGCCTTCGACGTTGCCATCGCGCCTGTGCGCTGCTCCCATGACCAGATATGCGCGGATACGCAGTGCATAGGCCTGTATGATGCTGCAGCGCAAGTCCGACAACGGTGTGAAAGGTAGCGTTGCTGTAGTTCGCCAAGTTGATATTGGCCCGCAGGTCGTCTAGGGCTTTCTTGAGGCTACCGGGGTGGTCGTCGATAACCATGTTTCGAAGATGGTCGAGGATGTCTCTCTGAAGAAAGCAAGTTAGGTGACTGGGCATTTACCTGGAGGTTAATTTCAAATTCAGACATAGCCTACCTCAATGGCAGTGAAATCCTCCTTTTGCACCTGGAAGATCTTGGAGTGTAACGACAGATAGTTCTGAAAGTCATCCAGCGTGTTGGCAGCCATTCGGAGCCTGTCGCTCTCCGCGTGGCTTTCGAGGGTGGTTTTGAAGCTCCGTGTGAGGGCCTGCATCTCCTGGCGGACGTACTCCTGGGTCACGCCCTTGCTCTTCCTGCTGGGCTCGGGCGGCCGGAGAGCGGCATAGGCAAATCCAACCCCGGCCGCGACGACCATACCGATGGGTCCGAAAGCCATGAGGACCGTTTCCGCCGCCTCCATTGCCGCGTCAAGAACGGGTGGTATGCTTTCAAGTGGTGCTTCCTCCTTTGCCAAGATTTTGCTTGCTTCCGGTCGCTTGTCAGCGGAAAATAGCTTTTCCTGATGTCCTTGGTGAAAAAAAAGAAGAAAAAACTAGTGATTAGTAATTACGTGTCTGTCACAACGAGGAATAGGTACCCCAGCACATACCTTGTCCCCCGCAATCTTAGCAATCGCAGCGCGCATCGCCGTTGCCTTGGCGGCCCAGTTCTCGTCATTCCCCATCATTCTTCTCGTTATAGATTGACGTAAGTCCTGTCTCGCAGGGCATGAACTTATTGCCGGTCAGGAAGATGTCTCTAAAATAACCCAAGACTCGCTGAAAGCTCTCGGCCCGAATGCACTCCGATAACAAGACCTTTTTATCGTCCGAAAAGAGTGGTCGGTGGCTGCAATCTTCGGGCTGAACTATGCAGCTTGAAAGCTGAACCTCGCAGCCGTAGGCACGGGTCAGCGTCTCGCTATTGGTCTAGATGCTAGCACAGTCCAATAAGATAGAATCATCCAGAGTCTAGAACTAATATTCTCATGCAAGGAAATGCATCGAGGGAGCTGGGTCGGAGACAACGCTCCTGCGGCATGCCCAAATTTGGGTTAGGGGGGTTCGGAGGGATGCACTCGATCGTGATCCATTCTGTTCAATATTCCGACCGTCTTTCCGTCCCCTCCCCTTGTAATAATACTCATGAAGACTCAGATGAAAGCTTGCCCTTTCCATGCAATCCGAAAAATTCACTGTCTTCCAAATTGTCATCATGGGTCTAACCGGCGAACACCCGGAGCCAAAACCCAAGGAAGGCAAACAGCTTGAGAAAGCGAGCCTGACCGCGATAATTAGCATGACGGTCACCCACAAGATGATCACACGAAAGCCGAGGGGGTCGGTTCTAATCCTGGGAGTGAGCAGGACATCAATCGCGACCACAAACAAAAGGCAGAGAAGGGCGTTTCTCAGAGCGACGAGAACCAAAAGTGCATCAGCTCGTTGGGAGAGGGCAGCAAGGAGAAGCCAGAACCCAAGGCTATCGACAAAGCTGATGATACACGGAGTACGTTCCATTCCCATCCGCCTGGAGTCAGTCATTCACAGGGGGAGCGGCGACACAAAAATACTAGTACCTTACTGATATCCGCCAGTCCCATTTTCAGGGTCCCAGTTCGCTGCGCACTACGATGTCAAGGGGCTGGAATTCATGATCAAGGGGTCTCTCCGGGACTATCTAGGAGGATCCAAAAAGAACCCAGCCGGCGGCCCAGACATAATCACCCCTGGCACCATCGGCGGCATAGAGCCGGCCAAGCTCGACGGGTTCATCCGCGAGACTGAGAAGCGTGATGATTACAAGGGCTGGAGAAGTTGCGGCGGTATTATGATCTGTAACAATGTCACGAGAATCATGACAGTCGAATTGCCATAATTTAAATCCTTGGAAAGTGACATGGCAAGTGGTGTAAAGAAATAATCCGACTACCAGATTTATGAACCTTAGGTTAAGTAAACAGAAATACTGTGTTGGGGAAAATTTAGAGACATCAGCCGCTTAGAGCGGTGTTAGCTAATAGAATGATGCCGTTTTCGTTGTACAACCTGTTTGTGGTTGAGTTTGGGGGGCGGAGTCTTTCTTCACACCACTTGCAGGAGAAGCATCCTTCGAACCACTTACTGCTCCTCATAAATGTGGGCCAGTCCCTAGGTTGATTGATGTACTGGCTGACTCGGACTTTGTGGAGGACGGGCGGCAAGCAAGGGCATTGCAAACTGATCAAGGGCTTTCCGGTTGGTGCCCGATATGCACGTGAGTGCAGTAGGCCTCAGTGCAGATTTCAAGCAAACAATATTCCTTGCTTCCAGGTTTTCTCCCTCTCTTCTCTCCATCATCCTGGAAGTGTGGTCCAGTGTCAAATCGACGACAGCAACCTCGACCACTCTTCATCATGGCGTCCGCAGATTCGGATGTATCCCCTTCACCGCGTGCTCGCTGCTCTTCCTGTTCCAAAGAGAGCAGAATCAAGCTCAACAGCTGCGCCGGGTGTCTCAACGCTCCCAGCTACGGTGGCGATGTCCCCCGACCAGCTGTCTATTACTGTAGCGCCCAGTGTCAGAGGTCCCACTGGCGCACTCACAAGACCGAATGTAAGGTCCTTCAGACTCGCAGGTGCATCCATCGCGCGGCTCTTGTTCTCGGCTCTTTCGTCGGCATTGTTGAAGCCAAGGGCGACATGTCTATGGCTCGACTTGCCGTGTTTATGACCGAGTTGTTCAAAGGTAAGGGCCACGAAACAGAGTCGCCGTTGAGCTCTAATCCGGTATTTTCTCCTGCGCAGACATTCCCGTCATCGTACAAGAAGCCGTCGTTAACGTGATAAACGAGCCCGCCGAGACTTCCCCAAGAGAGTCTCACGCCTACAAGATCACGACAAACACTGACGACAGTGACGAAACGTGGGCTATCGTTGTTGAACGACCTCATCCGCCCACAGAATGGGCTCACTTCATCAGCGAAAACCACATTGACGTCAAGGCAATACACCAATTGGGTTTCCACCGCCGTAACCTTAGCCCCGCGGACCTGTTCACCGTGTCATTCGAATTTGATGTCAGAGCATTGGCAGAGGCCCACGAGAGCAAGATGGGCTGGTTTCTCAAGGGCACCAATGCCCAGTTTGACAAGGAGTTGAAGTCGATTGTGGCTGCGGAGCGAGATAGCATGGGTGTCATCAAGCGGAGGATCAACAGCGGCATGTCAACACCGATAACCCAGCCCGCCATCACATCGCTCTACAAGATCCAACCCACCCGTGGAAAAGGAATGGCAATGTTCGCTTCCATCCCCATCAAGAAGGGCACCCGCATTCTTTGCGAAGCACCAACCGTCGTCCTCGCCGGCAAGGCCGACTTCGAATCCGGCATCCGTCTCATGGACAAGCAAATCACCCAGCAACTCACCAAACTCGACCTCGAAACCCGTTTGCGCTTCTTCGCCCTGCACAACAACTGGACAACAGCATTCCCCACAGTCGTTAGGCATCGCAAAAACCAACGCTCTCCCATTCGGCCCCGCTGGCGCTGAAGGCGGCGTATTCCTCGACGCATCGAGAATCAACCACTCGTGCGCCAACAACGCAGAGAATATCTGGAACCCTCGTCTCAAGAAGCTCACCATCCAAGCTATCCGTGACATCCCAGCCGGCAAGGAGATCACGATCTCATATATCTGGGGTTTCAATAGTTACGAGGAGAGACGCCGCCATTTGTTCGCCTCATTCGGGTTCCACTGTGGATGTACGCGCTGTGGTGCTTCCCTAGCTGAGCGGAAGGAAAGTGATCAACGTCGCAAGCGGCTTCAGACGCTGGAGGATGAGATTGGGGATGGGATGGGGATCGTGAGGACACCCCTGGCCTGTGTGCACAAGGTGTATGAGATGACGAAGTTGTTGGAGGAGGATGAGTTGGCTGGGTCGACGATTCCACGGGTGTACCATGATGCTTTTCAGATTGCGATTGCTCATGGGGATCAGGCCCGGGCAAAGGTTTTTGCTGAGAGGTGTTATGCCGCGAGGGTGCTTGTTGATGGGGAGGATAGTGAGGACGCGGCTGAGGCTAGGGTGTTTGTGGAGAGACCGTCGAGTCATAGGTTGTATGGGACTACTATGAAGTGGAAGCAGGGGGTTGGAAAGGTGCCGACTGGTTTGAGTGAGGAGGCTTTTGAGCGTTGGCTTTGGAAGAAGTAGCTGTGGGTTGTCACATTGCATTGTCAACTGTCTCGATTCAGGTTGTCAAGAAAACAATCATGTTTATTCCCCCAGCATGCAGTAAGGAAGAGTTGGAAGCTGTGCTAGTTCAGATGCCCACCATCAATCAAAGCCTTCAAGTCCGGCATAACCCCAATATTCCC